>Ga0335073_10011443_pt1 | contig 12461 bp, 16 predicted proteins | sample Lox_Sample_22_FD_207093 | JGI IMG/M metagenome (GOLD analysis project Ga0335073, IMG submission 207093) | Soil microbial communities from Loxahatchee National Wildlife Refuge, Florida, United States - Lox_Sample_2.2 | ecosystem: Environmental > Terrestrial > Soil > Wetlands | place: USA...
GGCAGCGGTCGACCCGGAAATCCGGAAGCCGACGGCAAAACCGGCCACCGTCATGACCAGGACCCCCCAGGCCACCAGAGCCGAATCGGCCCCGACGCGGCCCGTCACGATGGACAGCAGACGGATGGGCAGACTGCGGAGCCGGTCGAACAGGCCGCCCAGCAGGTCTTCGGCCACGCCACTGCTGGCGCTCATGCCCTGGAACAGCACGCCCGTTACCACGAAACCGGGGACCAGGTAGTCGACGTAGGACAGGCTGCCGGTGTGAGCGACGGCGCCGCCGAACACGTAGCGGAAGATCAGTAGGAACAGCACGCCCTGCGCGGTACCGGCGATGATCAGAGCCGGGGTGCGGACGAACTTCTTGATGGTCCGGACCGCCACCTGCGCCGAGGCGGCCACATACGACGCGCCCTCGTTCGACGCCGCGCCGGGATGGCCCGTCTGGCCGGGTCGGTCGAGTGTGATCTCCATGGTCATGCCGCATCTCCTCTGCTGCTGTGATCGGTGTTGGGGGTGGCGGTGGTGGTGTGCCCGGTCAGGGCCAGGAACACCTCGTCCAGGGTGGGGCGGCGCAGGGAGATGTCCTCGACGGCCACCGCCGCGTCGTCTAGCGAGCGGATGACGATGGGCAGGAGCTTGGACCCCGCGGGGGCGGCCAGAGAGCAGCGCCGGGTGGCCGGATCCGTGACCGGCTCGCCTATCCCGAGGGTCGACAGCACCTGGCTGGCCCGCTCGAGGGTCGCCCCATCGGCGGTGTGCAGCTCGATGATGTCGGCACCGACGCGCGACTTGAGCTGGTCGGGCGTGCCCTGGGCGATGACCCGGCCGCCGTCGATTATGACTATCGACGCGGCCAGGTGATCGGCTTCGTCGAGGTACTGCGTCGACAACAGGATGTCGGTCCCGGACTGGTTCATCTCCCGGATGGCGTCCCACACCTCGTTCCGGCTCCCGGGGTCCAGGCCGGTGGTCGGCTCGTCCAGCAGGAGCAGCCGCGGCGTCCCGACCAGGCTGGCACCCAGATCCAGGCGCCTCCGCATGCCCCCCGAATAGGTGCGCACCTGGCGGTCTGCGGCCTCCGTGAGCTGCATTTGCGCCAGGATTCTGTTGGCCGAGGCGGCCGCCGCGGCCCGTTTCTGGCCATAGAGCCGGGCCACCATCACCAGGTTCTCGCGGCCGGTCATCATCTGCTCGACCGCCGCGGATTGGCCGGCCAGGCCGATCAAGCGGCGCACTGCCATTGGTTCGGTAACCACATCGTGGCCGCCCACGGTCAACGTGCCGTGGTCGGGTTGCAGCAGGGTTGCCACCATGCGGATGAACGTGGTCTTGCCGGCCCCGTTGGGCCCCAGGATGGCCACCGCCTGCCCGGGCGGCAGGGTGAGACTCAGCTCCGAGAGGGCTAGGACCTTCCCGAAGCGTTTGCTGAGGCGGTCGGCCTCGATAAGGGCGTGCATGGGCGCGCCTCCCTTCGTCGTTTGGGCGGGAGCCGCGCCAGGCAGCCCCCGGACACCTTCCGGGTACCGGCCCGTGCGACGGGGATGGCCTACGCTGTGGGTGCTGCCTCGGGCGCAGGTCCTCGTAGATCGGGCTCGTGGAGTGATGGCTCGGGGCCGCGTGGTGCAACACGCGGCCCCCGTCATTCGGCGGGCAGATCGAAGTTGAACTCCACCTCCTTGGGGTCGAAGCCTTCGGTGTGGAACATCCGCCACATCTCGAAGCCATCGAGGGTCTCGTCATTCAGTTCGTGGACCAGACCGCTGACGAACTTCAGTTCGGCGGCCACCTGCTGCTCCTCGTACTCCGCTTCGAGCTCGAACAGCCGGGGCAGACCACCTTCTTGGGCGGCCTTCATGGCGCCGCGCATGCCGGCCAGCTTGACCTTCAGTGCGTCGGCGCGCGACTTCAATGCCATGAGCGCTTCGTCCGGAGGAAGCGAGGGGAGGAACGACAGCCCGGCCATGAACGCCGGGTACTCCTTGGCCGGCACCCCTATGAGCTCGGTCATCCATTCGTTCATCTCGCGGGAGCCTTCTTCGGTGATCTGATAGACGGTCCGTTCGGGGCGCTTTCCCTCCCGCAACGTCCCGGTCGCCTTGACGAAGCCCCGCTTCTCCAGGGAGTCGACCACGGCGTAGAGCGAGCCGTAGTTGAGCCGGACGCTCTCGTGCTTGGCCCGCTGGCGCAGCGTCTGGGCCACCTCGTAGGGGTGCATGGGCTTCTCGTACAGGCACACCAGCACGGCTAGGGCCAGGGGGTTGGCACGGGACCATCTCGCCATGTGGAGCAGGATATTCCATTCAGAATAATCTGTCAATGATAATCCGGCTAGAGTGGGATGCCGGTGAAGGGGTTCAGGAGTACGACCAGGAAGTCACCCTCGAGGGCGCCGACGCGGTAGGGGAGGGACGGTCTGTCCGGCTGCGGAGCGCCGCTCCTCAGTGTTTTGCGCTTCTGGCCGGCGCGGCCGGGCACTCGCCCTCACCCTCGGGAGGTTCGAGCGCCAGCAACAAGGTGCGCAGGTCGGCGGACAGCCGGTTGACCGTGGCCCGGTCGATGGTGCCGAATACTCGCTGCTCGGTCTCGGTCTTGATGGCCAGAAGGTCGTCGATCCGTCGCACCCCCTCCTTGGTGAGCGTCACCAGCACCTGACGGCGGTCGGCGGGATCGAAGTCTCGCCGGACCCAGCCCCGTGTTTCGAGACGGCCGATGCGGTTGGTGATGGCCCCGGAGGTGACCTGCCACTCCTTGGCCAGGGCGCCGGCGCTGCTCGAATACCCCTCGGCCCGGCGCAGGGTCATGAGGACCTCGAACTCCGCCAGGTCGGTGTCGTAGGCGTCGAGCTCGCGCCGCAACTCCCGTTCGAGGTGTTGGGCGGCCCGTCGCAGCCGGATGGCCAGGACCTTGGTCACGGGGTCGATCTCGGGGTTCTCGCGGCTCCAGTACTCGGCGATCTCCTCGGCCAGGTCCCGGGGCGGCGACGACTTCACGGGAACAACCCTACTTCTCTCAACGTTGAAGAATCGGCCGGGCTGGTGTTGACATGCGGAGCCACCCGGAATAGCTTGAACGTTAAGTATTTTAACGCTGAGAGAGTTTCCGGAGGGAAAAGGATGACCGCAGCGCAAAGAAGCGCCGGCCGCCAGGTTCCGGCATGGATGCCCGGTTGGGCCGTCCTGGCCATCTGCTGTGTGGCGCAGTTCATGGTGGTGCTGGATGTGGCCATCGTCAACGTGGCCCTGCCGCAGATGCGTCAAGACCTGGGCCTGTCGGTGACCGGCCAGCAGTGGGTCGTCAACGCCTACACGCTCACCTTCGCCGGGCTCTTGATGCTGGGCGGTCGGGCCGGCGACCTGTTCGGTCGACGCCGGGTGTTCATGATCGGGCTCGGCCTCTTCACCCTGTGCAGCCTGCTCGGCGGTCTGGCCCAGGACGGCCCCTGGCTCATCGCCGCCCGGGCCGCCCAGGGTGTCGGCGGGGCCATCCTGGCACCCTCGACCCTCAGCCTCCTGACCGTCCGGTTCTTCGAGCCGGCCGAGCGGCGCCGGGCGCTCGGTGCCTGGTCGGCGACCGCCGCCAGCGGGGCGGCCATCGGCGTACTGGTGGGCGGCATCCTGACCCAGCTGCTGGACTGGCGCTGGGTGCTGTTCGTCAACGTGCCCATCGGGATCGTGTTGCTGGTCGGTGCCTGGCTGGCGCTCACCGAGTCTCGGCTCGAGGGTGCCCACCAGTCGCTGGACCTGCCCGGCGCCCTCACCATGACCGCCGGCCTGTCCATCCTGGTCTACGGCATCGTGAGCACCGATACCCACCCGTGGGGTTCGGGCCAGACGTTGACGACCCTGGCCGTGGGCGGGATCCTCCTGCTCAGCTTCCTCTTCATCGAGTCCCGGGCCGCCCACCCGGTGGTGCCGCTGTCCATCTTCAAGATGAAGACCCTGTCGGCCGCCAACGGCATCGCCGTGACAGTGGGGGCCGCCCTCTTCGGCATGTACTTTTTCCTCTCCCTCTACCTCCAGCAGGTCAACGGCTACGGTCCGCTGAAGGCCGGGCTGGCCTTCCTGCCCGCCGGCCTGGCCACCATGGGCGGGGCCCTCACCGCTCCTCGCCTCATGGCCCGGATCGGGCCCAGGCGCCAGCTGGTAACCGGGCTGCTGATGGCCGCCATCGGGCTGGCCTGGATGAGCACCGTGTCGGCCCACGACGGTTACTTCGCCCACGTGTTCGGACCGGTGGTGCTGTTGGGTGTCGGGTTGGGACTGTCCTTCGTCCCCATGACGATGGCGGCCACGACCGGCGTTCCGGCCCACGAGGCCGGGCTGGCCTCCGGCCTGGTCAACACCTCCCGCCAGGTCGGTGGGGCGGTCGGCCTGGCCGTCATGGCCACCGTGGCTTCGAGCGCGGCCCGGGGCCACACCGCCACCGCCTCGGCCGCCGCTGCCGCTCTCACCCACGGCTACGACCGGGCCTTCGCCATCGGGGCGGCCGGGCTGGTTGTCGGGGCCGGGCTGGCGCTGCTGCTCCCTGGCCTGGTGCGGACGGCCCCCCAGCGCCAGGAGGCGTACGACCGTGACACCGCCGTGGAGGGCGACATCGAGATAATCGCCCCGGCCGAAGCCTGACAGACTTCGACATGTCCTGGGCGCCCGAACGCCGGAGTCTCCTCGACGGTGCGAGCAACTTCCGTGACCTCGGCGGGTACGCAACGGTCGACGAAGGCGTCGTCCGGACCGGGATGGTGTTCCGGTCGGGCTCGCTGCACGCCCTGACCGACGCCGACCACCAGCGGCTCCGGTCGCTAGGAGTTCGGGTGGCGGTCGACCTGCGCCCACCAGAGGAAGTGGCGGCCGAGCCGACGGTGCTCGACGACTACGAGCTCACGTCCGGGTACGCCGCCACGGCCCGGGTGGAAGAACTGGCCTCGAGGCTGTCGGGGTCGGGCCTGCCGCCGGCGGTGATAGCCGGCCTGCTGGGCACCAGCCGATCGGCCCTAGCCGATGCCATCGCCGCTCTACGCGACAAACACGGAACGATCAACGACTACCTGCTCGGGCCGGCAGGTCTCGGAGAGGCGGATCTCACCGTGCTGCGCCGGCGGCTCACGGCGCCGTCGCCGTAAAGCTGGCGCACCTGGGGTGTCTAGCCCGGCGCGCCCTGGCGGATGAACGGCAGTTCGAGATCCACGGGCAGATGAACGTTGATCGTCAGCCGGGGTTCGATCTCGTGGCTTTGATGCCCTTGACCCTGGCCTTGTTCGTCAAGGAGCAGGACGTCGCCCGGGCCGAACCGGCGCCTGGTGCCGTCCCCGACCTCCAACTCCAGCAGCCCGGTGAGGGTGAACTGCAGAGCGCGGCCGGGCGACCAGTGGAAGGGGTGATCACCACCAGGCGGGGTCACCCGGAACGACACCGCCTCCGCCGGGAGTTGAGCCATGAAACCGATGGAACGGCCGGCGATTGTGGGACAGGGATGGGTTACGTTCTCCTCGGTGGCCAACAGCAGATCTTCGAAGTGAGACTGGCCGTCGTCCCCGGTGAATATACGGGTCACTTTGATGTGAGGCGCGTCGCTCATAGCGTCGGAGCCTAATGGGGGTGTCTGGCGGAGTTCCCGCCGTCGTACTCGGTTAGGTCCTTGCCGCACAAGCTCGATGATTCTCCGCCAACTGCTGAAGGGCTGGAAGCTCGACCGTATTGGCCGGGCCGGGACACACGTGATGGGACGGGTGACCTATGAAGAGATGGCGGCGTTTTGGCCCGCCTCCACCGATGAGTACGCCGCACCGATGAACGAGATTCCCAAGGTCGTCTTCTCCAAGACCCTCCAACAGAGCACGTGGCGGGAGTCCTCGGTGGCGAGCGGAGACCTGGCAGAGGAGATGGCTGCGCTGCGGCACCAGCCCGGCGGAGAGATCATCGCCCGGGGCGGGGCCGGGTTCGCCCAGGGGTTGTCCCGGGCCGGTCTGGTCGACGAGTACGCCATCGTGACTCAGCCCGTCGCCTACGGTGGCGGCCTTCCGCTGTTCCGGGACCTCCCCGACGCGTTGCATCTCAAGGTCGAAGAGGCCAAGACGTTCCCCTCGGGCACGATGCTCCACATCTACTCTCCCAAGGGCTGGGGGCACCACCTGGGCTGGGGAGGCGTCAACGGGCGGGGAGATCCAGGCTGAAGGCTCTGGCGTCGGGGTAATGCCCGTAGAACTCGATGCGGCTGTAGCCCCGCCTCGTGTAGAGCGCCTCGGCCTCCGGTTGACGGGGACCCGTCTCCAGGACCACACGGCTGTAGCCGGCGGCCCAGGCCCCATCTTCGAGGGCTCCGAGCACGCGCCCAGCCAAGCCCCGCCGGCGGTAATCCGGGCTGGTCCACATCCGCTTCACCTCGCACGTCTTGGCGTCGTGGCGACGGAAGCCTCCTCCGGCCGCCGTGACCGGCCCGTCCATGAACACGATGAACAGCCCCGAAGGAGGGTCGAACTCGCTCTCGGTCGTCCGCGTCATCTCCATGTTCTCGCCGTAGCGGGTGTCGTATTCGTAGGTCAACCCGACGAGCAGCGGCTCCACCTCTACGTCGCCGAACCGGACCGGCCGCATCTCCATGACCCAGATCCTCACCCATCTCCGGACCAGGTGCACGCAAATACTTCGGGACCGGGCCGGCAGCCGGCCCACGCCGGGTCGATCTCTCGCTGGCCCGGCCCGGCGGCGGGTCGTTCTACTAAGCGCCGGAGGTCTCGTAGTCCTCGACGCGTGCCCGCATCAACGCGTTCACGAGCGCGGTAGGCAGTTCCCTGTCGTAGGGGAGCTTGATGAAGCCCTCACCGGTCTCGTATCCGGCCGCCTCAACTGTTTTCTTCTGCGTGCTGAAGAAGGGCGGGGAGAAGCGCAGCGAGCAATGCTTCTTGAAGTTCTGGAGCATCCAGAGGTTTGTGTTACTGCCTCGGACGTACGCCGGCAGGTTCCACTTGAGTTCCTCACGCGCCTCGGGGTCGGCCTTACGGCTCAGCGCCCTGAGTGCCTCGAGGTGGGGCCGCTGTATTTCATCCAGCCGGGCAAAGAAGTCATCGACACTCGCCCGCTTCGGCATGGGCATGAAGTAACCCTATCCGCCCGCAACACCGGCAGATATCCAGTCCTGAAGCGTCTGCAGCACCGGCACCGGGATTCCGTGTCAGCCGACGCCGGCGAACTCCGGGTGGCGCTGCTCGAAGGCCGAGACCGCTTCGGTATCGATGAACACCCGGTCGTAGCAGACCTTGCCCCAGCGCATAAGCAGGTAGTGCATCCCCTCGTTGGAGTAGTCGTCACCGATCCGGTCCCGCATCCTGACTCCTGCCCGGGTGTTCCACGGCGGCCCGGACACCATGACGTCGAGGATCTCGTAGTTGGGATGCATGGCGACGAACCGCTTGAGCCAGCGCTCTATTTCCGCCTTGCCCGTAATATCGGCGGCAAAGGAACTCCGGCCCGGGAAGATGAAGCGGACGTCGTCAGCCATCAGCTTCAGCACCAGACTGCAGTCTCCCTCGGCGAACTTCGCGGTCATCCAAGCGAAGGCCTTGAGCATTAGCCATCGTCTCATGATCAGCCTCCCTGGGGGAACGGGGCACTATCTTGTCGATGTCAAGATATGCGGCCAGGGAGAACCTGTCAATGTCAAGATCGTCGGCCTTGTCCGGTTCACCGGGTCGGCCCAGCTACCACCACGGCGACCTGCGACGCACGCTCATCGACGCCGCCCTTGATGTCATCGCCAGCGGTGGGCCGGGGCACCTGAGCCTGCGGGCCCTGGCCCGCTCCGCCGGCGTATCGCACGCCGCTCCCGCCCACCATTTCGGTGACAAGGCGGGGGTGTTCACCGCGATAGCCACCGAGGGCTTCGAACTGCTTTATGAGAGTCAGGTGCGCACCAGCGAGGGTGTCGACCCGGGCCAGACCCTTTTACCGCTCGCTGTCAACTACGTACTGTTCGCCATCGAACATCCGTCCCACTACGAGGTGATGTGGCGAGAGGACCTCTATAACCCGGGCGATCCGTCCCTTCGCGCTGCCCGACAGCGGGTATTCGAGGTGTTCTACCAGTCCGTGGTGGCGGGGACCGGAGAGCTGGAACCCCCGCAGTTCCATGGCGCCGTCGCCGCGGCCTGGTCGATCGTGCACGGTTTTGCCACGCTGTGGCTCAGCGGCAACCTCACCGAGTTTCTGGGTACCGACCCTGTCGCGGCGAGCGCGGAAGTCGCTCAAGGGCTTCTCGCCATCGCCGACGTAACCGCCCGCCAGCTCCGACGGGGCGACGAACCACCAAGCGCCAGAGGTCCGGCTAAGCCGGGTACCAAGGGGGCAGGCAGCAAACGAAGGCAGACGTCGTCTCACCAGCCATGACGGGCGGTCGGGTCAGCGGGGGCGAGGACGGGCCTGCCGCCCGGCGCCCGGTGGCCGACCCTGACGGTACCGGGTGTCGCTCCGGGTGCTGAGCCGTTGGCGTTCCGCGGCGCGGCGGAACTCCCTTCCCGTATTCGGCATCTCGTTCTCGGCGAGGATCGCCTCCTCGAGCGCCTCGGCCCGCCGCTGCTTGGGGACCCGGCCCAGCTGCCGGGCTGTCTCGGCCATTCCGTCAGGCAGCCGGCGGCCCTTGGCCTTGGACCGGTCGATGAACTTCAGCGTCCGGTTTATGTACCACCGGCGGAAGAACGACCATTTAAGAAGCCTTCGGCTGGTCGCCGCCCGCAGTCCCTTCTTGGGCTTGGGGGGGTCGCCGCTCGACTTACCAGCTCGCCGGTTTTCAGGGCTCATACCCTCCAGGCTACGGAGTGGCGTGGCCTTATGGGGTCCTGTGGACGCCCCGGCTAGTCAGCCAGCCGCTCTCTCTCGTCCATCAGCCGCTCCCGCTCGTCGGCTTGACTCTCCCGCCGGTCGGCCTCAGCTTCCCTGACATCGGCGACGCGGTCACGGGCGTCGGCCCTTCGGTCCCGCTCATTGGCGGCTACTTCCCGTTTATCGGCGAGACGATCGCGGTGATCGGCGACGCGGTCCCATCCGTGACTTCGGGGTGAATGTCGTGCACGGCCGCCCGGGTGTGTGAGTCCGGCTTCGACCTTCGATGAGGGCGCCGCCACCCCGCCATGGGGTTGCTGGCCCCGATCCTCCGAGACACCATCCGATTATCCCACCACCTGGCGCCAATACGTCCGCCGGCGAATGGCCTTTTCGGTCCCGTTCAGCTGATCTGCTCGGCCAGGGCCACGATGATGCCCGCCGGTCCGCGGACATAACAGAGTCGATACTGGTCCTCGTACTGCGCCAGCTCGCCCACAAGTTCGGCTCCGTAGGGTCGGAGACGGACGAGCACGTTCTCGATATCTTCGACGGCGAACATGACGTTACGGATACCGAGCGTGTTCGCCGGCTCGTTTTCGGGCCCGGCCCGAACAGCAGCCGGCGAGTGGAACTTCGTCAGCTCGAGTCGTCCGTGCCCGTCCGGGGTCCGCATCATGGCGATCTCGACTCGTACACCGTCGAGCCCGGCGACCCGGTCCACCCACGGTCCCCCGACGGGCTGCCGGCCCTCCAGATCCATCCCCAGTTCGACGAAGAACGCGATGGCCGCCTCCAGGTCGTCAACAACCACGCCGACGTGGTCCATCCGTCGAAGCGTCATGGCCGTGAGTCCGACGCCGACATAGTGGGCGGCCAGCTCAAGCCGGGGCCGCGCTTCAAGTCAGGGAGCTGAAGTCGACGAGGTCCGCCTGCGGCGTGGCGATGTCGCCTTCGGGCAGGAAGTAGCGCCAGAAGATCGTTCCCGACAACCGCCCTTCCGTGTCGAGCCAGTTGGGCAGGCCGGGATCTTGATGGGCCAGGACCATCCGGAAGGACCCGTCGGCGAGCAAGGTGGTGTTGGCCCGGTTACGGCTGACCGAGCGGCGCGTGTAGTTGTACATCTGGGAGAACCGGTTCCACAGACACACGTTGGCAAAACGGCAGGTCGGCCAACGCCCGCTGATGACCAAAGCCTGGTCCGGCCCGATGGCGTAGGGCGCCAGGGAGTAAGCGGCGTCGAATGCCGCGAAGGCCATGTTCCCCGGCTTGACCGGGGCCGGGAACTGGTTCGGGGTCGATGACACGAATGGGGCTCGGACGGCGGCCGGGCGAGGGGCGTCGAGGGTCTTGCCTTTGACGTGGTTGATCACCCGCTGAAGGGCGGCGGCCACCGACTCGTCGCCCCAGCGCGAAGGCGGTCCGGCCGGAGGCGTAGCCTCGATGGACAGTGGCACGTGGAGGGTCTGTGATGCGGCCGCCGGATCAGGCCATTCGAAATAGTGGCGGCTGGTGACCCGCCCGCCCTCCGCAGGGACCGCCAGCCAGTTCCGCTCCGCCGGCGGGCCGCCGAGGCGAATCTCGTACCAGCCGTCGGGATCGACGTCGAAGTTCGTGTCGTTGATTATCCCGGCGGTGGCGGTGGCATACCGGCCGTCGAGAGCTCCCGCCTCCATGGTGAACGAGGTGTACGCCGCCCCGGCCAGGTTTCCTCGCACGATGTAGTCCAGGCCACCTGCGACCGGCGCCTCGAAATAGACGGCATCGGGATTGTCACCCGTGAAGCTCCGAGTGGGCGACACGATCCGGGTGAAGACCGGGCGTTCCGGATCGGACTCCTGATGGGCGTAGAGGGCACTCTGCAAGACGTGGGAAATGTTCCGCAGCCCCTCTCCCACATCATCGGGGGAGGTGATGCCGCGACTCTCGTCCAGGGTTACCCGGGCCGCTTCCCCCAGGACCTCGAGCAACTCCGTGTATGTGGCCATGGCTTGTGATTTCACCCAGACTCCTTTTCCGTTTGGTTCCTCGTCACGCCGACAGCTCGCGGATGAGCTTGGAGAAGTACCCGTCGTAAAGACGGGTGAGGGAAGCGTGGCCGGGATCCAGCAGCCAGACGAGCCAGGCACCGGCCATGAACGCCCGTATCTCCTCGATGGTGGCATCGAGATTGATGTCCGGTCGTAGTTCGCCTCGTGCTATTCCCGCCTGAAGGCCCTTGCGCAGCAAGGTCCGGTCCCGCTCGCCCTGCTTGAGGAAGTACTGGTGAGCCGGCTCATCGGCGCCGAGGTTCTCGACCGAGCACATCAGGGCCAGGGCGGCCAGATTCGGCGACTCCTCAGTGCAGCGGGCGTAGGCCGCCAGACCGCGCAGCATCGCCACCCCTCCTCGCTCGGCGATCGGCTCCATCTCGACGATTCGCCTGGCTTCGAGCTCCTCCACCATCGCCGTGATCAACCCGGCCTTGCTCCCGAAGTGATACAGGATGTTCGGCGGACTGGTGCCAACCTGCATGGCTATGTCAGTCAGATTGGTTCGCCGCGCTCCATTGCGGGCGTAGAACTCGATGGCCCCGTCAACAATGGCCTGGCGCATCTGGTCGCCCCGGGGCAACTGACCGGCCACGTCGGCCTGACGCTCACGTCCTGTCAGCACGTCGACGGTCTCCCCCCGAGCCTGCAGCCGCTCACGGCTGCGATCAGGCCTCGGATGAGGCGGCGTCCTTCCGGGGCCTTTCCCGGGCCGCCCATCGGCCCGCTACTCGACCGAAAGCCAGAGCGTCGGCCACGTGGAAGCCACCGTCCTTGCACCAGCTATAGGTCGAGCTGATGTTGCCCGCCGCGTACAGACGGGGGATGACCGCGCCCGCGACGTCCTCCACCTGACCTCGCTCGTTGCGCCGGGGGCCCCCGTTGGTCCAGCCCAGCATGGGTCCGCAATCGAACCCGTAAAAAGGTGGGTCGGAGATCGGCAGCAACGTCTCGGGAGACCGGCCGAACTGTTCGTCCCGGCCATTGGCGCAGGCCTTGTTGTACCGCTCTACCGTCGACTCCAGGTTGTCGGCATCGAGCCCCAGTTCCCCGGCCAGCTCGGCCAGGGTGTTCCCCTTCTTGATCCAGCCCTTTTCGATTTCGGCGCGGTTGTCGGCGCTCCACCGGTACCCCTCGACGACCAGGTTCCACCCCACTGGCAGTGCTTCGCTCCCCGGCGACAGGGGACCGGCCAGGCGGGCACTTTCATCGAAGACCACCCGCATGGGTTGGGTGGGGAAGAGCTCGTAGCGGCCGTGGCGAAGGGCATGACCATGCCGGTAGATCGTGGTCTCGTCGACGAATCGGGTGGCATCGAGACCGACGTAGACATACGCGAGCGGTCCCATGAACGGGGTGTAGAAGGCGGCGTCGAACCCGGGTACCTGCAAGCCGGGAGCGGTCATCATGTTGTCCATGTGCCACAGATCGGCGCCTACCTGCTGGGCCATGCGAATGCCGTCGCCGGTACCCGCCGGGCTACCCCAGTTGCCGGGCTCCCCGGCCAGGCCCAGGTAGTCGTGCACCATGGCGGCGTTGGCCTCGAAGCCCCCCGAGGCCAGCACCACGCCCCGATGGGCGCGGATCCGGATGGGTCGGCCCCGGTGCTCGGCCGTCA
>Ga0335073_10011444_pt1 | contig 12460 bp, 8 predicted proteins | sample Lox_Sample_22_FD_207093 | JGI IMG/M metagenome (GOLD analysis project Ga0335073, IMG submission 207093) | Soil microbial communities from Loxahatchee National Wildlife Refuge, Florida, United States - Lox_Sample_2.2 | ecosystem: Environmental > Terrestrial > Soil > Wetlands | place: USA: Florida...
CGTGGATCTCGTCGGCGGCGCAGGCGAGCCAATAGCCGCCGGAGGCGGCCACTTCCCCGATCGCCGCCACCACGCGCACCTTGTGCCGCTCTGCCCGGCGGCGAATCAGCGACGCGATCAGGTCGGACTGCACGGGAGAACCGCCGGGACTTTCGATTTCCAGGATCACCGGCTTGCCGCCGGCGCTGCGGAAGGCGCGCTCGATCAGCGGCTTGGCGGCGGTGATCGACAGCATGCCGGCGCGCGCGGCGATCAGCCCGTGCAGTTCCACGACGTTGATGCGCGGCCGGCGCCAGGGGAGGAAGCGGGCGATCATGGGGCTCTCCGGTTTCGCTGGCGGGGCAGCGTGGTGCTGCGCGTATGCCCGCGGCAGTGCCGCTGGTAAACCCGGGCGCCGTGCGTCCGGCACAGCGCATTGGGTCGTGCCGGACGCGCGGATCCCTCCGCGGACGATGCACGCGGCTCATCACCCGGTGCCAAACTCCGATTGATGGATTGCCCTGCTGGCGTTTGCCGCCTCGGACACCAGCCCTGCCGCGGTGATGCACCGACCCGAATCAACACGTGCAACGCCTGGCCTTATAAGTGGCCGCTGGTCTGGTTGGGGGCTGCGATGAACTGGAATACGTTCGATCTGAACCTTCTGGTGATTTTCGACGCCGTGGTGCAGGAGAAGAACCTCACGCGTGCGGGCCAGCGTCTGGGGCTCAGCCAATCCGCGATCAGCCACACGCTGGCGCGGCTGCGCCACACGCTGGACGACGAATTGTTCGTGCGCACGCCCGACGGGATGCAGCCGACGCCACGCGCCGAGCGCATCGCGACGCCGATCCATGACGCGTTGCAGGACATGCGGGTCACGCTGGAATCCGGTGAATTCGATGCCGCGCATGCGGCGGGACGCTTCATCATCGCCGCCAACAACTACGCCGCGCGCGCTGTGGTGCCTGCCTTGGTGCACCGCGTGGCGCGGCTGGCGCCTTCGGTCGCACTGGAGGTCCGGCCGATCGGGTTGATGCCCGTGCTCGATCAGTTGGATCGCGGTACAGTCTCACTGGGACTGTCGGCACTGGCCGATGGCGGCGAGCGATTCAAATGCAGCGGCTTGCTCGACGACGACTATGCGGCGATGCTGCCCTGCGAACTCCCGGAGGCAGATGAGCCGGCGCTGTCGTTGGAGCAAGTCGCGCGCCTGCCGCATATCGGCGTAACGTCCAGCGGCGACGATACGGATTTCGTCGATGCGGCGTTGAACGAGCATGGGCTGTCGCGCCGGATCATGGCGATGGTGCCGCTGCATTCGCTTGCATCGGTGGTGATCGGTTCTGCCGCCCTGGCGGTCGTGCCGCGACGGGTCGCCATGGACATCGCCAAATTTCGGCCGTTGACCGTCCGGCCATTGCCATTCGCCTCGCCGCATGTGTCGCTGTCGCTGATCTGGCATCGCCGGCTGGATCATGATCCGGCCCATCGCTGGCTGCGCGCAACACTGCGCGCCTGCGTCGCGGAGGCGTAGACGGACCGCGGCTTCACGCCGGGCGCTCGGCCGGCATCGATGACTGTCATGCGGCGGTGAACAGCGTTCATTTCCCGCGCCACGGCCGGACCGCTACCTGATGCGACAGGAACGCCGCAAGCTGTGATCGCAGGGAGCCAGACATGTCCGTGACGACCGGCCTCGCAGCTTCGGATTGCGCCGATCATGGCCATCGCAACGCAGCGCCGCGCGGCAGCGATGCCGGGACAGCGGCCGTGGCTGCGCTCACCCTGGAGACGAGCCGGCTGTCGCGCGCGGTTGCCGGCAAGATCCTGTTGAATGATGTCAGCGTGCTGATCCCGCCGGGGGAGATCACGGCGGTGGTGGGGCCGAGCGGTGCCGGCAAATCGACCTTCCTGCGGCTGCTGAACCGCCTGGACGAGCCGACCGGCGGCAGCGTCCTGCTGAACGGGCAGGATTACCGCGCCGTCCCGCCGCGCACGCTGCGACGACGGCTCGGCATGGTGATGCAGATGGCTTATCTGTTTCCCGGAACGGTCGCGGCGAATATCGGCTTCGGACCGAAACAGCGCGATGAGACGATGGCCGCCGGCCAGATCGCCGCCTTGCTGGAGCGTGTCGGCCTGCCGGGCTACCAGGATCGCGACGTGCGCACCCTGTCCGGCGGCGAGGCGCAGCGCGTTTCCTTCGCCCGCACGCTGGCCAATGCGCCTGAGGGCCTATTGCTCGACGAACCGACCTCGGCCCTCGATGAGGCCTCGGTGCGCGGCATCGAGGAACTGCTGCTGGGCATCGTCGCCGAGCATCGGATCACCTGCGTGATCGTTACCCATAACCGTCCCCAGGCGGCACGCATCGCCAGCCGCACGATGGTGCTGGAAGCGGGCCGGCTGGTTGCCAGCGGTCCGACCAGTGAGGTGCTGCATGCCGATTGATCTGCTGGGCCATCTCGGCCGGGGCGTCGCAGTGGGGCTGGCCCAGGCGGGCGGCGCCATCATCCTGTGCCTGGCGGTTATCGCCCTGTGCCGGCGGTTCGCCGTGCGCGTGGAACGCGAGGCGGTGATTTCTCTGGCGCGTGGCCTGGTGCAGATGGTGGGGGTGGGGGTGGTGCTGGCATTGCTCCTGCATGGCGGCCTGCTGGTCGGCGCGCTGATCTTGCTCGGCATGATGTTCGCGGCTGCGGTGACGGCCGCGCGGCGGGCGCGCAACATCCAGGGCGCGCTGCTGGTCTGTTTCTGGTCCATCGCCGCCAGTTCGGGTGTGGTGATCGCAGCCATGATCGCGATGGGCACATTGGAGACACGCATCGCCATGCTGGTGCCCGTCGGCAGCATGATCATCGCCAATGCGATGAATGCCTGCGCCCAGGCGGCGGAGCGCTTTCGCGCCGACGTGGCCTCGCATGTCGGCCAGGTGGAGGCGGGGCTGGCGCTGGGTGCCGATCCCGCCGTTACGGTGGCGCCCTATGTCCAGAGCGCGGTCTACGCCAGCCTGCTGCCGCGGCTCGACATGCTGAAGTCGTTGGGGCTGGTTTGGATCCCGGGCGTGATGGCCGGCATGATGGTGTCGGGTGCCAGCCCGATCTACGCCGGGATATACCAGTTCATCCTGGTGGTGATGATCCTGACCGCCTCCGGCATTGCCGGGCTGGCGGTGACGCTGCTGCTGCGGACGCGCGCCTTCTCGCCGGCGGCGCAACTGATCCTGCGCGGGGGCGAGGCGTCGGCGGCCAGGCAGGCCGCGCAGGGCGCCTGATTCGGGTCATCCCAGGCGGAATTCCGCCACGTCCTGGATCGGCAACGGCACATGGGTGGCGGCGACGATGATGCCGCCGCGGGCGCGGTGGGCGGTCAGCACCGCGCCGACCAGCGCCTGGGATGCCGTGTCCAGCCCCACGGTAGGCTCGTCGAGCAACCACAGCGGCGCGGCGCTCAGCGCCAGCCGCGCCAGCGCCAGCCGACGCTTCTGTCCGGCCGAGAGATAGCGCGCCGGCACGTCGGCCAGATCTCCGAGCCCCAGCGCCTCCAGCGCGGCGGCCACCGAGCCGCGGCCCATCCGTGCGGCAAAGGCCAGGTTCTCGGCCGCTGTCAGGCCGGGCTTCACGGCGTCGAGATGCCCGACATAGGTGACCCGCGCCGCATGTGTCGGCAGATCGGCCAGCGCATCCTCGCCGTTCCACAGCAGGCGGCCGGCGATCGGCCGCACCAGCCCGGCCAACAGGCGGAGCAGCGTCGACTTGCCGGAACCGTTGGCGCCTACCAGCACCAACGCCCCGCCCGCCGCCACGGCAAAACCCAGGTCGCGGAACACCAGCCGTTCGCCGCGAAACGCGGCCAGTCCCTCGGCTTGCAGCACGTCGCTTCCTATCTATCGGCCGGTGGACGATCCCAGGCTGGTATGGTTAAAGCGCCAATGCCGGGACACTTGCACAGGCGGCCCCGGCGCTGAACCCCGCCACCATTGCGCCCCCGGGACCGCACAACGAAAGAGGCGTCCTGCCAACACAGGACGACGCATTGCATGACCACGATCGGGCAGGACTCCCTCAAGACGCGCCGCACCCTGACAGTGGACTGCAAGCAATACGATTATTTTTCGCTGCCGGCAGCGGCGAAAACGCTCGGCGACATATCGCGCCTGCCGGTCAGCCTCAAAATCCTGCTCGAGAACGTGCTGCGGTTCGAGAACGGATCCAGCTACAAGGTGGATGATGCCAAGGCGATCGCCGGCTGGCAGAACGGCGCGCATTCCGACAAGGAAGTGCCATTCAAGCCCGCCCGCATCCTGATGCAGGACTTCACCGGCGTTCCCGCGGTAGTGGACCTCGCCGCGATGCGCGACGGCATCGTGAAGCTCGGCGGCAGCCCGCAGAAGGTGAACCCGCTGGTGCCGGTCGATCTGGTGATCGACCACTCGGTGATGGTTGACGTGTTCGCCCGCCCCGACGCGCTGCAGAAGAATGTGGAAATCGAATTCGAGCGCAACGGCGAGCGCTATCGCTTCCTGCGCTGGGGCCAGGAGGCGTTCGACAATTTCCGCGTGGTGCCGCCGGGCACCGGCATCTGCCATCAGGTGAATCTGGAATATCTCGGCCAGTGCGTGTGGACCTCAACCGACGCAGGTACGACCTTCGCCTATCCCGACACGCTGTATGGCACCGACAGCCACACCACGATGGTGAACGGGCTGGGCATCCTGGGCTGGGGCGTCGGCGGTATCGAAGCGGAAGCGGCCATGCTCGGCCAGCCGATTGCCATGCTGATCCCCGACGTGATCGGCTTCAAACTGACCGGCCGCCTGCCCGAGGGCGCCACCGCCACCGACCTGGTGCTGACCGTCACGCAGATGCTGCGGCGCAAGGGCGTCGTCGGCAAATTCGTCGAATATTTCGGACCTGGACTGGATCAGTTGGGCCTGGCGGACCGTGCCACGCTCGGCAACATGGCGCCGGAATACGGCGCGACCTGCGGCTTCTTCCCGGTGGACCAGGTGGCGTTGCACTATCTCCACCTGACCGGACGCGACGAGCACCAGATCCGGCTGGTCGAGGCGTATCTGAAAGAGCAGGGCATGTTCCGCGAGGCGGGCATGCCGGACCCGGTGTTCAGCGACACGCTGGAACTGGACCTTGGTACCGTGGTGCCGTCGATGGCGGGGCCGAAGCGGCCGCAGGATCGCGTGGCGCTGACGGATGTCGCGTCGTCGTTCAAGGCGGACCTGACCAAGGGCCTGGGCGTGCCGGAGAAGGACGCCGGGCTGTCGGTGAAGGTGGAAGGCAAGAACTTCGAACTGACCCATGGCGACGTGGTGATCGCGGCAATCACATCGTGCACCAACACGTCGAACCCCAACGTGCTGGTGGCCGCGGGGCTGGTGGCGCGGAAGGCACATGCGAAGGGCCTGCAGCCGAAGCCATGGGTAAAAACCTCGCTGGCGCCGGGATCGCAGGTGGTGACGGAGTACCTGGAGAAGTCGGGGCTGCAAAAGGACCTGGATGCGATCGGCTTCGAGCTGGTGGGCTATGGCTGCACCACCTGTATCGGCAACTCCGGCCCGCTGGATGATGCGATCGTGGATGCGATCGAGGACCACAAGCTGGTCGGCGCCGCGGTGATCTCCGGCAACCGCAATTTCGAGGGCCGCGTGCATGCCAACGTGCGCGCGAACTACCTGGCGTCGCCGCCGCTGGTGGTGGCGTATTCGCTGCTTGGCAAGGTGACGCAGGACATCACCACGGCGCCGCTGGGTACGGGTTCCGATGGGCAGCCGGTGTATTTGAAAGACGTGTGGCCGACCAACAAGGAGATTGCCGACGTCATCGCCGCGTCGCTGTCGCGCGACCAGTTCCTGAAGCGCTACGGCGAGGTGTTCACCGGTCCGAAGCAGTGGCAGACCATCCAGGTCGATGCCGACAGCGAGACCTATCGCTGGTCCGACGGGTCCACCTATGTGCGCAATCCGCCGTATTTCGACGGCATGACGATGGAGCTGCCGCCGATCGGCGACGTGAAGGGCGCGCGCATCCTGGCGGAGCTGGGCGATTCTATCACCACTGACCACATCAGCCCGGCCGGTTCGATTCGGAAAGTCTCGCCGGCCGGCGACTACCTGCTGGAGCGGCAGGTCACGCAGGCGAATTTCAACAGCTACGGATCGCGCCGCGGCAACCACGAAGTGATGATGCGCGGCACGTTCGCCAACATCCGCATCCGCAACGAGCTGGTGGCGGGGGTGGAAGGCGGCATGACGCGCCACCTGCCGGACGGCGAGCAAATGCCGATCTATGACGCGGCGATGAAGTACAAGCAGGAGGGCGTGCCGCTGGTGGTGTTCGGCGGCAAGGAATACGGCACCGGCTCATCCCGCGACTGGGCGGCGAAGGGCACCTTCTTGCTCGGCATCAAGGCGGTGGTCGTTGAGAGCTTCGAACGCATCCATCGTTCGAATCTGGTGGGTATGGGCGTGCTGCCGCTGACTTTTTCCCCCGGCACGGATCGCAAGTCGCTGAACATCACCGGCGAGGAGATGATCGACGTGATCGGATTGGATAACCTGCGGCCCGGCATGGATCTGACGCTGGTGATCCACCGCGCCGACGGCAAGACCGACGAACTGCCAGTGCGCTGCCGGATCGATACCGCCGACGAGGTGGAGTACTACAAGCACGGCGGCATCCTGCAATACGTGCTGCGCGGGATGGCGAAGGCGGCGTAATGAGGCGCCCCGAACGAGAACCTCTCTCGCCAGCGCGGGAGAGGTTTTGTTACGCCCTACGTCTTGCCGGTTTGGTATCGCGCACCAGTAGCGGCGCCAGGAATCGCCCCGTGTAGCTGTCCGGATTTGCGGCCACATCCTCCGGCATGCCTTCCGCGACGATGCGGCCGCCGCCATCACCGCCTTCCGGGCCCAGGTCCAGAATCCAATCCGCCGTCTTGATCACTTCCAGATTATGCTCGATCACCACCACCGTATTGCCTTGTTCCACCAGCGCGTGCAGCACTTCAAGCAGCTTGCGCACATCCTCGAAGTGCAGGCCGGTGGTGGGTTCGTCCAAAATGTACAATGTGCGGCCGGTCGCGCGCCGCGCCAGCTCCTTCGACAGCTTGATCCGCTGCGCCTCGCCGCCGGACAGCGTCGTCGCCTGCTGGCCCAGCGCGATATACCCCAGCCCCACTTGTTGCAGGATCTTCAGCCGGTCGTGGATGCGCTGCTGGGCGCTGAAATAGGGCACCGCTTCGTCGACCGTCATCGCCAGCACCTCGGCGATCGACTTGTCGCGGAACTTGATTTCCAGCGTCTCGCGATTATAGCGCCGACCCTTGCAGACGTCGCAGGTGACGTAGACGTCCGGCAGGAAGTGCATTTCGATCTTCAGCACGCCGTCGCCCTGGCATGCCTCGCAGCGCCCGCCTTTGACGTTGAAGCTGAAGCGGCCGGGCTTGTAGCCGCGGGCGCGGGACTCCGGCAGCTCGGCGAACCAGTCTCGGATCGGGGCGAACAGATCCGTGTAGGTGGCGGGATTGGAACGCGGCGTGCGACCGATCGGCGACTGGTCGATGTCGATGATCTTGTCGAGCAATTCCAGATTCTCGATGCGGTCGTGCGGCGCGGGCACTTCGCCCGAGCCCATCAGCCGGCGCGCCGCCGCCTTGTACAGCGTGTCCACCACCAGCGTCGATTTGCCGCCGCCGGATACACCGGTGACGCAGGTGAAGGTGCCCAGGGGAAATTCCGCTGTGAGGCGCTTGAGGTTGTTGCCGCGCGCGCCGACCACGCGCACCAGGCGATCCTCCTGCACCGGGCGTCGCAGCAGCGGCACCGCGATGCGGCGGCGGCCGGAGAGATAGTCGCCGGTCAGCGATTTCGGGTTGGCAGCGATCGCGGCCGGCGGCCCCTCGGCAATGACGTGGCCGCCGTTGATCCCCGCTGCCGGCCCCATGTCGATCACATGGTCGGCGGCGCGAATTGCGTCCTCGTCATGTTCCACTACAAGAACAGTATTGCCGAGGTCACGCAGCCGGCGCAGCGTGGTGAGGAGACGCTCGTTGTCGCGCTGATGCAGGCCGATGGAGGGTTCGTCCAGCACGTACAACACGCCGGTGAGACCGGAACCGATCTGGCTGGCCAGGCGGATGCGTTGCGATTCGCCGCCGGAGAGCGTGGCGGAGGAGCGCGCCAGCGTCAGGTAATCCAGTCCGACATCGACCAGGAACTGCAGCCGGTCGAGAATCTCGCGCAGGATGCGACGGGCGATCTCGGCGCGTTGCGGCGTCAGTGTCGGCATCACGTCATCGAACCAGCCCAGCGCGTCGCGGATCGACAAGGCGGACGCTTCGGCGATGTTATTGCCGGCGACGCGCACCGCCAGCGCCTCCGGTTTCAGGCGCGCGCCGTTGCAGGCAGCGCAGGGCTTCTCCGCCTGGTAGCGCGTGAGTTCCTCGCGCACCCAGACGCTGTCGGTCTCCTGGAAGCGGCGTTGCAGATTATGCAGCACGCCTTCAAACGGCTTGGTCACCGTGTAGGCGCGCACGCCGTCCTTATAGGTCATTGCCACCGGCTCCTCGCCGGTGCCGTGCAGGATTGCGTCGCGGACTCGTTTCGGCAGGCTCTGCCAGGGAGTTTTGGTGGTGACCTTGAAATGTTTGGCGAGGCTTTGCAGTGTCTGGTCGTAGTAGGGGCTTTGCGCGCCGCGCCACGGCGCGATGACGCCGTCGGCGATCGACAGGCGTTCGTCCGGCACCACCAGTGCCGGATCGAAGAACGTCTCGGTGCCGATGCCGCCGCAGGCCGGGCACGCCCCGTGGGGCGAGTTGAAGGAGAACAGCCGCGGCTCGATTTCCTCGATGGTGAAGCCGGAAACGGGACAGGCGAAGCGCGAGGAAAACACCGTGCGCTCGCCGCCATCGGCGTTTTCCGCGTAGGCGACGCCGTCGGACAGCGCGAGCGCGGTTTCGAAACTGTCGGCGAGCCGCGGCGCGATGCCGTCACGCACCACGATGCGGTCCACCACCGCCTCGATCTCGTGCTTGATTTTGCGATTCAGTGTCGGAACGTCGCCGATTTCGTAGAGCTGGCCATCGACCTTCACACGGGTGAAGCCCTTGCGCTGCAGCTCCGCCAGTTCCTTGCGATATTCGCCCTTGCGGTCGCGCACCACCGGTGCCAGCAACAACAGGCGGGTGCCCTCCGGCATCGCCATCACACGATCGACCATCTGCGAAACGGTCTGCGCCTCGATCGGCAGGCCGGTGGCGGGCGAATACGGCACGCCGACACGCGCCCACAGCAGCCGCATGTAGTCGTGGATTTCGGTCACGGTGCCCACGGTGGAGCGCGGGTTCCGCGACGTGGTCTTTTGCTCGATCGAAATGGCCGGCGACAGGCCCTCGATGCTGTCGACGTCCGGCTTGCCCATGAGCTCCAGGAACTGCCGCGCGTAGGCGGACAGCGACTCGACATAGCGGCGCTGGCCCTCGGCATAGATCGTGTCGAACGCCAGCGAGGACTTGCCCGATCCCGACAGGCCGGTGAGCACGGTCAGGCTGTCGCGCGGAATGACGACATCCACGCTCTTGAGGTTATGCTCGCGCGCGCCGCGCACATGGATGGAGCCGGGCATGACTGTCCTGCTTGTTCACGGGATGTTCCCGGTGTATAGGCAATTTCCGGGCCGCCTGGAAGGGGTTGGTTAACCGATAGCGATCCACGATGGGAGGGAGTAACGTCACTCCTTTGGTAATGGGGATTAGGTCATGGCCGGCAGCGTGAACAAGGTGATCCTGGTGGGCAACCTCGGCAAGGATCCGGAGGTGCGTACCACGCAAGACGGCACGAAAATCGTCAACCTCACGCTGGCGACCAGCGATAATTGGACTGACCGCAATTCGGGGGAGCGCAAGGAACGCACCGAGTGGCACCGGGTGGTGATTTTCAACGACCGGATTGGCGAGGTGGCGGAGCGCTATTTGCGCAAGGGCCGCAAGGTTTATGTCGAAGGGTCGTTGCAAACGCGCAAGTGGACGGACCAGAGCGGACAGGAACGCTACACCACTGAAGTGGTGATCGGTCGATTCCGGGGTGAACTGGTGCTGATTGACAGCCAGCGTGGCGAGGATGCGGGGACCGGCGAGCCCGGCGGCTTTGCACAGCGCGCGCCGGCATCGCGCCCGGCTGCCGGCGGGCCGTCGCGGAGTGGCGGGCCTTCCTGGGATGCGCCGAAGGGCGGCGATCTGGACGACGAAATTCCGTTCTAGGGCGCACCCTTCCGGCAGTACGAGGATCGCGAGCGAAGCGCGGCTGGACGCGGCGCCCTCGGTCGAGGCGAAGCGCGAACCAATTTCACGTGGTTCCGACCGGGATTGCTTCGGCCCCGCTGGGCCTCGCAGTGACAGCGGCAAGGTGGAGCGCCGACCATTGCCACACCTTGACGGCCGGGATTGCCTCGCCCGGCGGGCAATGCCAGCGGATCGATGTCCGGGAAGTGGCAGCCTCGGCAGCAAACTGCTGCCGGTCAGCCACCTGGCGTGATGGGGCGCCACCGTCCCCCGGCACACGCGCTATCGTCATTGTTACCGCTCCGGTTCCGAGTTGCCGATCGGTTGTCTTGCCCGGGGCGGGAGGTTCGCTCTCTAACCCGAATGGCAACTTTGCGTGGCGCAAACCCACAAGGAGATAGCAGTGCCGCGTTATCCGGCGTACACCACGACGGTGATCGGCGCTCATAGCGTGCCGCGTTGGTACGAAGCGCTCGACCGCCAGGTGACGCTCGGGCAGCTCGCCGCGGGCGACCTGGCGGATGCACAGTTTCGTGTGACGCAGGCGGCGATTCTGGAGCAAGAAGTGGCTGGAATCGACGTGATCACCGGCGGCGAGATGCATCGGCGCACCCATAACAGGCACTCGCCGCCGAACGCGATGCTGAACTATTTCTGGCAGAAGATCGCGGCGTTCCATGCCGCCAACCGGCCACGCCCGATCAGCGCACATGACCCGAATGTGTTCCATCCCGCCGCGGTTTGTCGCGGTGCGATCGACCCGGCGACCGATCTCGGCCTGGTCGACGAGTTTCGCATGGTCGCCACCTTCGCCCGGCGGCCCGTCAAGATCACCATGACCGGTCCGCATTTGCTCGCGGCGGTGGCCTATGACGAATACTATAACGACCTGTCCCGCATGATGACCGATCTTGCCCGTCTGCTGCGGCACAATTTCCATCGTCTGGCCGAGGCAGGCTGCAAGCATATCCAGATCGACGAACCGTATTTCACCGTAGCGGAGGACGCTGAGGCGCGGGCCGCGGTGGATGCCATCAACCTGGCGCTCGATGGATTGCCGGACGACGTACACGTGTTGGTGCATATCTGCCAGGGAAATTATGCCGTCGGTTCGGATTACGACGGTCAGATCGGCCATCGCTATTTTGATACCGGGCGCTACAAGGCCGATATCATTTGTACCATCGATTGCGACGGCTTCCTGGTGGAGTACGACATGGCGCCACACTACGAGGGCCTGCTGGGGGATCGGCAGCTCGGCGTTGGCGCCGTGGACGTGCGGGATCCCAATGTGGAGAGCGGTGAGGAGGTCGCCGCGCGGATCCTCGCCAACCCGTGGCTGGCGGCCGAGCAAACCATTGTCACAAGCTCGTGCGGCTTCAACCACCTGCCGCGCCATGTCGCTCTTGGTAAGATGCGGGCGATGACGGAGGCCAAGGCCATTCTGTCCGGCCGCGCGGCATAACGGACCGTAGGAAATGGGCCAGTCGGCAAACGATCTTGCGCAGACGCGCCCGGACAGTCGGCTTACCGAGGAGCAATTGCGGCTGGCGGAGGCCAGCACCGGGATCGGGGCGTTCGAACTCGACCTGGTGACGAACCGTTGGATCGCCACGCCACAGGTCGCCGTATTATTCGGCCTGGATCCCACGGTATCGCAACCGGCCTTTGCCGATTGGGAACCGCCGATCTTCCCCGACGACCGGCTCAAGCTGCGCAACGCATTGCAGAGCGTCACACAAACCGGCGCTGCCAACGTTGAGATTCGGGTCAGGCATGGCGACGACAGCGTTCATTGGCTGGCGCTGAAGGGCGACGTTGCCAGCGACACCGAGGGACAAATGCGCTGGCTGCGTGGTGCCTGCTACGAAATCACCGAGCGAAAGACGCTGGAGGCGCGCCTGCTGGCCATGACCGAGACGCTGGAAGCACGCGTCACGGAACTGCGCGAAGAGGCTCGGGCGCTCGAGGCGCTGAACCGCACCGGCATCGCGCTTGCCGCCGACCTCGATCTGGAACGCCTGGCGCAGGCCCTGACCGATGCCGGTGTCGAGATCTCGGGTGCGGAGTTCGCCGTGTTTATCTGTCGGGCGATAGACCGCAGGGACAATCCCCGGACGCTGTATGCCGTAGTCGGCCTGCCGCGCGACATGTTCTCGGGCTCGGGCGCGCCGGATGCGGCCATGCT
>Ga0335073_10011445_pt1 | contig 12460 bp, 17 predicted proteins | sample Lox_Sample_22_FD_207093 | JGI IMG/M metagenome (GOLD analysis project Ga0335073, IMG submission 207093) | Soil microbial communities from Loxahatchee National Wildlife Refuge, Florida, United States - Lox_Sample_2.2 | ecosystem: Environmental > Terrestrial > Soil > Wetlands | place: USA...
ACTCTCAGCACAAATGCCGACAGAAAGCGATCTTGTTCATAATAAATCACTTCCATCTGCGCCTTTTGCAGTCAATTTATCCATCATCCATCTCACACTGCGATTCACTCACGGAATTTGACCACTGCCCTTGCAAAGCATTTAGAGAACTCGAAATACCACCTCACTACAAACCAAAATGCCTCGAACTTGGAACGACAATGACAAGTACCGCCTACTTCTGGCCATCATCGATTCAATGGGCGACGACGGTAAAGTGAAAACACCGGACTGGAAGGTTGTGGCCAGCAAAATGGGACCAGATTTCACGACTGAAGCCGTTCGGTAAGTACCATTCATATATATATTATCTGTAGCAAGTGCTCACGTACTTCTAGCCAGAAGTTCCAAGCCATCAAAAGGGAAGCGAAGAGTGAATTGATTCAGGGTGGAACACCTGGAGTTGGCACACCGCGTAGCAAGGCGTCCAAAACACTGAATGCCGATGAAGAGCCAAAGACGCCCCAGACCAAAAAGCATGGTCTGAAAACGAAATTGGAAGCTGAATCTTCAGGTGCAGCTGCAGCTACTGAGGATGAAGACGAAGAAGTTAAGCCTACAAAGAAGAAGCAAAAGCAAAGTAACTAGATCTTTAGCAGGTAGTTCATGGGCAGTAATGTCCACTTGCAAGGTTGAGATTAGGAGATGATATTCGGACATAACCTGAGGGTCGGATCAGCAATAGTAATATTTCAGAGGTATCATTCAAAGTGTTAGCCAGCTTGTGATAGCGAAGACTGCCAATGCCATGGGATATCAAAATCAACCATTCTCGTTGGCATTCAATACCTTGTATTCTCTGCACAGTTGTCGAAAATCTCCAATTGTTCCTCTGAATGTGCGCATTTAGCTTGCTTTCATGATTAGGCTTTCTGCAGACCTAGTTCTTCAGTGGTTATTTACTTCACCGTTTGCAGTAAAACTGAGCAATCGTTTTCTCAGTGTACAACACTATGTAGTTTGCCATCGGCTTAGGCGGATACCGCTGTTCACATTCTGATTGCTTTCACTTGGCAACCTTTCTTCGTCACTAACTTCACAGCTTCCCTCTTCTTTTTCTTCGTCATTAAAGTCGAAATTGTGGTTCAGAATACATTGACTATTACTCATATCTTCGTATCCTTCAGCCTTCCATTCCATACTACGAATAGACGTCACCATGCCGATCGATTGGAAGCAGCTAGATATGACCGAGCGCTTGCTCGCAGCTCTAATAGCTGCCGGTGATGGAAAGGTTTGTTCATTGTGGCTAGCCTCTTGACAGTCTGGCTGATAGCAGTCTACAAGGTTGACTACAAGCTCGTAGCCCACTACTTCGGAAATGGAGCTACTTACGATACCATCTTCAACCGTTTCCGCAATGCCATCAAGGCCTCGAAGGATCTAATCAAGGAGGCTGAAGATCGCGGTGATCCTCCTCCAAACCGAGCCAAAAGCTCAGGCATGGCTACGCCTCGAAAGTCACGGGCTGCAGCCAACGGAGCTACTCCTAGGAAGCGCCCAGCAGGTAAGAGCCACTGGCTGATAGCCATCGAAGGTGATGAGGCCATCTTGTTGAACTCAATAGAAACCCCAAGTGAAGATGAACCCGAGGCCAAGAAAACGAAGACGTCACGCAAGAAGACTGTCGAACCTAAGACTGAAGACACGGACACCGTGGAAGCCACCTTCAATGAATGTGCAGTCGGTGCGCAACTGATCAAGAATGAAGGCGAAGGCGAGGTTTGAATCTTCCCGACGAATGGCTCACGCACTGTGGGGATTACCAAAAGCCGTGGTTGATTTCAGACTCTCAAATTTCTCATTACGGCGACAAGGCACAGCCCGCATGATACTAGATAGGCGACGGTTCGAGGACATAGTGGTTTCGTACGAGGCATCATCTCAATGAGATAATCAGAAAGCCATATTTTAGCTCCCCATTTACAAGGCTGTTGTACACATATTTGGCGCTGTGTTGCGACAACTCAGTCGGTCCAGACTGCCCACAAATTAATTCGGGGTTCTATTTCGGGTCAATCAGGCTTTACTTCATAGTACATGTAATTCGGTAGCGGCCAGCCGTAGTATTCCAGTAGTTTCTAGCTACCAAGCCGAAGATTAGTTTGATGTTGGTTTGCGTCGGCTGTGCAAACGACGAAATCATATTTCGGCAACACTTGAACTTGATGTCAGCTCACTGAAGTTTGATGCACTTTACCTTAAGTAAAATATTTCAGTTTGTTTATTTCGTTCACATTCATCCTCTCATCTTCAGGAACGCTTCTCTTCCATTCAACTCTTCCCCTGAGCTTCTTTCAGCTACAAGTTCCTGCCGTTCGCCAGCATTAGAAAGCTTGAAATTCGAATGAGAATTTTCAGACGAAGAATCTCAAAATGCCGATTAAGTGGGATGACAGGCTCGACAAATTCGTACGTGATTCGTGTGTTGTGTAGTCGTGATTGCACACTGGCTCACCATTCAAAAGCTGCTTATGCAAGTTCTCGAATTCAGAGAGATCAGATTGTGTGCTAAAGATGCTGAGGCAATTGCCAAATCGTGGCGTAAGTGACACACTCGCCAAAAGGCCAAAAGGTTCACGGAAAGTTGATCATGACAACCCAGCCAATTATCTTGGAGAGAAACCGACGGTTCGGGCACTTCAAGAGCATTTTGGGAAATTGAAGAAGGACGCTGCGGCCTGTGGAGCGGGCGTCGACACTCCAAAGAAATCCCAAACATCCAATGGCCCAATACGCTCTCTTCCAACGACGCCAGCCAAGCGGACGGCTCCCAAGTCCTCTTCGACATCCAAGAGCAAGCGTGCTCGCAAGGGCGAGTCGGATTCAGAAGAAGCGACGATTTCTCGACAGGAGGCCGATGATCTTAAAGAGGCATCGGGTACACCGACTGGGTCGCTCTCTCGCAGTGGCCGTGTTCGCCGTGCAGCCTCAGAAAATGTCCGAGCGCTGATACAAAAGGCGTATGCGAGTGACTCCAATGAGGATGACGAAGACGACCAGGAAGATTCCGACGAGGACGGGGAATACAGGGAAGATGAAGAAGAAACTGCCCTTGATGAAGCTGATGAAAGCGATACACAGGTGGTTAAGACTGAGGCTGTCCAAGAGAATGCGGATATCAAAAGGGAGCCTGGTATTGCCGACGAGGAAATCTAAAGGCTCTTCATATTGAAGTTGTGGCATGGCTCATTGCACCTACATGGCATGCAAATTTCCCTGATAACGAGTCAAAACTAGAGTTTCTACGGCTATTCTTGGTGACGTGGGGGCATGATAGATCATGAATGGTGAGAGTCAGTAAGAAGACTAGAATTTCGGGAAAATGGTGAGCCAATGAAAGTAGTATTTGGCAGTCTCCAATGCATCCACATTGCTATTCCAACATGACAGCCTTGACGCTCATTGGGATGACTATGCTGGTGAATGGGAACGTAAAGACATTTTGGGCTGGAGCAAACATGATACTGCGTCTGGCATGGATGAAGGTGAAACAAGAGATGGCAACGAGACAGCGCCAGGGCATTGAGGACGGTTTGGTGATTAGATACTCTAAACCAGCATCATGCTTGGGAACGGTTGGTAGTCTACGTAGCTTATCCGCCATGCAGTACGTCCTGACTTACGGAGTACAGAAATCGGCTCTCGGACGCTCAACCTCGGCATTTAATGTTCCTAACTGGAGCTTAATAAAATTCCGTCACACGGTGATTTTGGCGTTGGCCCGCGATACTTCCAAAGCAGTCGATATCGTAATTTCTCTAATTTGTTACATCACCACGCTCAGCGGGCCATTGGATCGGAAATTATACCGCGTACGAAGCTGCAGTCAAGAACCAACAGTGTCCAGAAGCGGTGTTCTTCTTCCCTGGCCCGCTTTGAACGGAAAGTTTGCAGAAAATGAGCACTGCGGCAAAAGGAAAGAGCAAGCAGGATACTGAAGCCCCACGCAATCCGGTTGATCGTATCTCAATTTCACAGACCAGAATCGTGGGTGTGATGATGGGAGAAATTGCTTCATCTTTGCTCGTCATTGCGGCGTGGATGGGCTTGTTATCCTGAAACACCGCTTGCGTGATCTTCACCAACTGTCATTTTCACTACAACGGTAAATCTTATCTCTTCCAATTTTACGGCAGCACTCAAGCCACCCTGGTCCACTTGCTCGCGTGCCAGCCGTGTCCAAATCATCCCGTCCATTGTGCGTGACCTCCGGTAGCATGGCTTATCACAAAATTCACCCTACCGGGATTAGACCTCGCTGGAGGATGCGGGATACCAATTTCACCACTTCTATAGATCGTACAGAAGTGGCGTATGTAGTAATGAGGAGGCACACGGATAATCTCATTCCCCTTGGTCTTTTTAAGGCCTTCTCTACTCTTTTCAGATTGCGGATCTATTCGCAAACTTTCCTTTCAAGCTCTGTTCCAATCTTTTCACCCAGTCTCTTCGTACCACTAGTCTCTCGTTCATCATCAGCGGTGCTGTCCATTCGTTCACAATGGGTTATAGTAGCTACGTAAGAGCATTAACCATCTTCACTCATATGAACTCTTTCTGATCGACGCAGAATTTGGGCGCCGCAAGCAATTATGAGTGCACCGTCACACAGGTCTTGACAGTTACCACTACCGTTTACCCATCAATTACGTGGAGCACGCCACCACCGCTCAGCACCGGCACCGGAAGCCCGGTAGTGACGACAAATTCGAGTTATTCCGTCCCTTCGCCAACCGCAGCCCAAGTAACAAAGAGTGGTGCGTGTCACACTTTCGGCATGAAACAAATGCTTCCTTTCGCACTTGGCCTGCTCGCAGTCATTCAGCTCTTTTGATTCGAAGCGTCATCCTCGCTCAGCTTAGGCGGAACAGAATTATGGGTCGACAGCACGGGTGCTCACTTTACTTCGGTCACAGGCATTACATTGCATATCCTGCTGTTGCGAAGTGCAAGGCACATACGCCAGGTAGTAATGCCTAATTCTCTGGCGCTTCTTCGGAAGCCCTCAATTGTTAGATCAAACGCTGGAAGCTACGCTTCGCATTTGGAATTTGAGATATTTTAATCAATCTCGCTCATAGAAATGTGTACCAGCCATCATATCATTCCTCCAAGTTGTCCATCTCGTCCACCGTTCTAAGAAGTGAGTTGGCAACTCAGGACGCCTGCCAGATCGAACGTCCTGCATGGGGCAATTTAAACTGGCGTGATCTGGGTTTTTCCAATGCCAACCTTTAGTTGAGATGTGCTCTGTCGAGGGATCAGCGCCATGACCATTTTAATTTAGAAGGACGACGCACCATGAACAGCCTCCGTGACGCTGGGCTTCGAAGGCATATCGTCTGCGTGACTCTTTCCCTTGAAAGCGGATTCCAGCCTTTCCCTGATTCCTTCCTCTTTTAATTGCTTCCATTGCTGCAGATACTGACTCGCAGCGGAATGAATTGATCTGAGTAATCGCTCCAAGATCATCCAGAGCAATCGTGCAATCACGTCTGAAGCAAACGCAGTTCCATTTTGCGCGTACACCATTCCCACAGGCCCGAAGACAGACGTGAGACCCAATGTAATTGGTGAAAGACTTAGCTGCCTGTCATACCGCACAAGATCGCTGCCTGTCATTTCGGTAACGTCAGAACAGAACGGGAGAAAACGAAATGAAGTTTCGAAACGAAAGATTTGTTCTGCGTCGTTTAAAACTTGGAGATTAAATGAAGTACGGAAAATGATAAGAAGCTTGATCGTAGTTAAGAATAGTAAGACGGAGTTAAAGGGCAAGAGTTAACATTCGAATGTAAGGGGATATATATGAAGTCGAGACGCTGCCGGTCCAGGTTCAGTAAATAAGTAAGCTCAATGTCACGCTACTCTAAGTCATTCGTCAGCCCACGTTACGAACCATATTCTCAATGCTCTCCAGCATGCAGCAGCCACGTTTTGGGAAGATTGGCGGCAATTTCCAACGAAACTCGCCGGTAGTCCGGCAAACTCGTTTTAGATGTGCTCAACATCGGAGGTTCGCACTCAACTTTGCCCGATCACTCATCGGCAAAACCTTCCACCGTCCAAAATTCTCTTTCGTACTCAGAAACCTGGGGGCGGAAAGTCCTTTTCCTCCTTTATGAACAACGCTTTTTTACCCACTCACTAAAAGCATTTCCGAAGGAGTAATAGCAATGAAACCGGAAACCGTCAGTTGAGTGCAGAGTAGATTCGGTGTCGATCTTGGGTGCGGTCTCCTCCAACTCTTCGTGAGCAATGGTGGAGAGCGCAATGATCGGCTGCACATATATTTACCTCTCGTTGATAATACGGATTATATCGACGGATACGAGGGACGGCAGAATGTTTGATCGTTGCTGTAGAAGTCGTCAATGTTCGCCAAATTTGATCGAAACGTCTCTGGCTTTCTATCGCAAAGCACACATGGGGAGCAAAGTCAATAAACAGCGAAGGGAAACATGCTGCTTTGAAACTTGAATCCTATTCAGTCTATTCTGTAGACTTCGCTGGAAACAGTTTGCCCAGTACCTCTACTTAAGGAATGTAATTTCATTTGTATCAATGGGCCATGAGAAAGAATACCTGACAGCTGGTCGCTGCCATTTTCAACATGCACCGCCACATTGACCCATCTCGAAAACACCCACACGCCAAGATTTCGTGCATCAATTCTACTTTGCCTTTTGAACCTTCAGCGACAACCATCTCCTCGAAGACACTCCAGAGTTTGATTCGTCCTCACTGGCCATCATGCCACCCCCTACCAACACTCTCATCGTTGAGGGTACCTTTGAAGAGCTCGTAGACGAACTTGCGACGTACATCGACAATTTGAGAAAAGATGTAGAACCGATACAACCGGAAGTTAGCAAGCTGTTGCAGGATGGCAACCAAGAGGACGCACTCAAAAAGTTGGTCGGAAACAGCGCGGTGCTTAACACAGCCCCAGAAAAAGGTACTACTTCGATCCTCTGTCGAGGTCTACTGTGAAGCTAACCGGAGACAAGAAATTATCGCGGCATACAACTTGCTGATCTACGTCGTTCGACAGTCAGATAAACCAGAAATGTTCTTGAAGCGAATATGTCAATATCTATCGGCACCTATAACATCTTCACCCGCTAATGGCCCTGGCTTGCAACTCGAGATTCTCAGCACTATCTTCAATACCTTCCCACCCAGCGACGAAAGCCGATTCCATATCCTCGTTACGATTCTGCTTATAGTGCGATCAAGCTCAAATTTCGAGGTGTTAAAACCACAACTCAAGAACTTGGATTCTTGGCTTGCACAGTGGGATTCCGACGAAGTTGACCAGCAACAACTGTTTCTGGTGCTCGCGGATGTGGCCTCGGAAGCTGGTGAAGCAGACCTTTCCTACCAATACCTCGTTCGCGCCGTTCGTACCTTCACTTCAGATGAATCTTCGTCCCCCGAAGCCCGCGCACTGTCGCTACGCGCGCTCAAAGTCGCACTAACCCATCCATCGCACTTCGACTTTCAAGATTTGACAGAACTTGATTCCATTCAAGCACTTCGCCGCTCGGATCCAATCTATTTCGAACTACTAGAGCTCTTCACATCAGAGACTCTCGATGATTTCAACGACTTCAAGGAGCAACACTCCGGATGGCTCGGTAAAGAAGGCCTTGACGAAGCGGCATTGGACCGAAAGATGCGTCTACTGACCCTTTGTTCACTTGCGGCTTCTGCACATCAGTCGCGTTCGCTTAAGTACTCGGAAATCGCGAAAGGACTACAGATCCCAGATAAAGACGTCGAGATGTGGGTAATTGATGTCATCCGAGCTGGGCTCGTGGAAGGAAAGCTTTCGCAGCTGAATCAGACGTTCTTGATTCACCGCGCCACGTACCGGGTGTTTGGTGAGAACCAGTGGAGAGAAGTTGATGCTCGGTTAAATATGTGGAAGAATTCTCTGAGAGGTGTCTTGGAAGTTGTTCGCCAACAGAAGGCCGAGTATGCGGTGGCCAAGGAACAGGAGCTTAGAGAGATGGAAGCGAAAGTCAACGGAAACACGAGCGGAGGAGGTGGCGAACGTGGAGGTGGATACAGAAATCGACAGCCAAGGCAGGTCGAGGTGGATGCGGATTGAGCTGTGAAACTCCGCATTTGTGGTAGCACAGAATAGGCGTTCTAGGACAAATGGGCTTACGATAGGCTGATGAAAGCAGCAAATGTCTGCAGTCTTCGATCCATAGTTAGTTGAAAGCGGCTTCATCGAATGGAACATCCCCAATGGTGAAAGAGTGCACAGACTTGATCGACCTGCAGAATTGCAAAACTAGGAATGAATCGAACCGCACATCCTGGTAACTCTTTAAGATTTACAGAGAACACAAGTTTCAACCAAGGCTGGCGACCGCGCCGACACGATGTTTGAACAATCAACTGACGCCTTTCCCCTTTCGGCATTGAGCTGGACCTGATTTTTTTTCGGCTGACGCAAGGAGCTGTTGTGGCCTACCAAATGGCCAACAAAACAGTCCAACACCCCGTATTAGTCCTTTGCCGCTCCGTCGCTCTCCATACCTGGCGTGCAGCTGGTGCTCATCGTTTCTCGACCTTCAGTTGTAGATTAGAGGGTCAATTGAAGCCGAACAAGACTCCACCGCCTCCCATAGCGCCTCGATCGAAAACATCTGCAGGACGAAGCACGGTCAGGATCTGGCCGCTGATTTTCATATTCGTTGGTGGATCATACCTATTCACAAGGCTTGTTGAAAGTCGGAAAGGTACTGCACCTAAATCTAACGAGACCGCAAAACCCAGACCCTTCTAGCCCATCCACTGCGTCCCTATCTGAAGATATTCTGCGACACGAAGCAATACCTAAACGATGTCTCTCATCTCAGACGAAGAGACCGCCAAATCTCTCCCGCAACCAAAACGATCGAAACCCCTTTTCAGCTCCGACGATGTCACTGTCATCTTCGTTCTGGGAGGGCCTGGAGCCGGAAAAGGCACGCAGTGTGCGAATCTAGTGCGAGACTATGGATTCAAACACCTCTCCGCTGGAGATCTGCTCCGCGAAGAGCAAGATCGACCTGGCAGTGAATTCGGAGATATGATCAAGAGCTACATCAAAGATGGGAAGATCGTTCCTAGCGAGGTCACTGTACAGCTACTAGAGAACGCAATTACGAAAGCAAGGAAAGAGGAAGACAAGCATCATTTCCTAATAGACGGTGCGGTTTCTTCGTAAATTGCTCTGCTCGACTTCATACTAACAATCAAATACAGGTTTTCCGCGCAAGATGGATCAAGCCCTTATTTTCGAGCAAACTGTCTGTCCTTCGAAATTCACACTGTTCTTCGATTGTCCTGAAGACGTCCTCCGTGAACGATTGTTGAATAGGGGAAAGACTTCGGGTCGTAGTGATGACAACGCTGAGAGTATCATGAAGAGATTCAAAACATTTGTTGAGACATCAATGCCGGTTGTTGAGCATTACCGAAAGGAAGGCAAAGTTGTGGAGATCAAAGCGACACCGCCAGCGGATGAGGTGTACGAAGATGTGAAGAAAGAGTTGACCGAAAGAGGGATTGAGCCAGCTAAGAACATTGAACTGGCGCAATAAGTCCTTCGAAGGCGTAAGGTGATTGGGAGGACGATGACACGACCACTTTTGATGTAGACTTGCTATCTCCAGAGAGCAGGCGTCGAAACAAGAACCATAGGATCAGTTTTGCTGGATAGTTTATTAAGGGTGTACCTGTTTGCTCCCACTGTTTTGCCTGTTGCACTCACCGAAGTTGGCCGTTTCTTCCATAGCCGGTGGTGTTCGGAGGCCGGAGTAACCTTCACCTTTTTCTTCATTTCATCATTGACTATAAAAGTACCAATATATTTCTGACAAAACTACGACTTTATAACCGGGAATCGAGTATAACGGCAGTTAAGAGTTCAGAAGTCAACCTTGCTTATACCTTACGATTATCTTTGACATCGACTCGACACAATCTTGCAACTCCAAGAGCCTTTTCATCCTATCCCAGCAACGACCACTCGCACACTCAGCGGAAGATGAATCCAGGTTCGAAGAACAAAGATAGATTGCAGATATTTTGGAGTACAGGCCGTCAGAAACGGCAAAAGGGTTTCAGGTTCCTTGACCTCCCCGAAGGTGAAAGAGCTTGCCGTCGAACGGAACTGAGGGCCACATATCTAATGTAAATTGTAGAGATCCGGAACCAAATATACTCATACGTATACGACGACAGCATACTCCTCGATCTCAACGGCAAATCGAGCGACATTAAAGATGTAAAGATCCCAGAAGCAGAGAAAACCATCGTCTTTGGAATCCCACTGGGTCGTTACAGACCCATCAGGGGAACTTTCAAAAAGAGTACCACCGTTTCGGCTTTCTATCTTTGCAACAGACAGATATCTAATGAATGTCTCGCGTATCTCTATGGCCAGGTGATTTTGATGTCTAGGCAAACATTTCTAAGCATCGCTTTCTTCGATACAGTGCGTGAATCGACTTCACAGCACCTTCGACACCTGCAACTTCACCACTCAACCTATGGAGACCCGAAGCTTTTCGAATATGTCAAATATAAAACCAAGAGCGATCGGAAATGGGCTCTAACTTGCCTTCTCGCCGTAAACCATCTCCCCAACCTTACTCACCTTTGCATCAACATCTGCATAAACGATAAACCATTCCGCTTCAATTTGAACGAAAAATGGGTCCAGCCTCTCCTATACTTCACGTATCTAGAGCATCTCAAAACAGTGGAGGTGCATGTCTTCAGTCCTTGGCGTCGGGCCACATCAGTCGACAGCGACAACTTGAGACTTTGGCAGAACACATCGCCGCAGCATGTGAGAGAACTCATTCAAAACCATCATGGCAACGTTGAGATGCACGAATTGTTCGGAGTCGCGATTGCGAAAAAGATACTGGGCTTCTGCAACGATTGTGCAATGGAGGAACTCGTTGAAGCAATTAATGATAAGTGGTCCTCCATCACCCATCAGCCCTACTGGGAGGAGTGGATTCGGAAATAAGTCTTCAAACCAGTCTCAACTAAGCCGACATTTGAAAATGGATGAACCGATAATGGTAGCTTGGTACTTCGCGGAGATTGATGGATAGTGAGAAATGGATGGTGTCCACGACTGCTACCTTCGGCACCACACGAAGACTTCTACAGAGGCAAAGCCAGGGGTGAATCTTCTATGATTCAGTAAATGCTGGAGGAGTGGTCATCAAAATGGTACCGATATTCGCCATGATAATTTAAGAAAATGAAGATCCATCTCACATGCAATATGTTATGGAAAAGAGTGACAAGGAAGCCGCAACATCGCTTGCTATAGTGACGCTTTACTACCTACCGCCCACAAGGTTGTGCTAAGATGGCTGTATACATACTCTGGCAAGGCGGTTTTCTACTCGTCATTGAGGCTCTACTATAGAAGATTATCTCACAAGCTTCTGGTAACTCTGCCCACTTTATACTACTCGATAGTGCTTATATATGGGATCAACTGCATTATGTGTCTTACGTGTCAGCTAATTCAAGAAGCATTGTGTTCAGAAGTACCTGAGAGTAGTTACAGCTACGGACATCGAGAGAAACTATTCAAATGTTACCAGGGCTCAAACGACCGCAGCTCATTTCCCCTCAAAAGCTCTCTTTCAGCTCGTCAATATCATATTTCTTCATCTCCATCATAGCAAGGTTCTCATCACCGCCCCCGCCGGGCTTTTCCCAATAATAATCGATCTCGGCCTGGTCTTCGCAGGGTATCTCGAACGAGTCAGTAGATGGTTCTAGTAGAAGATACCTGCATGCCTCAAGGCTTAGATGAGAAACATACCGGTTCCAGGATTTTGACCACGGCGCTCTATTCCAACTTCAGGACGATAGCGGATTTTTAAAATCTCGGAGTTCTTGAAGATGGAGGCGTAATGCTTAGCGGCTTGCTCTGCATCTCCATTATAAATCCAGAGACAGATTGTGAACGGATTGGTCCTAGACATTGCTTAAACAGCAGAAATTTGAACTCATTAGGTTCTTATTCACAATCGATTTACAAGTCGGATGTGTCGTAAGACTTCGTACTTTAAACAATAGAGCTGTTAATGGGAGATTCTTGATGCCAGGCAGCAGCCCCGATGTTCGTGATGCATTGTCAGGTACTCTATTGGTTCGTGGTGTTCTTCCTGGCGTTCCCAAATCATGTCGTGCTCCAGCAGATTATTGCGTGGTCCCTCACTCTACCCTCCATCATCGTGCACGCAGAGAATGTCTACAATATGGACGAGACTGTAATTATGCTAGTTGAAAGTAGGAAACAGGCTTAGTATTGTAACACCTAGGTAACTGGGTGTTCTTATATACGTGACAATAGCCATTACTGCCTATTAGGCAGTCACAC
>Ga0335073_10011447_pt1 | contig 12459 bp, 10 predicted proteins | sample Lox_Sample_22_FD_207093 | JGI IMG/M metagenome (GOLD analysis project Ga0335073, IMG submission 207093) | Soil microbial communities from Loxahatchee National Wildlife Refuge, Florida, United States - Lox_Sample_2.2 | ecosystem: Environmental > Terrestrial > Soil > Wetlands | place: USA...
CTCCGCCTGCCGCCCTCGCAGCTGCTCGCCGACGAGATCGACCGGGTGATGCGAGACCAGGTCTATTGCGAGACCGTGTTCTTCGTGCGGAGCCTGGGCTTCGTGACACCTACTGCCGCACGGCGTATCAGCCTCGCGGACTCGCTTGTGTTCGAGGATGTGCACGAACGGACGTACCGCGAGCTGGGGTTCCGGCTGGTCGATGTGCCAGCCGGGCCGCTAGCTAACCGCGCCGAGCAGGTGCGCCGGCTCGCGGACTGAGTTCAGACGAAGGCACCCAAGCCGGTAATGGCGCGGCCGACGATCAGCGTGTTGATCTCGCGAGTGCCCTCGTAGGAATAGATGGCCTCAGCATCCGCCACGAACCGGCCGACCTGGTTATCCAGCAGGATGCCGTTGCCGCCGAGCAGTTCGCGAGCCCAGCCGACCGTCTCGCGCATCCGGACCGTGCAGAACGCCTTGGCCAGCGCGGAGTGGTGATCCTTAGCCTCTCCCTGGTCCTGCAGCTGGGACAGGCGCACGCACAGGCAGGCCGACGCCGTTACGTTCGACAGCATCCGCACGAGCAAATCCTGCACCAGCTGGAAGCCGCCGATCGGCCGGCCGAACTGGTGCCGCTGCTTGGCGTAGGCGAGGGCGTGCTCGTAGGCACCGCGCGCGCAGCCGGTCGCCATCCAGGCCACTCCTGCCCTGGTCAGCCGCAGAACCCCGGCAGTATCGCGGAACGAGCTGGCCACCTGCAGCCGGTTCCCCTCGGGCACGCGGACGTTGTCCAGGGTGATCTCGGCATTCTGAACGACGCGCAGCGCGATCTTGTGCCGGATCTTCACTGGGCTGAAGCCCTCGGCCGGCGTCTCGACAACGAAGCCCTTGACCTGGTTGTCGGCGACGTCGCGGGCCCAGACGATCACATAGTCGGCGAAGGTGGCGTTGCCGATCCACTTCTTCTGGCCATTCAGCACCCAGATATCGCCATCGCGCTGTGCAGTCGTCGTCAGGCCGCCGGCTACGCCGGAGCCGACGTCGGGCTCGGTCAGCGCGAACGCGCCGATCTTCTCCATCCGCGCCATGGCCGGCAGCCAGCGCCACTTCTGCTCTTCCGACCCGCAGAGGTAGATGGAGCCCATCGCCAGCCCGCCATGGACGCCCATGAAGGTTGCGATGGAGGGATCGACCCTGGCAAGCTCCATCGCGATCATGCCGTCGAGCAGGCTGCTGCCACCTGGACAGTCATATCCGGCGCAAGCCAGGCCGGCGATGCCAAGTGCCGCGAGCCCCGGCACCAGGTCGTGCGGAAACTCCTCACGCGTCCAGTACTGGTTGATCACTGGCGCGACGGACTTCTCCATGAAGTCCCGCACGCTCCCAAGGACCTTGCGGCCGTCGTCGTCCAGCAGATGCTCGAGAGAGTAGAAGTCGGCGTCGACAGCTGAGTCCATGTCAGTGGTCTCCCTACCCGGTGGTGGCCGCAGACCGCATGCCTGCCGGCGCTGGACGTGCCGTCGCCTGGATGGGTTCGGCCAGGAACTTGTCGATGACCGGCGCCAGCTGTGCGGCCTCGGTCACGAGGCCCAAGTGCCCGCCATGGAACACGTGCAGTTGCGCGTCGGGGATCAGCCGGTGCATGAGGTGGGCGTTAGCCAGCGGAATGATCGGGTCGTCGTCCCCCGACACGATCAGAGTCGGCTGTCGCAGTCGCGGCAGCAGCGGCAGGCTGGTCCAGCCGGCGCCGGCCGCGAGCTGGTAGAGGTAGCCGCGTGCCGAGCCGACCCGGTTCTCGGCGTTCATGGCGGCCGCAACGCGGTCTGGGTCGGTCCGCGCGCTGCCGCCGTAGATGTCCGCCGCGATCTGCTTCAGGTAACCGCGGTCGATGTACCGGCGTGGCGTGACCATCTTGGCGAGCACGCTCGGCTTCGCGGGCACCATCAGCGCGCCGGTCGCCGTGCTGACCAGCACCAGCCTGCGGCAGCGCGACCGCTTGACGGCCGCGAAGTGCTGGGCGACACCGCCGCCCCAGGAGATGCCGAGCACGTCAACCTCGCCGTCGTAGCCCAGCTCGGCGAGCATGTCGGCGATCAGCGCGCACAGGCCGGTGAATCGGTATGGCAGGCCCGGCAGTGGCGAGCCACCGACGCCGGGTACGTCGAACCTGATCACCTCGACGGCAGGGTCGATCTGGTCGACGAAGGGCTGGAGCAGCTCGAGGCTGGCGCCGATTCCGTTGAGCAGCAGCAGCGGCGGCCGCCCGGCCCGCCGTGTTCCGGTCAGGCGGGCTGCGAGGCCAGGCCTGGCTCGCCGGACCGAGGTCCGCAGCAACTGGTCGCCGACCGCGACCACCCGGAGGCTATCGGTCGTGGACATACGTTCCGGGTGCTGTCGCGATTGCCTCGAAGCCCTTGCGGCCCAGCTTGGCGGGACGCTTGCGGTCGTTGCCGCTGCGGGCGGCGAGCCAGTCCGAGTAGTGCGGCCACCAGCTTCCGCTGACGGTGTCCGCTGCGGCGAGCCAGACGCGCGGATCGGCCGGGTTATCAGTTGCAGTCTGGAACGTCGACTTCGGATTGCCGGGGGGATTGACCATGGATGCGATGTGCCCGCTCGTGGAGAGAACGAAGGTAGTCGGTCCGCCCAGCAGCTGCGTGGTGCGGTAGCAAGACTGCCACGGGCAGATGTGATCCGCGATGCCGGCGATCACGTAGGTGTCGACATCGACCTTCGACAGGTCCACCGGGGAGCCGAGCATCGTCGCGGCATCGGGCTTAGTGAGCGCGTTGTCCAGCGCCAGGCGAATGAAATCGCGGTGAAGTGCGGCAGGCAGTCGGGTGGTGTCGGCGTTCCAGTAAAGAATGTCGAACGGAGGCGGCGTACGGCCCTGCAGGTAGTTGTTGACCCAGTAGTTCCAGATCAGGTCATCGGGTCGCAGCCAGGCGAAGACCTCGGCTAGCGCACGCCCGTCCAGGTAACCGCGGGCCGCCGAGGCGGCAACCGCCGCCGCGGCCGTCTTCTCGTCGATCATCGCGCCGGCCGTGCCCGCGCGAGACTGGTCGAGCACAGTCACGCCGAGGCAAAGGCTTGCTACCTGGTCCAGCCGGCCAATGTCGCCGAGGTGGGCCGCGACCATGGAGGACACGATCCCGCCTGAGCACAATGCGCAGATGCTCGCCTTCTCGGCCTTGCTCACGGCCATCGCCGCATCCAGCGCGCCAACGACCGCGGCGCCGTAGCTGTTGAGGCTCCAGTCGCGATGCCGGGCGTCCGGATTCCGCCAGCTGACCGCGAACACCTGGTGACCCTGGCCGACCAGGTACTCGATCATGCTGCGGCCCGGCGCCAGGTCGGTGATGTAGTACTTGTTGATCATCGGCGGCACGATGAGGACCGGGTACTCATGCACCTGCTCAGTCGCGGCCGTGTACTGGATCAGCTCAAACATGTCGGTGCGGTGCACGACCGCACCTGGCGTCACAGCCAGATCCTTGCCGACCTCGAACGCTCCAGGCTCCACCATGGATGGCACGCGCGGCGCCTCGGACAGGTCGGAGATCAGGGCACGGAGGCCGCGCAGCGCGCTGATGCCGCCAGTGTCCACCAGGGCCTTGATGCCGGCCGGGTTCAGCAACGGGTTGTTACTCGGCGCTGCCGCTGCGATGACGTTCGACAGGACGAAACGGAGCCGCTCGTCGTCGCGCCAGTCGAGCTGCGCGGTGGCGAGCAGGTCGGTCGCTGTCCTGCCTGCTGCGAGGTAGGCCTGCATCGTGCGCTTGAGCAGGGGGTTCTGGCTCCAGGCCGGGTCAGCGAAACGGCGATCCTTGCGGTCGGGCCCGATGTCGGATCTGCCAGTGGTGATGCGGGCAAGTTCGGTACCAAGCGCCGCGACCTGCAGGCCGACGAACTGCGGCTGCTGTGCCAAGCTCGCGGCCAGCCGGAACGCAGCGCCATCGGGCCGGAAGCGGCGCAGCACGCCGAGCGCGCCGTCGGCAAGCAGCATGTCGAGTGCTCCGGCTAGGTCGCTGGCGGCGTCATCACCGGGCTGCTGCGTGAACGGGCCACTCGCGGGCTGCCCGCTCGCGGCCTGCCCGCCGCCGGTGGCGGTCGCCTTGTCGCTACCGGTCACGTCGGGTCCTGCCGCGCTGCGCGAACCGGGCGGGGCAAGTTCAGCTTCATCTTCACGGCCCCCTTGGCCAGTGTGATCGCAGATTCCCAGTATCGGGGCGGGGCGCGGCTTTTGACCAGCGGAGCGATTACGTCGCACATGGCAGCGCGGGCGAGCGGGCCCCGGTACATCCATGCCGTTTCCTGCGCGCAAAGCGGATAAATCGTTCGCCAGTGCGCAGGAAATCGCATGGATGTCCGCGCAGGCGAGCCAGGAAGTGCCGCGCACGCAAAATTGTTAGCCCTCCGGGGACTTTGCGACCATGCTTGTACGCTGGCAGCCGCTTATCCCGGACTGCACGGCGCAGTAGCGGGGGTCACATCTGCCAGGTCGCGCGCTCGCTGGCGGACCGGGACGTGATCGGGGACGGCGGCACCTGACGGCGTGTCGCGATAGCCCGGCTACCTACCCCGCGTCGTCGGCCAGCCGTGTGGCCGCGGCCCATACTGGAGAAGCTGAACTTGACTGCCTCGCTCGCCGAACTGCGCGCGCGCCTGCCTGAGCTGATGCTGCGTGACCAGCGTCAGCTGGCAGGCCGGATCGGCCGGGCGGCGTCGCAGCGAGACCCGGCCGCCCGCGACCGGGCCGTGGCCGGACTGGCTGACCAGGTGGCCGGTGCAGAGCAACGCATCGAGGCCAGACGGAACATCGTCCCGGTTGTCACCTACCCGGCCGAGCTGCCCGTCAGCCAGCGCAAAGCGGAGCTGGCCGCGGCGATCAGGGATCACCAGGTCGTGATCATCGCTGGGGAGACTGGCTCCGGTAAGACCACCCAGTTGCCGAAGATCTGCCTGGAGGTGGGTCGCGGCATCAAGGGCCAGATCGGACATACGCAGCCCCGGCGGATCGCTGCCCGAACCGTCGCCGACCGGATCGCGGCCGAGCTGGACACCGAGCTCGGCACCGTCGTCGGCTACAAGGTCCGGTTCGCTGACACCGCCAGCGATGACGTGCTGATCAAGGTAATGACGGATGGCATCCTGCTGACCGAGATGCAGCGCGACAGGCAACTGCTCCGGTACGACACCCTGATCATCGACGAAGCGCACGAGCGCAGCCTGAACATCGACTTCATCCTCGGCTACCTTAAGCAGCTGCTGCCGCGCCGACCCGACCTGAAGGTGATCATCACCTCGGCAACGATCGACCCGGAGCGGTTCAGCAGGCACTTCGCGGGATCGAGCGAAGCCGAACAGGTCCGCGGCGAGGAGCGCGGGGCGACCAATTCTGCCGCCGCGTTGGCCATCGACGCCGCGCCGGGCATCGACGCCGCGCCGGCCACCGACGCCGCGCCGATCATCGAGGTTTCCGGCCGGACCTACCCCGTCGAGGTGCGCTACCGGCCAGTCACCGATCCCGACCCGAGCGCCGGTGCCGAGCCGCGCGACCAGGTCCAGGCCATCACCGACGCCGTCGCCGAGCTAAGCCGTGAGGGACCGGGCGACATTCTGGTGTTCCTCAGCGGTGAGCGGGAGATCCGGGATACCGCTGATTCGCTCGCTGAACAGCCCGACTTGGAGGTTCTACCGCTGTATGCGCGGCTCTCCGCAGCCGAGCAGTACCGGGTCTTTCAGCCGCATCGCGGCCGCCGGATCGTGCTGGCCACCAACGTGGCAGAAACGTCGCTGACGGTGCCCGGCGTCACGTATGTGATCGACCCGGGCACGGCCCGGATCTCCCGGTACAGCCAGCGCACCAAGGTGCAGCGGCTGCCGATCGAGGCGATCTCGCAGGCCTCGGCTAACCAGCGCAAGGGCCGCTGCGGCCGAACTTCCGATGGCATCTGCATCCGCCTGTACAGCGAAGAGGACTTTGACTCCCGGCCCGAGTTCACCGAGCCAGAGATCCTGCGCACCAACCTGGCGTCGGTCATCCTGCGGATGGCGGCGCTCGACCTCGGCGTGATCGCTGACTTCCCCTTCGTGGACCCGCCGGACTCACGCAACGTCGCCGACGGGCTGCGCTTGCTCGAGGAACTCGGCGCGATCTCGCCGGGGCGCCGCGGCGGCGCGACAACCCATCTCACCGAGACCGGGCGCAAGCTCGCCGAACTGCCGGTCGACCCGCGCCTGGGCCGGATGATCCTGCAGGCTGGCCACAACGGATGCGTGCGGGAAGTGCTGATCATCACCGCCGCGCTCGCGATCCAGGATCCGCGGGAGCGGCCCGCTGATGCCAGGGATGCGGCGGACGCGATGCACCGCCGATTCGCCGAACCGGGCTCGGACTTCCTGTCGTTCCTGAATCTCTGGGACTACCTGCGCGAGCAGCAGCGGCAGCTATCGAGCTCGGCGTTCCGTCGGCTGTGCCGCCGCGAGTACTTGCATTTCCTGCGGGTGCGTGAGTGGCAGGACGTGTACAGCCAGCTGCAGCAGGCCGCCAGGGACATCGGCATCGTTATCGGCAGGGACACTGGCCGCCGCGGGTCGGCGACTATGCAACTGGAGAAGTCCCAGGCCTCAGTCAGCGGCCAGTCTGGCTCGGGCGAGCGGCCTCGCTCCGCTGGCCTGTCGCGCCCGGCTCGCGAGTCCCGCCAGCCACGTCAGCCTGCACAGCCCGCGCCGGAATCTGCCGCAACGAGCCAGCCGGACGGCCGTTACGGAGCTGAGCTCGCCGACCGTGTGCATCAGTCGGTTCTGGCCGGCCTGCTCTCGCACATCGGGATGCAGGACGCCGACCGAAAGCCCGCGAACCCGCGCTCAGGCGACCGCAAGCCAGCCGAGCCCGCCCGACGCCGCGGCCCGGCGGAGTTCCTGGGCGCGCGCGGGGCGAAGTTCGCGATCTTTCCCGACTCACCGATTGCCCGCAAGCCACCGCAGTGGATCATGGCGGCGGAACTGGTCGAGACCTCGAGGCTCTGGGCCCGTACCGTCGCGAGGATCGAGCCCGAGTGGGCCGAGTCGCTGGCAGGCGACCTGGTCAGGCGCAGCTACAGCGAGCCGCGCTGGGATGCGCGCCGCGGCAGCGTGCAGGCGACGGAGAAGGTCACCCTGTATGGCCTGCCGATCGTCGCTGCGCGCCAGGTTAACTACGGCAACATAGACCCGGCCGCCGCGCGCGATCTGTTTATCCAGCACGCGCTCGTCGAAGGGGACTGGCAGACCCATCACAAGTTCTTCGCTCGTAATCGGCGCACTCGCGATGAAGCCGAGGAACTCGAGCACAAGGCCCGCCGCCGCGGCCTGGTCGCAGATGACTCGGTCATCTTCGACTTCTACGATCAGCGCATCCCGAAGGCGGTTACCTCCGCCCGCCACTTCGATACCTGGTGGAAGGAGACTCGTACAACCGACCCGGCCCTGCTCGACCTCAGCCCATCCGACCTGGCCGGGCCAGCCGCCGATGAGGTCCGCCCCGAGGACTACCCGGCTAGCTGGGGCGCCATCCCGCTGTCGTACGAGTTCGCACCCGGCGAGCCAGCGGACGGCGTCACTGCGGACATTCAGCTGAGCAAGCTCTTTGACGGGAACGAGATTGACCTGAGCTGGCAGGTTCCCGGCCAGCGGCTGGAACTCGTGACCGAGCTGATTCGGCGCCTGCCCAAGGAGCTGCGCCGCCACTTCATCCCGGCCCCTGACACCGCCAGAGCTGTCCTGGAAGCGCTCAGCGAGCCGAAGGGTGACCTGCTTGATGCGCTGAGTGCGGAACTGACCAGGCGCAGCGGCGTTCGCATTCCCCGGTCGGCGTGGGATGTGACGGGCCTGCCTGCGTACCTGCGCGTCACCTACCGGGTGATGGAGGGTGATGACGTACTCGCGGCTGGCAAGGACCTAGACGAGCTTCGTGCGGAACTGCGGCCGCAGCTGACTGCCACGCTGACCGAGGCGGCCGCCGGACTTACCAGGACCGGATTGCGCAGCTGGGACTTTGGAACGCTGCCTCGCGTGTTCACCAGCGGTCAGGTGCGCGGCTATCCCGCACTTGCCGATGGCGGTGATTCGGCTGACATCCGGATCTTCGACACCGAAGCCGAGGCCGAGTCGTCAATGCGCCTCGGTACGCGCCGTCTGCTGCTGATCGCGGTGCCGTCGGGCGTGCGGTCGATCGCGGGCCGGCTGCCGATGCCCGCCAAGATGGCGATGAGCAGGCATCCGTATTCCAGTGCGGCGGCGCTTCTGGACGACTGTGCCGCGGCCGCGGCCGACCAGGTCATTAGCGACGCGGGCGGGCCGGCCTGGGACGCCGATGGTTTTGCTCAGCTGGTCGTGGTCGCCAAGGACGAACTGGCTCCCACAACCGCGCGGGTGCTTGACGCGGTTGCGCAGGTTCTTACTGATGCGCACGAAGTCGAGATAAGGCTGGCCAGCGCCGGTGGGGGGGTTGTTCCGGCGCTGGCCAGGGCTCTGGACGATACACGCGCCCAGTTCGCTGCGCTCATCTACCCCGGATTCATCGCTCAAACCGGGGCGACGCGGCTTCGCGACCTCGTGCGCTATCTGCGCGCCATCGTACGGCGGCTGGACAGGCTCGGTGGCGAGCAGGCTAGGGACGCAGAGCGGATGGCTGTGGTGCACCGGGTCACGGACGAGTACCAGGAGGTTCTGGCGGAGCTGGGCCCAACTGCCCGTTCCCGTCCCGATGTGCAGGACATCCGGTGGCAGATCGAGGAACTGCGGGTCAGCCTGTTTGCGCAGGTTCTCGGCACGCCACGGCCGGTATCGGAGAAGCGGATCCTGGCCGCCCTCGGCGCACTGCCCGGTGGCTAGGATCTCGCGCTCGCAGGCAACGGCAGGCTGTCCGGTCGCCCGGGCCGGGTTGCGTTCCGCACGCCGCGCCGGAACGCCGCCCTGACTGATGCCGCCACGCGCTCCGGGCTGTTGCTGATCTGGTCCCAGGTGAAGTGAACGACCTCGTAGAAGTCGACCCGGCCAATCGGTTCGATCGTCCCGCCAAGCCAGACCTGGAGTTCGGGCGGTGGCAGGCCGCAGCCGGAGAACGCGACTCTGGCGATCGACTCAAGCGGCGACTCCGCGCGTACGTCAGCAAACGCAATGACCTCCGCAGCGCGGCGCGCGCCGCGCCACTGCGAGCAGGTGCCGAGGACTGCTTGCAGTTCGGGCTTCGTGACGAGCCTTTTGTGCAAGGCCGAGTCAGCGGCAACGACGCCGGCTCGGAACTCCAGCGTGCGCGCGAGGTCGACAACCGTCCGGCCCGGCGTGGTCACGCGTAACCCGACGACGCTGGTGATCTGCTCCGGCGGAACGGTCGCAGCGTGCAACCGGACACCGGCCCTGGGCCTCCCGGTTCGCAGCGGGGGATACGTCAGACTGGCAGCGCCATCTGGCCAGGCGAGCAGATCGATCGTGTGCAGATAAGCCGCAGATTCGTGACTGACAATGGCCCGCGGCCCCACTGCGGCGACGGTGGCGGCCAGTTCTAACAGCTGACGCCCGCCCCGGAGTTCCAGCATGTCGCGCGCCTTTGCCCCATCGGCGTAAACGCCCCGCGCGACGAGGTGCAGATCGCCGAGCCTGACAAGACATCTGATCTGGCGATCGGATAATCCGGCGGTGACGAGCTCGCTGGTGGTCACAATCCCGGCAATACGGCCCGTTTCTGGCAGCTTCAGAGCGCTCATGATGCTCAGGCTCCTCGCCCCCTCTGACACCCATGCTGTTCCCTGCGCTATCGCGTCCGTTTCATCCGTTTTGAGCGCGGGAAACAGCATGGACGTAATGCGCACCCCGGATAACCGAGTGCCGCCCGCCTCCCTCCTTCGGGATGATCAGGTCGTGGAGGATCGAAGCCTCGCGAGTACGGGTCAAGCCGCCGCGGCCGCGCGGGTGGCCGGCGCAGTCGGCGGGAGCGATGTGCTGGACCGGCTGGTGGCGCTGAGCGGCAGCGACTTCACCAGCCTGATGCTGGAGATAGCCAGGCGCCGCGCCGCGAACCAGACACCGGCCGAGCTCATGCGCCGGTATCGCGGCGACCGGTTCGTCCGCCCGGCCGACCTTCCGTGGCGCGCTCTACAGCAGGCTGAGGAAGTGGTGGCGAGCAACCTGCCGCCGCCGTTCGAGCTGGTCACGCTCGCTCCGCTAGTCCCGTTTGGCACGCACTCGGCGCTTGGCCCGGTGAGCCAGGACAAGGTAATCACGGCGATGCGCGGCGGGGAGGTGGCGGCTGACCCTACCAACGCGCTCGCATTGGAAGCGGCCTGCCGTCGGGTCGCCGAGCCAGGCGAGCGCGTCCGCCTGGCTGCGTTCCAGCGCGTCGTGCGGGCCCAGCCGACGCAGCGGGGATACTTCCCGCATTTCGGCCTGTTCGGTCTCGTCACTGCTGGGCGTGACCCTGGCGGCCGGCTGTTCGAGCGGGAATCGGTAACCGAGCAGGTGCGAGCGCTGGTCGCCGGTCTCGCCGCGGCGGGACTGACAGCAACCCAGCTCGCGCTCACGCCGCTATCGGCGGCGGGCGAGGCCGTCGCGGCGGCCGTTCTGGCTGAGCTGGCCCAGTCTGGAGTCGAGCTGACCATCGACAATGAGCGGCAATCGGGCCGCGGCTACTACCGCGACTTGTGCTACAAGCTCAACGTCCTGGTGCAGGGGCGCTGGCAAGAGCTTGGCGACGGCGGGTTCACCGACTGGGCCGCTCGCCTGACGGCCAGCAACAAGGAACGGCTGCTAATCGGCGGGCTCGGAATCGACAGACTCGCAGCGTTCATGGCCGATCCGCCGGCGCGCCTCTGAGGTCAGGAGCAAGCAGACGACACCGCAGGCCGCGGTTCGCGATGCGGTGGCTGGCATGGAGCCCGACCGCGCTACTACGCTGCTGTGCCCGTGAAGTATGTGCTGTTCTACGAGTCAGGCGACGATGTGGCAACGCTCGCGCCGCTGCACTTCCCTGCGCACCAGGCTCGCTGGCGGGAGTTCGCTGACACGGGCCGCCTCCTGGCTATCGGGCCGTTTACGGACGGGACTGGCGCGATGGCGGTTTTCGCGACCCGCGCAGCGGCGGAGGAGTTCGCCGAGGGCGATCCGTTCGTCGTGAACTGCGTGGTCAGCAGCTGGTCTGTCAGAGAGTGGAACGAGGCACTGCTGCCAAGCTGAGCTCGTTCGCTGGCGGTGCTAGTCGCCGCGGTATGCGCTGTCGTGTCGCCGCAGCCACAGAAACGCGATCAGCCCGAGCACCAGCCAGGCGCCGATGGAGTGCGTCAAGGTGTGCAGGACGATGACAGCGACGATGCCGGCTACCACGAACACCGGGACCCAGCGCAGTGCATGGGCGCGCCGCTGCCGTTCGGCCTGCCGATACTGGCAACGTTCGAGCTTGAGCCACAGGCGCTCGCGCTCCAGCTGAGCCTTGAGCATTTTCCGTTCGTGGCGTCGCCCGCCGGCCGGAAGCTGAGGCGGGGCTTCCTCGGCGTCCGGCAAATCGGACAGCAAGCCGGTCAGGTCTGCCATGGTCGTGGCTCGCATCGCCTGGTCCAGACGGTCGTTGAACTCAGCCTCATTGAGCCGCCCGTCGCTGAAGTGCTTGGCGAGGCGATCGGCGATTGCTGAGCGCTCGGCGTCACCGACCCGCATGTGTGAGCCGGGCCAGACGGCTCGCCGCAGTGCCGGGCCGGTCGGCTGCGGCGAGCTGGCTGGTGTGGACATGGTGTGCTACTCCCGCTCGGTCAGTCGTGCCACGAGTGCTTGCTGCCGAACTCGGCGGCAATGGACTGCGCGCTGTACTCATCCGGAATCAGAAGCCAGCACGCCAGGTACAGCGGGATGCCGAGTCCGCCGACAAGGGCGAGCACGACGAACGCGATCCGGGTGATGGAGAGGTCAACACCGAGGTACCGGGCGATACCGGCGGCCACCCCGCCGATCATCCGGTCGTGCCTGCTGCGGACCAAGGCGGTCGGCCTGGAGCCGGCACTGGTGCTGGACTGGTCGGCCCGGCTGGAGCCGGGCTCCGTGCTAGTGGTTGTGTTCATGACACCGAGCGTGCCCGGTGGCGCCTGGGCCGACTATCGGGATCAACCCTGAGGCGACCCTGACCGGCCACGGCCAGGACCGGGGACTGTCCGGATGGCGGCCAGCCCGGATCATCGCCGATGATGGGTTCATGGCAGATCACGCCGATACCGCCGCCCGCCTGGGCGCTACCGTCGAGCCGGGCGGTGAGTTCGGGCTGGCTCCGAGCACGCCTGAGGCGGCCAGGTCCTGGCATGACTGGCGCGGCGCCTCCGGCTCGCGCCCGCAGGCCGGCGAGCCCGCTGGTGAGCCACCGTCGGGCCAGCCCTCGCCGGGCCAGCCGGAGTCGGGCCAACCCTCGCCGGGCCAGTCGCAGTCTGGTCAGCAGCACTCCGACGGCTCCGGCCACTG
>Ga0335073_10011448_pt1 | contig 12458 bp, 10 predicted proteins | sample Lox_Sample_22_FD_207093 | JGI IMG/M metagenome (GOLD analysis project Ga0335073, IMG submission 207093) | Soil microbial communities from Loxahatchee National Wildlife Refuge, Florida, United States - Lox_Sample_2.2 | ecosystem: Environmental > Terrestrial > Soil > Wetlands | place: USA...
TGACGGTGATCTTCCCGGTGAGCAGGTAGCCCCAAGTGCGGGCACTGGCAGCTGTCTCCGGGCAGCCCGCGCAGCAGCGGGGCGAGTGAATGATCCTGTCGGATGGTCACGAAGTTGACTGTGATGTCGGCCAGGTCCCCACTGCAGTCGACCGCCGGGCCCAGGTCCTGGACGTTCGGTGCGCTGTCTTTGCTGAGCTTGGGCATCGTTGCCTCCCTTGTGATCGGCAGGCACGACGCTAACCATGCGCCACCGGCCCGGGCATGAGGCGATCGCCTCATCTTCGCCAGGTCCGGCCGGGGCACGGTGCTACCGCCGAGGTGCATATTCGCGTGCGGCCCAGCCGCGCCTAGGCGAACGCGGGTTCGGTGGCGGGTCCGGGCGTACAAGGCCGCGTTCGCCACGGCGCTCAAGACCATGCCCACCCTGCTCCGGACAACATCGGCCACACCTAACCTGCCTGGACCACCCCAGTCTGGACACCATGGCGAGCACCGCGGCACGGCCAAGCCCTCGCCCAGTCATTCCTGACGGCCGTCAGCTTTCTGGACCGGCGATGTCAGTGCCCGGCTATGCGGACTTGTCCGCCGCGCGGCCGGCCCGCTCGGCGGCTGCGGTGATGTTGCGGAGCATCCCGCCGAATACCACGCCGTGGAATGGTGAGATGGACCGCCAGTACGCGTGTCCGGCGAGCCCGCGCGGCTGGAAGATAGCCCGCTGACTGTAGGTGGTCATGCCGTCATGGTCTCGGCCGACCGCCATTTCGAGCCAGGCCAGGCCGGGCAGCTTCATCTCCGCTCGCAGCCGCAGCAGCGACCCCGGCGTGATGGCCTCTACCCGCCAGAAATCCAGTGCGTCGCCGACGAGCAGATGGCGCGGATCACGCCGTCCGCGCCGCAGCCCGACGCCGCCGGCCAGCCGGTCGAGCAGCCCGCGTACGGCCCATGCGGCCGGGAAGGAATACCAGCCGGTCTCACCGCCGATCCCCTCGATAACCCGCCACAGGGCCGCGGGCGAAGCCCGGACGGCACTGATCCGCGCGTCCACATACAGCGAGCCGCCGGCCCACGAGGGGTCGCTGGGAAGCGGGTCGCTGGGCGCCCCGGGCGTAGCGGCCGATGACCAGCGGGTGGAGACCGCGCCCTCGCGGGTGTGCCGCAGCGCCAAAGCGATCGCACGGTCGAGAGGCACAAGCCCCTCGGGCGGATCCGGCACATACGAGGCGATGTCGTGCTCGGAGCACACGACCTCGTTCCTGAGCGATTCGACCAGCGGCATCGCGAGCCCGGCCGGTACCGGCGTCACCAGCCCGACCCACAGCGACGACAGCCGCGGCGTCAGCAGCGGCACTGGGACCAGGACCCGCGGCTGCAGCCCGGCCGCTTCGGAGTACCGGTGCATCATCTCCGCATACGTCAAGACATCTGGACCGCCGATGTCGAAGCGGCGGCTGACGTCGGCAGGCAGCGCCGCGCTGCCGACGAGATAACGCAGCACATCGTGGACGGCGATTGGCTGAATGCGGGTTTCCACCCATTTCGGGGTGACCATGACCGGCAGCCGTTCGGTGAGATATCGCAGCATCTCGAACGACGCCGACCCACTGCCGATGATCACGGCAGCCTGCAGCGCGGCCACCGGCACGTCACCGTGCAGCAGGATGTCCCCAACCTCAGCGCGCGAGCGCAGGTGCGGCGACAGGCCGCTGCCATCGCCGGGAACGATACCGCCCAGATACACGATGCGCCTGACCCCGGCGGACCTGGCAGCATCCGCGAAGATCCCCGCGGCCTCGCGGTCCCGCTGCTCAAACGACGCGCCGGTGCCCAGGGAATGGATCAGGTAATAGGCCACATCCACACCCTCCAGAGCGCGCCGCACCCCGGTCCCCTCCAGCGCGTCGGCCGCCGCGATCTCAGCATCGCCGGACCAGGGCCGGTCACTCAGCTTCCCCGGGTCACGTGCCATGCACCGGACAGCATGCCCCGCAGCGAGCAGCTCCGGCACCAGCCTTCCGCCGATGTAGCCAGATGCCCCGGTGACAAGGCATCGCAACGGCACTGACCCGGGCCAGCGCGGCGTTGCGGGCGGCGATTCACTCATCCGGCGGTCCCTGGCCGGTCTCAGCGCCTGGCCCGGCGCGAGGAGCGCCCGGACACCGCGGTCACCGCCGAGTCGGCCCGGCGGAGCATTTTCGCCCTGTGCGTGGATGGGTCATGGCGTTCGGCGGCGATAGCGAGGCGATGGACAAGCAGCCGCACCAGCGGCAGTGCAATGGCCAGCAGCAGCCAGGTCCGCAGCCGGGCAGACAGAAAAACCCACATGCTCAGCGTCCCTTCTTCTCCCGCCTGGCGGCTGGCCCCTGGCCGCCCGGCGTTGATGTGCGGGACTTCATACGGCTCTGAGCTGGGCATCAGTCGCCTTACCGACAGCCAGGTTGGCGAACAGCCGGACATGTCCCCCTTGTCTTCGCCGCGCTACCCACAGCGCGGCACACTAATCACTACCCGGACCGGCTGATCCTCGCGCGCTGCGGGATGGGCATGACATCGTGCAGTTCCTGGCGTCTAGGCAGGATGGTGATCAGGTCTGCAGGCGGCCGACGCCATCATCCCGTGACCGGCGGTACACCCGCTCCAGCGCACAGGGGACAAGGCTTGGGCTTGGTTCGCTTTGACGGACATCCTCAGCCCGCCTCCTGCCCATGCCGGATCTTCGTGTGTGGCGCCGACCTGTTTTGTTCCGACGCCCGTGTCGTCTCAATGCCATGCGTGGCACGGTTCGCCAGGCAGATCCCTGTACCGCCAGTTCGGCATCGCCGCCACGCGACCGCCGCCGCACTAGCATTTTCGGCGCCCAGCACGACACCTTCAGCCTGCCAGGCGGAGGGCCGTCGGCGACGCCGAAGATAACGCCGCGGCGATGTCACTCATGAGCCGCCGGCTGTCGCCTCAAGGCCGATGACCTGGTCTGCGGCGCGCGCCCGGAGCTCCTCCAGAAGATCGGCCTGACGCCGGGCCCTGGCGATGAGCTCATCCAGCCGGCCCGGGTCGAGCCGCCTGTCTGTTTCCGCCAGAACCCGCAGCGTGCGCCAGCCCGCAGCCTTGCCCTCCACACCCAGTCGCAGCATCTCCAGCTCTTCAAGGCCGCTGAGGGGCGACCTGGCGAGCAGGTGGCCGTTGAGCTTCAGCCGTGCGGCCTTCTCGCCGATCCACGCGGCGTAGACCTTGTAGCCGCGGACCGGGATGCTGAGTGCGCCCATGATGTCCTCCAGCGCGGCGCGATCCTGCGCCACCTCAGCAGCCAAACGCTGCAAGGCGCTGTCGGCCGCCGGGCCTCCGTGTGATCCCGCCACCCGCCGTGCCAGCTCAAGCCCACCAGTCGCACCCGCCAGATGATCATTAAGGTAGATGCCGAGCAGGTCATGCCCGGATCGCCTCGCTCGTGTCGCAGCCCCTGCCATAACGCCTCCACGCCGGACTCTGGATGTAACCCTTCACTCGGTGCCAGGTTCCAGCACGCTAAAAGGGGAACGCAGCACTAGAGCCCCATGTTCTTCCTGATCGTGTCGAGCAGCTCGTTCCACGACGCCTCGAATTTCGACCCGCCCTCTTCCTCGAGGACCTGCACCACGTTGTCGTAGCTGATGCCGAGGTTTTCCAGGTCGGCGAAGATCTGCCGTGACGCGTCGTAGGTGCCGTGTACGGTGTCGCCGCGCAGTTCGCCGTGGTCGGCCGTGGCCTTGATGGTGGCTTCAGGCATGGTGTTCACCGTGTCGGATACGACGAGCTCGGTCACGTACATGGTGTCGGGGAGTGCAGGGTCCTTCGTGGACGTCGAGGCCCATAGCGGCCGCTGGATCTGCGCCCCGCTGGCCCGCAGTGCCTGCCAGCGTGCCCCGGCGAACCGCTGCTCGAACAGCTCGTAGGCCAGCCGGGCGTTCGCGATGGCCGCCTTGCCGCGCAGCGCCGTCGCCTCCGGAGTGCCCTGCTTGTCCAGCCGGGAATCGACCTCGGCATCCATCCGGCTTACGAAGAAGGACGCCACCGACCGGATCTGGGACACGTCGCGCCCGGCCGCCTCGGCTTGCTCCAGGCCCGCCAGATAGGCGTCGATGACCTCACCGTACCGCTGCAGCGAGAAGATCAGCGTGACGTTGACGCTGATCCCCTCCGAGATGGCCTGCGTGATCGCGGGCAGCCCTTCGGGCGTGGCGGGAATCTTGATGAACAGGTTCGGCCGGTCCACCATCCACCACAGGTTGCGCGCCTCCGCGATGGTCTTGTGGGTGTCTTTGGCCACCCTCGGATCCACTTCGATGGATACCCGGCCATCCAGGCCGGCCGTCGTGTCGTACACCGGGCGAAGCACGTCACAGGCCCAGCGGATGTCATAGGTAGTGATCGCGCGAGACGCTTCCTCCACCGACACGCCGCGGGTCTTCAGGTCGGCGAGCTGGCCGTCATAGGCGTCCCCATGGTCCACCGCGTGGGCGAAGATCGTCGGGTTGGAGGTCACGCCGACCACGTGGCAGTGGTCGGCCAGCTCCTGCAGGCTGCCGGTGCGCAGCCGGTCGCGGCTGATGTCATCCAGCCACACCGACACCCCGGCCTCGGACAGCTGTTCGAGAACATCAATTGACACCGCTGCTTTCCCTTCCTGCGTGCCGCAGGCTGGGTTACTCCCCCTGGCCCTGGCCGGACTGTTTGCGTGCGGCAGCGGCTACCCGCGCGCGGTAACGCCAAACTCCTGGCCGAGCAGGCGATTAACGAGTACCCAACAACTACAGTCAGTCGGGATGCCCGCTGCCCCGGGGTTCCCCTGAAGACTCTCGCGGAAGTGGTGCCGTTCTCGCGTGCTGGGCAGCGTTCTGGCGGCTGAGTCAGGCTGGGGGCGGGCGGGTGTCCAGTCCAGCGAGGAATTCGGCGATCGCTGTGGCGATCTGAGGTGCCCCACGGCGGGGCAGATGGTGGCCGATCTGGCTGACAAGCTGGACGCGGGCATCGGGCAGGGCGGCCGCCAGCTGGTGGGTCGTGCTGATAGGGATGAGCGTGTCCTCGGGGTCGGCGATCAGTAGCACCGGCTGCCCCACGCTCCCCAGGGAGGCTGACAGGCCGGCGAGTTCGTGTACCAGAGCACGCTGCTCGGTGAGGAAGCTGCGCCACACCGGCCCGTGATCGTGGTGCGTGTGACCCCAGATGTGCCAATTGACGTGCTCACCAGCGGAAATGGGGCGCCCCCGCAGCCCGGCCAGGGCAGCCAGCCGGGCCCGGGCCAGCCACGGAGTCAGCGACCACGCGGTGACCGCGCATACCTCCCCGGTCACCGGCGCCGCCAGCAGCCGGTCCCAGCCGGTCAGGCAGCCGGGGCCGACGCTGGCCAGCAGGACTAGCGCCTCGATCCGCCTGGGGGCCAGCTGGGCTGCTGACAACGCCACGCCTCCCCCGTAGGAATGGCCGACCAGGACCGCCTGCTCGATGCCCCGCGCATCCAGCTCCGCCAGTACCGCACGAGCGCCATAGGCGAAGCCGCCGGCCCGCTGCCGGCTGGCCCCATACCCAGGCCGGTCCAGTGCCACGACGTTCAGCGCAGGCGGCAGGAGGTCAGTAACCTGCTGCCAGTCTGCGCCCGAACCCGGCTGGCCGTGCAGCAACACGACCTCATGCCTGCCCATATCACCGAGCGTAGGTGGCCGCCCGCAGCAGCCGGGCCGGCTGCCGCTAGCTGCAGCGCTAGCGCGTAGCGGCCGGCCTCGGCCCCAGCCAGGAACAGCCCGATCAGCAGGCCGTTCCCGGCTGCAGCGGAGTTCGAAGTCGCAAGGGCTACCCGTCAGTAATACGCGGTCATGCCGCCGTGCGGGTGTCTCGAAGTCAGGCGTTCTCCGCGATCCTGCAGGAGTCGAGGAACAGCGGCTTGCCGAACCGGTCGCAGACCTCGCGGACGGCCCGGACATTGGCCATGCTGACGGGCTGGCCACCGCCGGAGTTGTTGGTGACCGTCAGCATCACCAACGGGACCGCGGTCGCCTGCTCGGACAGCAGGCACTCCAGTGCGGCAACATCCATGTTGCCCTTAAACGGATGGAGCACGGCGGGGCTGCAGGCCCTCGGCAACCGGGGATTGATGGCGCTTTCGGCACGATCAGGCCAGGCCCGCCGATCGCGGTGAATAGGATCCTCTCCGCGGTGCGGCCTCGGTGCGTCGGCAACACGTGCGCGAATGGGAACAGGCCGATCACCGCTGCGCGGAACCGGTGGAACGAAGGCGCCCGGCATAAGCCTCATTTCCGTGCTGGATGGCCGCCCACTGCTCAACCGACATGGCCCCGGTTCCCGAATCGGTCAGCAGGTCGATCGGCACGTCCTCGGCGGCCAGTTCGAACAAGTTGTACCCCGCCGACTCCAGGGCGGTGGCCGCTGGGCGCGAGTTGTCAACCGCATCGGCTCGACCGAGTGGATCCGGAACGGCTCAATGATCGTGCGGGACGGCTCTTCAGCCGTCGTCCGTACGTCTGCATTGCTGCCCTGGGCCATGCGAGCGTCCCTGTGGCGCCGCGCCAGCAAACTGCCGGATGGGGAGTGGTGTTTCATTCTGCTTCCCGGAAGGTCAGTGACCTGGTTAGCGCAGGTGCTGTCAGCTTGGCCAACCTCGCACCGCTGCGGGCATCCGCATCGGCGAAAAGACATATTGCAACCCGAGAGAATTGAGTGTGCAGAGATTGCGTGCTGTGCCGCGCGAACGGAGTGCAACTACCCGCCGCGGCGATGCCAGGTTCATAACCGTCGTCTGGACGGCGATCATGAACGTGCTCAGACGGCACGTGCCGGCGGTCACGGCCCCGGTTGCGCGACCGGCCGGGGCGGCGCTAGCCGCACGTGCCCCCATCAGAAGGCCGTGCGATCCACGTCTTGCCGTCCAGGTGCAGGACGACCGTCAGCCGGCCGTCCGGCAACTCGAGGAAGACGCTGCCTGACTCGGTGATGTGGCGGGCGATGGCGGCGGTGACCGGGTCTGGCCGGCCCGAGACGCGGACACGGATCAAGGGGGCGTCCGGCGGATACAACGGGTTCGCGTGGGCGGTCCCGGCAAGGGTGGTGACCTCGGTGAGCGTCGGCGCGGCGGGCTCAGTCATGGTTCTCCTTCCCGGCACGGGTCAGGCGGCGGGCGCGCTCCCCCGGCAGCGCGCCCGGGGCGCCGATTCGAATCGAACCGGTCGTGGTCCAGCACAACCAGAGCGTGAATGTTGCATGAATGCCGCACCGGATCGCCTGACCTGCGCCAACAGTTGGCGATTCATTACCGGCGGGCCTGGGCGGCACTCGGGGCGTATGCTCCCAAAAAAGGGGGCGCAGCGGTCATTTCGGATGGCGGGATGCTGGCTATGCCGGACGATGCCGTAACGAACGGGGCAGCGAAGCGGCGGCTTCTCGCCCAGCGCCGCAAGGCAGTGGGCCTGACCCAGGAACAGCTGGCCGAGCAGCTGGGCGTGGAGCGCACCACGGTGGTGCGCTGGGAACGCGGCACGACCCAGCCGCTGCCGTGGCTGCGGCCCAGGCTCGCCAGTGTCTTGAAGGTATCCGCCGACCGGCTCGGGGAGCTGCTCGCCGCGGGGCCGGCGGCCCGGGACGTCGCGGCGCCGGCAGTGCCTCGGCAGCTGCCCGCGGCAGTGGCTGGCTTCACCGGCCGGACCGCCGAGCTACAGGCACTGACCCGGTTGCTGGACGAGGCCGGGGCCGGTCTACCGGGCACGGTAGTGGTCTCAGCAATCGGCGGCACCGCCGGGGTCGGCAAGACCGCCCTGACCGTGTACTGGGCGCACCAGACCGCAGGCCAGTTCCCGGACGGGCAGTTGTATGTGAACCTGCGCGGCTTTGACCCATCTGGCACCCCGGCTGCCCCTGAGGCGGCCATCCGGGGGTTTCTGGACGCGCTTGGCGTGCCGCCCGAACGCATCCCCCCGCAGCCGGACGCGCAGGCGGGGCTGTACCGCAGCCTGCTCGCGGACCGGCGGATGCTGATCGTGGCGGACAACGCCCGGGATGAGCAGCAGGTCCGGCCGCTGCTGCCAGCCAGCCCGGCCAGCCTGGTGCTGGTCACTAGCCGCAGCCAGCTCGCCGGGCTCGCCGCCGACGGTGCGCGGCTGCTCACCCTCGACGTCCTGCCCCCGGGCGAGGCGGTGCAACTGCTGACCGCCCGCCTCGGCGCCGCCCGGGCCGCCGCAGAGCCCGCCGCGCTCTCCCAGATCGCCGAGTTGTGCGCGTTCCTGCCGCTTGCCCTGGCGGTCACCGCAGCCCGCGCCGCGGCCCGGCCTACCTTCCCGCTGGCCGCCCTGGCCGGCGAACTCCGCGACACGACCGGGCGGCTGGACGCCCTAGATGCCGGCGACCCGGCAGTCAGCGTGCGAGCCGCATTCTCCTGGTCCTACCAGCAGCTCACCCGCCCAGCAGCACGCATGTTCGGGCTGCTCGGCCTGCACCCCGGGCCCGACATCTCTGCCCCCGCCGCCGCCAGCCTCACCGCGACAAGCGTGCCCGAAGCCCGGAGCATGCTCCGGGAACTGGCCCGCGCCCATCTGATTGCCGAGCACGCCCCGGGCCGACATGCGTTCCATGACCTGCTGCGCGCCTACGCCGCTGAGCAAGACCAACACACCGGCAGCGAACCCGAGCGGGAGGCCGCCGTCAGCCGCCTCCTCGACCACTACCTGCATACCGCCGCACGCGCCGCCTACGTGCTCAACCCGGTACGCGAGCCGATCGCTCTGGCCCCGCCCAGCCCGGGCGCCGTGCCCGAGCAGCCCGCCGATCACCGGCAGGCGCTGGCCTGGTTCGAAGCCGAGCACCAAGTCCTGCTCGCCGCCGTCACCCTCGCCGACCACAGCGGGTTCGATGCGCACGCCTGGCAGATCCCAAGGGCCATGAGCCCCTTCCTGCAGAACCGCGGGCACTGGCAGGAATGGGCGGCTACCCAGCGCACCGGGCTGGCCGCCGCCACCCGCGCCGGCGACACCGCCGGACAGGCCACATCCAGCCGCCTGCTGGCAAACGCCTGCACCGAGCTTGGCGACCACGATCAGGCCGTTGGCCACCTCGACAACAGCCTCAGGCTTTACCGGCAGCTCGGCAACCGCCTCGGCGAGGCCATGGCCCACCACGATCTCGGCACGGTCGCCGCACGCCAGGGCTGCTACGCCGACGCGCTCGGCCATGCAGAGCATGCCCTCCGCCTGTACCAGGGCATCGGCGACAAGGCCGGCGAGGCCGCTGTACTCAACGACGTGGGCTGGTCCCTCGCCCTTCTCGGCGACTACCAGCAGGCCCGCGCGTTCTGCCAGCGCTCACTGGCCCTCTGCGCCGAAACCGGCAACCGCAGCACCGAGGGAAACGCGTGGGACAGCCTCGGCTACGCCGAACACCATCTGGGCAACTTCGGCGAAGCCGCCGCCTGCTACCAGCGCGCACTCACCCTCGCCCGGGAAGTCGGCGACCGCTGGAACGAAGCGGAAGTCCTCACCCACCTCGGCGACACCCGCCGCGCCGCCGGGGAACTGCCGCAGGCGCGGGAGGTCTGGCAGCAGGCGCTCGCCATCTTCGAGGACATCCAGCATCCCGACGCCGACGAGGTCCGTGCCAAGCTCGCCATCACAAACGACCACGCCTTTCGGAACCCGTCCGAGTAGCGACACGCCGCTTGCACTCCGGACACAGCATGACCAGGCCAGCCCGCCGTGGCGCGCGCCCCTGCTGTTGGGGGCGCGCCACCGCAGCGGGTAATTGCGCCGGGTTGCGCCACGGCGCAACCCGGTCCTGAGCGGGCCAGCGCACCGGCCGCGGTGGCGCCCTCCGGCGCAGCGCGGCAAGCGGTACAACCCGGACCCAGACACCGGACGCGGGGCGGCCGGCCCGGCTGGAGGGACCGGATCGCCCGGGCGGTCGCGGCGGCAGCACACCGACCACCTGCAAACAAGCCGACAGTCACAGTCCGGCTGACGGCCACCACGAGCCGGGTGACGGCCCTGCGGCCAGTGTCATAGATCCGGGAACGGGATTTGCCCAGGTGGCACACGTGAAGTCGCCGTGCTCCTACCCGCCAAATTGTGGGCGGCAGACCCGATTGGGGACTGGCCGTCGTTCCTGCACCTCAGCGATCGTTCCGGCTGGCGGCGACCTCCGTGCGCCCGGACGGGGTTGACGGATCACAACGTTGGACAGGTAACTCCTACCCAAACGGGTGATGCCAGGAAGTGGTTAGGGCGTTACGGTCATTTGGCGGAGTCTCCGGGGGCCGCGGCGAATACGCCGAAGGTGAAAGCTATCCGAGTGAGGTGGTCCGGGCGGCCGGAGTAACCGGACCGCCCGGCCTGATCTAGGCGGTGTGCACATTCGCATCGCCAGCGAACTCCATCGTCGAGAAGGCCAGGCCGGTCCTGGCCTGGCCAGTTGAGCGCCCTCCCTGTCACACGAAGAGCTCGTCCCGCCCAGCCGAGGTAGGGAAGAGCCCGGGCTGTTTACGACCGAGATCCGGGCGTCGTTCACGCCGCTTGGCTGACGACAGCCCACAGGTCACGGAGGCAACATCATGCGTGAATCACGCTCATCGCGGCAGGGACCGCCCGGCCGGCAGTCGTCTGCGGCTGTGTCTGCGGACTCTGGCGCCGCCCCGATCGTGACCATCGACAACGGCGCCGTCCGCGGGCTGATCGTGCCCGGGGGTTACGTCTTCCGCGGGCTGCCCTATGCCGCTCCCCCTACCGGGGACCTGCGGTGGCGTCCTCCGCGCCCGCCGGCCGGCTGGCAGGGCGTCCGGGACGCCACCCGCTTCGGGCCGAGCAGCCCGCAGCCGCCCAACCCTGCCCTGACGGGTCCGGCGAGCGAGGATTGCCTGTACCTCAACGTGTACACGCCGACGCTGGGCGGCAATGTCGACGGCGGTCTGCCGGTGCTCGTGTGGATCCACGGCGGCCGCTTCACACTCGGCGCCGGCCGTGATTACGACGGCACCAAACTGGCGGCGAACGGCATCGTGGTCGTCACCATCAATTTCCGGCAGGGCGCTCTTGGCTTCCTCGCCCACCCGGCGCTGGCGTCGGAGCCTGGCGGCCCGTCCGGCAACTACGCGCTGATGGACCAGCAGGCGGCCCTGCGCTGGGTGCAGAACAGCATCCGCGCGTTCGGCGGCGACCCGGGCAACGTCACGGTCGCGGGCCAGTCGTCCGGTGGCCTGTCCGTGCTCGCCCACATGATCTCCCGCGGTTCCCGCGGGCTCTTCCACCGGGCGATCGTGCAAAGCGGAGTCGGACCCTGGGCGCTGGAGCAGAAATCCCTCGCCGCCGCCGAGGCCGTCGGCGAGGCCTTCGCCGCGAAGGCCGGCTGCCCGGACCAGACCGCCGAGTCCCTGCGCCGCCTGCCGGTCGCGGATCTGGTGAGCAACTTCCCCGGCGCCGCGGTCCCAGCCGTCGTCGACGGCGAGGTGATCGAAGAGCCGATCGGGACGGCGCTGGCCGCCGGGCGGTTCGCCCGCATGCCGATCCTCAACGGGACCAACCACGATGAGGAACGCGTCTTCATCTCCGCCGGAGTCGCCGTCACCGGCGCCGTCGTGCGGGTACCCCAGCCGGTGACCGACGAGAGCTACCAGCAGGTGATCGGCTCAGTCCTGGACGTGCCCGCCGCGCGGGCCGCCGTGATCGCGGCCGAGTATCCGCCGGAGGCGTATCCGTCGCCGACGGTGGCCCTCAGCGCGCTGGTCAGCGACGCCAACTTCGCCTGCCCGGCCTATCAGCTGGACGTGCTGACCTCCAAGTATGTGCCGACCTTCGCCTATGAGTTCAACGACGACAGCGCGCCGCTGCGCTATGACCCGCCGGTGACCGGCCCGCGGGTGGCGACCCACAAGTCCGAGTGGGCGTACCTGTTCGACCTGCCGGACGCGCCGTTCCAGGAACCGTTCAGCCCCGGCAGCCAGGCACTCGCCGCCAGCATGCGAGCGGCCTGGGCGAGCTTCGCGGCCAGCGGCAACCCGTCCACCGCGGACGTGCCCTGGCCCGCATTCGACGCGGACAGCATGCAGATGCTGTCGCTCGTGCCGCCACGGCCGCAGGTCGAGACAGACTTCGCCGCCAGGCACCACTGCGCGTTCTGGGCCGCCGGGTAACCACACCGCGAGCGACACCGGCACTACGGCCACCAGCCCGGTGGCTGACCACGGAAGGGGCAGATCATGGCCAAGACAGTGGCTGATGTCATGGTGACCGCGCTGAAGGCGTCCGGCGTGCGGCGGGTGTACGGGATTCCGGGTGACTCGGTGAACGGGTTCATGGATGCCCTGCGCAGGGACGGCGAGATCACCTGGGAGCACGTACGGCACGAGGAGGCCGCCGGGTTCGCGGCGGCCGCGGAAGCCGCCGTGACCGGGCAGCTGGCGGTATGCGCGGGCAGCTGCGGTCCAGGCAACCTGCA
>Ga0335073_10011450_pt1 | contig 12455 bp, 12 predicted proteins | sample Lox_Sample_22_FD_207093 | JGI IMG/M metagenome (GOLD analysis project Ga0335073, IMG submission 207093) | Soil microbial communities from Loxahatchee National Wildlife Refuge, Florida, United States - Lox_Sample_2.2 | ecosystem: Environmental > Terrestrial > Soil > Wetlands | place: USA...
GTACTGGCGACAGCTCATCACGACATGGCAAGAGGAGCGGTCGGACGACCTCGTCTCCCTCATCTTCCAGGCGGTCAGGGAGGAGCGGGCCGATCTCAGCCAGGAGGAGATCTGGGGGTTCTGCTCACTCCTGCACGACGCCTCGCAGAACACGACCATCAACATGATCACCAACGCCGTGATCGCCCTCGCCCGGCACCCCGAGCAGCGCCGCCTGCTGGCCGACGAGCCCGAGCGTTGGCCGCAGGCCGTCGAGGAGCTGTTGCGCTACGTGTCCCCGGTGCAGGGCCTGGCCCGGACGACGACCCGGGACGTCGAGATCGGCGGCGTGACCATCCCCGAAGGGGACCAGGTCCTCCTGCTCTACGGATCGGCCAACCACGACGAGGGCGTGTACCCCGACGCCGATCGGCTCGACATCGACCGTGAGGCCAAGGCGCACTGGACCTTCGGCCACGGCATCCACTTCTGCCTGGGGGCGGCGGTCGCCAAGCTCGAGGTGCGGGTGGCGCTGCAGTGCCTCGTCGAGGTCCTCGGCGAGTGGGAGATCGACGAGGGGGCCGTGGTCCGGAGCCAGCTGGTCCCCACCAGGGGGATCACGAGCGCACCGATGAGCTTCGCGGCCGTGGAGGGTTGACGATGACCGTAGACGAGGAGTTTGCCTTCGATCCGATGGACGCCTCCAAGGCCAAGGACTGGGAGCTCATCGGGAGGATCCGGGACGCGGGGGCGGTGAGCCGGGTGGGCGGGCTGGTCTTCACCGCTCGCTTCGACGAGACGCAGGCCGCGTTCCGCAACGCCCGATCCTTCTCGTCGAGCGGTGACATGCGCGCGCCCGGCGTGGTGGTGCCCGAGGAGGAGCGGTTCTTGGGAGAACTGGATCCACCGCTCCACCCGAAGATCCGCCGCATCCTGCTGCGCGGCTTCACCCCCAACGCCGCGATGGCGGCGGAGCCGTGGACCCGGGACAACGTGCGGCGACGCCTCGGGCGATTCGGGAAGGAGGGTGGGGGCGACCTCATGGCCATCCTGGCCATCCCGCTGCCGGGCTCGGTCGCCGCGCATGCCCTCGGCATTCCCGACGAGATGCACGACCAGGTCATGGACTGGTGCAACGACCTGCTCCACAGCACCTGGCCGACGACCGGCGAGACCGAGCGAGGCGTCGGCATTCCCGGAGCGTTCCCCGAGCTGACCGGGGCCATCGACGAGCAGATCCGGCAGCGCCGCGCCGCAGGGCCCGGCGCCACGGACGACCTGCTCTCCGTGATGGTGCACGCCGAGGCGCCGGACGGCTGGAGGATCCCCGACGCCCACATCCGCACGCTCACGGTGAACATCCTGGCGGGCTCGCTCTCGGCGTCGTACATGATCGGCAACCTCCTCTACCGGTATCTCACCGAGCCGGAGGGGTTCGCAGCCGAGCTAGCCTCGGACCGGTCCAAGATCGCCGTCGCCGTGGACGAGAGCCTCCGCTTCGAACCGCCCGTCCTCTTCATGTTCCGACACGCCACCGAGAACACCGAGCTCGGCGGTTGCCCGGTCACGGCCGGGGAGCACCTGCTGCTCAGCATCGCCTCGGCCAACCGGGACGAACGGGCCTACCCGGACGCGGGGGAGTTCCGGCTCGACCGGGAGGCGGGGCCCGAGCACCTGGCCTTCGGTGCGGGCCCCCATCTCTGCCTGGGCAATCACCTCACCCGCATGGTCGGTCGGGTGGTGCTCGACGAGATGCTGGCCCAATTCCCTCCGGGTTCGGTCGAGCTGGCACCGGGCTTCCGATGGGTCTGCGTCGACCACATGCTGGAGTACGGCCCCGAGGGCCTGGACGCCGTGGTCGCCGGCGGGTGAGCACGTGACCGCGGACGCCGACGGCGGTCAGCCGAGCCGGCGGGCGGAGATCATCGCGCTGGCCCGTCGCACCTTCGCCGAGCGCGGCTACACGAACACCTCGATGCGGGACATCGCGGAGTCCGCGGGCGTGCTGGCCGGGAGCCTCTATTCGCACTTCCGGTCGAAGTCCGAGATCCTGCAGCTCGTGCTCGAGCCGTGGCTGGAGCAGATGGTGCCCGCCCAGGAGGCGGCCTTGCACTCGGAGGGGACGGGGTTGGAGCGGCTCCGCCGGATGATGCGCGAGGTCCAGATCCTGCTCGCCCAGTACGGCGACGAGATCACGATCCTGCACTACGGCTGGAGCGACTTGGCGACGCTCGAGGACCTGGCCTCCATCGTCGAGCGGGCCAATCGGCTGCTCGAGCTGTGGCACGAGGTGATCGTGATCGGGCAGGGGGACGGTTCGATCCGCGCCGAGGTGGAGCCCGAGCTCCTGGTGAGGGCCATCACCAGCTCGCTGCACGCCACGGTCGACACGAGGCGCTACGGCATGCGACCGGCCCCCCTCGGCTCGGCCTCGGTGGAGGAGCTCGCCGATCAGTTGGTGGACGTCTTCGTGGAGGGTGTGGCGGGGCCCCGCCCGACCGCCAAGCCGAAGAAGCGCGCACAGGCAGTAGGAGCCGGAGAAAGGACAGGTGGCAGATGATCGGGGACCTCTTCGTGACCGGGATGGTGGTCCCGGACATCCAGCAGGCGATCGAGGACACGCAGAAGTCCCTCGACCTGGAGTTCACGCCAGTCCAGCAGTCGCCGCTGCGCATGCGCACGCCGCAGGGCATCGAGGAGTTCGACCTCCGCTTCGTCTATTCGCTCGGCACGGCGCCACATCTGGAGCTGATCGAGGGGATCCCCGGGGGCTATTACGACGCCCGCGGCGGCTACATCCGTCACGTGGGCCTGTGGGTGGACGACCTGGCCGCCGCATCGGAGGAACTGACGCGCCGGGGCATGCCTCTCGAGGCGGCCGGCATGGACGGCGACCGGGAGCCGCACGCCTTCGTCTTCCACGCCCACCCCTGGGGCCTCCGCGTCGAGCTCGTCGACCGCGTCCAGCAGGACTACTTCGAGACCTGGTTGGGCGGCGGCGAGCTGCAGATCTGATCCCGAGGCGCCACCGGTAGATGGGCAGAGACGGCGGAGACGAGATGGACATCGCGGGCAGCTACCGGGTGGAGTCGGTGGAGCGATACGAGGACGGCGCCGTCCGCCATCCCTTCGGCGAGCGCCCGGAGGGAATGCTGCTCTACGGCAGCGACGGCGCCATGGCGGCCGTGGTGGGTGCCGGGGGGCGTCCACACGTGGAGATGGACCTGCTCTCAGAGTCGGGAGGTGCGAGCGACGCGGATCTCGCGGCGGCCTTCCGGTCCGCCTACGGGTTCGCCGGCACCTACGAGGTCGACGGGGACGTCGTGCGGCACCGGATCGGCGTGAGCACGATGCCCAACTGGGTGGGGACCGAGCAGGTCCGGCCCTTCGAGCTGCGCGGGGACACCCTGACCCTCTACCCGCCCGGCTGGCGCCTGGTCGCCCGGCGCCGGGTGCCGGTGTCGGCGAAGGGGGAGGGCGACCTGAGGAACGGGGAGCCATGAACGCACCGCACGCGATCGCACGCGGCCTGGAGCCCAGGGAGTGGCGGCGCCTCCCTGTCGGCGGCGAGTGGGTGGTGCCCTCGGGGTCCGCCGTCCTCGAGGTCCACGACCCCGCCACCCTCTCGCTCGTGGGATCGGTGCCGGTCGCGGACCGGCGAGACGTCGGTCTGGCCGTCGCCGCCGCGCGGCAGGCCTTCGACCAGGGGCCCTGGCCCCGCTCGAGCCTCGAAGCCCGGATCGAGGCGGTGGGCCGGCTCCTCGTGGCCCTCTCCGAGCGGCGTGACGACCTGGTGCGGTTGATCGTGAGCGAGACGGGCCTCCCGACCGGCGGAACGCAGCTCTCGGGCACCGGGGCGAGCCAGGTCGACGGAGCGATCGAGCTGATCCGGGCGAGCATCGAGACCGCCCAGCGCTATCCGTTCTGCCAGGAGACGACCGGGCGAGGCGGCCGGGCCCTCGTGGTCTCCGAGCCGGTCGGGGTCGTCGTGGCGATCGTCCCGTGGAACGGCCCCCTTTGGAGCGCCCTGATGAAGATCGTCCCGGCGGTGCTCGCCGGGTGCACCGTCATCGTGAAGCCCTCCCCGCTCGCTCCCCTCGACGCCATGGTGCTGGCCGAGTGCGCGATGGAGGCGGACCTGCCGCCCGGCGTGCTCAACGTCGTGCAGGGGGACCGCGAGGTGGGTGAGGCCCTGGTGGGCGATCCGGGCGTCGACAAGGTGAGCTTCACCGGGAGCACGGCGGTCGGGCGGGAGGTGGCCCGTCTGTGCGCTGCGAACCTCACCCGGGTCAACCTGGAGCTCGGGGGCAAGTCGGCGGCGGTCGTCCTGGACGACGCGGATCTCGACGCCGCACTGCCGATCCTCCTGTGCGGCGGGCTCGACAACAACGGCGAGTCCTGCACCGCCCTGACCCGCATCGTCGTGTCGCGCTCGCGGGCCGCCGAGCTCCACGAACGCCTGCGCGCTTCGGTCGGAGCGCTGCGGATCGGCGATCCCTTCGACCCGGCGGTCGACGTCGGTCCGCTCATCACGGAGACCCAGCGGTCCCGGGCCGAGGCGGCCATCGCCGGGGCGCTCGGAGAGGGGGCGAGGGTGCTCGTGGGCGGCGGGCGTCCCCGGGAGCCCGAAGGCGGCTGGTACCTCGAGCCCACGGTGCTGGCGGACGTCCGCAACGCCATGGCGGCGGCGCGTGACGAGATCTTCGCCCCGGTCCTCTCGGTGATCGAATGCGGCTCCGACGCCGAGGCGGTCGACGTCGCCAACGACTCGCCCTACGGGCTCTCGGGGGCGGTGTTCAGCGCCGACCCGGAGAGGGCGCTGGCCGTCTGCCGGCAGGTGAGGACGGGCACGCTCAACATCAACGGGTTCACGATCAACATCGACGCCCCGCTGGGTGGCTTCAAGCAGTCGGGGGTGGGGCGGGAGTACGGGGTGTGGGGACTGCGCGAGTTCGTCGAGCTCAAGACCATCAACCTGCTCGACGCCGCAGACTCGTTGGGCGGGGTCACCCGTCGCCCGTGACGGGCCCATGAGCGCCCCGCAGGCGGGCCCGCAGGAGGCACCGTCCACCGGGGTCGCACCGGTGGCGTTCGTGACGGGCGGGGCGTCGGGCATCGGGAGGGCCTGCGCGGAGGCCCTCTCTGCGGACGGCCACCACGTGGTCGTGGCCGACATCGACGGGCCACGTGCCGACGAGGTGGTCGCAGCCCTGCCCGAGGCCACCGCCCTCGCCGTCGACGTGCGTGACGAGCCCGCGGTGCGGGCGTGCGTCGCGCGGGTGGTCGCCGACCTCGGTCGCATCGACGTCCTGGTCAACTCGGCGGCCGTCACCGACCAGGCGCATCACGACCGGGATCGCGACATCGTCGAGATGGACCTGCGGGTATGGCGGGACACCCTGGCGACCGACCTCGACGGGGTGGTCGTCGTCTGCAAGGCCGTGGTCCCGGTCATGACGGCGCAGGGCCGGGGCTCGATCGTCAACATCTCGTCCAATTCGGCGGAGGCCGGCGACCTCGTACGCGCCGCCTACTCTGCCGCCAAGGCGGGGGTCAACAGCCTGACCCGTTCGTTGGCCGTCGCCTACGGCCGTCTTGGCGTCCGCTGCAACGCCGTGTCCCCGTCGGGCATCGTCGGCCCGTCGTTTCTGCGCAACCTCTCGGAGGAGACGCGCCGCGTGATGTCCCGGCAGTGCCTCCTTCCCTATCGGGGGGAGCCCACCGACGTGGCGGCGCTCGTGGCGTTCTTGGCCTCCGAGCGCGCCCGCTTCATCACCGGGCAGATCATCTCGGTCGACGGAGGGGCGAGCTGCCAGCTTCCCCACGTCCCCCAACAGCGCGACCCCCTCGACGGGTGAACCGCTCAGGTGATGGGGCAGCTCCCGCCGTCGGCCATGATCGTCTGCCCGGTCAGAAACCCCGCGTCGTCGCCGATCAGGTAGCGCACCACCCGTCCGATGTCCGACTCGGGGTCGCCGACGCGCCCGAGCGGGATGCGACCGAAGACCCGGGCGGCCATGGTCGGATCCCTCACGAAGGCGTCCTCCATGGCGGGGGAGTTCGCAAGGGGCGCTACGCAGTTGACCCGGATGCCGTCGGGGCCCCACTCCCGTGCCAGGGCCCGCACCATGCCCCGTTGGGCCGCCTTCACGGCCGCGTAGGCCGCCAGGCGCCGCTTGCCCTCGAAGCCGGCCTCCGAGGTCGTCACCACCAGCGCTCCCCGGGAGCGGCCCAGGGGGTCGTGCCCGTGCCGGGCGAGGAAGTAGAGCGCCCGCAGCGCCACTCGAGCGTGGTCCTCGAGCTCGTCGAGCGTGATCTCCGACGGTGGATGCGGCACCGACGAGTACCCGCTCGTGGCGTTGTGGACGATGGCGTGCAACGGGGAGGAGCCGGCCGTCACCTCCCCGATGACCGAGGCGACCTCGTCCTCCTCGCCCACGTCGCACGTCACGAACCGGCCCACGCCTCCCCGGGCGGTGATGGCGTCCGCCACGGCCTTGCCCTGGGCGGCACGGCGGGCGGCGATCCAGACCTCCCATCCGGCCTCGCCGCAGGCGAGCGCGATGCCCTCCCCGACGCCGCCCGATGCGCCGGTGACGAGGACCCGCCGCGTGCTCATCGCGTGCTCACCACGTGCTCATCGCGTGCTCACCACGTGCGACCCCCGTCGGCAGGGAGGACGCATCCGGTCACGCCCGACGCGTCGGACGACAGCAGCATGCGCACGGCCCCGGCCACCTCACGCTCGATGCCGCCCGGGTACGACGGTAGGAAGGGTGCCGAACCCGTGATCTCCGGCGGGGTGCTCCACAGCTGGGTGGTCACGGAGTTGGCGCGGACGTCGCGCGCGCCCTCGGCGGAGGCGATCGAACGCGTGAAGGCGATCAGGCCCTGGGAGAGGCCGACGAGCGGGACCAGCCCCACCGAGTCGAGTGCGCAGGGCAGCTCGGTGACGAGGACGATCGCACCGCCGTCCCGGCACAGCTCCCCGGCCAGCTGCAGCGCGGTCGTCCAGCGGGCCAGCTCGACCTCGACGGAGCGCCAGTCGGTAGCGGTCTGCTCGAGGAGCCCCACGCGCTCGACCGCTCGCGGCCAGGCGCACACGACGACGGACCCGGCGGGCTCCCGTCGGCGGGTCTCGGCGCGCCAGGAGGCAAGTACGGGCTTCCACGCCCACTCCCAGGAGGTCGCCTCCGGGGTCGGGGCGGGCACCTCGACCACGGCGCCCGCGGCGATCGCCGACGCCAGCCGCCGCGTGTGCTCGGACCGGTCGCCCAGGACCACCGGGGGATCGGCGCCGGCGCCCGACTCGGTGGACCCCGTCGGCGTGGACATAGCAAGCACATCCTAGTACGCTTACAAGCGTTAGTTATGGGGCTTCACCGAGGGGAGGGCCGAGACGATGGGTAGCCTCGACGGCAAGGTGGCCATCGTGACCGGCGCCGCCTCGGGCATCGGTGAGTGCGTCGCTCACACGCTGGCCGCAAGAGGGGCGCACGTCGTGGTCGCGGACCGCAACGGTGAGGGGGCCGAGGCCGTCTCCCGGGCGATCGTGGCCGAAGGGGCCGTGTCGGTGCCCTTCGAGGTCGACATCTCCCAAGAGGACCAGATGGCGTCGCTCGTACGACGCGCCGTGGACGAGTGGGGGGGTCTCGACTTCCTCCACAACAACGCGGCGGACACCCGCGACGAGGTGATCGGTCGCGACGGCGACGTCGCCAGCATGGACGTCGCGGTCTGGGACCAGACGATGGCGGTCAACCTGCGCGGGACGATGCTCGGCTGCAAGCACGCCATCCCCCAGCTGCTGGCCCGCGGCGGCGGCGCCATCGTCAACACGTCCTCCAACTCCGCGTTCTCCGGCGATCTCTCGCGTGCCGCCTACGGCGCCTCCAAGGCCGGGATCAACGCCCTCACCCAGTACGTCGCCGCGCAGTACGGGATGCAGGGGATCCGCTGCAACGCCGTCTCGCCGGGACTCGTCATGACGCCGGCCGCCGACCGCAACCTCACGCCCGAGGCCCGGGAGATCTTCCAGCTCAACCATCTGAGCCCGCGGTTGTGCCTGCCTCAGGACATCGCGAACGCCGTCGCGTTCCTGGCCTCGGACGAGGCTTCCTTCGTCAACGGCCAGGTTCTCAAGGTCGACGGCGGCATGCTGGCGCACATGCCCACCCACGCGCAGTTCATCGCCGCAGCGACGGGATGAGCCCGAGCGGGATCGAGGGAAAGGTCGCGCTCGTGACGGGGGCGGCCTCGGGGATCGGGAGGGCCGCCGCGCTGCGCTTCGCCGACGAGGGCGCACGGGTCGTCGTGGCCGACATCGACTCGCCGGGCGCCCAGAAGACGGCGGCGGCCATCACCGGCCGAGGCGCCACCGCCGTTGCCGTCGCCGCCGACGTGGCGGACGCCGGCAGCGTCGAGGGCATGGTGGCCAGGACCCGGGAGGAATTCGGGGCGCTCCACTTCGCCTTCAACAACGCGGGGATCGTGGGGGCCGGCGCGAACATCGCCGACATGCCCGTCGAGGAGTGGGACCGCGGCATCGGCGTCATGCTGCGCGGGGTCTTCCTCTGCATGAAGTACGAGATTCCCCTCATGCTCGAGAGCGGCGGAGGGGCCATCGTCAACACGTCGTCGGGAGCGGGGTTGATCGGGTTCCCCGGCATGGCCAATTACGTGGCCGCCAAGCACGGGGTGATCGGCCTCACCAAGACGGCGGCGCTCGAGTACATCACGTCGGGGATCCGGGTCAACGCGGTGTGCCCCGGGACGGCGAGATCGAAGATGGTCGAGGACTGGATGCAGGGCGACGCGGCGGCAGAGGCAGAGGTGAGCGCTCTGCACCCGATCGGCAGGATCGCCGCCCCCGAGGAGATCGCCGCCGCGGCGGTGTGGCTCTGCTCCGACGAGGCTTCATTCATGGTGGGTCACGCCCTCGTGGTGGACGGCGGCTACACCGTCCAGTGACCGCCACCGGGTCGAGCGAAAGGAGTTGGCAGGCATGAACGACGGTACGTCGACATCGGCGTCGGCGAGGGTGCGGGAGGAGCTGGGTCACCCGGTCATCGACGCCGACGGCCACATCCAGGAGTACCTGCCCCACCTGCTCGAATTCCTGCGGGACTCCCTGGGCCAGCCGCTCTTCGACCGGTACGTCTCGGAGCGCTCCCCGCTCACGGCCATCCTGGGAGAGCAGTCCGACCTGGAGCAACGAACCCGTCGCCGCGTCCCCCAGAGCGCGTGGTGGGGCACGCCGGCACGCAACACCTTGGACCTGGCGACCTCCGTGCTGCCCCGGCTGCTGTACGAGCGCCTCGACGAGTTCGGCATCGACTTCGCCGTCTTGTACCCCACCAAGGCGATGGGGATGGCCGGGGTCGACCGTGAGGACATGCGCCTCGGGCTGTGCCAGGGCTTCAACCGCTACGCGGCCGAGGTCTACGGGCGCTTCGCCGACCGGCTGACCGTGGCGGGGGTGATCCCGATGCACCGCCCCGAGGAGGCCGTCGCCGAGATCCGTAGCTGTCACGACCTGGGCCTCAAGGTGGTCGGGCTGCCCGAGGGCGTGCTCCGGCCCATCGCGGAGCCCGGCGCCCCGTCGCCGTGGCTGATCCCGGGCCAGACGCACTGGTTCGACACCTTCGGCGTCGACACCGCCTACGACTACGACCCCGTGTGGGAGGCGCTCGACGAGCTCGGCATGGCCGCCACCTTCCACGGTGGGATGGGCAACCTGATGCCCTTCACCTACACGTCGGTCACCAATTACGTCCACAACCACGTCGGGTTCTTTGCCGATCGGATGCAGAAGCTGTGCAAGTCCCTGTTCCTCGGGGGGGTCACGAGCCGCTTCCCGCAGCTCAACATCGCCTTCTTGGAGTGCGGCGTCGGGTGGGCGTGCAGCCTGCTGATGGATCTCGTCGAGCACTGGGAGAAGCGCAACATCGACGCCCTGCGGGAGCGGCTCGACCCCGCAACCATCGACTGGGAGCGCCTCGAGGAGCTGTTCTTGGCCTACGGGGACGACGCGATCGCCGGCCAGAGCTCCGACGAGCTCCAACAGGGCATGCACTCGGTGCCCGCCGTCGGCGTCGTGCCCCCCGAGCTCGACGAGTTCGCGGCGGCCGGCATCGAGACCAAGGCGGACATCGAGACCCGGTTCGTGCCCCGCTTCTACTTCGGTTGCGAGGCGGACGATCGAGCCGTGGCCTTCGCCTTCTCCAAGGCCAATGCGTTTGGGGCGACGTTGCGACCGATCTTCAGCTCCGACATCAGCCACTGGGACGTCGAGGAGATGGCCGGGGTGGTCGACGAGGCCCACTCCCTCGTGCGGGGGGGCCTGCTCACCGACGACCAGTTCCGCCAGTTCGTCTTCGACAACCCCGCCCGCCTCTTCACCGAACGCAACCCCTCCTTCTTCGAGGGGACGGCCGTGCAGGCCCCTGTCGAGGGGCTCCGGGTCGGGGGGATGGCCCGTTGACCACGGCGCTGTGCGGCGCGTGGGTGATCGACGGTACGGGCACCGACCGCCGGCGGGCCACGGTGGTCGTCGACGGGGACGCCATCGTCGACGTGCGGCCGGGCGACTCGCCCAGTCACGAGGACCGGGCCGCGGATGCCGTCGTCGACCTGGACGGGTTGGTGCTCGCCCCCGGCTTCATCGACCCCCACACGCACTACGACGCCCAGGTGCTGTGGGATCGCGACCTCACGCCCTCCTCCTGGCACGGCGTGACGACCGTCGTCATGGGGAACTGCGGCTTCGGGATCGCGCCCACACGGCCGGAGCACCGGAGCACCATCATGCAGACGCTCGAAAACGTCGAGGGCATGTCGCTCGACGCCCTCGAGGCCGGGTTGCCCTGGAGCTTCGAGACCTATCCGGAGTACCTGCGGGCGGTGGCCGCCGAACCCACCCGGCTCAACGTCGCGTCGATGATCGGGCACACGCCGCTGCGGACGTGGGCGATGGGGGAGGACGCCACGGAGCGGGAGGCCACCGCATCGGAGCTGGAGGAGATGCGCCGCCTCGTCGCCGAGGCCCTGGACGTCGGGGCCGTCGGGTTCTCCACGTCCCGCTCGGAATCCCACCGGGGCGCCCACGGGCTGCCGGTGCCCAGCCGGGCCGCGTCCCGGGACGAGATCTTCCAGCTGGCCGGCGTGCTCGGTTCCCGGGGGCGGGGCACGGTCCAGTCGGCGTGGGGTCCGGACCTCTTCGTCGAGGAGTTCGCGGAGATGGCCCGCGAGACCGGGCGGCCGGTCACCTGGGCGGCGCTCGTGGCGGTCAAGGGTCACCCCGAGCTCGCGTCTTCCGTCGCGGAGCGGGTCGAGGTCGCCGGCCCGGGCGTCTATCCCCAGATCGCCTGCCGACCGATCGTCGCGCAGGTCACGCTGGCCGACCCGGCGCCATTCGCCAACGTGGCGGCCTTTGGAGAGGCGTTGGCCCGTCCGCGCTCCGCTCGCCCGGACCTGTACGCGGACCCCCTGTGGCAGCGTCGGGCGGCCGAGGAGATGGAGCGCCTCTGGACCGGGAAGCTGGCCCAGGCCACGGTGCAGGAGACCCGCGCCCATCCGGACCTCCGCGGCGGACCGACCCTCGGCCGGATGGCCGAGTCCCGTGGGGTGACCCCGTTGCAGGTCATGGTCGAGCTGGCGCTGGCCGAGGATCTCGCGACGAGGTTCCGGGTGGTGATGGCCAACGACGACGACGACCAGATCGCCGCGCTGCTCAACCGTGACCGCTTCCTGCTCGGACTCTCCGACGCCGGTGCCCACGCCACCCAGCTCTGCGATGCCAACTTCTCCACCTACCTCCTCTCGCACTGGGTGCGGGATCGCGGGGACCTGACGCTCGAACACGCCGTGTGGCGTCTCACGGGGCATCCGGCCGAGGTGTTCGGACTCCACGGGCGGGGCAGGATCGCCCCGGGGCTGGCGGCGGATCTGGTGGCCTTCGATCCCGATACCGTTGAGGCCGGTGATCTGGAGAGGGTGTGGGACTTCCCGGGCGAGTCGGACCGGCTGATCTCCCGCAGCCGCGGGATCCACCGGGTCTGGGTGGGCGGCCGGGAGATCGTGAGGGACGGGGACCTCGTCGAGGGATCCCGCCCGGGTCGGCTGCTCGGTCCCGCCCTGTCCTAGCCGGCCCACGCCTCGACGACGCAGCCGAGACGGTCGTGGGGGGTGATCCCCGCGTCCGAGACGGAGGCTGAGCGGGAGGGGCGGCGGCAGATGCGCCAGCCCCGGCTCTCCGAGATGGTGGCGGAGCAACTCCGGCGGCGGATCCTGTCCCTCGAGTTCCCGGACGGGTCGATGCTGCCCCGGCAGGACGAGCTTCTCGACGAGTACGGCGTGAGCGTGCCGTCCCTCCGGGAGGCGATGCGCATCCTCGAGACCGAGGGGTTCGTCACCATGCTGCGGGGCAGCCAGGGCGGCGCCGTCGTCCACATGCCCCAGGCGCCCGACGCGGCCTA
>Ga0335073_10011451_pt1 | contig 12455 bp, 11 predicted proteins | sample Lox_Sample_22_FD_207093 | JGI IMG/M metagenome (GOLD analysis project Ga0335073, IMG submission 207093) | Soil microbial communities from Loxahatchee National Wildlife Refuge, Florida, United States - Lox_Sample_2.2 | ecosystem: Environmental > Terrestrial > Soil > Wetlands | place: USA...
CGGGTCGCGGTCCCGGTGTCGCTGGGCGAGACCGACGTGCGCCGGGACGGGCGCAACGCCTGGCTCTGGGACAGCCAGACCAACAAGGCGACCCACTACATCCTGCCGGCCGGCGCCGCGGACACCTCGCCGGGCACCGCCCAGGCGCAGAACGTCCCGACGCCGCCGCAGCTCGCCAAGCAGATCCTGGCCGCGGTGGGCTCCACGACCAGGGTCGGCCTTCAGCAGAACGTGACCGTCGCCGGGCAGCCCGCCTACCAGCTCTCGCTGGCGCCCAAGGACAGCCGCTCGCTGATCGGGCAGGTCCGGATCGCGATCGACGCGCGTAACTCGCTGCCGCTGCAGGTGCAGGTCTTCGCGCGCGGCGCGGCCAGCCCCGCGTTCAGCGTGGGCTACACCTCGCTGTCGTTCGCCAAGCCCGCCGCGTCCAACTTCGCGTTCTCCCCGCCGCCGGGCGCCAAGGTCAAGACCGTCACGGTCCCGGCGGGCGTGCCCGGCGGATCCGTCGGGATAGGCGGCCTCCTGCCGAACATGCCGGCCGGCGCCCTTCCGCCTGGTGCCTATTCGAGCAGCCTCAGGGTCTCCACGCCGACCGGCTCGGTGATCATGCGGATGAACGCCAGCACCGGCAAGGTTGTCGTCGTCAGCGGCGGCAAGAAGCTGTCTCCCGCCGCTCTCGAGCAGCTCGAGGCGGCGATGGCCAAGACGAACGCGCCCGGCGGCTGGACCGCGTACGCACCGATGTCCGGGGCGACGTTCAGCTCAGGGGTCATCAGCGCCGGAACGCCCTCCTTGGCCGGGCCCCAGGTGCTCGGCAAGGGCTGGCTCTCGGTCGCCGTGCTGCCGTCTTCGGCCCCGGCCGGCGGGGGCGGGGGTGCCGAGAACGTCTTCGGCGCGCTGGTGAGCGCGTCCACGCCGGTGCACGGATCCTGGGGCAGCGGCCGCCTGCTGCGCACGAGCCTGTTCTCGGTGCTGATGCTCTCCGACGGCAGGGTCCTGGCCGGCGCCGTCGTCCCCTCGGTCCTGTACGCGGACGCTGCGCAGGTCAGGTGAGCCTGGGCACGGGCCGGGACGAGGTCAGCTTCGGCCAGGCCGAGCGCATCGAACCCAAGCCAAGTTCCCTCAACGTTGACGCCAGCGGGCTGGCCATCGCCACGATCGGGCTGGCCAAGCGGTTCCGCGACCAGCTGGCGGTCGCCGGGATCGACCTGGCCGTGCCGCGCGGAACGGTGTACGGGTTCCTCGGGCCGAACGGTTCCGGCAAGACGACCACGATCCGCATGCTGCTCGGGCTGATCCAGCCGACCGGGGGCAGCCAGCGGCTGCTCGGCGTCAGCATGCCCGCGGGCGCGAACGCCGTGCTGCCGAGGGTGGGATCGCTGGTGGAGGGGCCGGCCTTCTACCCGCAGCTGTCCGGCCGGGACAACCTGGCCCGGCTGGACGCGGCGGACCGGGCCGCGAGCCCGCGGACCGCAGCCGCCAGGATCGACACGGCCCTCGACCGGGTCGGCCTGCTCCCAGCTGGCGGAAAGCACTACCGCGCGTACTCGCTCGGCATGAAGCAGCGCCTGGCGATCGCGGCCGGGCTGCTGCAGCCGCGTGAGCTCATGATCCTGGACGAGCCGACCAACGGCCTCGACCCGCAGGGTACCCGCGAGGTCCGGAGCCTGATCAAGCAGATCGCCGCCGACGGCACCACGGTCTTCGTGTCGTCGCACCTGCTGGCCGAGGTGGAGCAGATCTGCTCGCACGTGGGGGTGATGCGGGCCGGTGAGCTCGTGTTCCAGGGGACCCTCGAGGAGCTTCGCGGGCGTGGGGCCGCCCGGATCCTGGTGCGCACCGGCGAGGCCGCGCTGGCCGCGAAGGTGCTGGACCGGCTGGGGCTCACCGACGTGCACGCGGACGGCCGCGAGGTGACCGCGCAGCTTGGCGAGCTGGCCCCGGAGACCGTCTGCTCCGAGCTCGTGCACGCGGGTGTGCCCGTGGCCGGGCTGGAAACACCCAGAGCCAGCCTGGAGGACCTGTTCGTCGAGCTCACCGGCGAGGGCTTCGATGTCAACGGCTGACGTGGCCGCGCCGGCCGCGGGCGCGCAGCTTCGCGCGGTGGCAGGCTGGCTGCGGCTGCTGCGGTCCGAGCTGCGCCTGACCTTCGGCCGCAAGCGCAACATCGTGCTCCTGGCGGTGCTATCCGCGGTCCCGGTGCTGCTGGGCCTCGTACTCAGATTCTCCTCGGGCGCCGGCAACGGCGGCGGTGGCGGCGGCAACGGCAACGGGCCGGCGTTCCTGAGCCAGGTCACCGGCAACGGGGTGTTCCTGGCGTTCCTCACGCTCGTGGTCGAGTCGACGCTGATCCTGCCGCTCGTCGTCGCGATCGTGACCGGCGACTCGATCGCCGGCGAGGCCAGCCGCGGCACGCTGCGCTACCTGCTCACGGTGCCGTCGGGGCGGACGCGGCTGCTCGGGATCAAGCTCACCGCCAACGTGGCCTTCTGCGTGGGTGCCTGCCTGCTGGTTTCCGCGGTCGCCGCGGCCGTCGGCGCGATCTTGTTCCCGGTCGGGCCGGTCACGCTGCTGTCCGGCAACGCGGTCCCGCTGGGGGAGGGGATGGCGCGGCTGCTGTTCGTGACGCTCTACCTGGCCGCGGCGATGGCCGCGCTCGGCGCGATCGGCCTGGCGATCTCGACGCTCACCGAGCACCCGATCGGCGCGATCGCGGCGGTCCTGGTGATCGCGCTGGCCAGCGAGGTCGCCGACAGCGTGTCGCAGCTCGACGTGATCCACCCGTACCTGCCGACGCACTGGTGGCTGTCGTTCGACGCGCTGCTGCGGGTGCCGATCGCGTGGCCGGAACTAGGCCACGGCCTGCTCTCGTTCGCCGTCTACATCGTCATCTTCTGCTCGATTGCCTGGGCCCGTTTCACCACCGCCGACGTCACCAGCTAAGCGCCGCGTCAGTACGGTGCCCGTGCCGGGCCCGTCCCTGGAATTCAGTCAGATGACGCAAGCGCAGCCCGCAGCCCCCGGGCGAGCCTGAAGACGTGCAGACCAGCGAGAGCTACATGCAGACCGCGCAGCGGTGGTTCACGGACGGATGGACGGGGAGCCTCGCGATGGCCGACGGCATCTTCAGCGAGGACCTGCGGACCAACGGTGTCCACGTCGGCGTCGCCGGGCCAGTCGGCAGGATCCGTGAGCGGCTGGCGGCCTTCCCCGACCTCACCACGAGCATCGAGGACCTGTTCGTCTCCGGGGACAAGCTCGCCGTGACCCTTGTCTGGCGCGGAACGCACACCGGCCCGTACGGCGGCGTGCCAGCGACCGGCAGGCCAGTCGAGGTGCGCGACACCGCGATCTGGCACTTCCGGGACGGCAAGGTGGCCGAGATCCTGACACTCCAGGACCAGTTCGGGATGCTCAAGCAGATCGGCTACCTCCCGGACAGCGTCCACGCCGCCTGACGGCCCAAGGGAATCTGGCAGGCAAAGGACATGATGGATCTCGGTCTGAACGGGCGCAGCGCGGTAGTCACCGGCGCCAGCCGGGGAATCGGGCTCGCGGTCACGCGCGGGCTGGTCGCCGAGGGCGTGCGCGTAACCGCGGGTGCCCGGAAATCGTCGCCCGAGCTCGATGAGCTGGCGGCAACAGGCTTGATGCGGGTTCTGCAAGCAGACCTGGCCGAGCCCGGCGGGCCGGGCGCGCTGATCGCCGCGGCAGGAGACCGGATCGACATCCTGGTCAACAACGTCGGTGCCGCCCCGGCCAGGCCGGGCGGGTTCACCGAGATCACCGATGAGGACTGGCAGACGTCGCTGACCCTGAACCTGATGGCCGCTGTGCGCACCACCCGCGCCGCGCTGCCCGTCATGCTCGCCGCCGGGAGCGGGGCGATCGTGAACATCAGTTCGGCCAACGCGTTCCTGCCCGACCCGGCCGTAATGGACTACAGCGCGGCCAAGGCCGCGCTGGCCAACTTCTCCAAGTCGCTGTCCAAGGAGGTCGGCCCGCACGGCATCCGGGTCAACACGGTAAGCCCGGGCCCGGTCGCCACCGACCTGTGGCTAGGCGGCCACGGGGTCGCGGCGACGGTCAGCCGCGCGACCGGCGCCAGCCCGCAGGACGTCCAGGCACAGGCGGCACAGCAGATGACGACCGGCCGGTTCAGCCGCCCGGAGGAGGTCGCCGACCTGGTGCTCATCCTGGCCAGCGACCGCACGGCCAACGTCACCGGCGCCGACATCACGATCGATGGCGGCCTCATTCCCACCTGGTAGCGCATCCCCAACGACCATCAGACGGGAGAAAACAATGTCTGACGCACCGCCACCGGTCATCTTCATCCACGGTCTCTGGCTGCACCCGCTGTCCTGGACCGACTGGGCCGGCTTGTTCGAGGAGGCCGGGTACCGGGTGATGGCGCCGGGCTGGCCCGGCGTGGCCGACACCGTCGAGGCGTCCCGCGCGAACCCGGACAGCATCGCCAACCAGGGAATTGAGGACGTGACCCGGCACTACTCGGCGATCATCGAGAACTTGCCGGCGAAGCCCATCCTGGTCGGCCACTCCTTCGGGGGGATGATCGCCGAGAAACTGCTCGGTCGCAGCCTCGGAGCGGCGGCGATCGCCATCGACGCGGCCCAGATCAAGGGCGTGCTGCCGCTCCCGCTGTCGTCGCTTCGGTCGACGCTGCCCGTGTTCCGCAATCCGGCCAACAAGCACCTGGCGGTCTCCCTGACCGCCGAGCAGTTCCGCTACAGCTTCGGCAACGCTGTCGACGCCGGCGAATCCGACGACCTGTACCAGCGGTGGACCATCCCGGCGCCCGGACGGCCCCTGTTCGAAGCCGCCGAGGCCAACTTCTCCCTGCATTCCCCGGCCAAGGTCGACACGACCGCCGACCGGGGCCCGTTGCTGCTCATCATGGGCGGCCAGGACCACACGGTCCCCGAAGCCATCACCAAGTCCACGCTCAAGCAGTACCGCCACTCCCACGCGGTCAACGACCTGATCGAGTTCCCCGACCGCGGTCACTCGCTGACCATCGACCACGGCTGGCGCGACGTCGCCGGCACGTGCCTGGAGTGGCTCGGCAAGCAGGGCCTGTAGCCAGCCCGCTTCTCGCTAGGATTCCGGGCTGGCGGGCAGGTCGAGGCTCATCACGGCCAGCTGAGCGCGACTGGTGATGCCCAGCTTGGGGAAGATGCGATAGAGGTGGCTGGCGACGGTGCGGTGCGAGAGGTAGAGCCGCTCGGCGATCTGCCGGTTCGACAACCCCTCCGCGACCATGCGCGCGACCTGCAGTTCCTGGGGGGACAGGGAGTTCCATAGCGCCGGGGCCTGCGCGCTGCTGGCCACGCCGGCCGCGCGCAGCTCCTTGCGGGCCCGCTCGGCCCACTGCGCCGCACCCAGGTTGTCGAACCCCGCCTGCGCGGCGCGCAGCAGCTCCCGGGCCTGGGCGATCCGCCTTCGCCGTCTCAGCTGGGACCCGAGCAGGAGCTGCATGCGGCTGCGCTCGAACGGCCAGCTCCCGACGTCGGTATCGAGCGCGGTGCGGACCCGGTCCTCGATGAACTCGCCGGGCGCGAGCAGCGCGTCGGCGTAGACGAGGTTCATGCGTACCGCCGGAACCACCGCCTCGGCCTGCAGCCGTGATCGCAGCCGCGCGACCATCTTCTGAGTCTGCGCCACCCGGTCACACTGGACGGCCGCGTACGCCAGGTGTGACAGCGACCACACCGCCTGCGGTGGATGGCACGCGGGATCCGCCGTCTGATGCAGGCGGCTCAGGTACTCCCACGCGGCCGAGAAGTCACCCTCGCCGGCCGCAGCGGTCGCCCTGGCCAGCAGCGATATAGCCAGGACGATGGTCATCTGGCCCGGGAAGGCGATTCGCTCGGCCCGGTCGGCGGCCGAGGCGGCCTCGACGGTATTCCCGCGCAGGGCCGCGACCATCGCCTGGGCGGCCAGGCCGCTCCCCTCGTATTCGGCCTGACCGGACTCCTCGGCCAGGCGGGTGCCCTCCTCGGCCAGGGGCATGGCCGTCGACCACTGGCCCCGCCGCAGTCGCGCCCACGCCTGCAGGCAGATCGCGCGCGCCAGGACCTGGAGCCGGCCCTCGGCGCGCAGGCGGGCGGCGGCGTCGGTGAACAGCACGTCGGCCAGCTCAAAGTCTCCGATGCAGGCGGCGGCGTGGCCGAGGGTCTGGACGGTCACCGAGTCAAGGTCGGTCGTGACCACGCCGTGCAAGATCCCGGTCACGACCGAGGCGCTGCCGACCGGGTCGGCGTAGGCCAGCATGACGGCACGCTGGGGGTCGGTCAGCGAGCCGGCCGCCGCCGTGACCAGCTCGACGACGCGGCGGGACAGGTCGCCCTCCGGCTGGCGCTGCCAGCAGCGAAACGCCGCCGACCGCAGGAACGACCCCGCGAGGCGCTCGTCGCCGAGCTGGCGGGCCCGCTCGGCCAGGCCGATCAGCGACTGGATCCGGGCACCGCCGCCGCTGGCTCCGGCGTCGGCCGCGTCGCTGAGTTCTTCCAGGAGAAGGCGGCTGTGCTCGTCGTCGGCGAGCAGGGCCAGGACCGCGCTGTGTGCGTCTCCGACGTTCCGCTCGCCGAGCTCGTACGCCAGAGCAGCCGCCCGGAACAGGTACCGGCGCTTGAGCTCGGTTGCGCCGGTAAGGTCGGCCGCCCGGGCCAGCGTGGTCACCGCGGTCGAGACCGCACCGCGCGCCAGGGCCCGCTCGGCGATCAGGTCCAGGTCGGCGGCGAGTTCCTCGTCGTATCCTTCCGTCGCCCGAGCCCGGTGCAGGATCCCACGGTCGGTGCCGGCCCCGACCGCTCGTGCGAGAGCCAGGTGCCCCGCCACCCGGCTGCTCGGCGACGCCAGCCGGTACACCGCCGACCTCATCAGCCCGTGCCGGAACCGCAGCTCAGTGCCGGACAACTGCACAAGGGCAGCCTCGACCGCCGGTTCCACGACCGCCACCGGCGCCGGCGCTCCCTCAGTGCCCAGGGCTTGCAGCACTTCGGGGAGCGATTCCGCGTCGTTCAGGGCCAGCAGGGTGAGCGCGGTCTGTGTGGTCGCCGGCAGCCGCTCCACGCGGGCCGCGAACGCGGCGAGGAGCCGCTGGGTGAGCGGAAGCCATTGCGATCCCATGGTGGGCCGCAGCGTCAGGCCGGGGGTCTTTGGCAGCTCTACCAGCGCGAGCGGGTTGCCCTCGGCGACCCGGAGGATGCCGGCCCGAACCGAGCCGGTGAGGTCCGGCGCGACCGACTCCAGCAGCTGCCGTGAACCATCGGCACTCAGCGGTTCCAGGTCGAGCAGGCGCGTCGCGGTGCCGCCGAGCGGGTCGGGCCCCTCGTCGCGCGCGGTCGCCAGCAGCACGATCGGGTCGTGCAGCAGCCTCCGGGCGATGAAACGGAGCACTCCCACGGTCGCGGCGTCCAGCAGGTGCACGTCCTCGGCGATCACCAGCAGCGGCTGCCGCGCGGCGGCCTCGGCCAGCAGTTCCAGCGCCGCCATCGCCACCGCGAATGGTTCCGGCGGCGGCCCGGCCGAGATGCCGAAGGCGACCCGCAGCGCCCCCTGACGCGGCCCGGGGATCTGCGGCGCCAGCGGAAAGAGCGGCTGCAGAAGCTGGTAGAGACCGGCCATCGCCAATCCCGTCTCCGGCCAGGTTCCGACCGTGCGCAGGACTCGGCGGGACGACCCGGCCCGCCGCACGGCGTCCTCGACGAGTGCGGATTTGCCGACGCCCGCCGGGCCCCTGAGCACGATGGCGGCCCCGCTCTGCCGGTCGTCCAGCCGCTCGGCGATCAGGACCTGCTCGGCGGCGCGATCGACCAGCCAGACGCTGCCGGCCGCCGCCGATGAACCGCCGCCCGCCACGCCCATGGGCCTGCTCCTGGTGTCAACAACATGCCCTCGGCCACGATCGTAACGGCTGCGTCTTGTCAGTCACTTGACCGAAGCCATCCCTCGCCGCTGGTGCTTACGGTGACCGCATGACAGATCCGATTATCCTTGCTGACCACGCCGGGGTCCGGCTGACCCACGGCAAGCCCAGGGTCAATGGCGTCGAGATCCACTATGCGGCCGGCGGCAGCGGTGAGCCGGTGTTCTTGCTGCACGGCGTGCCGAAGACCATGTCGTACTGGCGCTACATCGTGCCGCTGCTGACCCCGCACCACACCGTCGTGGCCGTCGACAACCGGGGCTTCGGCGGCTCACAGCGCCCTCAGGGCGGCTACGACACAGAAACGATGGCGGGCGACGTCGCCGGGCTGGCCACCCACCTAGGCTTCGACCGTTTCCGTGTGGTCGGCGAGGACTGGGGCGCGGCCATCGCGTACGCCGTCGCGGCCTTCCACCGTCCCCGGGTGCAGCAGCTCGTGTTCCAGGAGACGCTGCTGCCGGGATTGCCGACCGGGGAACGCGACCCGTCGCTCGCCCTCGATGACGGCCGCACCGGCTGGCACTTCAGCTTTCTCAGCCTGCCGAACGTGCCCGAGCTGCTGCTGGCCGGGCGGGAACGCCAGTTCTGGACATACTTTGCCAGGCGCCAGATGTGGGATCCCAGCGCGCTCACCGAAGCCGATATCGATGAGATGGTGCGTTCCGTCGAGCAGCCGGGCGGGACCAGGGCGATCCTGGAGCTGTACCGCGCCCGCGAGATCGACGCCGAGCAGAACCGGCCGCACTACGCTGACCCGATCGGCTGCCCGGTCCTGGCCGTCGGCGCACAGGCTTATCTCGCGGATCAGGTATCCCGGCAGCTGGCGCGCGTGGCCAGTGATGTCCACGGCGTGGTGATCGCGGAGTCCGGCCACAACATCGCGCTCGAGAACCCTCCCGCCCTGGCTCGCGCCTACCTGGACTTCTTTGCAGGTCGCTGAAGCCCAGGGGCAGCAGGAGCGGTAAAGCAGCACGCGAAAAGCATCCGTGGGCCTTCATGCGAAGCACATGGTCTCCATGTGGAGCTGTCCAGGCTGCCAATTGAGGCCTTAAGGGCCCTACCGGAGGATGCAGAGCGTGGGCACAGCCGCAAGGAAAGGAGATCTCCAGGATGGGCGATGACAACGCGGTCCGCCACGAGTACGAGCGAGTCGTGGTCACCGGTGAAGGCGCGGCAGCCCAGGAGATTCGCATCTACGCCAGCGGGGGCCAGCTGGCTCTTCGACAACTTCTCCGAAGTCAAGGAGATGGGCTCCTGTTCGCCGCCGTTCATGGCCGACGTCGCCAAGGCCCTCGGCGAGCGGTACGAACCCGCTTAGGCCGTGTCCCGTAGATCATCGGAGGGTCCTGGCCGGCCTGTGGCGTCATCGAGGTAAATGCGGGCGTACCTAAAGGCCGTGTGCGTCAGGCCGGAACTCGCTCGCTGACCAGAATCGGTGAAGCTGGCTCATTGAAAACCGGTGTATCCGGCATTTCGGGCATCCTGCCGCGGGGCCCGGCGGGGCGCAATAGGGTCGCCGGCCCGTTGCTGCTGCTGGAGCGACAGCGACGGGCCGGCGACACTATCGCATGTCAAGATCTGCGAGACACGCTCTAGGCCGGACGGCAACCGCGGCCCCTGCTCCGCTGTCCGGGCACGACCTGCGGGCCACCAAGGAGCATGAATACGGACACACGGCACACACGAGCTAGCGGGGCCTCGGCCGTGGGCAGCCTCGGCGCCGCGGGCCTGATGGTCAGCACGCTCAGCTTCCTGGTCACGACGCCGGAAACGTGGCGAGAGGGGCCGGCCGGAATTCCGCAGCCTTCGGTGCTGGGCGAGAACCTTTTGAAGGACACCGTGCTCCTCGGCGCCGCCCTCCTGACGGCCGCCGAGTCGCTGCGAGCCGCCCGCACCGGTAACCGGTCATAGAGCGCCCGGCGACCGGGTGTCCATGGCGGATCCCGGCCTCGCCCTGGGAGGCGCCGGAATCATGATGTGATCATGACTGGCGGGCGGCGTATACCCGGCCTTGCTGGTCCACCCGGAGCCGCTCGCCATTCTGGGCATCCGGCGGCCTGGGCAGGAGGACTACCGAGGGACCGCGGCCATAGATTTCCCACGCGGCGGCCACGCCGACGGCCAGTATCGTGTCGCGCTCGGTGAGCAGCAGCATCGCCGGGGCGGTGCCCTGCCTGACGCACTCGAGCAGCGTGCTGCTCGAGGAACTCGACCCGCGGGCCGCCCCCATCAGCAGGGCGGTGCCGGCCAGGCAGACCCCGAACTGGGGATGGTGCCCGTCGATGATCCGCCCGGTCTCCTCGTCGACGCCGCCCCAGAAGCTGACCGGCTCGGTCAGCCTGAGCAGCGGGCCCGACGCGCCTGCGCCGAGGATCAGCTCCCCGGCCATCAGCAGGGCGCCGTCAGCCATGATGGCTGGTCAGGGTGATCTCGCCGGACACGGCGCTGGCGACGCAGTCGGTCTGGCTGGCCAGGATGACGCTGCAGCCGAGCTTCGCGGGCGCGTAGTAGGCCCACTTGGCCGAGTTCGTCATGACCACCCCGTCTGGGCTCATGAAGCTCGCCTGGAAGTACGTGCAGGTGTCACGGATGATCGTTACCCCGGCGGCTTCGACTACCTGCACTGCCGCGGGGTCGGACGCGATCACGGAGCGGCTGGTCGTGGCGTAGGTGGGCACCCTGACCCGGCGCCCGGCGAGCTGCGCGGCGAGGCGGCCGAGCTGCTCGGCGGAAAGGTGCGGGGTGCCGATGCTGACCCCGCCGAGCCGGTCCGCCGGCGTCCCGGTTGTGAGCTGGCGGTGCGCCGCCATCAGGTCGGCGCCGGATACCCGCTCGCTGAGAGCCGGGATCTTCCCCTGCGTTGCCGTCGCCAGGTCCGGCGCTTCCGGGGTCGCACCGACGATGTGGAACATGGCCACCCCGCCGCTGGAGGCCGCCGCGGCGCCGAAGGCCTTGCCCCAGTCCTCGGTGACCGGCACCGCTTGCAGGCCGTCCAGCACCGGGATGAGCGTTCCCGTGCGCCGGCCGACGTGGTGACCGAGCAGAGCGGGCAGCAGGTCCGCATCCACGTGCGAGAGCGCGTCCTGCTCGACCGTGAAGAGGGCCCGCCCGGCGCGGTTTTCCCGGATGTGCAGCCCGGCGTGGGGGACGCGGCCGGTGATCGCGGCGCAGATGTCGATCAGGTCCCCGTACCTGTTGGTGCGCAGGCCGATCATGCTGTTGCCGAACACGATCGCATTCGACTCCGCCCACGCCACGTCGGTGCCCGGGGCAGGCCGGCCGGGAAGCTGGTAGGGCGCGCACGTGAAGGTGGGCTGGCATCCCAGCTCGACGTAGCAGTCCATGAGCTGCCGCGCCGCCTCGCCGTGGCTGGCCGGCCCGGCGAACAGGTCCGGGCGGCTGCGGTCCAGTCCTCCAACGTTCAAGGTGGTCGGCACGCGGACGCGGCCGCCGCCGGACAGCAGAGCGCGAGCGAAGTCCAGGCTGGATGGCCCGTGGTAGAGACAGCTGTCCACGTGCGCAGACTCGATCGGCAGCAGCCGCTCCGCGCCCTGGATCCTGGCGGCGGCCAGGATCACGCGCATCGACAGCGCCGCCGCCGGGCCGCGGGCTCCGGCGAGCATCCCGGTCTCGTCGTCGCTCAGCCGGATCATGCTGGGGATCAGCCCTTCAGGCCGGGGAAATCCTCCTCCCAGAACTCGGTCTTGCCGCGGGCGGCGCCGGGACGGCCCGCCTCCTGCTCGCGAAGCTCGACCCGGCGGATCTTGCCGGAGATCGTCTTCGGCAGGTCGGCGAACTCCAGCCGCCGGACCCGCTTGTACGGGGCCAGCCGCTCCCTGGCGTAGGAGAGGATCGCGAGCGCGGTGTCGCCGTCGGGTTCGTGACCCGCGGCCAGGATCACGAACGCCTTGGGGACCGCGAGCCGCAGCGGGTCCGGCGACGGCACGACGGCGGCCTCGGCGACGGCCTCGTGCTCGATCAGCACGCTCTCCAGCTCGAACGGGGAGATCCGGTAGTCCGACGCCTTGAACACGTCGTCGGTGCGGCCCACGTACGTGATGTAGCCGTCGGCGTCGCGGCTGGCGACGTCGCCGGTGTGATAGTAGCCGTCCCGCATGGCCTCGGCGGCGCGCTGCGGATCGTCCTTGTAGCCCGTCATCAGCCCGAGCGGGCGGTGCGCGAGCGGCAGGCAGATCTCGCCCTCCTCGCGTTGCTCGCCGGTCACCGGGTCGACGAGCGCCACCTCGTACCCGGGCAGCGGGCGGCCCATCGAGCCGAGGCGCAGCTGCGCCCCTGGCGGGTTGCCGATCTGCGCGGTGGTCTCCGTCTGGCCATACCCATCACGGATCGTAACGTTCCAGGCTCTTCGTACCTGCTCGATGACCTCAGGATTGAGCGGCTCGCCCGCGCCGACGCACTCGCGGAGGGTCCTGACGTCCGCGCTGGCCAGGTCGGCCTGCACCAGCATCCGCCAGACCGTGGGCGGCGCGCACAGCGAGGTCAC
>Ga0335073_10011452_pt1 | contig 12455 bp, 13 predicted proteins | sample Lox_Sample_22_FD_207093 | JGI IMG/M metagenome (GOLD analysis project Ga0335073, IMG submission 207093) | Soil microbial communities from Loxahatchee National Wildlife Refuge, Florida, United States - Lox_Sample_2.2 | ecosystem: Environmental > Terrestrial > Soil > Wetlands | place: USA...
GCCGAGATCGCCGGTTTGGCCGTCGGCCAGCCGGTGTCGAGGACCGCGCGCAGCGGCGAGAACTCAGCAGCAACGGAGGTCGACCAGTGGTGAAGCAGATTGGCGAGGCTTACCAGCAAGCAGCGGTGGCTGCCCTCGAAGAACGCATAAGCGTGCTGGAGGGCCGGGTGACGTCCCTAGCCGGCGTGGTCGGCATCCTGGCGCGCGGGCTGGAGGACCTTCCCACTGCCGAGCCTGGGCAGCGACCGACTGCCGAGGCGGCCCGGCGCGCTCACGAGTTGCTGCTAACGACCGAGTTGCGGCCACCCCCCGAGCCGGAAGACACGGGCCCTGCCACTAGGTGAGGAGAGCCGCCGGAGGAGAGCCCCGAGGGGTGCATGCCGGGCTCGTTCGAACGCCGCAGGGATGCGTGTCCGGCCAGTGAGAAGATCAGCCTTAGCGAGGCGGTCGCCCCTACCTGAAGATGCTCGAGTACGGGGAGAAGCTGTGCTGAGCTGGTGCTCGCCCCTGACAGTCGGCAGGCCGGCTACCTGCGGAAACTGCCCGGTTTGCGACGATCATCCAGATCTACGAGGGCATCAACCAGATCCAGCGCGTGGTGATGGCGCGTCAGGTCCTGAAGTAACCGCACCTGGCTGCGGCGGGCCGCGCGTTGTCGCTGCTGGAGATCTGGCCGATCGAAACGGTCGACACGGTCTGGGAACTGTGACTTCCCCGGCTCCGGCTGCGAACGCAGTTATTCGAAGCGGACGGTCGAGGGTGCCGTCATCCGGCGGAGGAGCGGCAGCGTCAGCGTGATGATCCCGAAGGCAACCACCAGGCCGATGCCCATGATCAGGTAGTAGTCGCGGCCGAGCTGCGGGATCGCGGTGCCGACCGGCGCGAGCCGCAGGAACGCCAGCAGGGACGTCCCGTAGGCGATGGCGGCCGCGACCACGGTGGCGGCCACCAGCGGCACGGCCGCCTCGAACAGGACCACGCGCGACAGCACGCTCACCGGCGTGCCGCTCACCCGCAGCAGGGTGAACGGGCGCTTCCTGTCGACGAGGCCGCCGCCGACCGAGACCGCCAGGCTGCACCCGGCCACGATCAGCGTGAGCGCGACCGCCGCGTAAAAGATCTTCTCGAACGTGGCGGCCCGCGCGGTCCTGATCTGGAGCGTCTCGCCGAACGTCCGCGGCGGCGTGGGCGAGTTCCCGTAGCCGCCGCCGACCTGCGGCGGCGCGTGGACGGCGAGGTAGGTGCGGACCCGCTCGAGCGTCGCCGGGCTGTTCACCTTGACCAGGACTGTCTGCAGCGGCAGCGTTGCCAGCTTCCCGGTATACGCCGGGGAGGCGGAGTCGACGATCGGCTTGGTGTCATAGATCGGGTTGTCGTCGAAGAGCGAATCGTCGGTGACCTGCACGGCCGCCACCCCGGGCGCGCAGTGTCCGAGCGCCCCGATCGCGCGCATGTCCGCGCAGCTCACGGCGACCAGGTTGCTGTAGTACACCTTCGCAGCGCCGCTGCCCTGTGAGCCGGGGGACGCCCTTCCGCTCGGTACGCTGCGCTGGCGGTTCGGCCCTGGCTTCCGCACGTGGCCGCTGGGGCTGGAAGCCCCTGCGGGCGGTGGCAGCTCATACAGCGGGTAGACGGCGGCACCGGGGATGGCGCTGATCCCGCTGATGAGCTTCTGGCCTGCAGCTGCGGGCAGCCCGACCTGGCCGACCAGGACGTTGCCCAGCGCCCCGGCCGAAGGGGTCACTTCCATCCCGTTCGCGGCCGGCACGATCAGGCCGACCATCGTGCCGAGGAAGACCGCGAGCACGAGCCCGGTCACCGCCCGGAAGGCGCGGCGCGGGTTGTCGGCGAGCCGCCGGGTGGCGAGCAGCGCCGATGACCCGCTGGTGACCCGGCCGAAGAGCCGCGCCGCCTGCGCGGTGAGCCAGGGCCCGGCGATCACGAGGCCGATCATCGTCAGGAGCAGTCCGGGGTAGGCGGGCCCGCCGATGCCGTTCCTCGTGGTCTTGCTCAGTCCGTAGACGAAGACGCCTAGGCCGAGCACGAGCGGGACCAGCCGCCAGAACGTGGGCCGCTTGGGCGTGGCCCGCCGGGTGACGCCGAGCGGGGAGATCTGCACCCGGCGCAGCGACACCAGCGCGGCGATGGCCGCGGCGATCGGCACGCCTATGAGCATCACGACGTAGCCGGCCGCGGTCGGCGTCAGGTCCGACTCGAAGTACTGCGTCCCGATCAGCGCGGCGCCCGCCAGGGCGGGCCGGACCAGCAGGAAGACGCCGGTACCGAGCAACGCGCCCAGGAACGCGCTGATCATGGCCTCGACGGCGGCGACGATCCTGATGTCGCCCGGTGTCCCGCCGACCAGCCGGAGCGCGGCGAACCGCTCTTCGCGCCGGTCGGCGGCGAGCCTGGTGGCCGTGCTGATCAGCACCAGCAGGGGGAACACCACCGCGAGCACGCCGACCCCGAACGCGTACCGGAAGAACGGGGAGAACACTTCCTGCCCCGGCGCACTGTAAATCGACGTGACCCACTGGGTGCCGGGAATCTGGTTGACCTGCGCCGGCGTGTACCCGATGTAGATGGCCAGGTCGTTGGCCCCGTCGAGCCCGGCCTGGCCGATCGTGCCGATCATCTTGCCCGGGAACCGCTCGCCCAGCTCGTCGGCGGGCACGGTCTTGAGCAGCGCGGCGAGCGCGGGGGAGGCGTAGTAGTCGCCCGCTGGCGGCAGGTGCGTGATGCCCGGCGGCACCGGCACGTCCGGTCCGAGAGCAGCGACGTCCAGCCGGCTGATCGTCTGCCCCTGGTAGAAGTCCACGCTGTTGTTCCACAGCTCGCCGTGCGACGGGAGCGTGCTGGGCACAGGCGCGCCCTGAGTGCAGGACCAGCACGGCTTGTTGGCGCTGACCTGGTAGGCGTGGAACTCGGCGAGCACGCCGAGGAGCAGCGCCACGCCGACCGCGACCGCGCCCGCGGTGATCAGCAGCCGGACCAGGGCCTCCCGGCCGCTGCGCAGGGTGAGCTGCAGGCCGAGGCGGAACATCAGTCCACGCCCGTCGCCGCGGCGGCCGCGGGCAAGACCTCGGTCGCGGGGAGGTCGACGGAGGAGACGATGCCGTCGCGGACCGTGCCCGCCCGGTCGGCGTACGCGGCGATCCGCGCTTCGTGCGTGACGATGACGACCGTGGCGCCCTGCTGCCGGGCTAGATCCGTCAGCAGTTCCATCACCTTCTCGCTGGTCAGGGAGTCGAGCGACCCGGTCGGCTCGTCGGCGAAGATGACCTTCGGAGCGAGCGCGAGCGCCCGGGCCACCGCGACCCGCTGGCCCTCGCCGCCGGAGAGCTCGCCGGTCCGCCTGCCCCCCTTGTCGCCGAGGCCGAGCTTGCCGAGCCAGGTGTCGGCGGTCGTGTAGGCCACCTTGCGCTTGGTCCGGTTCAGCAGCAGCGGCAGCGCTACGTTGTCGGCGGCGGTGAGTTCGGGCACGAGCTGCCCGAACTGGAACACGAACCCGAACGCGGTGCGCCGCAGCTTGGTGCGGTCGGCCTCACTCATCGCGTTCACCAGCTGGCCGTCAAACAGCACGTCGCCCCGGTCCGGAGTGAAGATCCCGGCCAGGCAGTGCAGCAGGGTGGACTTGCCCGACCCGCTCGGGCCCATGATCGCGAAGATCTCGCCCTGGCGGACGGTCACGTTCGCGCCGCGCAGCGCGGGGGTCTGGCCAAACGCCTTATAGACGCCGCGGGCCTCGACCAGGCTGCCGCGGCTGACACTGGCGGGCACAGCAGGGTTGCTCATCGGTTCCTCACCACCTCAGCTAGTTCCGCCAGCCGGGCTGACGTGAGATCCATCCACTGCAGGTCCGCCTCCAGGTGGAAGAGGGCATGGTCGGCGAGCAGCGTGTCGACCAGGGGGCCGGTCCGCTTGAGCTCGGTGAGTTCTCGCATGCGCCGGATATGGGCGGCGCGCTGGGCGTCGAGGTACGCCGACGCCGGCTTGCCGAGCATCAGCGCCAGCGTCACCTTCGCGAACAGCACCGTCTGCAGGTGCGGCTCCGGTTCCACCGGTTCGGTCAGCCACGCGTCCACCTCGTGCCGACCGGCGTCGGTGATCGCGTACCGTCTGCGGTCCGGGCCGTCGCCCGGTTCGGCGTCGCCCGCGATGGCCTTGCCGTCCCGGGCGAGCCGGCCGAGCGTGGCGTACACCTGCCCGAACGGCAGCTGCTTGCCGCGCCCGAAGAGGGTGTCGTAGTCGCGCTTGAGGTCGTAGCCGTGGCTTGGTTCTCGTTCGAGCAGGCCGAGCAGGGTCAGGGGAACGCTCACGTCAGCACTATACATCGAGTGTATACGCCCAGCAACTAAGCAGCGAGACCGAGCGCTTCCCCGCCCGCCCCGGCCTGATGACACCCAGATCTACGAGGAGCCAACCAGATCCAACGCGTAATCATGGCCCGGCATGGCCGACGGCGCTGCCGCCCGGGAAGCACTCGCCGAGCTTGCCGCGGGAGCGAAGCCGGTCCCCGCTGAGCAGGTCTGGGCCGTTCGCGGTCCAGTTCGCGCACTCCTGAGCTCCCGTTACCCTCGGGACCATGAAACTCCACGTCGGATGCGCGATGTGGACGTACGCACCCTGGCAAGGCCGTTACCTGCCCCAGTCGCGATCACCGCGTGACCGTCTGCGCGCCTATGCGACCTGGTGCAACGCTGTCGAGGGCAATACGACCTTCTATGCGACGCCGGCCCTCGGCACGGTGAAGTCGTGGGCCGAGCAGACCACCCCTGACTTCCGGTTCGTGCTCAAACTGCCGAAATTGATCACCCATGAGCGCCGCCTCGCCGACGTCGCCGAACCGCTCCGCGCCTTCCTGGCCGCGATCGAACCCCTCGGGCGGCGTGCCCATGCCCTCTGGATTCAGCTGCCACCGTCCTTCAGCCCGGCCGACCTCGGTGCTCTCACCGGTTTCCTGCGTCGTCTCCCGGGCGAGCATCGGTACTGCGTCGAGGTACGGCACCGCGGGTTCTTCGAGGATCCGCGGTCGGAACTACAGCTCGAGAAGGCTCTCGGTGATGTCGGGGCAGAATGGCTGACCTTCGACACCACCGTCCTGTTCGAGAACCCTCCGGCGAGCGACGCCGAACGGAACGCGTGGAGGGATAAGCCCCGCCTGCCCCGCCGGTCACGGGCCCTCACCCTCTATCCCGTCGTCCGCTACATCGGCCGGGACGACGCGGCACGTACCGCCGCGGGATGGCAGCCCTGGCTCGACATCGTGGCCGGCTGGCTGCGTGAGGGGCGCTCCCCGACTGTATTCATTCATACGCCCGACAACGTCGACGCGCTCGAGCTGGCCCGCCGATTCCACGACGATGTGCGGGTCCGGGTGCCCGAGGTCGAGCCGCTTCCAGAGCCGATCCCCTCCGGTCCGCCGACCCTCTTCTGAGCGATCTCGCCGGCGTTGCCACCGATTTCCGGCGGTTTAGGGTGCTGGTATGACCGAGCGCAAGCCGCCGGGGATGTCCTTCATCTCGTGGATCGACCAGCAGATCAGCGAGGCGGAGGATCGGGGGGCGTTCGACAACCTGCCCGGCGCGGGCAAGCCGCTTCCGTACCGCGGAGAGGACGACGACGGCCAGGCGTGGGTGCGGGAGTGGCTGCGCCGCGAGGGCGTATCGCCCGAGGTGATGCTGCCTGCTCCGCTGCAGTTGCGCATCCAGGCCACGCGGCTGGCCGGGACGGTCCAGGACCTGGGCTCCGAGGAGGAAGTCCGTGACGCGGTCGCGGAGCTTAACCACCGGATCATGGAGTGGCGCAAGATCCCGGTCGGCCCGCCGATATTCGTGCCGCTCGTGGACGAGGAGACCATGCTCAGCCGGTGGCGCGAGCGCCAGCCTGCCACCCCGCCGGCGTCGCCGGCGGCGGAAGCCGGCCCGGCCCGCGCGCCTGCGCCCGCCCGGCCCCGATGGTGGCGCCGCCTGACCCGGTCGGCGTGACCGGGCCGGAGAAGCTGTTCTAGGGCCAGAGCCAGAGCCGGTAGACGATGAACGACGGTAGCTCGGCGATGTCGGCGAGGTCGTCGGGGAAGAGCCGCAGCGCCTCATCCGAGGGCCGGGCCTCAGCTACCCGGTCCACGACGAAGCCGGCGTCCGCGAACGCGCCGAGGACCGCACCCAGCGGCCTGCGCCAGAACTGCTGCAAGACTTCCACGTCGGCCTTGCGCCAGGTCTCGGACACCAGCTCGGTGTCGAAGTAGCCGCCGCGCTGGCTGGGCAGCGGCGGCGCGAACGGGTGATCGAGGGAGATGACGGCCCAGCCTCCCGGCCGCAGCGCCGTTGCGAAGGACCGCAACGGCACGCTCCAGTCCGCGATGTAGTGCAGCATGAGCGAGCAGGTGATGCCATCGAGCGACGCGGGCTCCAGGGGCAGCGGCCGGGTCATGTCGGCCACCAGGAACCGGCCGCGCCCGCCGCAGCGGCGCCCGGCTTCTTCGATCATGCGCGGGCTCACGTCGATGCCGGTGACCTCGGCGCCCTGATCGAGCAGCCACTCAGCCTGCGCTCCCGAACCGCAGCCCGCGTCCAGCACCGCGGCGCCGGCCAGGTTGCGCGGGACCAGCGACCTGAGCGCGGGCCGTTCCAGATACCCGTTGAACGGTCCTTCGTCGGTAGTCGAGGACCACACGGCCGCCAGCCGGTCGTATGCCTCACGGGTTTTCCGCGTGTGCTCAGCCTGCTCGGGAGGGACAGCCGGGTCAGCCGGGTCGTCGCTGGTCACCAGCTGATCTTAGTGAGAGTTAACCGGTACCGTATGAAGATGATCAGTGACCTCGGGGGCTGCGCGGCCACGTCGGTGACCGGGCAGGTGCGCCAGCGCAACGAGGACTCGGCCTACGCGGGCCGGTGGCTGTACGCGGTGGCGGACGGGCTCGGCGGCCACCCGGGCGGCGACCTGGCCAGCGCCGCGGCGATCCGGGCCCTGGCCGGGCACGACCGGCAAACGCAGGAGGGCGAGGACCCGGTCGCGGCGCTGCGGCGCGCGTTCGCGGCCGCGGCCCAGGCGGTCGCGAAGGTCGCCGCGCGAGACCCCGACCTGGCCACGATGGCCACCACGCTGACCGCGGTGCTGCGCTCGGGTGACCAGGTCGTGCTCGGGCACATCGGCGACTCACGCGGCTACCGGCTGAGAGATGGCCAGCTGGCCCAGCTCAGCGAGGACCACGTGACCGAGGTCCCCCTGTTCGGCACGGTGATGACCCGGTGCGTCGGCGGCGGGGGCGACGATGTCCCCGACATGGCCAGGTATGACGCCGAGCCCGGCGACCGGTGGCTGCTGTGCAGCGACGGGCTGTACGGGGTGGTCGACGACACGGCCATCCGGGAGGCGCTGGCGGCCGGGCCCCCGGCCACCGCCGTGGCCAGGCTGGCCGAGCTGTCCGACGCCGCCGGGAGCCCCGACAACGTGACCGTGGTCGTCATCGACGAAGGGACCATAACGGGCACGGCGGTTCTCGGCGCGGCAGGCGCCTGAGAACCGCGCCCCGCGGGCGGCGCCGGACGCCCGCGGAATAGCCGGTCAGCCGGTCGGCTGCAGGACCGCCGCCCGGCGGAACTCGAGGTTCTTCTCCTCGATGGGCGCGCGGTACATCGGCGCGTCCTTGAAGTAGTGCTGCCGCAGCCGCCAGGGTGCCCGGTCGCCTTGCAGCGGCAGCAGGTGGCGGGACCGCGCGAAGTAGCCCGAGGTCATGTCGATGAACGACGACGTGCCCATCCTGCCCGGCCGCCGCGGGGTGACCGTGGCGTACCCGTGATCATCCATGAACCGCAGCAGGCGGATCACGTAGCAGGCGACGAGGTCGACCTTGAGCGTCCACGAATTGTTCGTGTACCCGATCGCGAACGCCATGTTGGGCACGCCGTCGAGCATCATGCCCTGGTAGGCGACGTGCTCCCGGACGACCACGGGTTCGGCGTCGACGGTCATGGGAATCCCGCCGAGGGGGAGCAGGTTCAGTCCCGTGGCCGTGATGACCACGTCAGCCTCGAGTTCGGCGCCGGAGCGCAGCCGCAGCCCGGCCGGGGTGAATTCCTCGATCTGATCGGTCACCACGTCGGCCCGGCCGGACTTGATGGCCGCGAAGAAGTCACCGTCGGGCACCAGGCACATGCGCTGGTCCCACGGCTCGTAGGCCGGCGTGAAGTGCGTGCCGATGTCATACCCGTCCGGCAGGCGCTTGGCCGCGCCCTTCTGCAGCATGGCCCGCGCCCGGGCCGGATGCTTGCGGCAGAAGTTGTAGGCCGCCGTCGCGAGGCGGGCGTTCTTCCAGCGAATCGCCGCGTACGCCCGGGGCTCCGGCAGCACCTTGCGGAGCAGATCGGCGATGGGGTCGGCGCTGGGCATGGACAGGACGTACGACGGCGAGCGCTGCAGCATCGTCGCCTGGGCGGCGGTCCCGGCGATGGCCGGAAGGATCGTCGCCGCGGTGGCGCCGCTGCCGATGAGCACGACCCGCTTTCCGGCCAGGTCCAGGTCCGGCGGCCAGTGCTGCGGGTGCACGATCGTCCCGGTAAAGCTCTCCTGGCCCGGCCAGTGCGGCGTGTAACCCTCGTCGTACCGGTAGTAGCCCGAGCACACGTACAGGAAGCTGCATGTGCGCTGGCTGCGCGCGCCGGTGCCGGTGTGCTCGACCGTCACCGCCCACCGCGCGTCGCCGCTGGACCAGTCGGCGCTGACGACGCGGGAGTGATAGCTGATGTGCTGGTCGACGCCGTAGGCCGCCGCCGTCTCCCGGAGGTAGCGCAGGATCTCGCCGCCGCCCACGATCGACTTGGACTGGTTCCAGGGACGGAACGGGTAGCCGAGGGTGAACATGTCGGAATCGGAACGGACGCCGGGGAACCTGAACAGGTCCCAGGTCCCGCCGCTGGTGCTGCGGGCCTCGAGGATCTCGTACGAGGTGCGGGGTGCGTCGGTCCGCAGGCGGCAGGCGGCCCCGATGCCGGACAGCCCGGCCCCCACGATCAGCACGTCGACATGCCGGGCCGCCGTGGTGGCCGCGGAATGGGCCGTCTGTGTGCTCATGGCTCCCTGGTCGCTGGCATCCGGCGATTGGGTTGAGGATCGCATCGGGCGGCAGGCCACGCAACACGCGACCGCTGGGCTTGCCTTTTGTTACGTTACCCCATCGGGGCGTTACCCTAAAGGGGTAACTGTACGGGGACAGCAGAGGCCGGACTCATGACAGCAGACCTGATCGAACTGGACGACCGCGGCCGGGCGCCGCTACGGAAGTACGGCCGCCCTAAGGGGCGTTACCTGGTGGAGGTCGATGAGAACGGCGTCATCCATCTTTATCCAGCGGCGGTGATGACTGAGCTGGAAGTAGCCATGTGGCGGCACCGGCCCGAGGACGCCGCCCGGATCGATGCCAGCCTGGCCAACCCCGGTCGGCTCGTTGAGCTGGGCGCGGACGAGCTGTGAGCAGGCGCTTCGCGTTCGAGCCCGCGGCCCGGGAGACTTTCCTGGCGTTACGGAAGGAGGCGGACGGTCCGCTCTACCTGGCCGTCAGGGAAGTGCGGGCTGAGATCCTGGAGAATCCCGGCCATCGGCGCGTGCGCCTGCTGCGCTACCGGCCCGATACCTGGGCCCTGCCGGTACGCTGCGGTGACGTTCGGTGGCTGGTCCTGTGGCGCCAATCCGACGGTGACCCTGACCTGATCGAGGTCCACTACGTTGGCCCTGCGCCCGGCGAATCGTAGATTCTGGTCGAGAAGGCGGATGAAGTGGTGACAGCGCACGCCCAGGCACCTGGTCAGCCGGTCAGCGAGAAGATCGCCGAGGAACTCGGCGTACGTGAGCGGCAGGTGACGGCGGCCGTCGAGTTACTGGACGGCGGGGCCACCGTGCCGTTCATCGCCCGCTACCGCAAGGAGGCAACCGGGGCCCTCGACGACGCTCAGCTCAGAAGGCTCGAGGAGCGCCTGCGCTACCTGCGGGAACTGGAAGAACGGCGCACCGTGATCCTGGAGTCGGTCCGCGCCCAGGGCAAGCTGGACGAGGCGCTCGAGGCACAGATCATGGCGGCCGACTCCAAGGCACGGCTGGAGGACATCTACCTGCCTTACAAGCCGAAGCGCCGCACGAAGGCCCAGATCGCGCGGGAGGCGGGCCTGGAGCCGCTGGCCGACGGCCTGCTCGCGGACCCGGGAGGCGACCCGCAACACGCGGCGCAGGCCTACGTCGACGCGGCACGGGGTGTGGCCGACGTGGCGGCCGCCCTGGACGGGGCGCGGGCGATCCTGTCCGAGCGGTTCGCCGAGGACGCCGACCTGATCGGGGTGCTCCGGGAGCGGATGTGGGCGCGCGGACGGATCATCTCGCGGGTGCACGACGGCCAGCAGGAGGCCGGGGCCAAGTTCGCCGACTACTTCGAGTTCGCCGAGCCGTTCACCCGGCTGCCGTCGCACCGGATCCTGGCCCTGCTGCGCGGCGAGAAGGAAGAGGTCCTCGACCTGGAGCTGGATCCGGGGGCGGTGGCCCCGGACGCCCCGGCCTCACCGGGTCCGGGAGGCGGCCAGCTCAACGACTACGAAACGCGGGTCGCCGAGCACTTCGGCATCGCCGGCCAGGGCCGGCCGGCCGACCGCTGGCTCGCCGACACGGTCCGCCACGCGTGGCGGACCCGGATCCTCGTCCGTCTCGGCGTGGACCTGCGGATGCGGCTGTGGCAGCGGGCCGAGGAAGGCGCGGTCGGCGTGTTCGCGGCCAACCTGCGCGACCTGCTGCTGGCCGCTCCCGCGGGGGCCCGGGTCACGATGGGCCTGGATCCCGGCTTCCGGACCGGGGTGAAGGTCGCGGTGGCGGACGCGACGGGCAAGGCGGTCGCGACCGAGACGATCTACCCGCACGACCTGAAGCGGGGGGCCGCGGGCGGGCCGCGGCCAACGGCGCCGGGAGCGGGCTGGGACGCGTCGCTCGCGGTGCTGGCCCGGCTGGCTGCCGCCCACCGGGTCGAGCTGATCGCCATCGGCAACGGCACCGCCTCTCGGGAGACCGACCGGCTGGCCGGCGACCTGATGCGGGCCCACCCGGAGCTAAAGCTCACCAAGGTCATGGTCTCCGAGGCGGGAGCCTCGGTGTACTCGGCCTCCGAGTACGCCTCCCGGGAACTGCCGGGTATGGACGTGTCGCTGCGCGGCGCGGTGTCGATCGCCCGCCGCCTGCAGGATCCCCTGGCCGAGCTCGTCAAGATCGACCCGAAATCCATCGGGGTGGGCCAGTACCAGCACGACCTGTCCGAGGCCAAGCTGTCCCGCTCGCTGGACGCGGTGGTCGAGGACTGCGTGAACGCGGTCGGCGTGGACGTGAACACCGCGTCCGTGCCGCTGCTGGCCCGGGTGTCCGGCATCGGCGAGGGGCTGGCCGGCGCGAACGTGGCGCACCGGGACTCCGCCGGGCCGTTCCGCAGCCGCCGGGCCCTCACCAAGGTCCCGCGGCTGGGCCCGAAGGCGTTCGAGCAGTGCGCGGGATTCCTGCGCATCAGCGGTGGGGACGACCCGCTGGACGCCTCGAGCGTGCACCCGGAGGCCTACCCGGTGGTCCGGCGCATCCTGACGGCGGCCCGGCTCAGCGTGCCGGAGCTGATCGGGAACACCGCCGTGCTGCGTTCGCTGCGGCCGGATGAATTCACCGATGAGCGGTTCGGCCTGCCGACCGTCACCGACATCCTGGGGGAGCTGGAGAAACCCGGCCGTGACCCGCGTCCGGCGTTCACGACGGCCGCGTTCGCCGAGGGCGTCCAGACCCTGGAGGACCTGGCGCCCGGCATGGTCGTGGAGGGGGTGGTCACCAACGTGGCCGCGTTCGGCGCCTTCGTCGACATCGGCGTCCACCAGGACGGTCTCGTGCACGTCTCGGCTATGTCGCGGAACTTCGTCTCCGACCCACGCGAGGTGGTCAGGTCCGGTGACGTCGTGCGGGTCAAGGTGATCGGCGTCGACGCGGCCCGGAAGCGGATCTCGCTCACGCTGCGCCTGGATGACGAGCCAGGCCGGGAACCGGGCAGGCGAGGCGGGGCGCCCGCCGCCGAACGCGGCAAGCCGTCCGCGGCTCCGGGGCGCAGCGGCGCCGGCAAGGCCGGCAGAGGCGGCAAAGGAAGCGACAAGAACAGCGGTGACGGCGCCATGGCCGAGGCGCTGCGCCGCGCCGGGCTGATCGAGTGATCCCCGGACCGGGCTGATCGGTGATCCCGGCGCCGGGCTGGTCGAGGTCCTGACGCAGACTAGTTACCGGAAACCGGTCGGAGGTAGCGACCATGCCCGGTGAGCCCCCGATGGCGCCGCGCCCGAACGCGCTGCGCCGCCTGGCTCGCCTGCTGCGCCCGAACGCGCTGCGGCGGCCATCGGACCGGGTCGAGCTCGCCCTGGTGGCGTTGCTGCTGACCGCGTTCCTGGCCGTAGTGATCG
>Ga0335073_10011453_pt1 | contig 12455 bp, 6 predicted proteins | sample Lox_Sample_22_FD_207093 | JGI IMG/M metagenome (GOLD analysis project Ga0335073, IMG submission 207093) | Soil microbial communities from Loxahatchee National Wildlife Refuge, Florida, United States - Lox_Sample_2.2 | ecosystem: Environmental > Terrestrial > Soil > Wetlands | place: USA: Florida...
GCGCATGAGGCGGCTGGTGCCGGGCGGGAGGAAGAGCATGTCGCCGCGGCCTAGCAGAGCTTCGGCGCCATTGGTGTCGAGGATGGTGCGGGAGTCGACCTTGGTGGCGAGGCGGAAGCTGATGCGCGTGGGGACGTTGGCTTTGATGAGGCCGGTGATAACGTCGACGCTGGGGCGCTGCGTGGCCAGAACGAGATGGATGCCTACGGCACGGGCCATCTGCGCGAGGCGGGTGATGGACTCTTCGACGTTGGCGCGGTCGAGCATCATCAGGTCCGCGAGTTCGTCGATGATGATGACGATGTAGGGCAGGGGCTCCTCGGGCTGGCCGTCGTCGAAGAGCGAGGCCATCGTGCCTTCGAACAATTTGTTGTACTGGTCGATATTCCTCACTGACCTGCTGGCGAGGAGCTTGAGGCGGCGCTCCATTTCGCGGACGGCGTTGCGCAGCGCGTTGGCGGCGAGTTTGGGCTCGGTGATGATGGGTGTGAAGAGGTGCGGAATCCCTTCGTACATGCCGAGCTCGACACGCTTGGGATCGACGAGGATGAGCCGGACCTGGTTGGGCGTGGTGCGGTAAAGCAGGCTCATGATCATCGCGTTGATGGCAACGGATTTGCCGGAACCGGTGGAACCGGCGATAAGCACGTGCGGCATGGAGGCCAGGTCGGCGGTGACGATGCGGCCGTTGATGTCTTTGCCCATGGCGAGGGTGAGCCGCGACTTGGCCTTGGCGAAGGTCTCGCTTTCGAGCACGTCGCGGAGGTGGATGGTTTCGCGCTCGTGGTTCGGTACCTGGATGCCTACGGTGCTTTTGCCGGGCATGCGCTCGATGAGGATGCTTTCGGCACGCATGGCGAGGCAGAGGTCGTCGGCGAGGCCGGTGACGCGCGAGTATTTGACGCCGGCTTCGGGCTTGAACTCGTAGGTAGTGACCATGGGGCCTGGGTTGATCTGGACAACCTGGCCGCGCACGTCGAACTCACCGCATTTTTCGACGAGGACCTTGGCTTCTTCGCGTAGGGCCTCTTCGCGGACGGTCTGCGGGCCCTCGCCGGCGTGGAGGAGGGTACTGGACGGCAGCTTGAATCCGCTGACGTTCTTCGGCGCCACGGTGGCGGTGCGCAGCTCGGCGTCGGCACGGTTATGGATGGCGATTTCGCCTTCGGGCGTGTGCGCGGGGGCGGCGTTGGCCGGGACGGCGTCGAAGCGTGCGGCCACGGGCATCGGCTCGGATGGACGCTGCGGCTCAACACGGGCCGCGGGAGCCGCGGCAACATGCGCTGGCGCGGTGACGGGGCGGATGGGTGCGATGCTCTGCGGTGCTGGCGCAGGAGTCCGAGCGGGCGCCGGGGCAGCGGGCGGCTGGTCTTCGGCGCGTTCCCAGATGTTGGCTCGGCGAACGGCGGGCACGACAGGGATCTCCTCGCTCTGCTGCACAACTTCTGCGCGCTGGTAGGCGGGAATTTCATCGAGGAGATCGACTTCCGGCGCACGACGGCGGCGGCCGAAGAGCGAGGCAAAGAAGCCTGCCCTGGCCGGGCGTTCTGAACGGATCGCGGAGTGGGGCTCGGCAACGGGCCGGGTCTCGTCGGTCTCAAATATTTCCTGTTCGGCGCGCATATCGGCGCGCTCTTCGCGCCAGTTGTGCCAGCGTTCAAGCAACGAAACGATGTGCAGCCACTTGTTCTCGAGGCTCTCTTTGAGAGCCGAGAAGCTGATGGCGGAGGCGAAGTAGATGCCGGCGAAGGCGAGCACGGTGGCGACGACCCAGGCGCCCTGAATATTCAGGTAGCTGACGAGCACGCCGGCCACGAGCCTGCCGGCGACGCCTTCGGCCGGGACCAGGTGCAGCCAATGCCAGTGCCAGGGCATGAGGCCAAAGACTGCGGGAACGAAGAGGCAGGCGAGGAGGATACCGATCCAGCGCAGGAGCGGCGAGCCGCTGGGACGCGACCGCATCCAGGTCCAGCCGATGGAGCCCAGCCAGAGCGGGAAGAGAAACGCGGTGAGGCCAAAGGACTGCAGGAGCAGATCGCTGATGAAGGCGCCGAAGAGGCCTATCCAGTTGCGCGCAGCGTGTGTGGCGGTGGGGTCGGTGGCAGTGTTCAGCGAGGGGTCAGTGGCGTGATAGGTAGCGAGGGCAAGAAAGACGAGCAGCGACACCAGCAGAAGCATCAGTCCCAGGAAAACGTTCAAGGGGCGGCTGCGCGTGGGCGAAAGAACGATGCGAATCGGCTTCATGACGGGGCGCTTCCACTCCATAGCCTGCCACGCACGCAGCTCAAATGGGCAAGCTGCGGGAGCGGGCAAACGATCCCAGAGCAGCTTTTATTATCCGGGGAGCGGGAGGGAAATCCCGGGAAAAGGGACAGGGGGGAATCAGGGTGTTAATCCCCGGAGGGTTGCCTGTCAGAGGCGAAGCGAGACTCAGGTTTGCGCCTTTTCCGCACCCGGTACCCGTGGCGAGTTGAGGTGAGTCGTCTCCCACCCTTTCGACAGAAAGAAGTCGAAAGGATGGGGCACGGAGGGTTGCAAACGATCAGGCTCCGACAAGTTTCGCGCCGACGATCAGGAGCGCAATGCCGAGCAGGATGCGGTAGACGGCGAATGGGGTGAAGCTGTGGCGGCGCACCCACATGAGGAACCACTCAACGACTCCGAGGGCGACGATGAAGGAGACGACGGTTCCGATGATCAGTATGCCCCAGCGCTGGCCATTCATAGCGACGTGGGCGGCCGCGATGCCGGCCGCGCCGGCGGCTTTGCAGCTATGGATTTCCTTGATCAGATCCCAGCCGGTGGCGGCGATCATGGTGGGAATGGAGAGCAGGAAACTGAATTCGAGGGCAGCGGGGCGGTCGAGGCCGACCATCTGGCCGGCGGCGATTGTTGACATGGAACGCGAGGTGCCGGGGAAGACGGCCGAAAGAGTCTGGCAAAGTCCGATCCAGATGGCTTGCACGAGGTTCATCTCTTCGACGTGCGTGGTGTTGGGCTCATAGCGGCTGCTCCAGCTATCGACGACCCACATCACGATGCCGCCGATGAGCAGCGCGAGCGCCATGGCGCGCAGGCTGCCGAGGTTCTTTTCGCTCCACTTGTGCAACAGGAGCGCGGGCAGCGAGGTGCAGGCGAAAGCAATAAGCGTGAGCGAGATGGGGTGGTTGAACCAGGTGTGCCGGCCGTCTTCGCCTTTGGGGAAGGTGCGCAGAAAGTCGAGTATGCGGGTGAGGAAGAGCAGGCAGAGCGCGAGGATGGCGCCGACCTGAATCACGATGGTGTACATCTTCCAGTAGGGATTGTCGAGCGGGATTCGCATCAGGGCTTCAGCGATGCGCAGATGCGCCGTGGAACTGACGGGCAGAAACTCGGTCAGGCCCTCGACGATGCCCAGAAGAATAGAAACAATGTACGGGCTCAAGAGTCCCCCATGGCGCAGTGACGGCGATTCCTGAGTTGGCGTGTTCTTTCAAAGTTATTGCGATGTCGGCGGCTCCCTGTTGTTCCCACCCCAGCGACAAAGACCCATCGCTGGGGACCCCGGGTTGGTCGCGCCGATTTGAGGGGGTCGGCTTCGGGACGCAGCAACTCAGAAATCGCTATCGCGCGGGCCGGTGGGCTGTGGGGCGGGGCCGGGTTGCTCATCATTGCAGGTCGTTGCCGTAGACCGGGACGCCTTGATCGAGTTTGTAGACCAGGGCCTGGGCGCGCAAAGTGTAGTCGGAGTCAGCGAAGTGCTGTTTGAGGCGCGCGGCGAGTTCGCGGGCGTGATTGTGGGCCTCGTCGGCTTTCTTGTCGTTGCCGTCGGCGTGGAACATGTCGTTCAGCACAGCCATTCGGTAGACGGCCTGATAGAGAGCCTGTGCGGTGCGAGGGCCGTCGGGATAGTCATCGGCATATTTCTCGTAATACCCGGATTCCTTCTCTGGACATTGCGGTGAGCCCTGCCAGTCGCCGCAAAGCTTGTTATCGATGAGTTCGAAGGCGGCAAACGCAGCCCAGCGCGTGCGCGGATAGAGCTTGATGACTTTCTTGAGATTGTCCTCGTCCATCTGCTCGCGCATGTAGGGGTCTTTTTCATGGGCGGAGGGACGGGTGGAGGCGTCCGCTTTTTCAATCTGCCATTGAATGTCGGCGGCGCGCCACGCGGCCTGGGCCGCCAGCGGTGAGTTGGGGAACATCTCGACGACCCGGCGGTAGAGCAGGCGGGCGCTCTGCGCAGCGTTGGCGGGTCCGCGCGGATCGGCGGCGAGCGATTCCTCATTGGCGGCGGCGCCCATCACGATCTGATCGCCGTCGGGAGTGGACTCTTCGACGACGCCTTTGGCTTCCATCCAGCCGGAGATGGGCGGTGGTGTCTCGTCGCTGCCGAACTCCGGAGCATCTTTCGAGCGGTCTTCGACAATGTCGGTGTTGGCGTAGACGCGCATCCAGGGGCCGCTCTTTTCCGCGACGACCATCTCGCGGCCGATCTGGACCTTGTCGACCTTTTGTGCGCTGGTGTCGGCTGAGATGTAGAGGTTGGTGATGCGAAGCACGGTTGCGCGCGGACCGGCCATCGGCTTGACCGGCTGCTGCGGCTTTTTGTTGGCGTGTAGAGGCAGAGCAGTGCAGCTCAGGAACAAGGCGAAAGCGCAGATGTTGTGCTTCTTCACGAAAAGAATCATAGTCGAACGACGCTATTTCGGGTATTCGGTGAGCACTTCGGCGAGCAACGCGGGATCGACGTTGCCGCCGCTGACGATGGCGACGGCTTTCTTGTAGTGTGGCAACTCGTTGGCGTGGAAGAGCAGAGCGGCGGTGGTGACGGCGCCGCTAGGTTCGGGCACGAGGCGCGTGGTGGCGACGATGGCGCGCATGGCAGCGCGGATCTCGACCTCGGTGACGGTGACGATGCCGTCCACGAAAGCCTGAATGTGCGCGAAGTTGCGCTGGCCGACGCTCTGGGTGCGCAGGCCGTCGGCGATGGTGCGGCTGGTAAGCTCGGCAGACCAGGTGACGATGGATCCGGTGCGGAAGCTTTCAGCCGTGTCGCCGGCGAGTTCGGGCTCGATGCCGAAGACCTTGGTCTTGGGATTGAGTTGTTTTACGGCTGTAGCGACGCCGCTGAGGAGGCCTCCGCCGGAGACGGGCGAAAGGACGAGATCGGCGTCGGGAAGCTCTTCGATGATTTCGAGGCCGCAGGTGCCCTGGCCGGCGATGATCTGCTCATCGTCGTAGGGCGGAATGACGACGTAGCCGTGCTCGCGGACGAGCTCTTCGGCTTTGGCGAGGCGCTCGCTGGAGGCGAGGCCGACGTCGACGATCTCGGCGCCGAGGGCGAGGGTGGCGGCACGCTTGACGGCGGGCGCGTTCGAGGGCATGACGATGACAGCTTTCGCTCCGACTTCGCGGGCCGCATAAGCGACGCCTTGCGCGTGATTGCCGCTCGAATAGGTGATGACGCCGCGGGCGATCTGCTCGGGTGAGAGCTGGAGAATCTTGTTGGCCGCGCCGCGGATTTTGAAGGCGCCGATGGGCTGTAGACTCTCAGCTTTGAGCCAGATCTCGCGGTCGGTGCCGCGGCCGGCGACGCCGGGGAAGGGCGCGCGCACGAGCGGCGTTTTGAAGGCGATGTTTGCAATGCGTGCGGCGGCGGCGCGGATTTCGTCGATAGAGACGAGGCTTTGCTGTGTGGTTGGCATGGCCGTGAGGGTTGAACACCTAACGGTCCAGTATCGCCGATGCGGGCGGGCACGAAAAAGCGGCAGCCGAGGCTGCCGCTTGGGTGAGGGTTGCGTGTCGAGCGATTAGAAGAAGAGTTTTGCGGAGAGCTGCAGCTGGCGCGAGCCGTAGAGATTGCTGCTGCTGGTGCTGTTCGCCGCGCCGAAGGCCGACAGACCTGTACCCTGATAGGGCACGAAACAGCCGGTCTGCTGCTGCGAACCTGACGGCAGGCCTATTGTCTGGCAGGTGTACGTCGCTCCTGTCGAAGTGGAAACGCTCTTTCCCGGCGCCAGGAACGTGCTATATGTGCTTTGTACGCCGGTAATGATTCTGCGGTTGAGCAGATTGAAGGCCTCCGCATTGAACTGCATGGAGATGTTCTCGTGGATCGGCACGTTGCGCGATAGCCGCAGGTCGAAGTCGTTGAACCCCGGCATGTAGATACTGTTGCGGCCGATCTGCGGAGGACGTCCGCTGGTTGCGAGCCCCGAACCGGAGCTGATGGCGCCACCGAAGATTCCGCTTTGGTCGCCGAAGCTTGTGGACGCGCCGTTGCCGGAGTAGATGGTTCCGGAAACACCCAGGTAGATTGGCTCTCCCCCCGAAGCGATCTCGGTGCCGGAGAACTGGAAGCCGTTCGCCAACTCACTCCCCACCCTGTTGGCAATCCTGAAAGTGGGCTGGTAGACGAATGTGATGTTGGCCCGGTTGCGAATGTCGATGTCCGACGGTCCGTTGTCAAAACGAATATTGTTCGGATCCGATGGAACGTCGCCACCGTAGAAGGTGCCGTTGGCGCCGCCCACCTGACCGGTATCGGTTGCCTTCGCCCAGGTATAGTTCCCCAGAACCTCCAGACCGTTCTTGAACGGCCGCCGCACCGTAACCGCCATGGCGTTATACCAGGTGTTTGCCGCACTGAAGCCGGTGTTGAAGCTGGCCAGCGAAGTATTGCGGCGGTCCGAAGGCCGGTAGACCGGAGCCGTGATGACTTTTGTTACGTTATTGCTCGCGTCCTGCACGGCATAGCTCGCCTCACCGCTCGGCTTCACGCCGACGAGGTTCGCATCCACAAATACCGGCAGCCGCATACCGCGCGTACCCACATAGCCAAGCTGCAGTGAGATCTTGCCAGGGAGGGACTGCTCCACGCTCAGATCCCACTCGTGTGCATACGGAGGCACGAAGTTGGGATCCAGGCCGTGGAAGCTGTAGCTGGGAGTCACATTCAGCGGTGTGACCGCAGGACCTGTGCCGCCGCTGGGAACCTGGGCCTGGCTGAGGGGTGGGCCCGGCGGCTGGGCGGGAACATTGGGATATTGCAACAGTGATCCCGCTGCGGGCGCAGTGGGGCAAGTTGCATTGGCCCATGAGGTGCCTGCCTTCGAGTTGTAGCAGCCAAGATAGGTGTAATTCAGTTGGACGACGCCGTTCTCTACGCGCATCGCGTAGTACGTGCTGCCTTGGTTCAGGGCCGAGAACAATCCATATCCACCGCGAACCACGGTGCCGTCAAAGGGAGACCACGAAAAAGCCACGCGGGGCTGCACCCGGTTCAGCACGTTCTTGATCGAGCTCGTGTATTCGGAAGAAATGGGATCGAAGAGGTGGTTGACCATTCCGGGGTTCGGCGTGATCTGCACGTCGTAGCGCACGCCGGCGGTAAGCGTCAAGTGGTTGTTGACCTTCCACGAATCCTCAGCGAAGCCGTCGTACATCTTCATCCAGAAGTCGTCTTTGCCCTGCGTGCCTGGGGCCGTATTCACCTTGTCGATGGTCTGGACCAGGGTACTGTAGTGGTAGCCGGCATAGGGATCGGTGTCGCCGCCCTTGCCGGCGAAAGCATCTAGAGCCCAGTCCTGGAAGTTAAGCACGTTGTTGGCCTCGCCGTAGCCGTAGAGGCCGCCGCCCTGGTAGAGGTTGATCATCACCTCGTGCACCAGGTTGAAGTCGCCGCCGTACTTGAACGAATGCCGCCCGTGCACGGTCGAAAACACATCGCTCAACTGCAGGCGGTGCTCATCGGGCTCGGCGATACGGGGCAGCGCGTTGATCATGCCGAACGCATCCGCGCCCATGCTCACGAAAGGACCGGCAGAATTTGCGCCGGCGGTCTCCAGGTCGCGGCTCCATTGGCCGCGCACGTCGTTCACGCTGGAGTTGCCGATCTGCGTGGTCCAGCCGCCCACAAGGAAACGCTCGTGATAGTAGGTTGGTGCGTTTTGCGAGGGCGAGTTGTTGGAGAACGTGGCCGAGGAGTTGTACCCGTAGGTCGACTGGAAGTCGGCCCAGTTATAGTCGATGAACGCGTCGTTCTTGCTGTTGATGTGATAGTCGAGGCGCGGAAAGAACAGGTCTTCCTTGGCGAAGCGCGAGGGCGCCGCGGTGGATTCGTTGATGAGGAAGTTGATTGCGGAAAGGCACTGCGCCGAGCTGATGTACATGTTCGGGTTGCTCGCGGGCGCCTTGTAGTTGGCCGCCGTCGTGGTGGGGCACTGATCGGGCGTAATGGTGGTGGTGCTCGAGGATGGCCCTGACGGGGTGGTCGAGATCAGGTTTGTATCGGTGTAGAGCGCCTTGCCTACTTTGCGGAAGCCGTCATAGGTAAAAAAGTAAAATAACTTGTCCTTCATGATCGGCCCGCCGACGGACCCGCCGAACTGTTGCTGCTGGTGCGTGGGCTGGGTAAGCAGAAAGTTCTTGATGGTCGGGTTTGGCTGGTTAAACAGCGCGTTGTACTTGGTGAGTGGATCGAGTGCATTCAGCGTGGGGTAGCGCAGGAAGTAGAACAGATCGCCGTGCAGGGCGTTGGTGCCGCTCTTGGTGATGGCATTGACCTGGCCGCCGGCTGCCTGGCCGAACTCGGCCGAGTAGTTCGACGTCTCGGCTTCGAACTCCTTGATCGAATCGACCGAGTACGCGTAGGGCATGCCATTGGAGCGTCCGCGCGCCTCGCTGAACAGGATCTGGTTGTTGTTGGCGCCGTCGACGTAGTTCTGGTTGTAGAGTCCGCTGATGCCATGGAAGCTGATCAGGCCTGTTCCACCGTCCTGTGTGACGTTCGGCGTCAGCAGCGCAAAGCTGCTCCAGTTGCGGGTGTTCACCGGCAGATTGGCTACGAGGTGCGAGTCGACCACCTGGGAGACCTCGGTCTTTGAGACGTCGAGGATCTGGCTCGTTCCCGAAACCTCGACGGTCGTATTCGCGCTGCTCACCTGCAAAGTGAGATTGACGGTGAGGGTTTGTCCCACCAGAAGCGTAATGCCGGTCTCGGTTACTTTGTTGAAGTTGTTGGCGGTCGCATCGACCTCATAGCGTCCGGGCTGCAGGAAGGATGCGTTGTAGAGACCGGCGCCGTCGGTCGTGAAGACATGCGCCACACCTGTATCCACGTTGATTACATTTACGGTGGCCCCTGGGATGACAGCCTGATTCGAGTCAGCGACGGTACCGGTAATGGTGCCGGCGCCGGTCGTCTGTGCTCTGCCAGCGGTACCGGCGAATGCCGCGAAGAGCGACACAGTGAGCGCTAAGACGGCGAGTTGTCGCGAAATGCGCACTTTTCGTTGCATGGTCATGGCTCTCCTTCCAAAGTTGAGTGGAACAGCGATCGCATTTTCGAAACGACCGAAATGGGATTCAGTTGTGTGAATGAGTGCAGCCAAAAAGAGGTGAAGAAGTACTCGCAGCGGCTGAAAAATCCACTCCCGCAGAAGGGAGGTGCGACACGCCGCAACGCGTGAGATTGCTTTATGAACTTCCGAGTATGCGACCGGTTGATGTCATGGTAGCACAGGGCTTGCGTGGAAAAGTCAGCGAATTGTCATGGTGAAATGGCGGGACTTACACGCTACTCATATGCAAGTGCGTCGATGGGATCCTTTTGGGCGGCCATCCAGGACGGATAGAGCGCGCCGAGAAGAGATCCCGCAAAGGCGATGCCCGAAGCCCGCGCCAGCCATTCCGCGGTGATCTCAAAGTGTTGCGTGGGGAAGACGTGATAGAGCAGAATGCGCACGCCAAATGTGCCCACGATGCCCAGGATCACGCCGGCGAGAGCCAATACGCCGCACTCGCGCAGAACGACACTGACGATTCCGGCCTTGGAGGCGCCCATCGACTTGAGAATGCCGATTTCGCGCGTGCGCTCGAGGACCGCGGTGTACATCGATTGAAAGATCACCAGAAAGCCGATGATGACGGCGATGCCGGTGATGACATTCAGTGCGATGTTGAAGCCGGGCAAGTGCTCGGGTGTCATGAGAGAGAGCCACTCTTCCATGGTCTGCACAGGGTAGTCTTCAAGGCCGCGCGTGGCGTGAATCTCGCGGATGACTTCTTGTTCGTTCGCCGGGTCATCGCACTTGATGTAAAAGATGGAGGCTTTATCGGGAGCGCCGGTGAGATTGTCCATCGTATCGAGCGGAAGCAGCTTCCGGGCGCCTCTGCCGTGCTCCACGATGCCGGAGATCCGGAAGGTATGGTTATACATTTCCATCGTGCTGCCCACGTGGTAGCCACCGTTCGAACGTGCAGCCACGTCGTCGATGATGATGTCGTAGGGGCCTTGGAATGGCCCACCCTCGATAAAGGTGAAGGCCTTGAGTGCTGCGAAGCTCGGGTAATCGATCCCGTCGATTACTTCGACAGATCCTTTGGTCGAGAGGGAGGAATTCACGGGGGAGACGACGGCGACGTGGGGCAGCCGGCGGAGAGCGTCGGCGAATTTGACGGGCATGGTTGCGCCGCCGATGCCGTTCATGTAGCTGGCGCCGGAGGGGCGCATCATCAAATCAGCGCCGATGCCGTTGGTGCGCTGCTTTGTATCGTTGAGCATGCCCATAAAGATGCCCACGATGGAAAGAATCATGATGACTTCAATGGCGACCGCAAAGACGCTGATGATCGAGCGCAGGGGGCGATGCAGCAGATTGGCGAAGACGAGTTTATTCATCTCTGTTCATCATTCCTCGGGGCAGCCAGCTCTCTGAAACCCCTGCGATATCCAGACGACGCAGTCTGTAGACTAACTACTTTGCTTTCAGTTTATTGCTGGTGTCAGGCACGATCAATCTCCGGCATACGAATCGTGCTGCTTTCAAGGGTAACAGCACGGTCTCGAGGCCGGAACGTTCAGGGCAGGCGCGGAGGACAGGCCGCGGTCACCGGTTCCGGATTGGAATGGTTACCCCAGACTCATGATAATAAAGGGACTACCGATATATTACTTTGACGTGTTACCAGAGGCGGGTTTATCGTAATTGTGGAAATCTCTTGGGACCCCGTGGAGTCCCGTTTGACCGGCTATGGGGAGTTTTGGCGAAGACCTGCGCACGGAACGCTTGTCCCGGGGCGTAGCGCTTGAAGACATCACCGCCGTTACCAAGATCAGCCAGCGCCACCTGCTTGCGCTGGAGCAGGATCGGTTTCGTCTTCTTCCCGGCGGCATTCTGAACAAAGGAATCGTACGCGGTTACGCCGGTGCGCTGGGATTGGATGAGCGTGACTGGACGGACCGTTTCCTGAGGGCTTACCGGGCTTCCGGGCAGGCCACCGATGAAGAGCAGGGCTGGACGGCGTTTGCCACCAACGTGGGCAAGGCACGCATGCAACAGCATGACGCGGCGGAACTGCGGCTGCGCTGGGTGGGCGCGGTGGTGCTGCTGGTGGCGGTGGCGGTTCTGGGCTTTGTTGCGCTGCGTTATTACGGCATGCGCGCGCACTGGTGGCCCACGGTGTTGCCATTTCATGCCTTCTCTGTCATCGTTCACCCGATACGCGCGGGGCTTGCCCGCGTTCTGGGCCTGCTGGGCTGAAAAAGCGGAGTCCCTACTGCTGTGTGCGTTCCCACCCTTTCGAGAGAAGGAAGTCGAAAGGATGGGGCACGGAGAAGTGTGCTGGGATGAGGCGCCCTGCGTTCTGGGCGCGCCAGGCTGAGAAACTGCATCCCACCCATTAGGGATGCGCCCGGTTACACGCCAGATAGCACTGTTGGGCTGGCAAACTCGCCCGTTCGCTACCAGTTTTTGCTCTTGCTGCCCTGCTCCTATTACCATTGGAAGGTTGGAACCCAGGGAATGAGTCTGCCTGCGCGGGAGATCGCGCTTACCCGTTAGAGAGAAGGAGTGTTGAAGTTGAGCGACCGTTTCTTATTTACATCTGAGTCAGTGACGGAAGGCCATCCGGACAAGATTGCCGACCAGGTCTCGGACGCAATTCTAGACGCCTGCCTGGAGCAGGATCCCTACAGCCGTGTTGCTGCCGAAACGCTGACCGCGACCGGCCTGGTGGTGATTGCGGGTGAGATCACCACCAAGGCGTATGTCGATTTCCAGACGCTGGTGCGCGGCGTGGTGGCTTCGATCGGTTACGACAACGCGCTGTATGGATTCGACTCGAATACCTGCGCGGTGATCTCGAGCATCAACAAGCAGTCGGGCGATATTGCCCAGGGCGTCGACACGGGCGGCGCGGGCGACCAGGGCATGATGTTTGGCTACGCTGCCGATGAGACGCCGGAGCTGATGCCGGCGCCGATTTCGCTGGCGCACAAGCTGACGCGCCGGCTGACCGAAGTGCGCAAGAACGGCAAGCTGCCCTACCTGCGGCCCGACGGCAAGAGCCAGGTGACGGTGGAGTACGACGAGAATGGCAAGCCGGCGCGCATTGACGCGGTGGTGATTTCGAGCCAGCACTCGGAGAGCGTTTCGAACGAGGATCTGCACGCGGACATTCTGAAGCACGTG
>Ga0335073_10011454_pt1 | contig 12455 bp, 7 predicted proteins | sample Lox_Sample_22_FD_207093 | JGI IMG/M metagenome (GOLD analysis project Ga0335073, IMG submission 207093) | Soil microbial communities from Loxahatchee National Wildlife Refuge, Florida, United States - Lox_Sample_2.2 | ecosystem: Environmental > Terrestrial > Soil > Wetlands | place: USA: Florida...
CCCACTTCGCATACAGATCGGCGAGCGAATCGTAATAGGCCTGCGCGGCCTTGTTGTCCTTCAGCCCGTAGTTGTCCTGGTTCCACGCGCAAGTGTCGCTGGTGTCGGCCGCCTCAGCGGCCCGGTAGTGCGAGTGGGCGATGGGCAAGTTCTGCTCAACCGCCGAGCGCGGGATGCCGCGCACGATGTGGATGCCGAACTTCAGCCCCTGCTGATGCACCCAGTCCGCCAGCGGCGCGAAGCCTTTGCCGCCATCGGCGGAAGGGAAGCGGTTGACCGCGGGCAGATAGCGTCCGTCTGGCGAGATCGTGTAGTCCTGCTTGCCGGTCGCCGCCTCGGGATGCTGCGCAAACCATCCTTCATCGATCACGACGTACTGATAGCCGAAGCGTTGCAGATGGTTATGAAACCAGGTAACGGAATCGCGGAACTGCTGCTCGTCGATGGTGAGTCCCCAGGAGTCCCAGCTGTTCCAGCCCATCGGCGGTGTCTGCGCCATCTCGCTCAGATCTTCCCGCGAGGGCGACATCGCGCCAGTCGCGAAGACGGCCATTGCTGCTACGCCGACGACCGCCGGCGTCAGAATCTTTGCAATTGCGATCCGCATTTCCTGAGCCCCTGTTCGCGAAATCCCACGCAGGCTTGCTTTCTGCCCACTCTACCCTACACCCTAACCCCCGCATCCCTGCGATATACTCCTCTTTCTATGCGTGTATTTGTAATCTTGCCGGCTGCGGGGCTGGGCACGCGCATGAGCCCCGGACACACGGGGACTGCGCCCAAACAATTTCTCGAAATCGCCGGCGTTCCCATCCTCATCCACACGTTGCGCGCCTTCGCCGACGTGCCGGAAGTTTCTTCCATCGTGATTGCCGTGCGACCGAGCGAGCGCGAACGGCTGCTCGCCCATGTTTCTGAACACGGCTACGCCGACAAGGTGCGCATCGTCGAGGGCGGCGATTCGCGGCAGGAGAGCGTCTGCAATGCCCTGCGCACCCTCGAGTGCGCCGACGACGATATCGTCCTCGTACACGACGCGGTACGTCCCCTCATTGAGCCGGCGGTCATCCGGCGCACCATCGAGGCTGTCGAGAAACACAGCGCCGCCATCGTCGGGCTCCCCGCGGTCGATACCATCAAGCAGGTGGAGCGCACCGCCGACGGCGCCATCGTAACGGCTACCATTCCCCGCGAGTACATCGTCCAGGCGCAGACGCCGCAGGGCTTCCGCTGCGGCCTGCTGCGCAAAGCTTTCGCCGAGGCTGAGGCGGACGGGTTTGTGGGTACCGACGAGGCCAGCACGGTCGAACGAGCCGGAGCGCAGGTTTTTGTGGTGCAGGGATCGGCGGCTAATATCAAGATCACCCAGCCCGGCGATCTGGAACTGGCCGAGTTCTTTCTTTCTCAGCGCGCCGCTGCACATTCGTGAATTCCCGCTTGTATCCCGGCACGGCTCGTTTACTCTGAATTGGGGCGCTCCCGCCCTTCGACTGCATGGACATCCGCATCGGCTACGGCTTCGACTCGCATGCTTTCAAACCCGGCGTGCCGCTGAAGATTGGCGGCCTCAGCATCGATCATCCGGAGGGCCTGGCAGGCCACTCCGATGGCGACGTTCTGCTCCATGCCATTACCGATGCGCTCCTCGGAGCGGTCTCCGCTGGCGATATCGGCAGCTTTTTCCCTCCCGGAGATCCACGCTGGAAGGACGCCGATTCCGCCATTTTCCTGAACCTGGCGATGGAGGAGATCCACAACGCGGGTTTCCGCATTGTGAATGTCGACACGACTCTCGTGCTCAACGCCCCGAAGATCGGTCCTATCGCGGGTGACATGCGGGAGCGGGTTGCCGACCTGCTCAGCGTTTCGCCTTCGAATGTCGGGATTAAGGCCAAAACGCCCGAGGGTCTTAACGTCGACCACGTCGCCCAGGCGCATGCCGTCGTCCTGCTCGAGCGGGTCGAGGAGCCGAGCGGCCTGATGACGATGTCCGCAGTCATGGAGAGCCAGCGCCAGTTGGAAGACGTCGTTCGTGACCTGGTCAGCCAGGTCCACGGCGTGCCCGGCAAGCCGCCCTTCGATACGGACGACATCACTTAAGGACAACAAAAGCGGTCCAAAAGCTGCCAGCGAGAGGTCAGGCAAGGGAAGTAATTGATCTGAAGCATCATCTAAAGCTAAATTCTACCGTTGAATACAGTATAATTATCTCTGATAGCATTCAAAATATGCTGTATATAACTGATTAAAATGACGATATAAAACTATCCATTCCCCTGAACAGTCAAATGATAAAATGAAGAAGTATCTGTAATCAATTGATCAGAAACTACTTAAAGCTTACGAAGCCTTCGTTGTAGCCAAAGCCCGTCCCTCCTGCCGCAGGTTCCTCCGATACTTCCAGATCCCAAAAACAATCGCGGCGGTCAGCAGCCCGAGGAACGAGTACAGGATCACCGACGACCACCCAGCGCTCAGATACCGATCCCATGCGCGCAGCAGCGGACGCCCGTAGAACATGCCCAGTACCGCCTCGGTCCCGTACCGGACCGTCCTCGCGATCCCCAGAGCGATGAACATCTGTTTCCTCTTGACGCCCAGAGCTCCGGCTCCGAGCAGGAAGGGCATCAGCGGAATCGGCGGGGGAAGCATCGCCGCCAGGCAGACGCTGAGCATTCCGTGCCGCTTCACCCAGGAACGGATTCGCGACCGGAAGCGGGCCGGCACGTAGCGGTCAAGCATGGCCTCGCCGCCCTTTTTCCCTGCGCTCCAGGTCAGGTAACCCCCCATCAGGCTGCCGGCAATGGCGACCGGAGCCAGGAGCCACGGCCACTCCCCATGCGCAGCGAGCAGCAGGATGAGGATGTCGGTGCTGCCTGGAATCGGCAGGGGGACGGGCGCGGCGTCAAGCAGCGCAACCACAAAGACGCCGGCGACGCCAAAATGCAGGATCCAATGGATCACAACCCGGCGATGGTGCTGGCCTGCGCCCGATGGAACGGCGGAGATCACGGGTGATTGGACGCCGAAGACCGCTCCGGGGACGCCACGAGGCGGAGAACCGGCAGACCTGAAGACGCCGCGCACCACGCCGAGTATTCGGAGCGGCGGGATACCAAATAGGATGCAACCTTATAAGTAGCGCAGCCTGGGGATCGATGGCAGCACCCTGCATTCGACCCCGTAGCGATAGAAAAGCTCCAGCCCCTGCAGGCAGGCGTCGTCGAGGATGTACCAGATATTTTCAGTGAGGTAACTGCGAATAGAGGTCTGCGAGATCGAATTGGCCATCATGCGCTTCGACCACTCGACGGACAGCGCCTCGATGTTCAGCATCCCGTCGTCGCGGGACCGCTCGAAATCCCGAATGATCTCCACCGAGGAGAGACGCGTAGCGGCCACGGACTCCGGGCGTATGCCCCACAATGCCGAGACCCAGACCGTGCCCGTAAACGCGTGCCACTCGTGCGCGAGGTCGTAGTAAACGAGCTTCTGGCCCGTGCGGTATTCTCGCTTGCGGCGGCTTTCCATGGCCACGAATGCGGGGTCGCCGATGATCAGGGCAGCATCGGCATTCTCGAGCATTGTGTCGAGATTAGGTTCGTGCGGTACAAACTCCGGCGTGGTTTGCCAGTACTTCGCAAACAGGATCTTTGTATACGCGACCGAAGTCAGCGAAGACGTGTCGAGCGCGACACGCTTCACTCCGTAAATGCCCTCGGGATGGCGCACGGCCAGGATGATCGATTTGACATGATCGCGCGACGCGATCGTGCAGCCGGGAATGACCATCAGCGAAGAATTGGCCGCGAACGCAGCTGCGGGCACCAAACCGATGTCCGCGGCGCCGGATGCAAGCTTCGCCGCGCACTCCGAGGGCGTGTCGTACGAAAGATCGTACCTCTCGCTCAGGCGCGAGCGCTCAGGCTCGTGATCGAAACTCCACATCAGCGGAGCAGGGTTCAGGTAGTTGATGGCCGAGATGTGGAGACGATCGGATGCCACACGTCAGTTTAAATGAGCGAAAACAATCCTCTCCCGCAACCCGGCAGCGTCGGTTTCACGCTGCGCATCGCGAAGGCTCAAAGCGCAACATAGCTTCGGTAACGTCGGCTCGACTCGTTTCTCTTGACCCCTAACCGCGCGGACGATAGTCTCCGGGCAGAATTCATGGAAAGTCCTGCATCAGCGATGGCCCACGACGAAGGAGATCCATGTCGACGATGAGCGCCGCTGCTTCCCCCGCAACATCGCAGCACGAGACGCCCTTCGCTGAGCGCCACGCCTGGCTGGCCCTCGCGCTCACGCCAGGCATCGGTCCCCGCCGCATCCTGCGCGCGGTGGCACGCTGCGGCTCCGCCGATCATGTCCTCCATCTGCCTCTCACCGAACTGGAATCGCTTGAACTTCCCGCGCAGGCGGCACAATTCATCTCCTCCGGCGAAGCCGCGCATGCCGCGGACGAGGAACTGGAGAAACTGGCAGCAACCGCCGCGACTGTCCTCACCATTCGCGACGATGCCTATCCCGAGCGTCTGCGGCAAATCTTCGATCCGCCCGCGCTGTTATGGCTGCGCGGAGACGCAGCCCTGCTTTCAAGGCCGATCATCGCCGTAGTCGGCACGCGTCATCCCACCCCTTACGGCACAGCCATGGCCGAAAAGCTGGCGCACGATCTTGCGATCCATGGCCTCCTCGTCCTCAGCGGCATGGCGCGTGGCGTCGACTCGGCCGCGCATCGCGGCGCCATGGCCGCAAAACGTCCCACCGTTGCCGTCTGGGGCACAGGAGTTGACGTTATCTATCCAAAAGAGAACAAGTCGCTCGCCGAGCAGATCATCGCCGGCGGCGGAGCCCTTTTGTCGGAACTGCCGCTCGGCACTTATCCCGCCCCGCAGAACTTTCCCAAACGCAATCGCATCCTCAGTGGCATGAGCCTTGGCGTGCTGGTGATCGAGGCGGCGGAGTACAGTGGCACTCGCGTGACCGCCCGTTGCGCGCTCGAGCAGAACCGCGACGTCTTCGCGGTGCCAGGCAATGTGACGACGAAGAACGCATGGGGCCCTAACCTGCTGATAAAACAGGGCGCAAAGCTGACCTCGTCGTGGGAGGACGTTTGGGAAGATCTGCCCACCGACGTGCGCGCCGCGCTGGAGCAGAGCGAGGGATTTGCATCCGATGGCAACTCTGAGGCATCGTTATTCCAGCATTCCCCGCTCCCCCCATCGGAGGCGCGCGTACTCGGCGTGCTTCGTCACGATGAAGCGCTGCAGATGGACGAAATCCTCGAGAAGCTCGAGCAGGAAATGAGCTCTTCCGAGGTGTTCACCGCGCTGTTCGAGCTGGAGCTGGCGGGGCGCATACGACAACTTCCCGGGAAGAACTTCGTTAAAACGCTGTGACGAATCTTTGGTTCGCCCTGTGCATCTTACGGAGCCTCGTGTAGATTCGCAGAGGCGGGTCGTGGTAGTTTCCCGAAAGGAAGACAGCGGGAAGCGCTGAAGCGGCAGCTCGCAAGCGAATTGCGAGCGCCGAGTGCTGAAAAGGAAAAGATGAGTCAATCTCTGGTCATCGTCGAGTCGCCGGCTAAAGCGAAGACGATTAACAAATATTTAGGGAAGAGCTTTAAAGTCGAAGCGTCCTTCGGGCACATCATGGATCTGCCCAAGCGCGACATCGGCGTGGAGCTGAAACACCGCACGTTCGAACCGACCCTTCTGGTCACTCCGGATAAGGAAAAGATAGTCCGCCACCTGAAAAAGCTGGCCGAGAGCGCCGACGCCGTTTATCTGGCGCCTGACCCCGACCGCGAAGGCGAGGCCATCGCCGCGCATCTCCAGAAGCAGTTGATGCCCGTGGTGAAAGACAAGGCGAAGATTCGCCGGGTTACGTTCAACGAAATTACGAAGAAAGCCGTCGCCCAGGCGTTCGATCACGCCCGCGGCGTCGATGAGAACCTTGTGGACGCGCAGCAGACCCGCCGCGTGCTCGACCGCATCGTCGGCTATCAGATCTCTCCGCTGCTCTGGGACAAAGTGCGGCGCGGTCTCTCTGCCGGCCGCGTGCAGACCGTCGCCGTTCGCCTGATCGTCGAGCGCGAGCGCGAAATCCAGGCATTCAAGCCGGTCGAGTACTGGACCATCGATGCGGCGCTGACGCCGTCGCCCGACGGGCAGGAGTTCGTCGCGCGCTTCATCGGCATCGACGGTAAGAAAGCCGAAGTGGAATCCGTGAGCGCGCCCAGCGTTCCCGATAAGCAAACCGCTGACGCGATTCTGGCCGCGCTGAGCAAGGCGCGCTGGAACGTCCGCTCCGTTGAGCGTAAAGAGCGCCGCCGCAGTCCGGCTCCGCCGTTCACCACCAGCAAGCTGCAGCAGGACGCGTCGCGCCAGCTCGGCTTCAGCGTGAAGCGCACCATGGGCGTGGCCCAGCGCCTGTATGAAGGTGTGGAAGTCGGCTCGGAAGGCACCATCGGCCTCATCACCTACATGCGTACCGATTCGACGCGCGTATCGCCCGAAGCCATCACCGCGGTGCGCGAATTCATCGGCAACAAACTGGGGAATCAGTATCTGCCCGATCAGGCGAACTTCTACCGCTCCAAGAAGGACGCGCAGGATGCGCACGAGGCCATTCGCCCGACGAATCCAGAAATGCATCCGGACGACATCCGCAGCTACCTCAGCGACGAGCAGTACCGGATGTACAAGCTCATCTGGCAGCGGTTTGTCGCTTCGCAGATGGTGCCCGCCGTCTACGATCAGACCACGGTGAACATCGCCGCGGCGGCTGATCGCACCTACGATTTCCGCGTCACCGGATCGGTGCTCAAGTTCGACGGATTCCTTAAGGTCTATCACGAAGAAACCGATACCGCCGACGAAGACGAGGAGTCGCTGAAGAACGCGCTGCCCGCGCTCAGTGACGGCGATCCGCTGCGCCTGGTGCGCACGCTGCCCGAGCAGCACTTCACCGAGCCGCCTCCACGCTACAACGAAGCCTCGCTGGTGAAAGAGCTGGAAGAGCGCGGCATCGGACGGCCATCGACCTACGCCTCGATCATCACCACTATTCAGGATCGCGAGTACGTCACCAAAGTCCCGCCCACCGGACGCGGAGGACGCTTTTATCCCACCGAAATCGGAACCGTGGTCAACGATCTGCTCGTCGGCAATTTCCCCTACATCTTCGACACCGCGTACACGGCGAAGCTCGAAGAAGAGCTCGACGATATTGAAGAGGGCAAGGAGCGCTGGACCGATCTTCTGAAGGGCTTCTACGGCCACTTTGAGGAAGAGCTGAAGCACGCCGAAAAGCACATGCGCAACATCAAACGCATGGAAGAATCGACCAACGAAGTTTGCGACCTCTGCGGCTCACCCCTCGTCCTCAAGTGGGGCAAGTTCGGCTCGTTCTACGCGTGCAGCGCCTACGCCAAGGAGAAGCCGGTCGCGGTTTCGGCGTCGGCGTGGAAGAAGGATCCCAAAAAGGTCATCGCCAAGGTTGAAGACAAGCTGAAATATCCGTTGACCGTGAAGACGACCGTCGACGATGAGTCGAACACCGTCGCCGAAGCCAGGACAAAGACCGAGTTGAAGAGCGCCATCGAAACCGCTCTCGGGACAGGCCAGAAAGTCACTGTCGAGCAGGTGAGCTGCGGCTTCACGAAAGAGAATCACGCAGCCAAGCCTGATCTCCAGGCCGGCGACCAGAGTGCTCCGGCAGAAGAGTACTGCGAGAACTGCGGCAAGGTGATGGTGCTGCGGCGTGGCCCGTTCGGCGCGTATATGGCGTGCCCCGACTACAACGCCGATCCTCCGTGCCGCACCATCCGCCGCCTGAGCCAAAAACAGCAGCAGAAGCCGGCGGTCCCGCTCGACGAGAATTGCCCGAAGTGCGGCAAGCAGCTCGTGCTGCGCTCCGGAACCTACGGCGAGTTCGTTTCGTGCTCCGGCTATCCAAAATGCAAGTACGTGAAGCAGAACCTGATTGAAGGCCTCAAGTGCCCGAAGTGCGGTGAGGGCGACATTGCCGAGCGCAAGGCGCGCACCGGCAACGTCTTCTGGGGATGCACGCGCTATCCCAAATGCGACTTCACCTCGAACCTGAAGCCCGTAGCGCAGGCCTGTCCGCAGTGCGGATCGAAGTACGTCGTCGAGCGCGTCATCGATGGCGGACTTTATCTGGTGTGCCCAAACAATCAGGAGATGATGCCAAAGCGGCGTCCGCGCAAAGGCCAGAAGGTGGAAGAGCCCGAGAACAAAGTCGAATGTCACTTCTCGAAGCGGATCGGCGATGCTCCGGCTCCCGCGCAGCCGGAGCGCCCCACCGCGGCCACCCATGGTCCCGTCGTAGCGCGAGAGCAGCCAGTGGCCTGAGTGAGGAACGTTCGGTGAGAAGCTCTTCGCGAAAGCCTGTTAGCAGGAGCCGCAAAAGTAAAGGACCCGCCGAAGCGGGTCCTTTTTGTTGAGAGGTTGTTCCGTTTACGGCAGGTAGTAGCGGAACGAGGTCCAGAACATGTTGTCGGCACCGTTGGCGCCGCCGCCCGGATTGCCCGGGCCCTTGCCCGTGGCCGCACCCGACCACAGATCACGCTCCCAGCGGCTGTACTGGAGACCGAAGCGCATGCCGCCCTTCGGGCCCTTGTAGAAGTAATACCAGTCGCCGACCGTGAATTCCTGGGTGTCCTTGTTCTGGTTGCCGCAATTCGACGGAGCCGAAGGCGTGAAGCCCGTGCCGCCGCCGAAGCCGGAGGTCGGCGCCGAGGTGGGCGCGGGCTCGACCGTGCAGCCCGACATGTCGGTCAGCGGCGAGCCATAGCCTTCCTTGCCGTTGTAATCGCGGTAGACGTAGTCGCCGCCGTAGTTGAGGTAGAGCATCAGACGCGCGGTGGGATTCAGTTCCAGCGTGCTGAGGGCCGAGAAGGCTTTCAGCGGATCGATTTCACCGTCAGGCCGCAGCGTGATGTCGGCAATGGTCGAGTCGCCGTAGCGTCCCACCCCTTTGCCGTACAGGCCCTTCAAACCGATCGTGACTTTCTTTGCCGCAAGGGGCACACGGAAGCCGCCGCCGATGCCGGCGCCGACCGCCTTGTCGTTATACGCGCCGGCTGTGGTGCCGGTGCAGGTTACCGGCGATCCACTGCAGACCTCGCCAGGATAAATGCGATCGCGGAAGTTGCGCTCGATGCCGAACAGTTCCCAGTGGCCCCAGCCCGGCTCGGCGACCGCCTTCACGACGAAGTCCGGCGTGTAGTTGAAGGAGTAGTTGGCCGTGTTGTTGTAGAGACCGCCGCCCGTACCGTCGGAGCCAAGCAGCACGTTCGTCGGCAAGCTGCTGCCCGCCGGGTTCAGCGTCTCAGCGTTCTCTGCCGAAGCGCCCAGCCAGAACTTGTTGCCGAAGGCTTTGGTTGTACGGAAGCTATACTGGCGCGTCCACACAAAGCCCGCTTCGTACTGTGGGTCGATCGTCGCCGGCAGGATTTCCGTGCCGCGCGTTTCGCCCTGGGTGGTTTCTGTCGCGAGCGACCATCCCTGACCGCCGGAAACATCCCAACCATTGTCGAAGCGCGCATCTGCCCACAGTTGCCGCTGGCGCATCACGTAGCTGTTCGACTGGTTGTTGTTCGAAGTGACCCCGGCGCCCAGCCAGTCCATTTCGTAGTAGCCGGTCAGGGTCACGTCCGACAGCTTCCCGACAGCTTTCAGGGCGAGCCGCGACTGACGGCCCGATCCATAGAACTCGCTGAGCTGCGCATCGTCGGAATTGGCAAGAGGAATGCCGGTCGGAGCGGTATTCAGGCCGCCTCCCGTCGCGCCCTGGCGCCACACAGTTTCGGCCGCGATAAAGCTCCCCGCGGGCGAGAGCGTGATCCCCTTATAGTGCAATACCTCGGGACTCTCGATCGCCTTCTTCACTTCGTCGGTCTGCTTCTGCACCGACGCGGCGAGCGCGTTGTCGCTTGACTTCAGGTCGCTGACCGACGTTTGGAGGCTCGAAACGGAGGAGGAGGTCTCCGACAGCTGCTGCGCCTGCTGGTTCGCGGCAGCCTGGGCAGCCTGAGCCGCCTGTTGCGCCGATGCGGCGGCCTGCTGTGCCTGCTGGAGCTGCGCATCGCGATCGGAGAGCTGCTGCCGCAGCGTGTCGATCTCCCCTTTCTGCGACTGCATCTCGTTGCGGAGCTCGTCGATCTGCGACTCCACGCTCGGCTTATGTTCCACCGCGCGCTTGTGGTGAATCTTTGTGTGTGTGTCAGGCGAGCTGGCCGTGCTCTGTGCGGAACCGGTTGCAACGGCCACGATCAGCACGAGGGGGGCAAGCGCCTTGCATTGCATGTTCATTGAGCCTCTCTCAGAGTTGAAACTGCGTGATGAATGAGTGCCGGGGGAAGGCAGAGGTCCGGACCCGGAACGCCTGGGCCGCCGCGAACGCGTACGGGCCAACGATCTGACTCGCGGATGCTCCATCGGCATCGTCGCAGGCGATTGTGAATATTCTGAGAAAGGACGATGAATGTTCGAGTAAAAACGGCCACGAATTTGCGTGGCAACTATTGACAGTTCAATGAATTACGGGAGAACTCGGAGCTAATGGGCCTGCGGGTTCTTACCCGCCGAAATCAGGTTCACCAGCAGCCGGTACGGCCCCGGAACCGCCTCAGGGAGCTGCCGGTACACCGCATACGCCAGGTAAATCCAGTGGCCCTTGCCATAGTGCGTGGAAAGCAGGCCGCCGCGCTGGGGATCCTGCCCGGGATCGTGCGTTTCCGTCAGCGGTGTGTATTGCGACGACCAGCTGCCAAGGAACGAGTGGCCCCGCTCCTCAACCCATCCGTCGAAATCGGCGGTCGTGATCCGGTTCGGCCAGGTGAAGAGAGGATTCTGCGGATCGAGCAGCGTTACCGGCGTGTGCTCGTCGACCACCTTCTCCGGATTCCGCGGCAGCGTGAGCGGATACGGAGCAGGGAACTCCACGCTCTGGTACTGCACCAGCACGGTCCCGCCCTTTTGCACGTAGTCGAACAGTCGCGGCGTCGCCGCGGCCAGATCGGGCCGCGTTGAGTAGGCGCGAATGCCCACCACGATCGCGTCGAAGCCCGAGAGATCGCCGGTCGCAAGGTCAGTGGCCGAAAGCAACTCCGGGTGAACTCCGATCTGTGCCAGCGCCTCCGGCACGTCGTCGCCGGTGCCCATGATGTACCCCACGCGCAGCCCTGCCGGAACCTTCACATCCACGCCCCGCAGCCGGTACGTCGCCGGGCGGTACAGATAGTACGGCCGCAGACCCGGATAGCCAACGGTCGTGAAGCCCTCGGTGAAGGTGTCGTTGCCGCTCTGCGCGACGGCCTTGATTTCATAGGCATCGCCGCTCAGCGTGCCGGGACGCAGCGTGAAGGTCACGTCGCGGCTGCTGTTCGCGGCAAGGTGGAACTGCGCCTCGGCGGGGTCGGCCGTCCATCCGCTGGGCAACACCAGATGCAGCGTGCCGTCGGCGTTGCTCTGCTGCTGATTGCTCACCGTGACGGTGAAGGGAATCGTCGTCGTCCCCACCGGCACCACGCCCGCGGACGCCGGCAAATTCACCGAGAGCTGCGGCACCACCGCCAGCGGCTGATACACGCCGCCGATCCCGTGTACGCGATGCACCGTCTGCACCACCTGCCCAATGCGAATCGTCACGCCCTGGTAGTGAAACTCCGCCCATCCGGCCAGCGGATACGGCGCGAAGGGCAAATTGCGCCACTTCGGATCGTTGATATCGTAGTACGGCTGCTCCGTATTCGGCCGCGTGAAGTACGGCCGCGTCAGATGCGCCTTCCGTGGCACGTAAACGCGAAAAACCGCGTCGCCGCTGTTGCTCGTCGGCTGATCGAGGCCCGGCGCGCCGATGCGCGAGATTTCCCAGGAATCGCCATCCTGCACATCGAGCGACGTACGCGCGAGCTGCAATCCCTGGGCCGGCCCCCACGGCGCCGCCGAACTCACATGCACGCGAACATCGATGGTCTCGCCCGGCGAAACGGTCGTTGGAGTTTCCTCAGGGAAGAGCGGCGGCTCGGCATTCGCTCCTGCATTGGTGTGCGGCATCACCAGCGCATTCACTTCGAGGCCCAGAGCCTCCGCCAGCGCCGTGTTGAACTGCGTCAGCTTGACGGTCAATTCGTGATCGAGATTGGCCTTGTCCTCAGCATCGAGACTGCTCGCGTCCACCGCCGAGATTAACTGCTGCGTGGCCTTGTAACCAGCAGCCAGTTCCGGCGCAATCTTCTCTGCATGGGCCGGCAGATCGGCGTAGAGAGCCTGATTCACATGGTCCTGAATTTCGTTCAGTCCATCGACAAGGAACTTCGTATCGCCGCTGTGCGCCAGCGTGGCCATGCCCACCAGCGAAGTATCGATCCCCTGGAAAAATGAGTCTTCCTTCTCCGGAACGTCGACATGCGACCCATAACGGTG
>Ga0335073_10011455_pt1 | contig 12454 bp, 12 predicted proteins | sample Lox_Sample_22_FD_207093 | JGI IMG/M metagenome (GOLD analysis project Ga0335073, IMG submission 207093) | Soil microbial communities from Loxahatchee National Wildlife Refuge, Florida, United States - Lox_Sample_2.2 | ecosystem: Environmental > Terrestrial > Soil > Wetlands | place: USA...
CGCCGGTGGCGGGCCGAGCCGGTGCCGACGGCCGGGATGACGGCCGCGCTCGCTCTGCCGGCCTCGGTCGACTCCCCACGCGGCGCAACGCCATGTATTACGCAGCAAACCGGCCGATCCGCCGACGATCAGCCCACATAAGCATGCCCACCATGCTTATGTCGCCGCCACCGGACGACTACGGGCGGTTTGCTGCGTTTTACATCGTCCGACCGTCTCAGCGCGATGCACAACTCGCCAAACCGCCCAGTGGCGATCGGGCTTCGGCGAGAAATGCACCCGCCCAGCTACGGTTTGGACCGGATGTCCGCGTCCCGGCCCACCCTCCTGCTCAGCATCGACTATGAGGACTGGCATCAGCTCGTCCGCCGGCGCGTCGGCGCATCGAACTGGCGCGAGGCCGGGCCCGCGCTCGCCCGCCAGACCGACGCCCTGCTCGCGCTGCTCGACGACCTCGAGGCGCGCGCCACGTTCTTCGTGCTCGGGATGGCGGCGCGCGCGCACCCGGACCTGCTCGCCCCGATTGTCGCCGCCGGCCATGAGATCGCGTGCCACGGCGACGCCCATCTGCCTGTGCACGCGCAGGCGCCGGAGGAGTTCGCGGCCGATCTGCGAGCGGCGAAAGCCACGATCGAGGACCTGACCGGACGCACCCCGCTCGGCTACCGCGCACCTGCGTTCTCGATCACCGCGTCGAGCAAGGATTGGGCCTACGACGTCCTAGCCGCGGAAGGGTTCGTATACGACGCAAGCCAGCACGACTCGCCGGCGCTCCGTGACCGCGCCGCCGGTTCGACGAAGTCGACGACCACCCCTCACCGGATCAACGGCACCCTCTGGGAGTTCCCGGTGGCCGTGTGGCGCGCGGGACGGACGAAGATCCCCGTCGGTGGCGCGTCGTACTGGCAGGTGCTGCCGACGCCTCTGATCCTCAAAGGCCTGACTGAGGCGGGGCCGCTCGCCGGCCTATACCTGCATCCGAACGAACTGGACCCGGAACGGCTCGACGCGTTGCTCCCGAACGACGCCAGCCCCGCCCAGCGCGCCCAGGCCCGCCTCCGCGAGGCCCAACGCAACGGCGCGCGCCGGCGCGCCCCGTCCGTACTCAAGGCGATCGGCCGCCGATTCGAGCTGATCCCCTATGGTGAGGCCCATGAGCGACTCGACGACCGCGCCTGAGCGCGTCCGGACACGCTTCGAGGACAAGGCCCAGCAGTTCGACGACCTCTACGAGGACGAGCGGTGGCTGGTGAGGACGCTCCGTCCCGGGCTGTTCCGGCGGCGGAAGCTTGCGGTCGACACCGTCGCCGCGTACGACGCACCGCGCGTGCTCGACGTCGGGTGCGGATCGGGCCGGATCGGCGAGTTCGCGCTCGAGGCCGGCGCGTCGCACTACGTCGGCGTCGACTTCTCCGAGCCGATGATCGATCTCGCTCGGACAAGGCTGCAGCGCTTCAACGACCGAACCGAGCTCATTGTCGACGACTTCCTGACCGCGCCGCTTGAGGGCCCGTTCGAGGTGATCCTCGCCGTTGGTCTGTTCGACTACCTGCCCGACCCGCACCGGTTCAGCCGGCGCATGTTCGAACTCGCGGCGCCCGGCGGCTGCGTCGTCGGTTCATTCCCGACCTGGTCCCTGCTGAAGGGACCGGTCCGCAAGATTCGCTACGAGTGGATCGGCAACTGCCCGATCTTCAACTACAGCCGCCGGGAGCTCGAGCTGATGTTCGGCGCGAGCGGGTTCGATCGTGTCGAGATCGCGAGCCCGGGACACAGCGGCTATCTCGTGCGCGCCTACCGGACGTAAGACCGGAACCGAGCCGGGCGCAAGCAACCGATGCCTCCGCTCCACGCCCTGGCCATCTTCGCGGCGGGCATCGCGGCGGGAGCGATCAACACCCTCGTCGGCAGCGGCACGCTGATCACGTTTCCGATCCTGCTCGCGTTCGGCTACGCCCCCGTGACCGCGAACGTCTCGAACACGATCGGACTCGTTCCGGGCTCGGTCGCGGGCGCGATCGGCTACCGGCGCGAACTCGCCGGGCAACGCGCGCGGGCGCTGCGGTTCGCGACGGCTTCGACGATCGGAGGCATCGTCGGCGCCATCCTGCTCTTGAGCCTGCCCGCGTCGGCGTTCAAGGACATCGTCCCCGCTTTCATCGTGGTCGCGCTCGTGCTGATCGTGCTGCAGCCGCGGCTGGCGCGCGCGCTCGATGGCTGGCGCGCACGACATGCCCGGGAGCGGGGGCACCATCCCGGCCCGACGTCGTTGCTCGCGGTGTTCGCCAGCGGCGTGTACGGCGGCTACTTCGGCGCCGCCCAGGGGATCATGCTGCTCGCGATCCTCGGGCTGTCGCTGCCGGACGAGCACCTGCAGCGGATCAACGCGCTCAAGGTCGTGCTCGCCGGACTCGTCAACCTTGTCGCGGGCATCATCTTCGTCTTCGCCGCCCACGTCGCCTGGCTGCCGGCGCTGCTGATCGCAGTCGGGTCGATCATCGGCGGGATCGCCGCCGCCCGCTGGGGACGCGAGCTACCGGCGCCGGCCCTGCGCGCGGTGATCGTGGTCGTCGGGATCACCGCGATCATCCGCTTGATCTAACCCCCCGGAACCTGGAATTCCTTCCGGGCACGCGTGGCCTGAGACCGGGCGCCACAACCAGACAGGTGGTCGTTGACGACGCCCATCGCCTGCATGAACGCGTACACGGTCGTCGGTCCGACGAACCGCCAGCCGCGGCGCTTGAGGTCCTTGGCGAGCGCGAGCGACTCCGGGGTCTGCGCCGGCACTTCCCCCCGCCTCAGAGCCCGCCGGCCCCGGCCAGACGGTTCGAACCGCCACACGTACGCCGCCAGCGACCCTTCGGTGCCGACCAGTTCGACAGCGCGCGCGGCGTTGTTGATCACGGCCTCGATCTTCCCGCGATGGCGGATGATCGACGCATCGCCTAGCAACCGCGCGACGTCGTTTTCATCGAAGCGCGCGACCGCGTAAAAATCGAACCCCGCGAACGCCCGCCTGAAGTTCTCGCGTTTGCGCAGGATCGTCAGCCACGACAGCCCGGCCTGGAAGCCCTCGAGACTCAGCTTCTCGAACAGGCGGATGTCGTCGGCAACCGGGAAACCCCACTCGCGGTCGTGGTAGACGCGGTACTCGGGCGCGGAGTCGGCCCACGAGCAGCGCGACACGCCGTCGTCGCCGCGCACGATCCCGTCGGTCACGACGCCCGCGCCAATCCCAGCACCGTCACGTACATCATCCGGAAGCTGCCGCCGTGGCCGTCGATCGTGCTGCCGATGTCGGTCAACAGCCGCTCCCGATTGCGCGGGTCGAGGATCAGGCATGCGGAGTGGGTGCCGAGCAGCGCCAGGTACTCCTCGGTCGTGTAGTCGCGATGCCACGGGTAGCGGCGGACCTCGGCGCCGTCGAAGCCCGGCGCGCCGGCAATCTCTTCCGACCAGAAACCGTCCTCGAGCTCCTCAGCCGGGTTCATTGGGTCGTCCGCCTCGCTGCCGTGGCGCCGGTACACGGCCGCCAGTTCGTCGCGCAGATCGCACGCGCTCCAATCGGGCCTGTTCCAGAACGCCGCCAGTGCCCCGCCCTCCTCGAGCGCCGCCCGGGCAGCGACGTACCGCCGCTCCGGCGAGATCCAGTGCCACGCTTGACCGGAGAACACGAGCCTGAAGTCGTGTCCCGGCGCGCGCCAGCGCTCGAACTCGATCTGCTCAATCGTCACGTTTGCGTATCCGGCGAAATTCCGCCGCGCGACCGCGGCCATCTCCGGGCTCGGCTCGATCGCCACCACGTCGAGCCCGCGAGCCGCGAACAGTGCCGTCGCCTTGCCCGTCCCGGCGCCAACCTCGACTGCCCGGTCCGATTCGCCCGCGCCGGCGAACTTGAGGACGCCATCGACGAGCGCTTCCGGGTAGGACGGACGGCTCCGCTCGTAAAGATCGGCCACGCTCCCGAAACTGAGTCTCCGCCGCTCGTGCACCTCCGACAGTCAACCAGCCTGGCAGTATGGAACGCGATGAAGGAGTACTACGACACGCGCGCTCCCGAATACGACGAGTGGTACCTGGGCCTCGGACGATTTACGGAGCGCGACCGCCCGGGATGGCTTGGCGCGGTCGAACAGCTCAAGCAGGCGATTGCCGCCCTCCCGCCTGCGAAGACGCTCGACGTCGCGTGCGGCACCGGCTTCCTCACGCGGCACATCCGTGGCTCGGTGACCGGGCTCGACCAGAGCGCCCAGATGATCGAGATCGCCAGCAAGCGGATCCCCGAGGCCGCGTTCGTCGAGGCCGACGCGATTCCCCTGCCGTTCGACGACTCCTCGTTCGACCGCGTGTTCACCGGGCACTTCTACGGCCATCTGGACTCAGCCGAGCGCGCGGCATTCGTGGCCGAGGCGCACCGTGTCGCACCCGAGCTGATCGTGGTCGACTCGGCGGTCCGGCCCGACCATGACCGCGAGGAGATCCAGGAGCGGATCCTTAACGACGGTTCGGCCTTCGAGGTGTACAAGCGCTACTTCGACGGCGCGGAACTGGCCGACGAGCTCGGTGGCGGAACCATCGTTCACGAAAGCCAGTGGTTCGTGATGGTGGCTACCGGACCGACGCTGTAGCCGGGTCGGACTCGCTAGGCTCGGCGCAAGGTATGGGTCTGATTTCGAGAGCCGGGGCGCTCGTTTCGGCATGCACGTTGGCCGTCACGCTCGGCGTCGCGTCCCCAGCCGCCGCAGCGTCTGTCCGATTCGGCTCAGCGCCGGCCGTACCCGCCACCGCGCACATTGCCGGCGCCGTGCCCGACACGACGCCACTGCACGTCACGGTGACGCTTCAGTCGCAGGATCCCGCGGGACTGGCGGCGTTTGCGAAAGCCGTCTCGACGCCGGGCTCGCTGGAGTACCGCGACTACATCACCCCCGGGGAGTTCGCGCAGCGTTTCGGTGCAACTCCGGCGGCCGTCCAGGCCGTGGAGGCATCGCTGCGCGCTCACGGCCTCGATCCCGGCCCCGTCAGCACGAACTTGCTGTCGATCCCGGTGACGGCCACCGCGGGTCAACTCACCCAAGCGTTCTCGACCTCGTTCTCGCGCGTCGCGCTCGCCAGCGGGGCGAGCGCGATCGTCAACCGGCAGGCACCGTCCCTGGACTCCGGGATCACCCCCGACGTCCAGTCCGTGATCGGACTCAACACGCTGGCCACCGCCAAGCCGCTGCTGATCCACGCCCACACGGCAAGCGCGCTCGCCCCTCAGGACCGAGCGCACGTCGTCACCGGCGGACCACAACCGTGCCCGGCCGCCAGCTCCGCCGGGGCGCAACAGGGCGGATACACCTCAGACCAGATCGCCGCCGCCTACGGGATGTCCGGGCTGTATCAGTCGGGCGATGAAGGAGCGGGGCAGACCGTCGCGATCCTCGAGCTCGAGCCGTACGACCTGAGCGATATCCAGGCATACGGCGCGTGTTACGGGGCGAACCCGCAAATTGCCAACGTCCTCGTCGACGGTGGCGCCGGCAGCGGCCCTGGCCAGGGTGAGGCCGCGCTCGACATCGAGAACGTGATCGGGCTGGCGCCACAGGCCAGGATCGTGGTGTACGAGGGCCCGAATACCGGGAACGGCCCGTACGACACGATCAACCAAATCATCAGCCAGCACACGGCTCAGGTGGTCACCACCTCATGGGGCCAGTGCGAGCCACTCGAGGGCTTCGGCCAGGCATCCGCGGAGAGCACCCTGTTCCAGGAGGCGGCAGCGCAGGGGATCTCGGTCGTTTCGGCGTCGGGCGACGACGGCTCGGAGGACTGCTTCCCTACTCCGGAGACCACGCCTCAGGTCGACGACCCGGCGAGCCAGCCATACGTTACCGGCGTCGGTGGAACGAGCCTGAACGCCAACACGTCCACCGGCGCGCGGGTAAGCGAGGCGGTATGGAATGACGGAACGACCGTTGGCGCGAGCGGCGGGGGCGTCTCGAGCTTCTGGCCGATGCCCGGTTACCAGGCGCAGGCGCCGGCGTTCCTCCACGTGATCAACGGGAACTCCGCAGGAGCGCCCTGCAGCGCGTCGTCGGGCGACTGCCGCGAGGTGCCCGACGTGTCCGCCAACGGCGATCCGGCGACCGGTTACATGATCTACTGGAACGGGAGCGGCGACGCGGGACTCACCGCGCCGCGTGGATGGCAGGCCGTGGGCGGCACGAGCGCTGCGGCGCCCGCCTGGGCGGCGCTGATCGCGTTGGCCAACGCGTCCGCCCGGTGCGCGGGCACACGAGTCGGTTTCGCCAATCCCGCGCTCTACTACGCCGCCGGCACCGCGTACGCCAGCGACTTCAACGACATCACCTCGGGCAACAACGACATGACCGGGACGAACGGCGGGCTGTATCCCGCCGGCTCGGGCTACGACATGGCGACGGGTCTCGGATCGCCGAACGCCACGGCGCTCACGCAGACGCTGTGCACCGACTCGATCGCGCTCAGCAATCCGGGCTCGCAGGGCTCGACGGTCAAGAAGTCAGTGACGCTCCAGATCAAGGCGGCTGACACGCGCGGGGATCCGGTTACCTACAAGGCCACCGGATTGCCGAGCGGGCTGTCGATCAACGGCTCGACCGGCAAGATCACCGGCAAGCCGAACCGGATCGGAAAGTCGACGGTCACGGTCGTCGTCGCCGACAGTGCCGGCACCACAGCGCAGACGACGTTCGACTGGACGATCGAGGGCGCCCCCACTGTCTCGCATCTGTCGCTGTCGAGCGTCGGCGCGGGGCGGCCGAGGATGTCGTTCACGGTCGCGGCCGGGCGCGACGAGCCCGGGCTCAAGACGATCAGCATCACCCTGCCGCGCGGCCTGCACTTCTCGAAATCCCGCGCCACGGTCAGCGTCACCGGCGCCAAGGGCAAGCACCTGAAGTTCACGGCCGGCCTTCAACACGTCGCGCTCGTGATCACGGTGCGGACCGCGACCTCGCAACTCCGGGTCACCGTCTCGTCCCCGCGCCTCGCCGCGAGCACCGGGCTGAGTGCGGCGATCGTCCGCCACCAGTCGAGTCGGCTCACGCTCACGTTCCGGGTGACCGACGCCGGCAAGCTGACGACCCGCCTGACGCCGAAGACACGACCCCGCTGATCAGGCGGCCGTCGGCTGCGCCGGGTCTTCGGTGTAGCGCTCGGCGACGCCGGCGAGGATCTTGATCATCGTGCGCGCGGCGGGCGAGACGCCGGCGGCCCCGATCGTGGCCGCCACAACGCGGCGCGCCGGGCTGCGCGGCGCGAGCGCGCGCACCACGATCCCGGGGTGTACGTGGGTCAGCGCCAGGTGCGGGATCAGCGCGACGCCGACGCCGGCCGCCACCAGGCCCTGCACCGTCTCGTAGTCGTCTGACTCGAACGTGACCTTGGGCTCGAAGCCGGCGGCCACGCACGACCGCACGACGTGGCGCGCGCACGGACTCGTCGCCGACGTCTGGACCCAGTCCTGGTCGCTTAGGTCGGCGAGCGAGAGGGCCGGCTTGCCGGCGAGGCTGTGCTCGGCCGGAAGCGCCACCAGCATCGGGTCCTCGAGCAGCAACTGCGTCCGGAGCCGCGCGCCGTGGCGCTCCCGCGCCCCCGGGAACTCGAACAGCAACGCAAGATCGAACTCGCCGGCCCGTAGACGCGGCGCAATCTCCTCGGGCTCGCCCTCGGCAAGCGTGAGTGCAACGTCGGGATGACGCTCGCGGAAGGTGGCGATCGCGAGCGGCATGAGCGTCGCGCCCGCCGACGGGAACGACGCCATTCGCAGGCGTCCCGCGCGAACGCCCAGCACGGCTGCGAGCTCGCTCTCGGCGGCCTCGATCCGCGCGAAGATCCCCTCGGCGTGCTCGACCAGGCTGGCGCCCGCGGCGGTCGGCCGCACCCCGGCGCGGTCACGCACGATCAGGGTGGCTCCGGTCTCCGCTTCGAGGCGTGCGATCGCCTGTGACACCGCGGATTGGGTGTACGACAGCGACTCAGCGGCGGCCGAGAACGACCCCCGCCGCACGACCTCCGACAGCACCCTCACGCGGCCGACGTGCAGCATTAGCAAAGCTTATCAACGGCATGATCAACTTCATTAGCGCTGATAGTAGGTAGGTGCGATGCTCGCGCCGAACAGGACGGCTACGACTTCTTCCGAGGACTGGAGGACCCCCCACATGCCCCCCCGCGCGATCATCTCCTACGACGACACGCCTGGCGATCACGACGCCCTGATGCTTGGACGCATCTTGGCCGACGCCGGTGCCGAGCTGACGCTGGCCTACGTGCGCCACTGCACGCACGGCGACTGCTCGCAGGAGGTGGTCGAGGAGCAGGAGGCCGAGCGGCTGCTCCAGCGTGGCACCGAGTGGTTCTCTGGCCTGCGCGTCGGTGCCCGCGTCATCGTGAGCCCCTCGACCTCGGACGGGCTCCGGCAACTGGCCGAGCAGGAGGACGCGGACATCGTCGTGTTCGGCTCGGAATACCGGACCGCGCCCGGACACGTCGCGCCGCAGCGTTCGACGCAGGCGTTGCTCGACGGCGGGTCGGCCGCCGTCGCGATCGCGCCCGCCGGCTACCACGACAAGTGGTCGCCACGGATCCACTGGATCGGCGTCCTCGCGATCCCCGGGGACGACGCCACGATCACCACCGCGCGCGCCCTCGCCGATAGCTTCGGCGCCACGCTCACGCGCGACGAGCACCAGGTCGACCTGCTGGTCGTCGGCTCCCGCCTCGAGGCGCCGACCGGCCGGGTCATGATCAGCGCTCAGGCCCAGAATGAGATCGAGAACGCCACCTGCCCGGTGCTGGTCATGCCGCGCGGCGTCGAGCTCGACTTTCCGGCCGTGCTCGCGCACGCCGCCTGATCGCTCACGGCAAGATCAGGTGCGAGTCTCCGAACTCGTGCCATAGATAGCCGGCATCGAGCGCGGCCTCATACGAGCGCGCCAGCAACTCGGGGCCCGCGATCGCTTCGAGCATCTGCAGATGGGATGCCTCGGGCTCGTGCCAGCCGGTGATCAACCCGTCGACGACCGACACGCCACAGTCGGGCGTGACGACCAGCCCGGTCCAGCCTGACCGGGCGCAGCTGCACCGATCGGGGCCGCCGGCCGACTCGAGCGCTCGGACGACCGTGGTCCCGACCGCGACCACCCGGCCACCCCGGCGGCGCGCGGCGGCGATCTCCGCCGCGGTGCGCTCGGGCACCTCGTACCACTCGGGAAACGGGGGCTCGTGGGTCTCGGGCGAGGACACGCCGCAGTGGAGCGTGATCGGGGCGACGACGATGTCCCGCGCGACCAGACGAGAGATGAGCTCACGCGTGATCGGCCGGCCCGCGCTCGGCATCTCGGCGCTGCCGGGGCTGATCGCGTAGACGTTCTGGTAGGCCTCGAGTGGCCAGGGGATCGGAACGTGGGAGTACCGGATCGGCTCGCCGTGACGGTCGAGGTACTCGTCGACCAGCAGCTCGCAGCAGAAGCGCGCGAGCATCAGCCGCTCGCCGGACGCGTATGGCGCGACCAGCTCGAGCGTGGCGCCGCCGCGGAGCGTCAGTAACTCTCCGGCGGGCAGGCGGTGCGGTCGACTGCCGTCGCCGCTACGGATCTCCACCACCCGCCAGTCGTCCTCGAGGTGCGGCGCGCGGGTCGCGAAGTGCACGCGCACGCGTTCCCCGTCTTGGCGCCGGGCCGGCACTGCTGCCGGGACCGTGGCCGACACGTTGATCACGAGCACATCGCCGGGCGCGAGCAACTCCGGGAGGTCGCTGAACGTCCGGTGCTCGATCGAGCCGTCCGCGTGGCGGCCGACGAGCAGCCTCACGCCGTCGCGCGCGACGCCGCGGGCTTCCGGGGGCTCGTGCGCCTCGAGGTCGGGCTCGAGCTCGAACGCCAGGGCGCTCATGCCGCCGCGACGGTCGCGAGCTCGCGCGCCCGGTAGCGGCCGCTCGGAAGATCGCCCTCGATCAGCGTGAGCAGACCGGGCACGCTGTCCTCGGGCGGCGGGCGGTCCGAGACGTCCTCGCCCGGAAATGCGTCCTGATGCATCTGGGTGCGCATGTCGCCGGGGTCGACCGAGTAGATGCGGAGCGCCGGGTGCTCCTCGGCGAGGATCGCCGAGGACTGATCGAGCGCGGCCTTCGAGGCCCCATAGCCGCCCCAGCCGGCGTACGGCTCGACGGCGGCGTCCGAGCTCACGTTGACGATCGTGCCGCCGTCGGGCATGCGCGGGAGGACGAGCTGGGCGAGCGCGATCGGCGCGAGGACGTTGACCCTGTAGACCCGCTCGAGCATGTCGATCGGGTAGCGGCCGAGCGGCGGCTGCGGGCTCGGCCCGAGCAGCGAGGCGTTGTTGACGAGCAGGTCGACGTGGTCGCCGGCGGCGTCGACCAGCGCGCCGCGGTGCCAGTCGTCGGCAACGTCGCCCGCGATCGCGACGACTTCGGTGAGCGCCCCGAGCTCGCGCGCCGCGCGTTCGAGTTCGCCTCCGCCGCGGGCGTCGATCACGAGGGCCCACTGTCGCTCGGCCAGCGCCCGGGCGAGCGCGAGGCCAAGGCCTCTGGAACTTCCGGTGATGATGGCTAGTGGCATGGCCGCCACGCTAGGACGGCGGCGGTCCGAGTTACCAGAGGTAATTGGTCCTAGGACCCGGTGCTGACCAGCCCCGCTTGCACCGCGAGCACGGCGGCCTGCGTCCGGTCGGTGACGTCGAGCTTGGCCAAGACGTGACCGACATGCGTCTTCACGGTCTTCTCGGAGATGCCGAGCTCGAGCGCGATCCGTTTGTTCGAGCGTCCTTGTGCGATGAGGACAAGCACGTCCCGCTCGCGGGTGGTCAGCTCGTCGAAGGCGGGCGTGGCCGGTCGCTCGGACAGCGCGCGGACGAGCCGCGCGGCGACGGTCGGGTCGATGATCGCATCGCCCGCGTGAGCCGCCCGGACGGCGCGGGCGAGCTCGGCGGGCTGGGAGTTCTTCAGCAGGTAGCCGGCGGCTCCGGCCTCGAGCGCCGGCAATAGCCGGTCGTCCTCGAGGAAGCTCGTGAGCACGATCACCCGGCTCCGCGACGCGCGCTGTTTGAGCACCTGCATCGCGCTCACCCCGTCACGGACCGGCATGACGAGGTCCATCAGGATCACGTCGGGATCGAGCCGTTCGGCTTGTTCGAGCGCTTCCTCGCCGTCGACCGCTTCGCCGACGATCTCGAACCCGTCCTGGAGGCCGAGGAACGCGCGCAGCCCCTCACGCACGACCGCGTGGTCGTCGACGACGAGGATCGTGATCGGGTCAGGCATCGGGCTTCAGCTCAATCCGGACGGTGGTGCCGGTACCGGGCTTCGAGTCGATTCGGAGCCGCCCGTGGAGCTCGCGCGTCCGCTCCTCCATCGAGGTCAGGCCGAGGTGTCTCGAGCGGAGCTCGGCGCTGTCGGGGTCGAAGCCGACTCCGTCGTCGGCGACCTCGACGATCACCGCGCCGCTCTCGCCGCCCACGCGGACGGTCACGCGCTCGGCGTGGGCATGGCGGACGGCGTTGTGGAGCGCCTCATCGACGATTCGGAGCAGCGCCAGCTCGCGGTCGCCGGTGTCGATCGTGAACCCGGGGTCGATATCGAGCTCGATGCTCGCCCCGTGCATGCGGCCGAGGAGGTCAACCTCCTTCCGGATCGCGCCGGCGAGACCGTCGCGCTCGAGTTCGGGTGGGCGCAGACCGAGGATCAGGGAGCGCAGCTCCTCGAGCGCCTCGCCGGCAAGGACGCGCAGCCGATCGATCTGTGCTCGCGCGGCGACGAGATCCCGATCCATCTGTCCGGCCGCGGCCTCGGCCGTGAGCATCACGCTGAACAGCTTCTGGCTGACGACGTCGTGGAGCTCGAGCGCCAGCCGGTTGCGCTCGGACAGGATCGACAGCTCGCGGCTCTGCTCGTACAGGCGAGCGTTCGTGATCGCGATCGACGCGTGCGCCGCCAGGAGCTCGATCAGCTCCTGATCCGCGGCGTCGAAGACGTCGGCGTCTTTCTTCTCGGTCAAATAGAAGGCGCCAATGATGTTTCCGTCGGGCGACACGATCGGGACGCCGAGGAACGAGCGCATGTCCGGGTGCCGGCGCGGCCACCACCCGCGGAACCGCGGGTCGTCGTGGATGTCGTCGGTCCGATAGGAGTCGCGCTGCTCGAGCATCGCGCCAAGCATCCCGTGGGTCCGCGGGAGCGGCCCCATCGACGCGATTAGCTCATCGCTCATGCCGGACACCAGGAAGCGCCGGAACCCGCCGGCGCCGTCGGGGATGCCAAGGGCCGCGTAACGCGCGCTGACCAGCTCGGGGGCGGCGTCGACGAGCTTCTGGAGCACCTCGTCGACCGACAGGTGCGCCGCCACCCCGAGGACGGCGTCGCTGACCGCCTTCAGCGCCGGACTGAGTGTGTCGGCCATCGCCGACA
>Ga0335073_10011456_pt1 | contig 12454 bp, 11 predicted proteins | sample Lox_Sample_22_FD_207093 | JGI IMG/M metagenome (GOLD analysis project Ga0335073, IMG submission 207093) | Soil microbial communities from Loxahatchee National Wildlife Refuge, Florida, United States - Lox_Sample_2.2 | ecosystem: Environmental > Terrestrial > Soil > Wetlands | place: USA...
TCGCCCCGCCGAGCACGGGCGAGACGAAGCGGACCCGGGCGGTGATCTCGTCGCCCGTGTCCGTCACGGCCCAGGTGCCCCCGACCTCGAGCGCCGGGAGGAAGCCCGGGTTGTACGCGAAGTTCGCGCCTCCGGAGCCGCTGGCGTGCTGGTTGACGGCGACGTCGTAGACCGTGCCCAGATCGAGGGTCAGGCCCCACTGGTCCCGGTGGTCCTCGATCGGTTCGAGGGCGAGCGCGCGGGCGGCGGGGACGGCGGCTGCCAGCACCGCCAGCGCCGCCCCGGCGGCCTTCACCGCGCTCGGCGGCGGCGCAGCCGCGTCAACCCGAGAGCCGCGAGCAGCGCGAGGCAGCCGCAGGGCTCACCCGGCGCCGAACCGCAGCCGGTGGACGGCGCCACGTGGGCGGCCGGCGCGTTCGCCTTGGAACCGCCCTCGGCGGCCCCACCCGCGACGAGCGAGGGATCCGACATGGCCTGCGCGACGTTGCCCGCCTGATCGCGCACGCGCACCACGAAGGCGCCGCCCGCCGCGAGGGCGTTCGGATCGGGCGTCCCGGTCGCCCACGCCGAGAACGGCGCGCCCGCGACGGAGGTGGACCACTGCAGCTGCTCGGCCGGCGTCAGGTTGTCCTGCGCGGACAGCGCCCAGCGACCCGCCGCGTCCACCTCGAGGTCCACCGTGGGAGGCGTGTAGTCCGCGAGGAAGTCGAGCGTGGCCGTCCAGCCCGCGCCGCGCGACCCCTGTGGCCGCGTGCGGAGCAGGATCGAGTGGTGGCCCTGGAGCAGGAAGCTCGGCGCGGTGACGGCGAGCTGGCCGCCCTGCACCCACGCGCTCCACATGCCGTCGTCGATGCTCCAGCTGCTCTCGGTCGGCCGCGCGGACTGATCGACGGCGACGATGGCCGTGGGCCAGTGCGTGAGCTTGCCACCCGGCCCCACGTCGGCGAGCGACGGCTCCTGGTTCGCGACGATGGAAACGTCGACCGGCACGCCGGGCGGCGCGGGCAACGGTCCACCGCCGTCGGCGATCGAGAGGTCGGCGAAGATCCCGATGTCGGCGTAGCCGCCATCGCCGTCGGGCACGATGCCGTGGATGCCGTCCAGGGTGAGCCCGATGCCGGCGATGAGGGACGGCAGGTCGAACGACGGCATGTTCCCGAGGGAGGGGCCCGCCAGCTGCAGCACGAGCGGGATGAGCTTGAGGAGCTGGGTGGGATCCTCCGCGAGGATGTTGCTCTGCGAGGCGTTCAGGTTGACCAGGATGTTGTTCAGGTTGCCCAGGACCACGTCGATCGACGTGCCGTCCGCCCCGACCGCGAGCGCGAGCGGCACCTGCACGTCGGTCGAGATCGAGAAGAGCCGCACCGGCCGCTCGTCGACCGAGGCGAAGAGATCGATGCGCAGGTCCTTCATCGAGACGTTCAGCAGCGGATCCAGGATCTGCGGCGCGCCGCCGTCCGCTGGCGTCTGGACGATGCCGCTGCCGATGGTGATCGTCGGCGGGTTCTGCGGTCGCAGCACGGCCCAGGCCGCGTTGTTGGGCGCGATGTAGCCCAGGGAGGGGAGCACGGGCGTCAGCAGGGCCGTCGACAGCAGGCTCTCGTTGTAGCTGTTGATGTCCAGGCAGATGAGCCCGGAGTTGTAGGCCTCGTACGCGGCCTGGTTCAGGAAGGTGTCAGACAGGCCGACGCCGACCATGTAGCTCGAGATGCCGACGTTCTTGGCCTCGGTGTCGAAGTCGATGTCGGCCTGCGGCGTCGCCGGCGGCGCCGGCCGGGTCGGCACACAGCTCGACGGCGTCAGCGCCTCCGCCCCGGTGATCACGCGCGCGCGCAGACCACCGCCGTCCGCGCCGATGAGCGGCTCTTGCGAAGGGGGCAGGTTCTGCCCGGGGAAGACCTCGAGCTGGAGCTGCGCGTCCGGCGCGCCGTAGCTCGCGAGGAACGACTGGAGATTGGCGGTACCGACGAGACCGAGCGGCTTCACCACGCAGCCCGCGCCGCCGCCGGCGCCGGCACAAGCCGAGCCAGGCGCGCAGCAGACGGCGTCGCCCGCTTGATCCGTGCCGGGCACCGAGGTGACGCCGGTCGCGCTCGTGGGGCACACCGCGCCCGTGTAGTAGTTCTGCGGCATGCACATCGTCTTGTCGAGCTGGCTGCCGACGGTCGACGTGAGCATGCTCTGGATCTGGCTGTTGAAGAGGCCGACCACGTAGCTGGAGACGAAGTTCAGGATGTCGCCGGTGATGCCGCAGTTGAAGTTGATGTCGGAGGCCGAGAAGAGCGCTCCGCCATTCGGTCCGGTCACCGCCCCCACCGCCACGCCGAGCGCCTGGCTGATGGGATCGATCGTGAGCTGGATCTGCGCGACGATCGGCTGCTTGTCGATGGTGAGCTCGATGCCCGGCGAGTCGCAGCTCAACGGGATGAAGCCGAGCGCGCTGGCGTTGATCCAGATGATGTTGCGGCACGAGTTACCACCACCGCCCTGCACGCACTGACTGCTGCCATTCAAGCCGAACTGGCTGTAATCGACGTTCAGGGTGACCGTGGCGTTCAGCACGTTCGGAGTCACCGTGTCGATGGTCAGCCCGTCGAGGACGGCGGAGATGCCGCAGGCGCCCTGCGGATCGGCGCCGTTGCCGGTGCAGTCGGCCGTGTCCCCGGAGTAGGGACAGTCCGAGGCGCGGCAGACGTAGTAGCTGTACTCGGTGATGCACAGGTCCGCTCCGAGCACCTCGCAGCTCCCGTTCACGTCCGGGCAGCTCCCGCCGACTGGGCAGGTCTCCACATCGTTCGAGATCTCCGGGATCTGGAACGTGAGGCCGGTGGGCAGGAGCGCCCCCACAAGCGCCGACACGTTCGCGTCCAGGAAGGAGAAGCCGCCCGGCGTCACGTAGCCTTGCGCGCCCGCCTGCGTCGTGTGGGCGGTGTCGAGCGGCGCCGCCAGCGGGGCGAAGGTGCCGAGGCAGCCGCAGGAGGTGCTCTGCGATCCGCAGCTCGCCATGGCGATCGCGAGGAGAATCTGCGGCGCGGGACGAAGGATGGATCGAATCACGGCCGCTCCTTGCATGGCCCCCCGGAGCAACGCCAAGGGGTCGGTTTTCCGAGGGCGGCGAGTCTACGAGGGCATGCCCGGGGGGGTCAACCGCTTGCTGGCGGCGCCTTGACGGTGCGCGTCACGCGGTTCAACGCACGCGATAGGTCAACAGCTCGCACGGGATGGGGCCGTTGTAGAGCCGGCGCCGGCCCGCCGGGCGCATGCCGAAGGCGCTCTCGAAGCTCGCGGCGCCGGCCAGGAAGGCGAGCGTCCAGCCATGCCAGCCGCGCGACGCCAGTCCCAGCGCGTGAAAGAAGCTCTTGAGCTGCTTGCCCCCGCCGCCTCCCCCTTCCCGGCCCCCGTAAGGCGGGTTGCTCACGAGGAAGCCCACGGCCGCGGGCGGCGGCCGTTCCCGCACGTCGGCCTCCGAGAGCTCCAGCGCCACCCCCGCCCGCTTCGCGTTCTCGCGCGTGGCGGCGACGGCCTCGGGGTCGCGGTCGCTCGCGAAGATGGGCGGGCGGTCGCGCCGCGCGCGGGAGAGCGCGGCCGCGCGCAGCTCGGCGAGCTCGCGCCGCTCGACCGCGCCGAAGGCCGGCCAGCGCTCGGCGCCGAAGCGCCGGCGCGCATTCGGTGCCCTCCCTTCGGCGAGCAGCGCCGCCTCGATGGCGATCGTCCCGGCGCCGCACATCGGGTCGCAGAGGGGCGTCTCGCCGGCGTAGCCCGCGGCCAGGACGACCGCCGCGGCGAGCGTTTCCTTGAGCGAGGCGCGGTGCGGCGCCGTGCGCCAGCCCCGTCGGTGCAGGCTGTCGCCGGCCACGTCGAGCGACACCTCGGCTCGCCCGCGGTGCAGGTGCAGCACCACGGCGACGTCGGGATCGCGGGTGTTCACGTCGGGCCGCGCCCCCAGCGCCGCGCGCAGCGAGTCCGCGATCGCGTCCTTCGCCTTCTGCGCGACGAAGAGGCTGTGGGTGAGCCCCTCGCTCGTGCCCGAGACCTCGATGGCGAAGGTGTGGCGCAGGTCGAGGTGATCGCGCCAGGGCAGCGCCCGCAGCGATTCGTAGAGCCCGTCCGCGCCGGGCGCCGCCACGTCCGCGAGGGAGAGGAGCACGCGCATCGCGGTGCGGAGCTCCACGCACGCGCGCAACGCGTCGGCCAGCGTCCCCTCGAAGGTCACCGCGCCGCGCACCACGCGCACCTGCGCCATCCCGAGCGCACGCAGCTCGGCGGCCAGCAGATCCTCCGTCCCGCGGGCCGCGGTGGCGACGAGCCGGTGGCGCGGCACGGGAGGGCCTACGCCGCTTCGTAGCGGATCTGCTGCATGCCCATCAGCAGGTGGTCGCCCACCTGGAGGTCGCAGTCGCCGCGGAGCCGCAGGAAGGTGCCGTTCGCGGAGCCCAGGTCGCGGAGCGACGCCTTCTCGCCGCTCACGGTGAGGATGGCGTGGCGGCCCGAGATGGCGAGGTCGCCGGGAAACGTCATCCCGCCTTCGTCCCGGCCGATGAGGTAGTCGCCGTCCGACATGGGCATCGCCTCGGCCGAGCCCCCGCCCTCGAGCAGCTGCACCAGGCGAAAGCGGTGGCCCGCGCTGGGCGAGCCCCAGATGCGCCCCCCGCCGGTCGCGCCCGCGGGCGCGGGGACGGCCTCCAAGCGCAGCCGCTGGCGTCCCATGCGCATCTCGTCGCCCGCCCGCAGCGAAGCGGGGCTGCGGACGCGCAGCCAGGTGCCGTTGGCGCTGCCCAGGTCCGTCAGGTGGAGCGCCGGGCCCGCGACCAGCTGGGCGTGCTGCGGGCTGACGAAGGGGTCGTCGAGCACCAGCTTGCACTGCGGGTCACGCCCGACGGTCCATTCACCGGCCTCGAGCTGGAGGATCCGGCTCTCGCCGCCGCCCGCCGGAACCACCCGCAGCTTGTGCACGCCTCCCCCCGGAGCCGGCACGGGAAGGGCCGCGCCGCAGCCGCCGCAGTAGCCGCCGCCATCGGGATTCTGGGTCCCGCACTGAGTGCAGCGGATCACGCGCAGGAGATAGCCGCCCGGGGGCATCGGGTCAAGGAGGCCGGCGTGCTCGCGCGCCGCGTGCGCCGCCCGCTACGCGGGGACTGCAGGAGGCGGAACTGGCGGCAGAGCCGGGGGCGCCGCCTCGCGGCCGAAGCGGCTGGCCAGGACCGCGCCGAAGGTCCACACCCACACCGCGAGCATGAGCAGGAAGCCGAGGATGGGAATCAGGAACAGCAGGTCCAGGAGCACCCACCCGACGGTGAGCTGGATGGCGGGATGAACGGTGCCGAACGGCAGGCGCCGCCCCACGAGCAGGGCGAGGGCGGAGTAGCCGAGCGCGGTCGCGACGGCCACGCCGACGGCCTCCAGCAGCGCCAGCGGGATGCCGATGATCGTGATGGCGAAGAGCACGGCGAGCGGGGGCAGCAGGACGGCGGCGGCGCAGCCCAGGAGCACGGAGCGTCCCGTCGCCCGGGTCAGCTCGGCCGCCACCACCTCGAGCCTGCGAGGCCACAGCGCGAGCAGGATGAGCCCGCAGGCGAGGAAGACGACCAGCTTCGCCACGAACGTCCCGATGAGCCAGAGCGGCGAGAAGAGCGCGCCCACGCCGAGGATTCCGGTCGCGAGCGCCAGCAACGCGCCCAGCCCCGGCAGTCCCAGCCCCACCCGGTCCCGTCCCACGACGGCCCCGTGCTCGCTCTGGACGGTGCCGCCGACGCTCGTGACGTCGCGCCCCACGCGACCGCCGTCGTCGATCTTCACCGATCCGCCCACGGCCACCGCGTCCCGGTCCACCACGCCGCCCTGCTCCACGTGGACGGATCCGCCGATCGCGACCGCATCGCGCGCCGCGCCACCGCCCTGCACGTCGACGCTGCCGCCGAGGGCGACGACGTCCCGGACCCGCTCTCCGGCGTGGATCGTCACGCTGCCGGTCGTGGTGACGTCGTGGCGGGGGCCGCGGTCCTCGGGCTCGTCGTCGTCATCGTCCCGATCCGGCACGGCGGGCGCCGCCGGCGCCGCGACCGCGTGGGGCGCGGCAGGCGGAAGAGGCGGCGGAGGCGGAGGCGGCGCGGCGAGCCACAGCGCGAGGACGAGCGGGTTCATGGCGCGGTTCCTTTCCAGTCGGCGGGCAGCAGCAGGTGAAGGGCGAGCCAGGCGGGGATGGCCACCGCCGCGCAGGCGAGTCCCAGGAGCGCCTGCAACGGCAGCAGCGCGGGCGCCAGCGAGACGGCGACCCGGGTGAGCGCGGCCACGCCGGCGAGCGCCGCCGCTCCGTCCGCGGGCGCGGGAACCCACAGCCGCAGGAGCAGGCCCGACGCCCACAGGCCGGCCAGGAGCAGGCCCGTCCCGAGCATGGCCAGCATCCGGTTCGACCGCCGCGCCTCGATCCGGGCGAGCACGCCCGGCGCGAAGCCGGGGGCCGGCGGCAGCGGCAACGCCGACAGGGCCCGCGAGAGCGCCCGGTAGTCCTCCACGAGGGCGCGGCAAGCCTCGCACCCCGCGAGGTGCTCCGCCTCGGCCCGCGGCGCCGAGGCCAGCGCCAGCTCCTGCGCTCGCTCGTCCGTGAGGTGCCCGGCGTCGCTCACGGCTCGCCCCCGAGATCCGCGCGCAACCGGCGGCGCGCGCGGTGCAGCCACGTCATGACCGTGCCCAGCGGCGCCTCGAGCACCACCGCGATCTCGCGGTACGAGAGCTGGTCGTGGTGGAAGAGCAGCAAGGCCTCGCGCTGGTCGTCCGGCAGCCGCGCGATCGCTGCCTGCAGGCGCTCCTGCCCTTCGGCGCGGACGAGGCGCTCGTCCGCGGCCACCGCCTCGCGGTCCGCTGCCGCGGCCGCCTCTTCCAGAGAGGTCGTCGCGGGCCGGACGGCCGCGCGCCGCCGGAGATCCAGGCAACGGTTGCGCGCGATGCGCAGCAGCCACGGCCGGAAGGCGAGCGCGGGGTCGTAGCTGCCGAGCAACTCGTATGCGCGCACGAACGCCTCCTGGGCCGCGTCGCGCGCCTCCTCCCGCTGGCCGAGCAGCCGCAGGCAAAGGCCGTAGACGGCCCGCTCGTGGCGGGCCACCAGGCGCCCGAAGGCGTCTCGATCGCCACCCCGCGAGGCGCGCGCCAGATCGCCGTCGACATCGGTGGTGGCGTCCCCGCTCGTGGCTCCCCTCGGCAAGGGGAGCCACGCTAGCGCCGCGGCCTCGACCTGAGCAACCATGCCCTTCCATACGCCCGCCGGGGCCGGATATTTCGCGAGGCCTTCGCGGGGCGCCCCTTGAGGGGATGCTCCGTCCCGTAGTAGACGGTCACGGGTGGCTGCCTGCGCGAACTGCGGTGCGTCCCTCGAGGGGACGCCGCGCTTCTGTCCCGTGTGCGGCACGGAGGTGCGGCCGCGTTCCGACACCGCGGCCTCCGCCGACCCCTACGTGGGCAACCTGTTCGCGGGCAAGTTCCGCGTGGAGAAGCTGCTCGGCGAGGGCGGCATGGGCCGGGTGTACCGCGCCACCCAGCTCTCGCTCGACAAGGTGATCTGTCTCAAGGTCTTGCGCCGCGAGCTCGCGACCGACCCCGAGACGCAGGCGCGCTTCCAGCGCGAGGCCAAGGCGGCGAGCCGGCTGAACCATCCCCACAGCATCCAGATCATCGACTTCGGTGCGGGCGACAACGGCGAGCTCTACATCGCCATGGAGCTCGTCTCCGGGCAGGACCTGCAGCAGGTCATGCAGGACCAGTTCCCGCTCCCCGAGGCGCGCATCGTCCACATCATGGCGCAGGTGCTCGACGCGCTGTCGGAAGCGCACGCGCAAAAGATCATCCACCGCGACCTGAAGCCCGAGAACATCATGGTGGGCCGCTTCCGCAACGACCCCGACTTCGTGAAGGTGCTCGACTTCGGCATCGCGCAGATCCAGGACGGCAGCGCGGCACGGCTCACGCGCGCCGGGCTCGTCTGCGGCACACCCGAGTACATGTCGCCCGAGCAGGCGCGCGGCGAGGAGCTCGACGCCCGCAGCGACATCTACTCCGCGGGCGTGATCCTCTACCAGATGGTGACCGGCCGGCTGCCGTTCCAGGCCGACACGCCGATGGGCTTCGTGAGCAAGCACCTCGTCGAGGTGCCGGCGCCCCCCGCGCAGGTGCGGCCCGACGTGTCGCCCGCGCTGAGCTCGCTCATCGTCCGCGCGCTCGCGAAGGATCGCGGCGAGCGGCCCCCCAGCGCCCTGGCCATGCGCGACCTGCTGCTGGCTTCGGCGGGCTCCGCGCCGGCAGCCGCGCCCAAGGTCCCGATCGCGCCTCCCGCGGCCGTGCGCACCGCGCCCACGCAGCCCAAGGCGGTGGCCGCGCCGGCCGCCCCCCCGCGCGCCGGCCTCGGCGTCTGGCTGGCCGTCGGCACCGTGGCGGTGGCAGCGGCCGGCATCACCGCGTGGCGGCTCTGGCCGAGCCCGCCGGCCGAGACGCCCACCCACGCGCCCCGGGTCCAGGGGTCCACGCCGGCCGTTCCGCCGGCGACGCCGGGGCGGGTCGACTACGAACGTTACTTCGCCGAGGGCAACCAGGACCTGCAGGCGCAGAAGCTCGACGAGGCCCTCCAGGCCTTCGAGCGCGCCGCGCGCGCCGACCCGGCGCAGCAGGAGCCGCTCAAGCGCATCGGGCTCATCTACCAGATGAAGGGGGACGCGAAGAAGGCGGCGGCGAACCTGAAGGCCTACGTGGACAGCGTCCCCACGCCGCCCGACGCGGACAAGATCCAGAAGATCATCGCCGCGCTCGAGAAGTAGGGTTCAGCCGAAGCTCTTCTCTTTCTTCTCCTGCTCTTCCTTGCAGCGAATGCAGAGGGTCGTCACCGGCCGCGCCTCCAGCCGCTTGACCGAGATCTCGTCCTCGCAGCGCTCGCAGATGCCGAAGGTGCCGTTCTCGATCCGCTGCAGCGCCTTGTCGATCTTCTTGAGCAGGAACTTCTCGCGGTCGCGCAGCCTGAAGATCATGGACTGGCTGTACTCGGAGCTGGCGAGGTCGATCTCGTCGGGGAGGTCGTCGGTGTCGAAGTTGCTCTCCTCCATCAGCGTCTTCCGGGCGTTGACGAGGAGGGCCCGCTTGCTCTCGTCGAGCATCTTCTTGAAGCGCTTCGTGTCCTTCTGGTTCAAGCGTCGACCCCCGGGGTTCGTGGCCTCAGGTCTCTGAAAAAGGACGGCATAGGTAACACTCGCTCCGGGCCCAGTCAACCGGCCGTGGCGAAAAAGGGGCACAGACAGACCAAACGGCCGCCCTTTTGGTCCTTCAGCCGGCTTGTCGTATAATGTGCTCGGTGCGGCTCCCCCTGGAGCCGGATGTGGCCCGAGGGGCGAGAAGGTAGGGACATGGCGGCAAGCGACAAGCGCAAGCAAAGCCTCTATTTTCCCGACGACATGCTCAAGGAGATCCAGGAAGAGGCCAACCGCCTCGACCGCTCCCTGAGCTGGATGGTCCAGCACGCCTGGCGCCTGGCGCGGCAGGAGCTGGCCCGCTACCCGTCCGTGAACGACGTCGAGGGCGACGACGACCAGGTCCCTTCGCGCGACCGCAGGGAGGGCTGACCCGTGGCCGGCAGCGAGAACCGCAAGCAGAGCCTCTACTTCCCCCTGGAGATGCTCGCCGAGATCCAGCGCGAGGCGAACCGCCAGGACCGGTCGATGAGCTGGGTGGTGCAGCAGGCCTGGCGGCTGGCGCGCGAGGAGATCCGCCGCCTGCCCTCGGTGAACGACGGGCCGGAGCGGCCGCGCGAGGGGTAGGTGCCCGAGGCCCCCTCGCCTTCGAACGAGCTCGACGCCGGACCGTCCCTCCCCCGTCCGCCGGAGACGGCGGCGCGTCCCGCCAGCTCGTGGCCGCTCATCGCGGTCGTCGCCCTCGTCGCGGTCGCCATCGCCGGCGCCTTCGCCTTCCGCGCCTGGCAGAAGCGGCAGAAGCTGCACGCAGCGGCCCGGGTCGCCGCCGCGGCGCTGGCCCGCGACAGCTACGGCGGCTTCCGCGACGCCGACCTCGCGCTGCGCGACATGGTCGGGCCCCTGAGCCCCGAACACCACCTGGCGCTCGAGCGCGCCTACGCCCTCGCCCAGCTCGACGCCCGCTACGGCGACGACCAGGCCGGCGTCGAGGCCAAGCTCCTGACCGGACCGATCGAGATCGCCGTCGACAAGGGCGATCTGACGCTCGCGCCCGAAGACCTCTCGCGCCTCTACGCCGCCGACGCCCTGGTGGCGCTCGGCGACAAGGCGCCCGGCGACGCCATCGTCTCGCTCGGCAAGGTCCCGGACGACCAGTCCTCCCCCGAGATCCTGGTGGTGAAGGCGCGGGCCGACGCGCTCGACGAGAACGAGGCGCTCGCCAAGGCCGCGCTCGACCGGGCCCTGCAGGGCGCGCCCGATTCGCCCGAGGTGCTCCAGCTCGCCGCCGAGGTGGCGCGGGCGTCGCACCGCCCCGCCGACGCCGTCGCGCTCTACCAGCGGATCCTCGCCAAGAACCCCACCCACGTGCCGTCGCTCCTCGCGCTGGCCGAGCTGGCCGTGGATGGGCAGGGCGACCCGCAGGCGGCGGCGGCCGGGATCGACCGGATCCTGCCCTCGCTGCCCGCCGAGGGCAGCCCGGACGAGCAGTGCCGCGCCCTGCTCGCGCTCGTGCGGCTCGACCTGCGGCAGGGCCACTCGGTCACCGCCCCGGCGCACCTCGATCGGGCCGCCGACCTCGAGGACGCGCCGGCGAGCTGCCAGATCGCCCTCGCCCGCCTCGACCAGCGGCTGGGCCGCGGGGAGGAGGCGCTCGCGCTCTTGAAGAAGGCGGCCGAGGACGACGACCCCGGCGAGGCGCCGCTCGCGCTGGCCGAGGCCACCGACGACCCGCGCACCGCGCTGAAGCTCTCGCAGACCCCGGAGCCCCCGGACCTCTCGATCGCTCAGAAGAACGCCTGGGAGGCCCGCGCGGCCGGCGTGGCGGTGCGCGCCGATCTGGCCCTCGGCCAGCGCAAGGCCGCCGCCGCGCTCGCCGACGCGCTCTCCGTGGAGAGCGTGCCCGGCATGCTGGGCACGGCGCGGCTGCGGCACGGCCTGGGCGAGCGCTACGCGGCGACGCGGGCCATGGCCGATGCGCTGCGGCTGGCCCACGCGAGCGCCGATCCCGGCGACGACCTGGCCGACGTGGGCGAGGCCGCCCTCGCGCTCGATTCGTTCGCCGTGGCCCGGGACGCCTGCGACGCCGCGGCCGCCGCCGGCGCGGGCAACTTCCGCGCGCTCGTGTGTGCGGCCCGCGCGCTGCACGCGCTCGGCAAGAACGACGACGCGCGCCAGCGGCTCGACCAGGCCATGCTGGTCAACCCCGGCGCCACGGGCATCGACACGCTTCGCAGCGCCCTGGAGCCGCCCGCCCCGCCTGGAGCGGCGCCGTGAGGCCCTCCGCCGAGACGCTCCGGCTCGCGGCGGCCAACGACACGCCCCGCGACCCGCACGCGGAGCTGATCGCGCTGCACCAGAAGCTCTTCGAGCGGCAGCGGCGCCTGGTGGAGCTCTCCACCGCCCCCGAGGGACGGGAGCTCGTCCGCTACCGCCGCCGCTACCAGGCCTTCGTGCGCAGCTACGAGCGCGCCGTGCCCTATGAAGACGTGCTGCGGCAGGCGGCCGCGGCCGACGTGGTGTACGTGGGCGACTACCACACGCTGCGGCAGGCCCAGCGCGCCTTCGTGAAGCTCGCGGACCGCCTCTGCGAGCGGGGGCGCCCGCCGGTGCTCGCGCTCGAGTTCGTGCAGGGCCGCTACCAGCGCGCCGTGGACCGCTTCCTCGCAGGGAGCCTCGACGAGGTCGAGCTCCTCGAGGCCATCCGCTACCGGCGCCACCAGGCCTTCGACGTGTGGCCCAACTTCCGCCCGATCTTCGAGCTGGCCCGGCGCCGGCAGCTGCGCATCGTGGCCATCGACCGGCCCGCCGGCGGTCCCCGTTCGTTGCGGGAGCGCGACGCCTTCGCGGCCCGGTCGCTCGCGCGCGCCGTGAAGCCGGGCGAGCTGGCGCTCGTGCTCGTGGGCCAGCTCCACCTCGCGCCGCCCCACCTGCCGGCCGCGTACGAGCGGGAGCTGGCGCGGCTCGGCCGCCCGCCCGCGCGGCGGCTGCTGCTCTACCAGAACTGCGAGGAGATCTACTGGAGGCTCGAGCGGCAGGGGCTCGAGCACCAGGTGGAGGCGGTGCGCATCGGCGACGACGCCCTCTGCCTCGTGAACAGCTCGCCCCTCGTGTGCCAGCAGAGCTACCTCGACTGGGTGGAGGCGACGCGCGAGGGCGAGCTGCTCGACTCGTGGGCGCCCGCCCACCACTTCCGCGAGGCGGCGCTGCTGCTCGGCCGCTTCCTCGAGGTCGACCTGGAGCCCGCGCTCGACTCGGTGCGCGTGCACGCCGCCGGCGACCTCGGCTTCCTC
>Ga0335073_10011457_pt1 | contig 12453 bp, 8 predicted proteins | sample Lox_Sample_22_FD_207093 | JGI IMG/M metagenome (GOLD analysis project Ga0335073, IMG submission 207093) | Soil microbial communities from Loxahatchee National Wildlife Refuge, Florida, United States - Lox_Sample_2.2 | ecosystem: Environmental > Terrestrial > Soil > Wetlands | place: USA: Florida...
TCTGCAGCTTCGGCAGCAGCGCGACAGCCTGCGCGGCGGCGTCGCGTTCCTTGGTCAACGCGGCTTGATCGGGAGGCGCCGCGCCGGCGGCGCCGGAGAAAGCCTGTATCCGAAGCTGGACGGCCTGCAGGAGCGTCGTCGCATCCGCGATGTCGCCCATGCCCAAAACTTTATCCGTGCAGGTCATGGCCTGGGGATAGTCCTTGGCCTGAAAAAACTGGTTGCAGGCCGTTAGTAGCGCCCCGGGAATGTATTTGTTCAACGTCGAGCTCGGATACTTCGTCATGAACCCTTCGAAGCAATTGATCTTCGACAGCGGATCTTTCTCGGCCTGGCAGTTTGTGAAGGAGTTGTACTCGGCCATCGTGTAAGTAGGCTGCGCGCTTTGCTGCGCGGCCTGGGACTGGGCCGGCCGAGCCGCGAGAAATGCCACAACGATTCCGGCCAGAATGAGTGCGCCTGCACTCAGAAACTTTCGCGTGATCACGTCCTGCCTCCTGGATGACATCGGGTGACTGGCCGGCCTATTTTTGGATCGCAGCCACTGCAGCGGTGCCGCAAGGTACGGAAATCGACGGGATTATAGGAAAGCATCCCGCCTCGCGCAAGTCCTAACCGCTCCCGACTTTAAGTCTGGCACGCCTCCAACTCCGGCGGCAAGAAATGTCTGCGTGTTACGATGGTGCGAAGCCGCAAGAGGTCGCCTGAAGGAGGCTGGCCGTGAGCAACCATCGTCCGCTCGAAGGCCAAGTCGCGTTGGTCACCGGTGCGAGCCGCGGCATCGGATTCGCCGTCGCGCAGAATCTCGCAGGCCTGGGAGCCAAGCTCGCTCTCTGCGCGCGCGATCCCAAACGGCTCGAGACTGCGGCGGCCGCGCTCGAGCAAAACGGCGCCACCGTTCTCGCGGTTCCCGCCGACGTTCGCAGCACGGGCGACGTCGAAACGCTGGCCCGAAAAACCGAGCAATCGCTGGGCGCGGTCGAAATTCTCGTTAACAACGCCGGCATCGGCATTTTCGCGCCGATCCACGAAGCCTCCGAGGAGCAATGGGACTCCGTATTGGACACCAATCTGAAGGCGGTGTTCCTGCTGAGCCGCGCGGTCGCGCCGGGAATGATCCAGCGCCGCAGCGGGCACATCGTCAATGTCGCGTCTCTTGCCGGCAAGAGCGCCTTCGCGGGCGGCTCGATCTACTGCGCTTCGAAATGGGGCCTTCTCGGCCTGACGCAGTGCATGGCCGAAGACCTTCGGCCGTACGGCATCCGCGTCAGCGCGGTGTGCCCCGGCTCCGTCGCCACGGATTTCTCGCCCCACGCCGGAAAAGACACCCGCAAGATGCTGCAGCCCGAGGACGTGGCCCACGCCGTCGAGTCAATCGTCACCCAGGCGCCGCAAAGCTTTATCAGTGAAGTGCTTATCCGCCCAGCGCAGAAGCCCTGATTCCCGCACCCGCGCCCCGCCCCGAATCTTTGCCGCCCATATCGGCATCCAACCCGGCGTAAACAGGAGAAATCATGATCGAAATTCGACCCGGCCAGGAGCGCGGGCGCAACAAGCTGTCGTGGCTCGACAGCCGCTTCACGTTTTCGTTCGACGAGTATTACGATCCCGAGCACATGCAGTTCCGTTCGCTTCGCGTGATCAATGAGGACGTGGTCGCGCCGAATAGCGGATTCCCGACGCATCCGCATCGCGACATGGAAATCCTTACCTGGATTCTCGACGGCTCACTCGAGCATCGCGACAACACCGGCGGCCGCGGCGTGATCCGTCCCGGGGAATTGCAGCACATGACCGCCGGACGCGGCGTGATGCACAGCGAGTTCAATCCTTCGTCGAAGGAGCCGGTACATCTCTTGCAGATTTGGCTTCTGCCCGAGCGCCGCGGTCTCGACCCGAGCTACGAGCAGCTTTCGTTTGACGACGCCGACCTTCGCAACAAATTCGGCCACGTCGCGGGGCCAAAAGCTCCGGTCACTATCCGGCAGGACGCGAACCTCTATATCGCGCGTCTCGATCAAGGCGCGAACGCGCAGCATTCGCTCGACCCCGAGCGCGGCGCGTGGGTGCAGGTTGCACGCGGCAAAGTGAAAGTCAACGGCACGGAGTTGCAGGCGGGCGACGGCGCGAGCGTATCGGAGGAAACGGAGATTCGCGTCGAGGCACAGGAGCCCTCCGAGGTGCTTCTCTTCGACCTGGCGTAGGCCGGCGTGGATGCGGCCCGAGACTCCCTCCCCGGGCCGCATTTGTGGTAGTTTTCCCCTGGGTTTGGGCGCCCGGGCTCCCCGGGTATTCGCAGGCAATTCTCACGAGATCGAAAGGAGATGCGTATGGCCAATTCTTCGGGCGGGGTCGTGCCGTTGATCGGACGAGTTCTGCTCAGCGCCGTCTTCATCATCGCCGGTATCGGCAAGATCAGCGGCTTCTCGGGGGAGGAAGGCTTCGTCGCGTCGAAGCATCTGCCGCTGCCGGCCGTCGCGCTGGCGATCGCGTTGATCGTCGAACTGGGGGGCGGGCTCGCGATTCTGGTCGGCCTCTACACGCGATTTACCGCCTGGATCGTTTTCCTCTACATGATCCCGACGACGTTTCTCTTCCACAATTTCTGGGCCATGGAGGGAGTGAATCGCACTGACAACATGCTGCACTTCGAGAAAAATGTCGCCATTATGGGCGGCCTGCTGATCCTTGCGGCGTTCGGCCCCGGCAAGCTCTCGGTCGATGGAGCGCGCGCACCACAATCGGCCTAGCGCGACTGCGGCGCCGTGCTGGAATCTCGGGCGTCGCCTCCCGCATCCGATCTTGTGCTTAAATATCCGGCACATTGGACAACCCAAGGAGGAATGATGCCCAACCACACGAGGCCGGCGCCCGCCGCCGCCCCCATTCACGATCTGATCAGCCACCGCTGGAGCCCGCGCTCTTTCGAGTCGCGTCCCGTCGAACCCGAAAAGCTGCGCAGCCTTTTCGAGGCCGCGCGCTGGGCGGCGTCGTCCTACAACGCGCAGCCCTGGTATTTCATCGTTGCCACAAAGGATGATCCCGAAAATTTCAAGAAGGTTCTCGAGACGTTCGTCGAGTTCAATCAAGGCTGGGCGAAGCACGCGCCGGTGCTCGTGCTGAGCGTGGCCGCAAATAAAATGCCGCACGACGGCTCGCCGAATCGACACGCGCTCCACGACGTGGGCCAGGCCGCCGCGAATCTTTCGCTCCAGGCGACCGCGGTCGGGCTGCAAGTCCATCAGATGGCGGGGATCCTTCCCGAGAAAGCGCGCGAGATTTTTTCGATCCCGCCCGACTTCGAAGCCGTAGCCGGCTTCGCCGTCGGCTATCCCGGCGAGCCGTCGTCGCTGCCCGATGCCTTGCGCGAGCGCGAGCACGCGCCGCGCCAGCGCCGGCCGGCGTCGTCCTTCGTCTTCACCGGCACCTGGGGTAAGACCTCGAACATCGTCGCAGAAAAATAACGATCCGGCACGCGCGCCCGGCGAGGCCTGAGCTTTGGCCTCGCCGTCTCCGCGACCTCGGCGGTGAATCTTCTTCCGTTTCCTCGGCATTCTCGACGAAGTTCTCCCTGCACTCTGTGCTTACCGAGTTGCTCCGCCGCCATGCAGAAGCCATGTACCGAAGCTCTCTAACCGTTCGCCACGAGCCACTGCCTCTATGTTACTCTCCCGTTCCGGCAAGGCCGGGGGCCTGCCGGATGCGGGAGGCATCGATGAAAATGCAATCTCTATTGGTGGTTCTGGGCATTACGCTCTTCGTCGTGGTGGGGGTGGCGCTGGCGGGAGGAAGCGAGGACAAGAAGGATCTCGCGGCCGAAGTGGCGACACTGAAGACGCAGATGGCCGCGCTGCAAAAGCAAGCGCAGGCCTCGCAAGATTACATCGCCATCTCGAATCTCCAGACGGCGTACGGCTATTACGTCGACAAGTGCAAGTGGGACGAAGCCGCCGATCTCTTTGCGAAGGACAGCACGCTCGAAATCGGGCTGCGCGGAGTTTACGTGGGACAGGATCGCGTGCGCGCGTATCTCCACAAGCTGCCCGACCTGAAATACGGCACGCTCTTCAATCACATGCAGCTGCAGCCGAAGATCGACGTCGCGCCGGACGGGCTTACCGCGAACGCGCGCTGGCGCGCGATCATGCAGGTCGGAATCCTGCATCGGTCGGCACAGTGGGGCGAGGCGACGTACGAGAACACGTACGTGAAGGAAGACGGCGTCTGGAAGATCAAGAGCCTGCACGCCTACTTCACGTACTATGCGAACTACTATAAGGGTTGGGACCAGGGCGGCGATCCGCCTCCGGGATCGATCGCCGGGTTTCCTCCGGATCGCCCGTCTACCGAAACCTACGGCCTGTATCCGGACGTTTACGTCCCGCCATACCACTACAAGAATCCGGTGACGGGCCGATGAAAGTCCGAGGACGTTCGCGCCGGCACAGTCGGTCTTACGGGTCATCCTGACGTTTTCGTCGAGATGGCCGATCAAGGAGAACCGATGAACCGCAACCGATTCGAAGGCAAGATCGCGCTCGTGACCGGCGGCAACAGCGGCATCGGCCTGGCCGCCGCGAAGGGGTTTGCCCGCGAAGGCGCGAAGGCGGTGATCACCGGACGCGATCCGAAGACGCTCGAGAGCGCGGCGCGCGAAATCGGCGAGGGCACGCTCGCGCTGCGCTGCGACACGCGCGACCTGAGCCAGATCGACGCCGTGATGGCCGCGATCAAGGAGAAGCACGGACGGCTCGACGTGCTGTTCGCCAACGCAGGCGTCGCCGATATCCAGGCCTTCGACAAAATCACGGAAGAGCAGTACGACTACGTGATGGACATCAACCTCAAAGGCACATTTTTCACCGTGCAGAAAGCGGTGCCCCTGATGCCGATCGGTTCGGCGATCGTGCTGAATTCATCGAACGCTTCGACGCGCGCGTTCGCGGAAGCCTCCGTCTATTGCGCGAGCAAAGCCGGCCTCGTCTCGCTTGGCCGGACCCTCGCCGCCGCTCTCGTGACGCGCGGCATCCGCGTCAACGTCTGCAGCCCCGGCCCGATCGACACTCCGATCGCCTGGCGAATGCCGAGCGTCTCGAAAGAGCAGATCGCCGGCTTCAAGGAATTCCTGAAAGGCACCACGCTGCGCAAGCAGATCGGCACGCCCGAAGAGGCCGTCGCGCCTGTGCTGTTCCTCGCCTCGCCCGAAGCCTCGAATATCATTGGCATCGACGTCGTCGTCGACGGCGGCGCCAACGTCGTCTGAAATCCGGCGCAATTCTTGCGGTCCACCCATTGTCAATGACCGTGCGTCAGACTAGGGAACGCTTGGTGAATGCCCTGGCCGCGCGCTATCCGGTTCGGTGGCTGGGTGCCGTGCATCTCGGCCTGTAGGGAGCCGGAGCCTACTTTCCTCCCATGCAAACTGCGATATAATCCCCGCCACTGGAGCCGGCACCAGGCCCGGCGGCGTTACACATTTCGTTCCCGACAACCCGATCACGTTGAACCGAACGGCAGGCGCGCGGCGCCAAGGAGTTCCCGATGGGCGATTACACGGTGGGCCAGAAGCTCGGCGACTACGAAATTCTCGGAGTCCTCGGCGCGGGCGGCATGGGCAAGGTCTACAAGGTCCGCAACACGATCTCCGATCGCGTCGAGGCCATGAAAATCCTGCTGCCGAACCTCGCCGACCAAAAAGAGCTCGCCGACCGCTTCCTGCGCGAGATCAAGCTGCTCGCGAGCCTGAACCATCCGAATATCGCGGCGCTGCGGACCGCGCTTACCCAGGATAACCAGCTCGAGATGATCATGGAGTACGTGGACGGCGTCACGCTGGCCTCGCGCCTCCAGCAGGGCCCGGTCGAGGTATCCGACGCGGTCTACTACATCGACCAAGTGCTCGCCGCTCTCGTCTACGCGCACCAGATGAACGTGATCCATCGCGACATCAAGCCCGCCAACATGATGCTCACGTCGCAGGGCGTTGTGAAGCTGATGGATTTCGGCATCGCGCGCCCCGGCAACGAGGCCGGCATGACGATCACCGGCACCACGCTCGGCTCGCTCAACTACATGTCGCCCGAGCAGGTGAAGGGCGAGACGGTCGACATGCGTTCGGATCTGTATTCGGTCGGATTGTCGCTGTACGAAATTCTCACCGGGCGGCTGCCCTTCCGCGGCGACTCCAGCTACTCGCTGATGGTGGCGCAGCTGCAACAGCTGCCGGAGCCGCCGATCGTCCTGCGCCCCGATCTGCCGAAGCCGCTCAACGACATCATTCTGATGGTCCTCGCGAAGGAGCCCGAGAAGCGCTTCCAGTCGGCCACGGCGTTTCGCAACGCGCTCAAGAGCGCGCTGCCGCAGAGCGTGGCGGGCGCCGGGCGATCGGGCATCCCTTCGGCGACCACGATTTTCGCGGAGCCCACGGCGGCTGGCGCCGTGGCGCTGACTCCCGCACCCACTGCTCCAGCGTATCAGCCGACAAGGCCCGCAACGGCCGTTGCAGCCGCGGCTGCGTCGGCGCCGGCGATGTCCGCCGCGAAAGTCGAAGCGCCTCCGCCCACGCTGCAGAAGAGCCACCGAGGCCTGTACGTGGCGCTTGGCGGAGTGCTGGTGGTCGCGATGCTCGCCGGCGGAGCCGTCTACGTGCCGCGCATGATGAAGACTCAGGCGACCAGCGCGCCTTCGAGCGCCGCTCCCGCCGCCACGGCGGCTCCGCCCGCACCCCAGCCGGCGCCCGCTGCTGCACCCGCGGTCGATCCTCAGGCCGCTCAAGCGGCCGCTAAGGCCGCTGCGGATGCCGCCGCTGCCAAGGCTGCAGCCGATGCAGCAGCAGCCAAGGCCGCCCAGGAAGCTGCCGAAGCCGCAGCCAAGGCTGCGGCCCTCGAAGAAGCGAGCAAGCAGGCTGACGGGCTCAGTGGCCGCGCTGCCGCTATCAACGCGAGCCTCACGACCTTGCAGCGCCAGCAGGCGGCGCAAGGCTACGGGCTTCGCGGAGACATGGTCGCCGCGCAGCAGCGACTGCAAATCAATCTCGCACGGGCCGAAGCGGCGCTGCAGGACAAGGACCCCGACAAGGCCAAGCAGTATCTCGACCTCGCCGAAAACGACGCCGAGACGCTCGAGCGCTTCCTCGGCCGCTAGTCCCGGGAACGCCATTCTGAATGGCAATGTCGGCTGGGCAATGGAATGAAAGCGCGGCTTATATCCGCAGGACGCTTCGCGGCGGCTCGGCCAGATACATCTGCTCGACTAACTCTTGCCGCCGCTCCAGCACATTGCGCTGATTGAACGATCCCTTGTCCGTCACTTCGCCCGCGTCGAGCGACGGCGGCTCCTCGCATAAGATCGCGCGCACAACGCGATTCGAACTCCCCGTCGCTTCCGCCGCGAACTGCTCGAGCCGCGACCGAAACTCCGCGCGCACGGCGTCGTTTCTCAAAATCGCGCCGGCCGAGGCAGCGGCAGCGGCATTCACGCACAGCGCCGCGCATGCACCGAGGTCGGGAAAAATCAGCACCGCGATGAAATCGCGGTCGTGCCCCGCGATCACCACGTCGCGGACCAGCGGCGCGAAATGCCCGAGAAATCTCGCGCGGAGCGGCCCAACACTCACCCACGTGCCGTTCGCCAGCTTGAAATCCTCGTTCAGCCGCCCGTCGAAGAGCAGCCCCTTGTTGACGTCGCCCGGATCGACGAAACGCACCGCATCGCCAAACCGGTAAAATCCCTCCTCGTCGAACACTCTTTCGGTGAGCTGCGGCTGCCGCCAATAACCCGGCGTGATATTGGGACCGCGCACGCGCGCCTCGAGCTTCGCCTCGTGCGGCGCGAGCTTCAATTCCACTCCGGGCACGGGCAAGCCGATCGTTCCGGCGCGGTCCGTCTCCCACGTCGTCTGAATGGACATCGGCGAGGTCTCCGTCGAGCCGAGGCCCGTCGCCATGATGACGCGCTCGCCGCACGTCGCCGCGGCGAGCTCGCGGTACGCGTCCCACACCGGCTGCGACAATCCCGCACCCGCGTAAAACATCAGCCCGAGCCGCCGGAAAAAAGTTTCGCGCAGCTCACGATCCGCGCGCAAAAACGGCAGCAGGTCTTCGTAGCCCTTCGGCACGTTGAAGTAGACGTTCGTCGAAATCTCGCGCAGGTTGCGCACCGTTTTCTCGATCGCGCCGGGACCGGGCTTGCCGTCGTCGATGTAAAACGTGCCGCCGTTGTACAGCGCGATGCCCACGTCGTGGTTTCCGCCGAACGTGTGGTTCCACGGCAGCCAGTCGACGATCACCGGCGGATCGTCCTCGAGAAAGCCGAAGACCTGCGCGATCATCTGCTGGTTGCTGCAGATCATGCGGTGCGTGTTCGTCACCGCCTTCGGCATGGCCGTTGACCCCGAGGTGAACAGGAATTTCGCGGGCGAATCCGGATTGATGCGCCCGTGCGCCGCTTCCACTTCGTGCGTCGGTTCAGTCGCGTGCAACTCCGAGAAGAGCGTCGCATTCTTGCGTGCGGGCGGAGCCGCCATCGCCGCCACTTCGACATCCTTCCCGACGACCGCTTCGATCGCGCGTCCGTAATGGCCGCCGTGCGAGACGAACACCAGCCCCGGCGTGAGAATCTCGAGGCAGTGCCGCAGCTTGCCAAAATCCTTCGAGACGAGCGAATACGCCGGCGAAATCGGCGCGACGGGAATGCCGGCGTGCTGCCCCGCGTAGGTCAGCAGAAAGTGTTCGAGGTCGTTTTCGGAAAGGATTGCGACCGGCCGCTCGGCCGAAAGCCCGCGATCGAGCAGCGCCTGCCCGAGCCGCCGGATCGAATCGAACGCCTGGGCGTAGGTGAGCGTGCGCCACTGCTGGTCGGCGCCGCGCTTCGCGATGCAGATTTTCCCCGGCGCCGCGTGCGCCCAGTGCGCGATCCGATCGGTCAGGATCTTCGGATACGACCGCAAAGCCTCTTCCGGCTTGATGAGCCACGCGCCGCTGCCGTGAGGATGCAGCGTCGCGCCCGACGTTCGCATCCGCACGTTGCGCACCCCAGCGGCGTGCGATGCGTTCGCGCCTCCGGCAATGCTCTTGTGGCTCATGGGCGCCGCACATTCTCCCACATTTCCTTCAGAGGGTATTAGCTGCAACAACGGCGGGGTAAGGACGCAGTAGCGGCGACAAAACGAAAAGGGCCGGGCACGAGGCCCGGCCCCTTCGGCCATGCCGGTTTCCGGTCTAGAAGTTCAACCGCGCGGAGAACTGGAACTGCCTCGGGTTGAGCACCGTCTGCGGATCGCCAAAGGTCGCATTGGGCGATGTCGGAATGAACAGCTCCGTGCCAAGCGGCGTGGGAGCGACGCTTCCGCCGGGCACGAGGGTCCCTCCATTCGGACAAAGCACGGTCGACGATCCTGCCTGGATGGCGCGGGTCACCCCGTCCTTGTAGTGGCGCGGTATCTGCCCGCAGAAGACCGGCGAGCCGTAGACGGAGAACACCTGATCCACATTGGCCCGGTTGAGCAGGTTGAAGGCGTCGACGGCCGCCACCAGAGAATACTTATCGGAGAACTTGAAGACCCGGGACACGCGGAGGTCCCAGGTATATTCCGGGTCGCCGATGTATGTATTCCTCCCGATCATCGTCTGGCAGGTCGCCGTGGTCAGGCAGTGAGTGTTCTTCACCTCAGGCCCCCCCACGCGATCGGTCGAGGCGCCGGCGAAGTCGTTGGTCGTGTCGGCGCCATAGTAGAGCGTGAAGGGGCGCCCGGATTGCAGCGTGATGATGCTGCTAGACTGGAAATTCCGGTACCACCCGTGGTCGGGCGCAGTCGCCGTGAAGTTCGTCACGAAACGGTGCCGCTGATCCTGGTTTGAGTTCGCGCGCTCCGCAGCGTAGTCGAACTGGTTGACCGGCAGGTTGATGAACGTCGTGAAGTTCCCGTTGTCGATCGTGTGCGAGTAGGTGTAGTTGGCTGTCAGGTTGAAGTACGAACCAATGCGCTCCAGCCCGGTGATCGTCAGGCCATTGTAGATCGCGTTCGCAACGCCGTTGTTGTAATCCAGCAGCCCGGCGCTGATCGTCTGCAATCCGCTCCCAACCGCGCCCGCAAACCACGGCCCCAGGCCGGCAAGTGCGCCTGTGCCGACGGCGGGTGTGCCGTTCGAGCACTTCGAGAACGTCCCGTTTGCGTGGAGCAATCCTTCAGACCATTCCGGTGTTGGGTCGGTCACGCCACCGTTTGCCGTCAACTCAGAAGCTGTCCAAGACGTGCCCACAGGGCAGGGAACGTTGATGTTGTTCCCGCGCACCAGACGGTGGGCTCCGACGAAGAGGTAACCGACGTTCAGCGCGAAGCCGTCTCCGAACTGCCGATCGACCTCGGCGCTGGCCTGTTCGGCATAGGGAATTTTGCTGACGTTGTGGTCCATGCCGCCCGTGCCGATGCCGCACTCATTGCCAGGAAGTAGGTCCTCGACAAGATCGCCCATGAAGCAGGTTCCGACCAACGAGACTTCGTGCGAAACGGGATCGATTCCGTCATAGCCGCCCGTTTGTATGACGCCTGCCCCGAAAGACGATGCTGTCGCGCCCGCGAATCCAGCCAACTGGTAGCCTTGAGATACCATGCCCAGGTTGGTCATCGGGAGTTCCTGCGGCAGGATGCTGGCTTCGGCGCAAGCCATCGCTACGTTTGCCGGCGCATGATTGCCGCACAGATAGCCCGGGACCGTCTTCTGGGTGTTCGGCACGAAGAAAAACGTCAGGTTGTAGCGGTCGTCGAACATTCCGAATCCCGCGCGAAGCACCGTCTTGCTATCGGGCGAGTAAGCGAGGCCGACGCGGGGCTGCCATCCTCGGTAGTCCTGCGTTACGAACTTCGATAGGCCTGACTCGACATCCCAGCGCAGTCCGAAATTGACGGTCAGTTTGGGGGTGACTCGCCATTGATCCTGCGCAAACAGGCCCCAATATCCGTGATCGATCGTCTTGCTGTAGGAGTTGAACAGCGACTGGGGGTAGGCGTTCGCCCAAGTCGACGTATTCAAGTTTGTTCCGTTGGATGCGAGGACGAGCGGCTCGCCGGCTTGAAAGCTGGGATCGGTCGGCACCGGCACGCCGGCGTACGCCACCACCACGCCATTGTCTACAGGCCTGGTGTCGCCATCGAGCCCTGTGCCCGCGACCGGACACCCGCCGCCTTCGCTCAATAGCGGGCTGGCCGGGGCTCCCCCCGTCTCCCAATCCGCGCCATACTTGTAGTATTCCGAGAAGGCAAACATGCAGGGCAAACCGGCCGGGATAATCAGCCGGACCGGCGTGAAGCCCGGGAAATTCTCGAGGCTCGTAAGCCAGTTGCCGTCCGCTCCGAACTTCGCGATGTGATTGCCCTTCACCCACGAGACCGACTCGGAAAGTTCAGCGCGGGTCTCATAGAGCCGGTCGTTGGCCCCGAAGTTGTGGCCGAACTGAAGATCGTTGGCCAGGTCCAAGTCCGGCTGGCCGGTGGCGCCGGGGAAGTTATAATGGCGCCGCGCGTATTGCGCTACTACCGTATTCACCACGTTGGGTGACAGCACGGAATTCACCGTGGCGACCACGGATTGGTCGCGCGTATAGAGGTCGCGGCCCGCGCTCGGAACCGCGATTCCGCCGTTATCAAGGGATTGGCCCACGAGTTCGCCAGTTGCGCGAACATCCTCGACGTTATAGCGGACCGCCAAACGGTTATTGGTTGTCAATTGACGGTCGATGCGGATGAAACCGAAGTCGTCGTTTCCCGTCTTCAGAAATCCGTTGATGTAGCCGAACGCCTGCGCCGGTGTCAGCGGGGTCCCGGCGCCGCCGCATGCCGCCAAGGACTTCTGGCAGCCCTCGGGCGCAAGTCCCATCTGCGCCTTCGCCTGGTCAATCAGCGTGAGGTTTCCGCCGTCGCCGTTGCAATTCGAGCTCAGAGTCCCGCTGAAGCAAACGAGATCGGGCGCGAAGTCGGGGGAATTCGCACTTCGCTTGCCCTCATAGTTGACGAAGAAGAAAGTCTTGTCCTTTTGAATCGGGCCACCCGCCGCGATGCCGAATTGATTCTGGCGCAACTCGTGCGGCAATGGCGCGGGCTGCAGCAGATCTCGAGCGTCCGTGGCGCTGTTCTGGAAATATTCGTACGCCGTGCCGTGGAAATTGTTCGTGCCGGACTTGGTGACGATGTTGACGATTCCGCCCACCGCTCGGCCATAGTCCGCGCCGAAGCTGTTGTTCACCACGCGAAATTCCTGCACCGATTCCTGCGGCGGCGTCGCGCGCTGGATGCCGCTCGCCGCATTCACGAAATCGGCGCCGTCCACCGTGACCTCATTGCTGAACGACCGCATGCCGCCGAAAGAAATCTGCGTGACTTCGAACTCCGTGAACACCGTGCCCAAGCTCGTGCGGCTCGTGGTGACTCCGGGCGTCAGCAGCGCGAAGTCGGTGAAC
>Ga0335073_10011458_pt1 | contig 12453 bp, 11 predicted proteins | sample Lox_Sample_22_FD_207093 | JGI IMG/M metagenome (GOLD analysis project Ga0335073, IMG submission 207093) | Soil microbial communities from Loxahatchee National Wildlife Refuge, Florida, United States - Lox_Sample_2.2 | ecosystem: Environmental > Terrestrial > Soil > Wetlands | place: USA...
GATGCCCCTGAAGGCCGCGCCGAGCACGAGCCGGAAGGTGATCTGCCAGGCGCGGAGGAGGGTTTCGTAGGCGTTGCCCTGGACGGCGATGGCGAGGAACAGGACGGGGATGACAGTGGCGGCTGTGGCATAGAACAGGCCGTTGAAGGCCGGGGCCGCGGCGGTGTGTGCCAGTGCTGCGAGGCTGGTCATGCCTGCCAGGATGCCCGTGCTGCGAGCTGGTTTCTCGTAACCGGCCCGGTCCGGGCGCCGGGGGGCGACCGTGAAGGTACGACCGCCTGAACCGTATGGCCGGTCCTGAGCTGCGAACCCTAGCTTGCCGGTGCCCCTGGCTGCCCGGAAGCACGCAGTCTCGCTTGCGATGTGGCCGATGGGCCGGCGTGCATCTCGTGAGCCTGATTTAGCGGAACGTCGTCCCGGCGATAGCGGACATCGCAGGTCACGGTTACCGGTGCTTCGGCCGCTAGCACTTCGAACCTCGCCTGAGTAGCCTCGGCCAGCCCTGCTGCGCTGAAGATCGAGTAGATGTTGTCGCCGTGCATGACGATGTTTTCGCCGGCTGGGCGGAGGCTGCCGGGCGGGTCGATGGCCCACCGGGCGATATAGGTTCCGCCTTCCGCATGCGGCTCTAGGCCCGCGATCTCGAAAGTGACCTCTCCGCCTTCCGGCAGCTCGTCATAAGACGTGATCAGCTCTATGTTCATGTTCCCTTCCTCGGGTAATGCAATGAGCGCCGCGGGGCGCTTGTCTGCTGGCTGCCGGAGACCGGGAGCGGCATGCCGCCAACGTAGCGGACGGGACGATAACCACGATGGCGGCGGCGATGGCCAGGATCCATCCGGCGATGGTCATGGCTGCCAGCATGCCGGATGTCCGCAAGTCACAAGAGCGGTCAGGAGCAGTCAACTTGCGGGACTCGTGAGCGGCCAGTAGCCGTCAGGAGCGGGCAAGCACTATCGTTGCCGGTGAGACTCGGATTGAGGTGGTTGTGTATCCCGGGCGTCATGCCCCGCTCGCCTCCCCGATCAGCCTCGCGAACGGTGTTCGCCGCCTCGCGCTAGTTGCCGGGCAGCACATGCGCGTAGACGGTCACGGTGATCATCGGGTTGGAGCGCTTGCTCGCGGGCAACAACCTGTCCCGGCATTACTGGCCAATGCCCAAATAACAAATATTTGCGCAGTTAGACTGGCATGTGTGAGCGATGACACCACCCGTGAGCACCAGCTGCCAGGCGGCCCTGACGTGGTGTCGCTCACCGCGCACTGGTACGCGAAGGCGCGTGAACAGGCGGCGCGCACCGGTGGCTCGCCCGAGTTTGCCGCTGACATCGCCGAACTGGGAGATCTGAGCGCCCGCATCGAGGCACTCGCCGCCGAGCCCGACCTCGTGCCACAGCGTGATGGCTCCGACATCAGCCGCCGGTATGAGCGCAGCGCTGACCTGCTGGACCTCAACGCTCGCGTCGCCGAGATCATGACCCGCGTCGCGGGCGAACCCGAGGCCACCGCCCTTTGGCGGCGCATCGCAGACGACCAGTGGGATGCAGCGGCCTCAGCCCGCCGCGCCGCCGTGGCCATCGGGACCGCCAAGACAGAGTAGCCCCGCGAGACCCGCCCGGCCCGGGCAACCGAAACGGAGCACCGCCCGCCGAGGTGTGACACCCTGCGCCAGGTCAGGCCGGCCCATCATGGCGATCAGCTCCTACGATCGGGGCATGGCGTCTACGGCCCGCCGTTCGATTACCACGGTGCGTTGGTCGTGACCGACGCGGGTGAGATCGTCTTCATCCATCCGCCTGGGGGCCCTCGCGAAGCCCCGGCTTCGCTGCCGAACAACCCCTGTGATCCTCAGGAGAAGTCGGAGGACGCAGCGGTGCGCATGGTTCGCGAGATGACCGGGCTCGAAGTAACGATTGCCCGGGAGTTCGCGACGTTCATTCAGGAAGGCATCTCAACCGGGACGGTGCGCGCATTGCTGCATCGCCCGTGTCACTGGCGGGGGCTGATCCAGGGCTGATCCAGGGCTGACCCGAGGGACCGGCGCGAGCGTACCCGCCTGACGCGCTCCTCGCGATCATGCCGATCCGCGGCGCCAACCAGCGGACGCTCGGCGCTTATCTCACGCAGCGCAGCGAAGGCTGAGACTCCTCGGGTGACCGCGAGCGACCGCGCTCGGACCGACGTCGTTCCAGTTCAGCCCGGTGAAGCTCCCCGTGAGCAACCGTGAGAATTTCAGCCCAGACGCTGGGCGAGCGGACGAGGTTAACCTGCGCGGCAGTCGCTGTCGGAGCCTGCGGCCCACTGACCTTCGGCCCGGGCAAAGCGGCAGGTGGCTGCCACCATCCCTGGATATTCCGCTGGGCTATACGCGCGGCATAGGTATTACGCTGCGTCTGCTGGCCGTACACATAAGGCACAGGCTCAGGCAGGCCATTCCGTGGTGAGGTGCGCTGGCGAGGAGCGGCGTGCGCTGCCTTGATCGCGGTCATGATCTCTTCTCTTCCCTGCGGTACCGTCCGCCGCCGACCGCATGAGCTGAGTACGATCACGCGAGTCCCTGCGAGTCGCAGGCCCTGGTCCTCGTTCGTACCTCCGGGCGGGCCTCTGGTGACTCGGAGTGGGTGTCTTTGAGTGTACGCGAGATGTTCACGCGGTTCGGTGCGGGATCAGCGTTACGCCCTGTATGTCGAGGGCCGGACGGGCCGGTAGCAACTCACCCCGGCTGCCGCTGCGCGAGTCGGCCAGGGTCATTTTCGCTGGCCGGCCGGGGCAGGGTTGAATCATGAGGGTGGGTACACAGCCCAGGCAGCGGCTCACCCTCGCGGTGGCGTGCACGGCTCAGGTCATGATGGTGCTGGATGTCCTGATCGTGAGCGTCGCCCTTCCGTCCTTGCAGCGCGAGCTTCACCTCTCGCCCGCGGGCCTGGAGTGGGTGGTGAGTGCCTACGCTCTGGCCCTGGCGGCCCTGATCCCAACGGGCGGGGCGCTGGGCGATCATTTCGGGCGTAAGCGGGTCTTCATGAGCGGGGTCGCGCTCTTCATGCTCGCCTCGGTCGGATGTGCTCTTTCGGTCTCGGGGGGAATGCTGCTCGGTTTCCGGGTGATCCAGGGGATCGGCGGGGCCGTCATGTCGGCCCTGACCCTGTCCCTGATCACTGAGGCCTATCCGCCGGAAGCGAGGACCGGACCGATCGGGCTGTGGGCCGCGGTCAGCGGCCTGGCTGTCGCGGGCGGCAGCGTGGTTGGCGGCTTGCTGCTCAGCGTGTTCCCGTGGTCATCGATCTTCTGGGTCAACGTCCCGATCGCGGTAGTGACCCTGGTCATCTCCTGGTTCGCGGTTGCGGAGTCCCGCGAGCTCATACCGCGCCCCTTCGACACTGCCGGCGCGGCGCTGAGCGCTTCCGGGCTTCTGTTCCTGACCTTCGGGTTCGTCGACTCCGCCGACGCGACCTGGCATTCACCGGTCGTAGCCGCGGCCGTCGCCGCGGGCGTGGCGGTCCTGGTGCTCTTCTTTGTGTGGGAGCACAGGGCGGCATTCCCCATGGTTCCGCCGGAGTTGCTGCGAACCCGCAGCTTCGGCCGGGCCTGTGCCGTGTACCTGCTGGCCTACCTCGCGTTCTCGGGATTCATCTACTACGTCACCCTTTTCTTCCAGAATGTTGACGGATGGTCCGCGCTGCGCACCGGGCTCTCCTGGCTTTTCTTCTGCATCCCGTACTTTGCCGTGGCCCAGCTCAGCAAGCGGGTCGGGCGGCGGCTGTCGGCGGCATCGGCCGTCGGGTGGGGCTGCCTCATCGCCGCCGCGGGCGTGCTTGGCATGAGCCAGCTGACGACGGCGGCGCCGTTTGCCTGGCCGGCCGCCTGCTACATCCTGGTGGGGGTGGGCTTTGCCCTGATGGTCCCGGCGGGTTCGTCCGCGGCGATGGCCGAGGTTCCGGAGGGATCGTCGGGGATCGGGTCAGGCCTGTTCAACGCCTGCCGCCAGATCGGCACCGCCACCGGGCTGGCCATCCTGGGATCCATCGGCGTCGCCGCGACCCTGGCCGACTGGCACCACCAGGCCGGATCTCTCCCTCCGGCCGAGCAGCAGCGGGCAGCCCAGATCGGGGCCGACGTCGCGGGCGGTCAGGTCCACATCGCCGCCGCGGCCGGAGGCCAGCACGCGCTCGACCTGGCGACGGCCTCCTTTCTCCGCGGTTTCGAGCTCGCCCTGCTCATGGCCGGTGCGATCCTCGCCGCCGCTGGGGTCGTGGGCTTCCTCGGCCTGCGGCACTTGCAGGGCCCTGCATCCCAGCAGCGCCGCAGGACCGATGTAAGCACGAGCAGCTGAAATGCGATGGCTCATGCGGGGCACGGATCCTGGCTGCCCCGTAGCCCGGGATATCCGGATCGGGCCGCCTCACGGCAGGTGACACCTCGCCAGCGGGCTCATCACCCACCCCCGTCGCGGCCTCGCCGGGACCGGCACCGGAATATATTCGTGAGGTTCCTCATTATGGTAGTCATCATCGTAACGAAGCTCATGATGAGGCAGGTCAGCGTAGTCATGCCAGAGGAGAAGTCATGATCACGCCTGAGCAGGTAGGCGAGCGGTATCTCGCGGTCCATCACCGGATGTTCCGTGCCGTCAACGATCAGATGAGCGGATGCGGCCTGTCCATGGCCCGGACCAAGGTGCTGATGCGGCTCCGCGAGCAGGGACCCACCCGGCAGAGCGTGCTGGCGGCCGATCTCGGGCTGTCCCCGCACTCCATCACCGACATCGTCGACGGGCTGGAGCGCCTAGGCCTGGCCGAGCGCCGGCCGGACGCCACGGACCGCCGGGCCAAGCTCGTCGCCATCACCGACGCGGGCGACGGCTGCCTGGACGTGGCGCGCTCCACCCGCGAGCGGCTGCTGAAGCAGATCTTTGGCGCCCTGGGCCAAGAGGACCGGGCAGCCTTGCTCCGCCTGCTCGACATCCTGGACGATGCGGCCCGGCCGCTGGCCGTCTCGCCGGCCGCGTCCAGCGCGCCGGTGGTCTCGGCATGATCGCCGGGCCCCGCGCGACCATCGCCATCCGAACCAGCCACGCTTCTCACCCGGGGGTATAGCCCGCCATGTCATCCGTGTCCTCTGTCGCCGACAGCCACCGCACCGAGCGCAGTGATCATCGCTGGCTCATCCTGGTGATCGTGGCCGTCGCCCAGCTGATGGTGGTGCTGGACGCCACCGTCGTGAACATCGCCCTGCCGTCGGCCCAGCACGCGCTGGGGTTTCCCAACAGCGACCGGCAGTGGGTGGTGACCGCGTACGCCCTGGCGTTCGGCAGCTTGCTGCTGGTCGGCGGGCGGATCGGCGACATGTTCAGCCGCAAGTGGGTGTTCATCACCGGCCTGGCCGGGTTCGCTCTCGCCTCGGCACTCGGCGGCGCCGCCGTCTCGTTCGAGATGCTGGTGATCGCCCGGACGCTGCAGGGCGCGTTCGGCGCCATCCTCGCGCCTGCCGCCCTGGGCACCCTGGTCAGCACGTTCCGTGACCCGCGCGAGCGGGGCCGGGCGTTCGGCGTCTTCGGGTCCGTCGCCGTCGGCGGCGGCGCGGTGGGCCTGATCCTCGGCGGCTTCCTCACCGAGTATTTCTCCTGGCGTTGGTGCCTGTACGTCAACCTGATCTTCGCCGCGATCGCGATCGCCGGCGCCCTGGCTTACATGCGGAGTATCCGGCCGGACAGCCGCCCGCGGATGGACTGGGCCGGAGCCGTGCTCGCCTCGTCTGGGCTGTTCCTCATCGTGTTCGGGTTCTCGCACGCCGAGACTGCTGGCTGGACCGCCGCCCTGACCATCGGCTCGCTGGTTGCCGGCGTGCTTCTGCTCGCGGCGTTCGCCTTCGCCGAGGGCAGGGTCAGCCACCCCCTGCTTCCGCTGCGGGTGGTCCTGAACCGGGCCAGGGGCGGCTCCTACGTCGCGGTCGGGCTGACCGGGATCGCGATCTTCGGAGTGTTCCTGTTCCTCACCTACTACCTCCAGGTGGTCAAGGGCTACAGCCCGGTGACCAGCGGGCTGGCCTTTCTGCCGATGATCGCCTGCATCCTGCTCAGCTCGAACATCTCCAGCATCGTGCTGCTGCCCCGGCTCGGGCCGCGGACGCTGATCGCTGTCGGCATGCTGGTCGGCGGCGGCGGGATGGCCTACCTCACCCAGCTCACCGTGACCTCCAGTTTTGTGGTCAGCGTGCTGCCGGCGCTGCTGGCCATGGGCCTGGGCTTCGGCATGATCTTCTCGCCGGCCATCAACACCGCCACCACCGGCGTGGCCCGGCGGGACTCGGGTGTGGCCTCGGCGCTAGTCAACACGATGCAGCAGGTCGGCGGGTCGATCGGGACCGCGGCGCTGAGCACGGTGGCGCTGACGGCGACGGCGACCTACCTGGCCGCGCACCACGCAGGACCGCTTGCGCCGGCCACCGCCGCGGTGCACGGCTACACCATGGCGTTCACGGTGTCGGCGGCGCTGCTCGGCCTCGGCGCGCTGCTGACGTTCCTGCTGGTGCCGTCCAAGAGCCAGCTGGAGGATCTCAGGAACGCGGCCACGGCGGACGATGCCGCCGTGGCGCTCAGCCCGGCCCTGGCGGAGGCCATGACCGACTCGCCGGCCAGCGTTAGCGGACGGTGAGCCTCGCTTCTTGCCGCTGGGCGGGGCTGTCTGCCCAGGCCGCCTTCGCGGCCCTAGCCGGCCGCGATGCCAGATGGGCTGGCGGCGGGGTGAGAAGGCTGCATGACCTCTGGTGCGGCCGCCAGTACCGGTGCCCCAGGGACGGCCGGCAGCTGGCTGAGGACGGTGCGGGTGATGTGGCGGTAGGCGGCGGGGTCGACCGGCATCAGCCAGTGCCACGCGCGCACTGCCGGGCTGATGTTGACGTGCAGATCGCCGAGCACCTCGTCCACGTTGTGTAGCGAGAACGGGATGATCTTCCCGCCGCAGCAGTGGTGGGTGTCGGTGGCGACGTCCATGAAAGCAAGCTGGTCGACGACCTGCTGGCGCATCTGAGCTGGCCCGGGCAGCGCGACCGCGCCTGCCAGATCCGCAGCAATCCAGACTGCGGCCATCTCCGCGTTGAGCGGGCTGAAGAACGAGGAGTTGTACCCGTTGAAGTACAGGTCGGGAGGGCCGACCGGGCGGATCTGCCGGTAGAGCATGAAGTTGCCGCGCTCGTCGAGGACCTGCGCCCTGACGTCGGCGGGCAGGAACGGCACGCTCTGCGTGAACCCGGTGGCGCAGACGATGAGGTCGGCGGGAAGCCGGGTGCCGTCGTCGAGCTCGGCGGCGGGCTTCCCGCCGTCGGCCAGCAGCCGGGCGATGCTCTGGTTCGGGTGGACGACGATGCGGCCGGCGGCCACACCCTCGAAGAAGCCCTCGGTGGCCAGGCCGATCGCCCCGCGCACGATGTCTTCCATGTGCCCGGGCGGCACCAGGCCAAGCCGCTCGAGCCTGAACTGGCGGACCGACGCCGACCCGATAGAGTTGATCATCCGGCCGCGCACGCCGTTGGCCGGGCCGTGCAGGAACCTCTCGACGCCGCGCGGGCGCAGGTACTTGAAGAGGGCCTCGCCCATGCGGGTGAGCAGCAGCATCTTGAAGTTGACGAGGCCGCCGATACGGCGCGGCACCTTCCACAGCAGGTGCCGGGCGATCACGTCGGTGCTCGCCGCGACCTCGCTGACCGGCACCGTAATGTCGCAGGCCGATTTGCCGTAGCCGACGATCAGCACGTGCTTGCCCCGCGCCTGCGCCTCGTCGTTCAGCTCGGTGCCGGGGAGTATCGCGCCGCCGACCGCGGTGAACTCGGCTTCGCCCGGATAACCCGGCACGGCCGGCTCGCAGAACACGCCGTTGGCCACCACGAGTTTGTCGACGTGTTCGGCCATGCCCGCGGCGGTGACGGTCCAGCCGCCGCCGGGTGCCGGGGCAGCCGAGGTCACCTCGGTGGACAGGCGCAGCCCCGGATCGAGGCCGAAGTGGCTGGCGTACGCCGCGAGGTAGGCCTGGACCTGCGCCCCGGTCGGCCACTCGGGATAGTCGCGGGGCATGGGAAAGTCCGACAGGGAGTACTGTGCCTTCGGGCTCTGCGTGGTCAGTCCGGGGTACCGGCGGGTGCGGCTCCACACGCCGCCGACGTCGGGTGCCTTGTCGTAGACCACGACCTCGTGCCCGGCCTCGGTGAGCACCTTCGCGGTGGCCAGCCCGGCGACGCCGGCGCCGACGATCCCGACGCGCATGGTCAGCTCACCCCGGGCGGCAGCTGCAGCATGATGCCGAAGTCGGCCATGATTTGCTTGATCTTGCCGATGTCCTTGGGGCCCGGCGGCATGTCGGCCAGGGCCTGGTAGTAACCTTCCAGGCCGGCCGGGGACACCACTGAGATGACGCGGGATTCCTCGTCGTAGGTGTTGCGGAACGTGTGCACGACATCCCGCGGCAGGTACAGGTAGTCGCCCGCGCCGAGCGTGAAGTCCTCGCCGCCGAGGAAGACGTCGAGCTTGCCGGCCAGGCAGATGAACGACTCGTCCTCACGGGTGTGGATGTGCGCCGGCGGCCCGTCGGTCCGCGGCGGTATCGAGTACTCGAACAGCGAGTACGCGTCGTGCGTGGACTTGCCATCGGTCTTCATCGTGATGCCGAGGCCGATGGCCGCGATCTGGTGGCCCTCCCGCGAGGGCAGCATGTATCCGCCGCCAAGAGTCATCGCCGCCTCCTTGTGTCGCAGACCGGGCCGCCCACCGCGCGTCCCGCGTGGTTAATGTCACAGCGTGCGGCGGCGGCGCCGGTCCCGCAACGATCTGTCTCACTCAGCGGGACGGCAGCCGCGGGCGGCTGGTGTAGGCGCGGGACGCCGCGGCGGCCGACAGCCGCACCGCCGGCCCGATGCGGTCGGCCCGTACCAGCTGGCTGGGGCCGGTCACCGACAGCGCCGCGACCACGTCGCCGAGCGGGCCGAAGATGGGCGCGGCGACGCAGCTTACGCCGATGTTGCCCTCTTCACGGTCGATCGCCCAGCCCCGCTCGGGCACCGCGGTCAGCTCCCGCATGATGGCGACTTTGCTGGTCAGCGTGCGCGGGGTGCGGGCCGGCAACGGCCCGGCCAGCACGGCGTCGATGGTCGCCGACTGCGAGTAGGCGAGAATCGCCCGGCCCAGCGCCGAGCAGTACGCCGGGATCATCCCCCCGGTCTGCGACAGCATGGGCATGGCCCGGTGCCCGGAGATCTTCTCCACGACCAGGATCTGCGTGCCGTCCAGCACGCCCAGCTGCACGGTGATCTTCGTGGCCTGGTGCAGGTCCTGCAGGAACGGAAGCGCCGCCTCGCGGAGTTCCAGCCGGATCGGCGCCAGGCTGGCGATCTCGAACAGGCGGTTCCCGATGCGATAGCGCTCTTCTGGCTTCTCCAGCCACCCGAGCCGGATCATCCGCTCGGCCGTGCGGTGCGTGGTCGAGCGGGGCAGCCCGCACCGGGCGACCAGGGCGGCCAGCGTGAGCTCGCGGTGGGTCGCATCGAACGCGCCGAGGATCGCCGCCGCCCGGTCGAGCCCGCCCTCGGGCGGGCTGTCGTCTCGCTGAGTGGGACTCATCGTTGGCCCCGCGCGGTCATACCGGTCAGGCTAACCCCGAGACGGGTAGCTCGCACCGGGCCCGGGGAGGACACCATCACCGCACGGACCGCGCTCATCGGCGGGGGCGCCGCCGGCATCGGCTACGCGATCGCCGCGCGCCTCGCGCCCACCCACCGCGTGGTCATCACCGGGCGGCGCGCCGAGCCGCTCGCCGCGGCGGCGGCGCGGCTGCGAGAGCGGACGGGCACGGCCGTCGGCACACTGGTCAGCGACGTCGCCGAGCCGCTCGCGGCGGAGGCCGCCATGGGCGCGGTGACCGCCCGGTACGGCCCGCCGGACGTGCTGGTGCTCAACGCGGGCGGCCCCCCGCCCGGCCGGATCCTCGACGTCGCCGACGACGCCTGGCGGGCCGCGGCCGAGCTGCTGCTGCTCGGGCCGCTACGGCTGGCCCGCCTGGCGCTGCCGGGCATGGCGTCCCGCGGCTTCGGCCGGCTGGTGTTCGTGACCTCGGCCGCGGTCCGCCAGCCCCAGCCGGATCTGGCCGTCTCGGTGGTGCTGCGGTCGGCGGTCACCGCCGCCGCGAAGCTGCTGTCGCGGGAGTACGCCGCCGACGGCGTCACCGTCAACTGCGTGGCGCCGGGCGCTACCGACACCCAGCGCCGGCGGGACGTGCTCGCCGCCCGGGCCGCGCAGGCCGGACGGCCGCTTGAGGAGGTGGACGCGCGGGACACGGCGGAGGTTCCGGCCGGCCGGCCGGGCACCCCGGACGAGATCGCCGCCGCGGTCGCGTTCCTGGCCTCGGCCGAGGCCGGATACGTGAACGGGACCGTACTCGCCGTCGACGGAGGAAGAACGGAGATGTTCTGATGGGACTGTCTGGCGCCGGCTTCACCATGGCCGACTTCCTCACAACGGTCAGCGGCCCGGTCCGCCCGGGTATTGCTCGCCCGGTCGTGGTGCACGCCGCCGAACTGGAGTCGCTCCCGGCCGGGCAGGTCCACAACCCGGCCACGCTGGCGATCGCCGGGCGGCTGCCGACCGTCACGTTCGAGCTGTTCCGGCAGACGATCCCGCCGGGCCAGAGCTCGGACATGCAACGGCACCACCACGAGACGGTGCACTACGTCATCTCCGGGCGCGGCCACAGCGACATCGAGGATGACCGTGAGGCCTGGGCGGCCGGCGACTTCATCTACACGCCGCCGTGGACCTGGCACCGCCACTACAACGACTCGGCCAGCGAAGCGGTCGAGTTCCTCACCATCGAGAACTCCCGCCTGCTGCAGGCGCTCGGCGTCGGCCGGCGGCAGAGCGCCGGCCTGTGCACCGTGGCCCAGGCGCGCGCCCGATTCGGAGAGGACCAGTCATGAACGACCTGCCCGAGCACATCAGCATCTGGGGCGAGCTCGCCGACACCGACCACGAGCTGGGCCACGTCGACGTGGGTGGCGTGCGCACCCGCGTGCTGCGCGCCGGATCCGGTCCCGACCTGGTGCTGCTGCACGGCACCGGCGGCCACCTGGAGGCCTACGCCCGCGACATCGCGGGCCTGGCCGCGGACTTCCGCGTCACCACCTACGACATGGTCGGCCACGGCTGGTCGGACCTGCCGGACCGGCCGTACACGATCGACGTGCTCACCGATCACCTGATCGGGCTGCTGGACACGCTGGATATCGGCACCGCGCACCTGTCCGGCGAATCGCTGGGCGGCTGGGTCGCCGCGTGGGCCGCCGCGCACCATCCCGAGCGGGTCGCCCGGCTCGTGCTTAACACGCCCGGCAACATCGCCAACAAGCCCGAGGTGATGGCCCGGCTGCGAGAGAGCACACTCGCCGCGGTCCGCGACCCGAGCGACGCCACCGTGCGCCGCCGCGTCGAGTTCCTGTTCCACCACACCGAGATGGTGACCGACGAGCTGGTCAACCTGCGCCGCGCCGTCTACAGCCGGCCCGGCTTCCTGCGCGCGATCAGCAACACGCTGGTGCTGCAGGATCCCCAGATCCGCAAGGACTTCGCGTGGGATCCCGGCTGGGTCGGCAAGATCGGCGCGCCGACGCTGCTGCTGTGGACCGACCACGATCCGACCGGCGGCCTGGACGAGGCGGCGACGCTGCTGGGCTGGCTGCCCGACGCCCGGCTGTACGTCATCGAGGACGCCGGCCACTGGCCGCAGTGGGAGAAGCGCGAGGAGTACCTGCGCGTGCACCACGACTTCCTGCTGGGCGGCACGGTCGCGGAAGCGGCGCTGAGCGGGGAGACGCCGTGAGCGAGATCGTCGGCATGATCGGCATGTCGCACTCGCCGTTCGCGACGATGCTGCCGCCCCCGAGCCCGGCCGCGCCCGGCGGCCGGTTCCTGGCCGACGCGTCCCGGGTCGCCGCGGCGGCCGGCTCGCTGGCCCCCGACGTGATGGTGGTCATCGGCCCTGACCACTTCCACGGGAACTTCTACGACGTGATGCCGCCGTTCGTGCTCGGCGTGGCGGAAGCCGAGGCGTTCGGGGACTTCGGCAGCCGCCGGGGCCCGCTGCCCGTAGCGTCAGCCCTCGCCTGGTCCATCCGCGACGGGCTGGCCCGCGACGGGTTTGACATCGCCCTGTCCCACGCGCTCACCGTCGACCACGGCATCGCGCAGAGCTACGACATGGTCCGTGGCCAGGCCGACCTTCCGCTGGTCCCGCTGGTCGTCAACACGGCGGCGCCGCCCCTGCCGTCGATGCCCCGCTGCGTGGCGCTCGGCCGGTCGCTGGGCACGGCGATCCGGGGCGCCGCCCCCGGGCGGGTGCTGGTCGTGGCGAGCGGTGGCCTGTCGCACTGGCTGCCGTCCAACGACCCGCGCGACGCGTCGGTCCCGGCGGAGCGGCG
>Ga0335073_10011459_pt1 | contig 12453 bp, 5 predicted proteins | sample Lox_Sample_22_FD_207093 | JGI IMG/M metagenome (GOLD analysis project Ga0335073, IMG submission 207093) | Soil microbial communities from Loxahatchee National Wildlife Refuge, Florida, United States - Lox_Sample_2.2 | ecosystem: Environmental > Terrestrial > Soil > Wetlands | place: USA: Florida...
GGACGGATCAGCGTCTCAAGTCCCGCCTTCGCTTTCCACCGCCAGATGTACTGCGCGGGATACGGCCGAATGGCAGCGCGCGGCAAATCGCCGTCGGGCACCTCTTCGTCGAAGAGCACGATTCGCGCGTCGAGCGCGACGAGCCCCTCGGGAGACGCGACGAGCGGATTGATATCGATCTCCTTGATTCGCGGCAGCTCGACCGGGACATAGCTGAAGCGCACGAGCAGGCTTTCGAGCGCCACGAGATCGACGGGCTTCCGCCCTCGGACGCCGCGCAGAGCCTTGTAGATCTTGGTCTGCTCCATCAGCCGCTGCGCGAGCGTGGTATTGAGCGGCGGCAGCGCCAGCGCGCGGTCGCGATAGACCTCGACGAGCTGGCCGCCCGAGCCGAACAGCAACACGGGCCCGAATTGCGGATCGACGCTGCTGCCGAGGATCAGTTCGTAGCCTTCGAGGCGCACCATCGGCTGCACGGTGACACCCTCAAAACTGTCCGCGCCCGCGTACGCTGCCGCGCTGGCCTCGATCGCGCGGAAAGCGTCGCGCACCGCCTCGGGCGTGCGCAGATCGAGCTTCACGCCGCCGACGTCGGTCTTGTGCGTCAGCGTGAACGAATGCAGCTTGACGACGACGGGAACGCCCATCTCGCGCGCGATCGCCACGGCTTCGTCCGCCGTGCGCGCCAGCTTCGTCGGCACGGCCGGAATGTCGTAGAGCGCGAGAATCTGCTTCGACTCGAACTCGGTGAGCAGCGTGCGGCCCTGCGCAACGACCGCGGCGAGCATTTCTCGCGCCTTGCGCCCCCGCTCCTGCGCGATTCCCGGATCGTCCGCGATCGAGGGCGTCTCGTAAAGGCCGCGCAAGTGGGTTGTGTAGCGCCACATGTACTCGAAGGCGCGCGCCGCCGTATCCGGATAATCGAACGTCGGAATTCCCGCTGTATTCAAGATCGCGCGTCCCTTCTCGACTACCGTCCCACCCATCCAGCTCGCGAGCAGCGGCTTGCCGTGCGCCTTCGCGTAACGGCTCAGGCGGCTTGCCACGCTCGCCGGATCGGTCATCCCCTGCGGCGCGAGAATCGCCAGCAGACCGTCGCTTCCCGGATCGCGCATGGCGATTTCAAGGGCGCTCGCATAGCGCTCGGGATCGGCGTCACCGAGGATGTCGATTGGATTCCCGCGGCTCCAATGCGGTGGCAATAATTTGTCGAAGGCCTGCTTCGATCCGTCGGAAAGCGGCGCCAATTCCCCGCCGCTGGCGATCAGCGCATCGGTCGCCAGCACGCCGGGGCCGCCTGCGTTGGTGAGAATCATCAGCCGGGGACCGGCCGGGCGAGGCTGCTTGCTGAGCACCTCGGCCATGTGGAAGACGTCCGCGATGCTCTGCACGCGCAGGACGCCCGAGCGGCGCAGGGCCGCGTCGAAGACTTCGTCGCTGCCGGTGAGTGCGCCGGTGTGCGAGGAAGCCGCTTTCGAGGCCGCTTCGGTGCGCCCGGCTTTGATGACGATGATGGGCTTCGTCATGGCGACCTCGCGCGCCGCCGAAAGGAACGACCGCGCGTCGCCGACCGATTCCATGTAGATCAGAACGCTCTGCGTGCTCGCGTCGTAGCCGAAATAGTCGATGAGGTCGCCCCAGCCGACGTCGAGCATCGAACCCGTGGAAACGAACGCGCTGAAGCCGACCTCTTCGCGCAGGCTCCAATCGAGAATGGCGGTGAGCAGCGCGCCGCTCTGGCTGAGGAAGGCGACATTGCCGCGCCGGGCGATCGTCTGCGCGAACGTGGCGTTGAGCCCGACGATCGGGTTCATCACGCCGAGGCAATTCGGGCCCACGAGCCGCATCCGCCCGTGGCCGCGACGGAGCTGCTCGGCAATCTGCTGCTCGAGCGCTTTTCCTTCCGCGCCGCGCTCGCGAAATCCGGCGGAGATCACGACCGCGGATTTCACTGCTGCATCGACGCACTCGCCGACCACGGCCGGCACGGTCGCGGCGGGAGTCACGATCACGGCGAGATCGATCGGGCCGGGGGCTTCGGCAATCGAACGATAGGCGCGCTTGCCGAGAATTTCAGGGTGCCGCGGATTGATGGGATAAACGGAACCTTCGAAAGACGCGTTGAGGAGATTGGCGAAGGTCGTGCGACCGACGCTCCCGGCGCGCTCGGTGGCGCCGATCACCGCCACCGAGCGCGGGCGGAACATCACGTCCAGAGAAAGCGGCCCGATTTCGTGCGCGCCCTGAGACGAGGCGAAGCTTTCGGCGGCCGACATGTCTGGGCTCACATCCACACTATCGGCCGTCGCCGCGCTTTTTTCAATCATGGCCGCGTGCGTTTCAGGCGCGGACAGTCAGCACGGGGCATTCGGCGTGCGCAACGACGCGGTGCGCCGTCGCCCGCTCGAGGTGGGTTGCCGCGCCCAGGTGCTTGCCGCGGTCCCGCAGGCCGAGCACGATCAGGTCCGCTCCTTTTTCCTTCGCGGTCTCGAGGATCTTTTCCGCCGGATTGCCGGCGTGCACCACGGCTTCGGCCGTGCACCAGAGTTCGGCGTTCGGCGGCATGATTTCATGCAACTCGAAGATGGCGTTGGAGACAATGTCCTGCTCTTCGCGCTCGCTGCGCGGCGCGCCGGAGGGCTTCATCACGTGGAGCAAAATCAAGCGGGCCTGGTTTTCCTGCGCCATCGAGATCGCGTAAGGCGCCGCCGCGAGTGACTCCTCGGAAAAATCGGTGGCGTAGAGCACGCGATGGAATTTCGCACCCGCGTGCATTCCGCGCCGCGCGAACGGGCCGATCGTCAGCACCGGCGCCGTCGAACGGCGAAAGACTTCTTCGGCCACAGAACCGAGCAGCAGCTTCTCCGCGCCCGTGCGACCGTGCGTTCCGAGCACAACGAGATCAATGTTGTAGTCCTTTATGGCGCGTTCGACGGCGGGCCAGATCGCAACGTCGCGGTCGACGATTTCGTCATGGGCGACGCCGGAAAGCTGCGCGGCCACGTGCTTCATATTCTGCTGCGCCGTCTCTTCCTGCGCCTCGATTCCGGTCGGGATCAGCTCGGGTGCCGTGTAGACGTAGGCCGCGGGTATCATCACGTTATACGCGTAGACTTTCGCTTGGAATTCGCGAGCGACGGCAGCGGCAAATGGCAGCGCCGCCTCGGAGGGCTCTGAGAAGTCCGTGAGATACAGAATGTTGTTGAGCGTCACTCTTGCGCCTGCTTCTTTCAGGTGTGTCATGGGACCCTCCTGAAAGCGAAGAATGCCGCAACGGGGCAGTACGGGCGGTGACGCGGGTCACTATTTCTGGTGACCGGAATCACGCGCAAATTTCTGCTGCAAAAGGAGCAAGGACTTTGCTCCCGTCAGCAGGCTTGCGTGTCAGAAATCGGCACAAAAACGCGGGTTTTGGCAGATTTTGCGCGGCGGGGTCAGCTGTCGGTGAACAGGGCGGCGCGGGGCTGGCCCTTGGCAAGCGGCAACGGCTCGGTCGATTCACTGAAGTCGTTCGTCCAGCGCCACAGCGCGAATTCCGGCATGTCCTCAAAGTGCTCCGGGATGTAGGCGCTGTGCTCGTAGAGCTTGCGCCGCAGGAGTTCTTCCAGGTCGGCCGATTTCGAACGGAGTCGCGGAACGTACTTCAGCGCGTCGAGGGCGAGGTGCAGGCGGCTGATCTTATTGCGGACGACCATGTCAAACGGAGTGGTGGTGCTACCTTGATCGATGAAGCCGCGAACATGAAAGCGAGCCTCGTTGGGGCGGCCGTGGATCATGCTGTGAATGCTCCAACGGTAGCCGTGATGGGCGAACATGACGGGAGCCGATGCGGTGAACAACTCCTCGAAATAGAGGTTGTCCATTCCGTGCGGGTGCTCCGCAGGACTCATGAGCACAGCGAGATCGATCACGTTGACGACGCGGACGCGGATTTCCGGCAGATATTTTTGCAGTATCCACGAGGCGGCGACCGTCTCGAGAGTCGGAACATCGCCCACGCAGGTGAGGACGACGTCCGGATTACCGTCATCGTTGCTCGCGAACTTCCAGATCGAGGCGCCGCGTGAACAGTGCTCGACGGCCTCCTCCATCGTGAGCCACTGCAGCTGCTCCTGCTTTCCGCAAGTAACCACGTTGACGTAATCGCGGCTCCGCACGCAATGATCCATCGTGCTCAGGAGCGTGTTGGCGTCCGGAGGATAGTAGGTACGGATTACGGTACTGCGCCGCGCCAGCGCGTTATCGACAAAGCCGGGCGCCTGATGGCTGAAGCCGTTGTGATCGTTGCGCCAGGCGTGGCTGGTGATGAAGACGTTGAGGGACGCGATCGGCTTGCGCCAGGGCAATTCTTCCGCCTCTTCGAGCCATTTGGCGTGTTGCGTGAGCATCGAATCGACGACTTGCGCAAACGCTTCGTAGGAAGACCACACGCCGTGACGGCCGGTGAGCAGATAACCCTCGAGCCAACCCTGGCAGCAGTGCTCGCTGAGAACTTCCATCACGCGGCCGTCCGGGCTGACGTGATCGTCGATCGAAACGATTTCGGCCGCGCTGCGGCGGCCGGTGACCTCGAAGACGGCGTTGAGGCGGTTTGAATTGGTCTCGTCCGGGCAGAAGAGACGGAAGTTAGTCGGATTCAAGCGGATGACGTCGCGGAGAAATTCGCCGAGCTTGCGGGGCGGCTCGGCGATCACACAGCCCGGTGCGGGAACCTCGAGGCCATAATTCATGAAATTCGGCAGGTCGAGCGGAACCATCACGCGGCCGCCATTCGCGTGCGGCGTAGCGCCCATGCGGTGCGCGCCATCCGGGGCGATTTCGCGCAGCTCGGCGATCAACCGGCCGTTCGCGTCGAATAGCTCTTGGGGGTTGTAGCTTCTCATCCAGGCTTCGAGAAGGCGGAGATGCGCCGCGTTTTCGCGGACGTTGGCGAGCGGAACCTGGTGCGCGCGGAAGGTGCCTTCGATGGGCACACCGTCGACTTCTTTCGGCCCCGTCCAGCCTTTCGGCGTGCGGAGAACAATCATCGGCCAGGAGGGGCGCTTTTTGAATCCGTTCGCCCGCGCGTCCGCCTGAATCTCGCGGATTTCGGCGTAGCACCGATCGAGGATGCGCGCGAATTCCTGGTGCATGTACGAGGGATCGTCGCCTCCGACGAAATAAGGCCTGTAGCCGCGGCCACAATAGAGCTGGCGCAATTCGTCGTCGCTATTGCGGGCTTCGACAGTGGGCCCGGAGATCTTGTAGCCGTTCAGATGCAGGATCGGAAGGACGGCGCCGTCCGTCGCCGGATTGAGGAAGTCAACGCCCTTCCAGCTTCCTTCGAGCGGGCAGGTTTCCGCCTCGCCATCGCCGACGACGCACGCAACGATCAGATCGGGATTATCGAACGCCGCGCCGAAGGCGTGCAGCAGCGAATAGCCGAGTTCGCCACCCTCGTGAATGGAATTCGGGACGTGGGGCCCGCAATGGCTCGGCACACCGCCGGGCGTGGAGAATTCGCGGAAGAGGAGGCGCATGCCCGGGGCATCTTCCGTGACTTCGGGCCGCACGCTGGAGTACGTTCCTTCAAGATAGGAATTGGCATTGAGCGCCGGGCCGCCGTGGCCGGGGCCGGCGACGTAGAGGACGTTGGCGTCCTTTTCGCAAATCAGGCGATTGAGGTGGACATAGATGAAGCTCAGGCCGGGCGAAGTGCCCCAATGGCCGAGGAGGCGCGGCTTGATGTGTTCGCAGCGAAGAGGCTCGCGCAGCAGCGGATTTTCCTGCAAGTAGATCTGGCCGACGGTGAGATAGTTCGCGGCCTGCCAATAGCGCTGCATCTTATCGAGAAGCTCGGGCGAAAGCGGCCCGGCAGCAGGCGCGGGAGGCTTATCGCGGCCCCGGAGGGCATCCACAACCGTGGAAAGCTTTTCGTCGAATACGAACATGGCCCTACCCCCTCAGGAATGCGGTTCAGCAATCACCGAAACGACGTGCCGCGCGATCATCTGGTCTTCGTCCGTCTTGATGACGAGAATCCTGGCACGGCTTCGCGCGGTGGAGATCACGGCTGCGGTATTGCGATTGAGTGAAGGATCGATTTCGAGGCCGAGGAATTCGAGGCCCGCGCAGATTCGCTCGCGGACGGGCCAGGCATTTTCTCCGATGCCTCCAGTAAAGACAAGAGCGTCGAGGCCACCGAGCACGGCGACGAAAGCGCCGACGTATTTTTTCGCTCGATAGCAGAAGAGCGCTACGGCTTCGGCGGCGCGGTCGTCGGCCAACTCGCGCTCGAGCAGATCGCGCATGTCGCTGCTCGTGCCGGAGACGCCAAGCAGTCCGGACTGCTTGTTCAAGAGCGCGTCGGCTTCCCGAGGCGAGATTCGATCGCGCTGCTGGAGATAGAGGACAGCAGCGGGATCAACATCGCCCGAGCGCGTGCCCATGACCAGGCCTTCGAGGGGTGTAAAACCCATCGAGGTGTCGACGCTCGCACCGCAGTTCACCGCGGTCATGCTGGCCCCATTGCCGAGATGGGCGATGATCAGGCGCCCGCCGGCGAGGGCGGGATCGGCGACGCGGAGTTGCTGAAGGATGAAGTCGCAGGAGAGGCCGTGGAAACCATAGCGGCGCATTCCCTGCTCGTACCACTTGCGCGGAAGCGCGTACATGCGCGCGACCGCGGGCAGGCAGGCGTGAAAAGCGGTGTCGAAGCAGCCCACCTGCCGCACGGCGGGAAGCTGGCCCGCAAGAAACCGAATGTTTTCGAGCGCCTGAGGCGTGTGGTCGGGATCGAGCGGAGCGATCTTTTCGAGTTCGGAAATCACGCCGGGCGTGATTTTCTGCGATTCCGTGTAGCGAGCGCCGCCGTGAACGAGACGATGGCCAATGCCTGCGAGGCGGGTGGCGTATCCCTGCAACGCGAGCCATTTGAGGACGGCGGTCAGTTCGGCGTTGACAGCGCCGGCACCTTCGACCGGCGACTCGATGAGCGTTTTGCCGGAGGCGTCGGTGATTTTGAGGCAGGCGGCGGAAGTGCCGGCGCGGTCGACTTTGATCGATGCGAGCAGCCGGGGCGCGAGTGCGAATTCGTAGACGCCCGCCTTGAGGGTGCCAGACCCCCGGTTGATTGTCAGGATGGTTCGGTTCTGTTCGACGAGCATCTGAAATTTCAGAGGGAGCGCTTTCGGACCCTGAGGCGATTGTGCGATGAGCGTGGCGGGTCGGAATACGGATTTAGGGCGAAGCGGCTCGCGAGAATCCAATGATCGAGCCGCATCGATTATACAAGGGATGAGAGGCGCGGATTGAAAAAGACAGAGGCCGCGAGATCGCAATCAAAACGAGCGTTCCTGCCGGATGCACGGCCGCAGGGCGCAGCAAGCAGCGCCCCTGCAAACCCAGTGGATTCGGCGGTTCCGATGAAATCACCCCACGGGCAAGCTAGTGCAGGGCGCCAATTTGAAAGTTGAGCTCGGAGAGCTGGGTTTCGTAGTCGTACTTGGCGCTGGCCTGCTCGATCTGCGCCTGCGTCTGATTGAGCTGCGCCTGGCTCAATTCGATGATCGAGCTGAGGCCGAGCCTGTAGCGCGCCGAAGCGAGATCGAGGGCCTGGTTGGCCTGCACGAGCAATTGATCGGTGACGGAGAGGCGTTGATAGGCGGAGTTGGCGTTGAGCCACGCGGTGCGAACGTCGCGCGAGATGCGATCCTCGAGATCGCGCAAGGAGGCGTCTTCGGCACGCGCGCGTTCCGAGGCTTCCGTGTGGAGCGCACCGAAAAGGTGACCGTTGAAGATCGGAATGTTGAGGTTGAATCCGGCGGCGGCGTAGCGGGGAGCGAGCTGAGTGGCACCGACGGGAGTGAGGCCGGCGGCGCCCGCGGCCGAAAGCGTGGGGAACGACAGATCGCGCTGGGCGGTCGCATAGCTGTGCGCCGAATCGACGTTGAAGCGCTGGCCGATCATCTCGGGGCGATCGGACATCGCCTCCTGGATCAGCCGATCGACATCCGAAGGAGGCGCGCCGGGCAGCGGCTGCTCGACCAGCTGAAACGATCGCTCCCGGGCGTAACCGAGCGCGGCGGAAAGCTGGGCGAAGGATGCCTCGACATCATTCTGCGCCTGAATCAGCAGCAGCCTGGCCTGCGCAAGATCGACGTTGGCGAAGCTGACGTCGAGGCCGGACTTGATTTTATTTTCTTCGAGGGCGGTGACCTGATCGGAGACGAGCTGACGTTCCTTCACGGTTTCCTGGGCAACGGTGAGGACAGCTTGCGATTTGAGAACGGAGTAGTAGGCCTCGTCGACCGCGACGAGGACGTCGGCGCGCGTGGTGACCACGTTTTCTTCCTGTGCCTTCGCGTGATAGCTCGAGCTTTTCACGAGTTCGTGCGTGCGGCCGAAGTCGGTGACAAGCTGATTGATCGTGAGGCCGTTGGCGTAGCGTTCGTAGATGACCGGGTTGTTCAACGCGCCAGCGGCGATCCGGCTGTTGTTCTCCGAATCAACGCCGGTGAGGCTGCCGTAGACGGCCGGGTAATAGGCCGACCTGGCTTCGGTGACCTGTTCTTTCGCGGCGGACGCGAGATAGCTCGAGACCTGAATCCGCGGATGATTCTGAATCGCGATCTGTTCGGCCTGCCGCAGCGTGAGTGGTTGCGCGGCGGTCGAAGGGGCGGATTGCGCGGGTGGCACGGAGGGCGGCGCCATCTGCCCACTCGACGCGACCCCTGCGAGCGCCACGAAAATGGGCAAAGTGAACCAGCGCCGCGTGCAGAAATTCCGACGTTTCATTGCGCGGGCTCCGGTTCGGGCATCGGGTGGGCCGGGCCGCGGTTCTTGTAGATCATCAGGTAAGCGGCGGGCACGACGAAAACGGTCAAGACGACCGAAACGATGAGCCCGCCGATGATTACGCGAGCGAGGGGCGCGTAGGCTTCACTGCCCGCTTCGAGTTTGAGCGCCATCGGCAAAAGGCCGACGATCGTGGCGAGCGACGTCATCAGAATCGGGCGCAGGCGGATGCGACAAGAGTGCGCGACCGCTTCCCGGACGGGCGATCCTTCCTGGCGAAGGCGATTGGCGAAGTCGACGATCAGAATACTGTTCGAGACGACCATGCCGGTGAGCATGATGATCCCCATCAACGATTGAATGTTGAGCGTGGTATCGGTGAACGCGAGCGTGAGCATCACACCGACGAGGCCCGTGGGAATCGCGAGGACGATCAAGAACGGATCGATGAACGACGAGAACTGCGCGACGAGAACGAGGAATACGAGCAGGATCGAGAGGATCAAGCCGAAGCCGAAACTGCGGAACGAGGCGTTCATCGTGTCGACCAGGCCGCGGATGTTGATGCGGATGTTCGGTGGAATCTGCGTGGCTGCGACGATCTTGGCAACCTCCTTCGATGGGCCGCCGAGATCCTCGCCGGACGGCGCGACGTAGACGTCGATGGTGCGCTGCAACTGGTAGTGGTCGACTTCGGTTGGCGTGAGGATCGGGGTGATGTTCGCAACCTGATTGAGGTACGTCGGCAGCCTGAGATTCGGCGCGCGCAGCGGCATCGTTTCGAGATCCTGAATCGTTTTGACCTGATTCTCGGGATATTGCACGGTGACGAAGTAGTTGTTGCCGGTGCGCGGATCGACCCAATAGCTCGGCGCGATCATGGCGTCGGAAGTAAGCGAGGTGATGAGATTGTCGATCACTTCCTTGGGGCTGAGGCCGAGCTCGGCGGCGCGGTCGCGTTCGACGTTCACTTGCAACGCGGGATAGTCCATGTCCTGCGGGACGTAGACGTCGGAGACGTCCTTGAGCTGGCGGAACCGTTCTTCGAGATTCAGCGCGATCGCATCGTCGGTTCGCAGGTCCTGGCCGCTCACCTGCACGTCGATCGGCGCGGGCATGCCTTGGTTCAAGACCGAATCGACAAGGCCGCCCGACTGGAAGAACGTGCGGAGCTCGGGCAGTTCCGCGGAGACGCGCTTCCGGACTTCGTCCATGTAAACAAAGCTGCTAAGCTTGTGATCTTCCTTCAAACCAACTTCCACGAAAGCCGTGTGCATGCCAGAGTTGGGCGTAGTGAGAGACGACAGGTCGGGCGTGAGACCGATATTGGAGACGATCGCGTTCAGGTCGCTCGGGCGGACAACCTGCCGCACGATGTCTTCTACTTTCTTGATGTAGCCATCCGTGACTTCGATGCGAGTTCCGGTGGGCGCTTTGACGCTGATGATGAATTGGCCGGCATCGGTGCGCGGAAAGAAAGACACGCCGACCAGCGGATAGAGCGCGAGACTGAGGACGAAGACGCCGATGAAGCCATAGACGACTTCCCTCGGGCGATCAAGGACGTTCGCCACCCAGCGGTCGTAGCGCTCGAGAAGCTTCTCGAACTTCACATTGAATTGTTGGTGGAATTTCGCTCCCCAGGACTGGTGTTCGTACGGCGTGCCGTCCGTCGTGATTTCTTTATCGGGCGCGGCGTGCATGGAGCCCTTGAGCAGGCTCGCACAATAGAGAGGCACGACCGAAACCGCCACGAAGTACGAGGCGAAGAGCGAGATCACCACGCTGAGAGCCAGCGCCGTGAAGAGGAATTTGCTGACGCCATAGAGCAGCGTGACGGGGAAAAACACGACGACGGTGACGATGGTGATCGCGAGCACCGCGAGCCCGACTTCGTTCGCGCCCTTTTCCGACGCGACGGTCGGCTCTTCGCCGAGTTCGATATGCCGAAAGATGTTTTCGAGGACGACGACGGAGTTATCGATCAACCGCGAAAAGGCGAGGGCGAGGCCGCTCAGGATCATGCTGTTGATCGTCGCGTTGCCGATGTGCAGAACGAAAAACGTGACCATCACCGAAAGCGGAATCGAAAGAAAGACGGCGACCGTGGCGCGCGCGCTGCCGAGAAAGAGCAGAACCATCAGCGCCGTAAGGATCAGTCCAATGCCGCCTTCGCGCAGTACGGTCGAGATCGCCTGCTTCACAAAGAGCGACTGATCGAAGACGACGTGGGCATGGAGTTCCGCCGGAATATCGCGAAGATGCTTGATCGCTTCCTTGATCCCGTCAACGACCTCGATCGTGTTGCTGTCGCCGCCCTGCTTTTGCACCGGGACGTAGACGGAGCGCTGGCCGTCGACGCGCACGATGTTGTACTGCAGCGCGGCGCCGTCGACGGCCTTGCCGACGTCGGAGATGAAGACGGATTTGTCGCCGTCGGTCTTCAGCGGCACTTCGTTCAGGGCTTTCGCGCTGGGAACCTGCGCGTTGGTGTAGAGGTCGTAATCGAGCGGGCCGATGCGGACGTCGCCGGCAGGCAAGATGAGGTTCGATTCGTCGGTGGCTCGAACGACGTCCATCGGGCTAAGCTCGTTGGCCTGTAACTTCAGCGGGTCGACGTAGACCATGATCTGGCGGTACTTGCCGCCGTAAGGCTGCGGCACGGTCGCGCCGGGCACGCCGGCGATCTGGTTGCGAATCGTGAATTGCAGATAGTCGTGAAGCTGCGTTTCCGAAAAGCCGGGCCCATCGACGGTTAGCAGACACACCGGAAGATTCGATGCGTCCATGCTCATCACGACCGGCGGCAGCGTGCCCTGCGGAAGGCGGCGAAGATCGGCCATCGCAAGATTGGAGACTTGCGTTACATCGGCGTTGGCGTCGGTGCCAGGCTGAAAGTAGACCTTGATCAAGCTGACGCCGGACATCGAGCGCGATTCCATGTGGTCGATTCCGCCGCCGAGAGTAAAAAAGCGCTCGAACGTGTCGGTGATGTCCGCTTCGATCTGCTGGGGAGGCATGCCGCTATAAAAGGTGGCGACTTCGACCACCGGAATATTGATCGGCGGGAACATATCGACGGGCATTTGCACGACGGCGGTGAGCCCGAGAACGCAGACGAAGAGGCATATGACCACAATCAAATAAGGATGGCGGAGCGAAAACGACGACATGAAGACTCCTAGTTCATTTCCGCGGGCGTCACGGCGGCCGGCGCCACGAGTTCGCCCGGCCGGAATTGGGCCTGCTCGCCAAAGATGACGCGTTCGCCCTGCCGCACGCCCGACAAGATCTCCACGTCCGTGGCGCTCTGAATTCCGGTTGTCACGTCGCGCCGTTCGATGCGGTTGTCCGTTCCGACGGCCAGCACGGTACCGCGCCCCTCGCCCGAAGACTGCACGGCCTGGACGGGAACGGTGAGCGCGTCCTGCACCGTCTGAAGCGGAATCTCGACGGTCGCGTACATGCCGGGCACGAGTTCGTATTTGGGATTGGGAACATCCACCTCGGTGTGCATCGTGCGCGTGTCGGGATCGATCTGGCCGGAGAAACGGACGATCTTGCCGTCGAATTTGCGATTGAGGCCGGAAACATTCACGGCGACGGTTTCGCCTGCGTGGATACCGGCTACGGCGCGTTCCGGGACCGGGATCACCAGGCGGAGAAGATCGTTCTGCG
>Ga0335073_10011460_pt1 | contig 12453 bp, 9 predicted proteins | sample Lox_Sample_22_FD_207093 | JGI IMG/M metagenome (GOLD analysis project Ga0335073, IMG submission 207093) | Soil microbial communities from Loxahatchee National Wildlife Refuge, Florida, United States - Lox_Sample_2.2 | ecosystem: Environmental > Terrestrial > Soil > Wetlands | place: USA: Florida...
CGAATAATTTTTATATACGGAAATATTCGAGCGCTTTTCCCGTTCAAATCGCTCGATTACATGATCGAGCATCGCCGCCAGATCGCCTTCGACCAAACGCAGGCTCTGCGGCCGGGCAAAATCCAAAAAGCGCGTGATCAGGGAGTTGGTGCGGTCAACTTCTTCCTTTATATATCCCGCCATTTCCCGCGCGATTTCATTTTCTTTTTCCACATTGCGCGCCAGCAGCTCGGCCGACGTTTTCATGGTGCCCATCGGATTGCGCAGCTCATGCGCCAACCCGGCAGTCAATTGCCCCAGCGCCGCCAGCCGCTCCGAACGCCGCACCTGCGCCTCGGCCTCCTTCAAGCTCCGATTCGCCGCCGCAAGCTGTTCCGCCGCAAGCTGATATTTGGTCGCCTCCTCGCGTTTCCCTTTGGCCAGCTGATGCGTCGCGTAGCTCACCAGAAACAGCGATGCGTAGCGAAGCACCAATTCAAATTGGCCGTCGCGTCCGAACGCGATCGGGTCGGGAAAAATCCGGTTGAAGACCCACAGCCAGATCAGCAGGGAAGCATTTTCGGCCGCGGCGATGATCGCCACCAGCGCGCTGCCGAGCAGTCCGAAAGTGCTCGCCGCCGAAACCACCGGCAAGAACAAGAAGAACCAATAACTGGAATTAATGGGCATTTCTTCCGGAAAAGGCTGGCTGAAATACATCAGCGGATAACAGAGCGCCAGGTTCAGCGCGATCGCCAGCTTCGCCCCGATGTGGGGCTCCAGAACCTGCACCACGCCGATCGCCATCAGGCACGTAATCACCACCGGATCGTGCATTTGGCCGAACACCGCAATTGCGGCGAACAGCAGCAGCCACACGAAATCCTGAACGCGAAAATAGCGGCGCCAGTTCATATCGCCACGAATTGCAGGAAAAGATCCACCATTCTTCGCGCCGCCGACGCCGGCAGACCATGCGGCGCGCCCTCGAAAATTTCCAGTTCCGCGCGCGCCGGAATCAGCTTCAACGCGGCTTTGATTTCCTCGGCCGAGCCGAACGCGTCGCGCGTTCCGTGCAGGAACAGCGCCGGCGTCTGCAATTTCGCGAAATGATCGGTTCGCGCCCGCTCCGGCTTGCCCGGCGGATGAAGCGGATAAGACAGCAGCAGCAATGCGGCGGCGAGCCGCGGATTTTCGGCCGCGGCGAGGGTCGTCTGCCGGCCTCCATAAGAATGCCCGCCGAGAAAAATCTTTCCGTCCGCAATCTCGCGCAGCGCCTGCGCCGCGCGTTCAATCCCTTCGCGATCCCGCGCCGCCTGCGCCGGAAACGGCGGACCTTTCGCCCGCGCCTGCCGGTACGGCAAATCAAAACGCAGCGCGCTCCATCCCGCCTCGGCGAATTTTTCGGCTAGCGCCTTGAGCAGCGGGGCGTCGCAATTCGATCCGGCGCCGTGGGTCAGGGCAATGGCGGGCCGGGGACCTGCTCCACCGGCCGGCTCATGCAGCCAGCCCCGAACCATTTCCTGTTCAAAACGTTTCAATGCCGATCTCGCCCTTTCCCCACACCGTCTGCCGCCCCACGCCGGTGTGCCGTCCGATCTCGAGGTACGGAAGAAACTCGCCCAGCTCGCCTTCGTACTCCGCGAATCCGCTGAACCCTCCGATCGAATGCCGCTGTCCGGTCGATCCGCTCACCCGCTCCGCCGCGATGTTTTCAATTTCGCACTGAGTCATACGAATCCGCGCGGCGCGCCCGCCGGTCGCAGGGAAGTCGATCTTCAGCGGTCCCGCTCCATATAACGCCCGCAGCGTGCTGATGCGATCGCGCAGCCGCGCCCACAACACGTCGAATTCGGGACGATCCGCGCCCTTCAGTTCCGTCGGGGTCAGGAATCGCACGCGCAACGAACCGCGACCACCGGGAACGGCCAGCCCTTCAAGCGGCATGCTCACTTTCCGGGTTTCGATCGAGTCCAGCAATGCGAACCGGCCCATGGCTTGCGAGAGATCCGGCATAGCGCGCGAATCGAAGACATTTAAGCCCACACAAAAGCTCGCGCCAGCCGGGATGGACGCGCCCTCCAGATGCGCGGCGCGCAGCACGAACGGCCGCGGACGATGGCGCAACCCGCTCGGACCCTCCGCAGCAGACGGCGCAAACCATTGCTGGTAAGCGTCTTCCGAGAGAATCCTCAAATTTTTCCCGAGCGCGCCGCGCAGCCGGTTTGCAGCCGTCCCGCGCGGAAAATCGAGCGCAGCCAAGGCGCGGAAATGAAATCGCAGCGCCCAGAAATCGAATGTATCGGCCAATCTCAATCTTAACCCTTATACTAAAAGTGAGTGTCTTTCAGGCTTGGAATCGACTATAAGCCCCGCGGCGATCAGGCCACGGCGATCGAAGCGCTGGTGCGCGGGGTCAAAGATGATGAACAGCACCAGGTGCTGCTCGGAGTCACCGGATCGGGCAAAACCTTCACCATGGCCAAGGTGATCGAGCACTTCGGCCGTCCCGCGCTGGTGCTGGCCCACAACAAGACCCTGGCGGCGCAGCTATATCAAGAATTTAAAACGTTTTTCCCGGCAAATGCCGTCGAATATTTCGTCAGTTATTACGATTATTATCAGCCCGAAGCTTATATACCCGCGGGCGACGTGTATATCGAAAAAGAAGCGACCATCAATGACGAACTGGACAAGCTGCGTCTTTCCGCCACGCGGTCTCTCTTCGAGCGCCGCGACTGCGTGATCGTGGCCAGCGTAAGCTGCATCTACGGCCTGGGTTCGCCCGAAGCGTATTACGGAATGCTGTTGATGCTCGAAAAAGGGCAGAAAATCGAGCGCCAGGACATCACCTCGCGCCTGGTCGACATTCTCTACGAACGCCACGAAGGCGATTTCAAGCGCGGCACGTTTCGCGTGCGCGGCGACGTGATCGAAGTTTTTCCCACCTACGACGACAACGCCTACCGCATCAGTTTATGGGGCGACGAGATCGAATCGCTGGAACAGATCGACCCGCTCACCAGCCAGGTGAAACAAACCTTTCTGCGCTTGCCGATTTATCCCAAAACGCATTACGTGATGTCCGCGGAAACGCGGTCCAATGCCCTGCGCAGCATCGAAAACGAGCTCTCCTGGTGGAAAGAAGAGCTGGAAAAACAGGGCAAGCGGATCGAGGCGCAACGCCTGTATCAGCGCACCATGTTTGACCTGGAAATGATCCGGAATATCGGATATTGTCATGGAATCGAGAATTATTCCCGGCATTTTTCCGGACGTCTGCCCGGCCAGGCGCCGCCCACGCTGCTCGATTATCTGCCGCACGACGCGCTGCTGTTCATCGACGAAAGCCACCAGACCGTCCCGCAGCTTCGCGGCATGTATCACGGCGACCGCTCCCGCAAGGAGACACTGGTCAAGTTCGGATTCCGCCTGCCGAGCGCGCTCGATAACCGTCCGCTGACCTTTGAAGAGTTCGAAAATCGCGTTCATCAGATCGTCTATGTTTCAGCGACGCCGGGTCCATACGAGTTGACCAAAACGTCTGGCGTGGTGGTGGAGCAGATCATTCGCCCGACCGGTCTGGTTGATCCCGAAATCGACGTCCGCCCGATCCGCGGCCAGGTGGACGATCTGCTGCACCAGATCCGGCTACGGGTCGAACGCAACGAACGCGTGCTGGTGACCACCCTCACCAAGCGCATGGCCGAAGATCTTTCCGAGCATTACAGCGAAGCCGGCGTGAAGTGTGCTTATCTGCATTCGGAAGTTTCCACGCTCGATCGCGTCAAAATTCTACGCGACCTGCGCCGCGGCACCTACGACGTCCTGATCGGCGTGAACCTTCTGCGCGAAGGCCTCGATCTTCCCGAGGTTTCGCTGGTCGCCGTGCTCGACGCCGATAAAGAAGGTTTCTTGCGCTCGGCCGGATCGCTGATTCAGACCATGGGCCGCGCCGCGCGCAACGTGAACGGCCGGGTGGTGCTGTACGCCGATGTCATGACCGATTCGATGCGCCGCGCCATCGACGAAACCATGCGCCGCCGCACGTTGCAGCGCGCCTACAACGAGGCCAACAATATCGAGCCGCAGACAATTATCAAGCCGATCGACGCTACGCTGGTCGCCGTGGCTGAAGCCGATTACGTCACCGTGCCGCTGGAACCGGAAAGCGAAATCGAAGCGCTTCCGCCGGAGCGGATGGAAGGCTACATCGCCGAGCTCGAAGAACGGATGCGCGAAGCGGCGCGCAAATTCGACTTTAAAGGGGCCGTGGAATTTCGCGAGCGCATCAAAAAATTGCGCGCCCAGACGGTCGGCGCCGCAGTTTCGTGAAGACGCTGGAAGCCGGCCTGATCAGCGCCGGCGGTTTTTCCAAATCTTTTCTGGCGCGCATGCCGGCGGTTCTGCGCACGCTCGGCCCGGTGAAAGCGACCTCGTTTCGCGTGGCCCGGCGCATCGCCAACGCCGCGCGCGCCGGCCATCCGGTGGAAACCTACGCGGCCTTGGGCGACCGCGCCTTGCTGTGGATCGCGCTGCCCGAGGCTGCGCTCGATCGCGTGCTGCGCGACCTTTCCGCGGAAGCGTCGCTCGCGCGAAAAATGATTGTAATCTGCGCCACCACGCGCGGCAGCGCGGCATTGCGCGCGCCGGGCAGCATCGCGACCCTGGATGCAATTCCCGGCGATGAACGTACGCTGGTGGCCGAAGGGCATCCCTCGGTTCTGCGCGAAATTCGCCGCATCGCCGCGGACGAACAGCGTAAGTTGATCGAAATTCCGCCCGGGGCAAAGGCGGCGTACCTGGCGGGCGCGCATCTAGCCTCCAACCTGCTGCTTCCCTATTTCAGCGCCGCTGTCGAAATGCTCCGCGAGGCCGGGTTTTCGCGCGGGCAGGCGACGCGCATCGCCGAAGGCCTCGGCGCGCGCTCGCTTCGCTCCTACGCCAAAGCCGGAACGAAGGCCTGGAACACCGCGACGGCCCTGGACCTGCACGCGTCGCGCGAACGCGACCTCGCCTCGATTCGCGCCGCCGATCCGCGGCGCGGGCGGTTATATGAGCGGGCGATCGAACAGGCGCTCGAATATTTCAAAGATTGACCGGTTTTCTTAAGAGCGATGCAGGCGCCCGCGCCGGGTGAAGCAGCGTAAGACGTCAGGCGCTCGACGCGCGCCGCTTACGTAAAACAATCAAAATGGTCGACGCGGTTAATTCCCCGGAACGCCGAAATAGGGCACCCCGGCCTGCGTCATCATTTTATTCAGCGCCGGAACGTCCGCCGCCAGACGGTTCAATTCCGCCGTGTCTTTTTGCAACTGCGCCGAACAATCCTGCGCCTCGGCCATCTGATGCGACGTTGGCGCGCCGGTGTAATTATCGATCTGCCCCAGCAGCCGCGCGATCTTCTGCGTCACTGGCGGCGGAGTGTAGCGGGGCGGCGCACCGGCTCCTCCACCGAATCCACGGCCGCCATTGGCCGATTCAAATCGATCCGCAACGGTCTTCGCCCGCGCCAGCAGACCGTCCGCCGATTTCTGGATCGACTCCGGAATTTTCGGTGCGTCCGGCTGTTTCCAGCTGTCTGTCAGATCGCTCAGCGAGTTGCGAATCGCCACCGCTCGCCGGCGCGCGGCGTCGGCTTCGCGCGTCAGCCGCACCAGCGTGTCGATGGTCTGGCGACGCTTCTCGCGATCCGACGGCGAAACCTGAATGCGCGGATCCTGCTCCACCATCACCGTTTTCGAATCGCTGCTGCCGCTCATCGCCACGGTCACGGTATAACTTCCCGGCTCGACCAGCGGACCGCGATTTCCCAATCCCCCGCGTCCACCACCGCCGCCGCGCCCCGCCGGCGGACTGCCGGCGCTCCGTTCCACGCCGAATTCCGTATCGAGTTCGCCGCCGAATCCTGCTTCCGGATTCGTTTCCGGCGTAGCCGCAGCCGCTCCGCCGCGCCCACCGCGGCCACCACCCCCGCGGCCGCCGCGACCAGCAGTTTCCGGCGCGACCGCCGCATCGTAGCGAAGGTCCCAGGCGATGCGATTGATCTCGCCGCCGGTCGCGCGCGCGTTGAATTGGCGCACCCGATTGCCCGATTTATCCGCCACCGTCACCCGCATTTGCCCCGAATTTTTCGCATAAACATCGAGCAGCAGACCGGCCGGCGCATTCGGCGCGAAAAACAGCGCCGATCCGATGAACCCGCGATAATCGGCCATTTTCCATTCGATCGCGGGACGCGTGTCGAACAATTTCAGATCGCTGGTCAGCACCTGCGGCGTCATCTGTTCGAGCGCGCTGATATCATCCATAATCCAGATCGACCGGCCGTGCGTCGCCAGAATCAGATCGTGATCGCGCGGCTGAATCTGAAGATCGAAAACGGGAACCGTCGGCAATCCGTTCTTCATCTGGTGCCAGTTGTGCCCGCGATCGAAGGTCACGAACAAGCCGAACTCGGTGCCGGCAAACAGCAGATCCGGATTCACCGGATCTTCGCGAATCACGTGCACCGTTCCGGCATCGGGCGGGATGCCGCTGGTGATTTTCTCAAACGAATCGCCGTAATTGTGCGTGACGAAAATATAAATCCCGTAATCGGCGCTGCGATGATTGTCGAAGGTCACATACACCGTGCCGGGATCTTTGTGCGACGGCTCGATTCGGCTGACGTATCCGCCCTTGGGCAGACCCATGATGCGGCTGACCGCGTTCTCCCACGTTTTGCCGTCGTCGCGCGACATCTGCAAATTGCCGTCGTCGGTTCCAACCCACAGCACGCCGGCCTTCGCGGGCGATTCAGCGATCGCGGTGATGCACGGCCACGCGGCGATGCCGTCGCTGGGCGATAACTCGTCGGCTTGCACCTTGCCCATGATCGCCATTTTGGTGCGATCGGCGTTGGTCGTCAGATCCTCGCCGAGCACCTGCCAGGTATCGCCGCGGTCGGTTGATTTGAACAGGTGATTGCCGCCGTAATAAATGGTCTTCGGATCGAACGGCGAGATCATCAGCGGCGAATTCCACTGGAAGCGGTAGCGCGGCGCCTGATCGTTGGGCTCCTGCGGACGGATCGATTTGGATTCGCTGGTTTTCAGATCGCGGCGAATCAAATTGCCGTCCTGCGATTCGGAATAAATAATGTTGGGATCGCTGGGATCGATGCGATTGTAAAAACCGTCGCCGCCCTGCACCGAAATCCAATCGTCATTGCCGATGCCGAGCGTCTGCGCGGTCGAGCTCGGCCCGCACCAGTTGTAGTTATCCTGCAATCCGCCGCAAACATGGTACGGCTTCTGAAAATCGTAGGCGACTTCGTAAAATTGCCCGACCGCAAAATTATTGATGTGCCGCCACGCGCGCCCGCTGTCATAGCTGACCCACACGCCGCCGTCGTTGCCGATCAGCAGGTGATCCGAATTGTGGGGATCGATCCAGATGGCGTGAACGTCGCTATGCACGCGCTCGAATCGCGCCTGTGTAAACGTCCGCCCACCATCTTCCGACATATAAATATTCACGCCGCCCATCCAGATCCTGTTTTCATTGTCCGGATCGACGCGAATCTGGCTGAAATAGCTCGGCCGCGGATCGGTATCGCTCATGTGGGTCCAGGTTTCACCTTTATCTTCCGAGCGATAAACTCCGCCTTCTTTCGCGTTCTGCACTTCCGCGTATACAATGTTGGGATTTTTGCGATAAACGTCCAGCGCGCAGCGCCCCAGGTCGCCCGAAGGCAAACCGTGCGTCATGCGAGTCCAATGCGCGCCGCTGTCGACCGAGCGATACAATCCGCTGCCCGGCCCGCCGCCATTGAAGCCGAACGCGGTGCGCCGCCGCTGATACATTGCGGCATAAAGAATATTGGGGCTTTGCAGATCGATGGCGATATCGGTCGCGCCGGTGTCTTCGTCGATGTACAACACCTGCGTCCAGGTCGCGCCGCCGTCGGTCGATTTATAAACGCCGCGCTCTTTATTCGGTCCCCAAAGATCGCCCTGCGCGGCGACGTAAACAATATTCGGGTCCGCCGGATGAACCACAATGCGTCCGATGTGGTGCGTCTCTGCGAGTCCCAGATGAACGAACGTCGTTCCACCATCCATCGATTTATAAACGCCGTCGCCCCACGACGAGCTTTGGCGGTTGTTGGCCTCACCCGTGCCGACGTAAAGAATCGACGGATTCGAAGGCGCAAGCGCGAGATCGCCAATCGAAGGATTCGGTTGATTCTCGAAAATCGCCTTCCATGTCGCGCCTCCGTTCACCGATTTGAAAATCCCACCGGCCGCCGCGCCGACATAAATAATTCGCGGATCGGATTCAACCACCGCCAGATCGTCGATGCGTCCGCCCATTTCCGCGGGTCCGATGCTGCGAAACTTGAGATTCTGAAGCGCCGTATCGAAAGACGGCTGAGCGAAGGCGGCACTGGCGAAAAGCAGCGGAACAATGATCTCTCGGAGGTTCATGGCTGATTATTGTACATCACTCGCGATTTTTCGCAATTATTCCCGCGGATTTGTGGGGCGGGCGGGCGCGCCGCTCGCCTTTTCCTGAGCCCGCCGCAGCCTGGGAGCCCGCCCCACAACATGTCGCGACGTATCGCCCGCGAGGCAGGATACAATATGAGGCCAATGCATCGCCCTCTTGTGCTTTTGTTCCTTGCCGCGTCGGCTGCATCCGCGGCCAGCCCCACCGCCGAACTTCTGCTGGAGCTGATCCGCGTCGATACCAGCAACCCTCCGGGAAATGAGAACAAGCTGGATCAACTGCTGGCGGCCAAGCTGCGGCCGCTCGGCTTCGAAATTCAAATTTTCCCGACGCCCGTAGCGGGAAAAACGCACCTGATCGCGCGGCTCAAAGGCGACGGCAGCGCGCGGCCGGTGCTGCTTGCCTCGCATGCCGACGTGGTCGGCGTCGAACGCGATAAATGGAGCGTTGATCCCTTCGCCGGCGTGATCAAAGAGGGCTACATTTACGGCCGCGGCGCCATCGATTTCAAGGGCGGCGTGGCCGTATTCGCCGAAGCGGTGATGCGTCTGGCGCGCAACAAAATCCCGCTCAAGCGCGACGTCATTTTCATGGTGGAAGCGGACGAAGAAGGCATGCCCTACAACACCACCTGGCTGGCGCAATCGCAGTGGGACCAGATGAACTGCGAGTTCGCCCTGAACGAAGGCGGCTGGATCATGAAACGCCCCGACGGCAAGGTGCGCTACGTGAGTATTTCGACCGCCGACAAATCGTCCATCACGCTGGTGATGACCGCGCACGGAACCTCCACCCATTCCTCCATGCCGCGCCCCGATCAAGCGATTTTCCGTCTGGCGAAAGCGCTGGCGCGCCTGGCCGATTACCAGACCAAGCCGGAACTGACCGCCAGCACTCGCCAGTTTTTTCTGACGCTCGCGAAAACCAGCGAGCCGCCGATGTCACAATATTTCTTCGACCTGGTGAACAGCAAAGATCCCGCCGCGGTGGCGCGCGCCGACCGGGAGATCAGCAGAGACGTGCTGTTGCACGCGATCATGCGCAACACCATCGCGCCGGTTCTGCTGAACGCCGGTTTCCGCAGCAACGTGATTCCCGGATCGGCCGAAGCGACCATCAACATTCGCGCCATCCCCGGCACCACGCCCGAAGACATGATCGCCGAATTGAAGCGCGTGGTGGCCGATCCCGACGTGGACATCGCCGTACCGCGCGCGGGCGCTCGCGGCGTGTTGAGCGAACACTCCGCGCCGGCGTCTTCGACCGGCACGGAACTGTACCGCGCGCTGGTTGATAATGCGGGCAAAGTGTGGCCGGGCGCGCCGGTGACTCCGTATCTTTTTCAAGCGGGCACCGACGCGATGGCCTGGCGCAATCGCGGCGTGCCGGTCTATGGCATTTATCCCTACCCGATCAGCAATGACGATCTAAGCCGCATGCACGGCAACGACGAGCGCGTGCCCATCGATTCGCTGGAGCAGGGAACCAATTTCGTTTACGGAACGCTATTGCAGGTCGCCGCGAAGTAGGCCCGCCGAAACCCGTGCCTGTCAGGGCAGAGCTACCACGAAATATCCCCGCGCGTCAGCAGGAATAGCGGCTCAGTACCAGAAATTGTAGTATTCTCGCGTCTTTTATTCGCAATTTTGATCGCCCATAATCGAACCACTTCATGAATTCGATTCGTTTAGCTTCGGTTTTATGGGCCGCTTGTCTCTGCGCGGCCGGGCCGATCTACAATGTCGTCGATCTTGGCACGCTGGGAGGCGCCAGCGCGCAGGCCTTCGGACTCAGTTCCAGCGGCATCGCCTCCGGAGCGGCAACCACGGCCTCCGGTTATACTCACGCGTTTGTCAATAACGGCTCCGGCATCACCGACCTCAGCCTCAACACCAGCGCCAGCGAAGGCGGCGCTGCGGCAGTGAACGCATCCGGCCAAGTCGCCGGAACGGCGTACATAAACGGCCAGGCCTACGCGACCCTGTGGATGGATTCGACCACGCAGGCCATCGCCGCCGCCGGGTCCTATGCGAATGCCATCAACAATGCCGGCCAGGTGGCGGGCATGCTCACCAGCGACGGCCAGGGCAACGCGTTCGTGACGGAAAACGGCGCGGGGGTCGATTTGGGAGCTTTGCCCGGCGGAACGTGGTCTTCTGCGTATGGAATCAATGACGCGGGCGACGTCGCCGGTTATGGGCAGGTTTCCGGCGGAGATTTTCGCGGATTCGTATGGTCGCCGCAAACGGGATACACGATTCTCGGCACGCTTGGTGGCGCGAACAGCTACGCGATGGATCTCAACGATTCCGGCGAAGTGGTGGGCAGCTCGCAAACCGTGAGCGGTTATCTGAACGCGTTCCTGTATTCGGACGGCTTGATGCAGGATTTGGGGACGCTCGGCGGTTCCTCGAGCGACGCTTACGGAATCAATTCCGCGGGCGACGTGGCCGGCTATTCCTATATCGCGGGCGACGGCATGACGCACGCGTTTCTGGACGAAAACGGCGTGATGCTCGATTTGAATTCGCTGCTCGATACGCCGGGCTGGATCATCACCGCGGCTTACGCGATCAACGACAGCGGCGAAATCGCCGGAACCGGAATCTTCGACGGCGTCGAGCACGCCGTCCTGCTGGTGGACCCTCCGGGCGCGGACACGCCCGAGCCGGCGACGATCGCTATGGCGATCACCGCCCTGGCGCTTCTCGCTCTGTTTCGGCTTCGGCCTCTTCAGCGCCTGAAGGCCCGGCAGCCTGAGCGTCGGCGATAATGTTCCGCGCTTCGGCCGCGTGTTCCCTGGCGACGCGCACTTCCCATCCCAGGTTCGGGAACTGGGCGTTTTGTCCCGAGATCACCACCTCGATTCCGTTGGATTCGAGCAGGCTTTTTATGGTCAACGCCTCCGCTTCGTTTTCGCCGCCATCACAGGTGCTGTACACCGTCTCGAAATCGAGGCTCGCCGATTTATCGGGCTTGGAGAATTCATCTTCGGGCATGTGTTCTGCCGCGATCAACTGCTCCGCGCGAGCGCTGTCGGCCGCGGCCACGCGCACCTCCCACACGCCTTCGGGCACTCCCGGCGCATCGTCGTCGAGCACGGTCGGGGAAATCCCCGCATCGCGCAGAATCTCGGCGATCGCCATGGCGTCTTCTTCCGCGCTCTCGTCGCCGGATCGGAAAACCGTTACTAATTCGTCCATCACTCCGAGCTTAGCGCGTTACGAGGATGCTCGAAAGCCGCCGAGCCCTCGATCCACGCTCGTATGCTTAAGAAAGCCTGGTGGGGCAGGCCATCGTTTTTTGTCGCCTGCCGGCTCCACGACTGTTAGACTAAAGGTATGGAAGAAAACGGAAAATTCGTGTGGTTTGTGGCGGGGGCAGCCATCGGTGCGACCGTCGCTCTTCTTTATGCGCCGAAATCCGGAAAAGATACGCGACGCCTGATCCAGCGGAAAACGCGCGAGGGCCGCGAAGCCATCTCCGAATCCGGCCGCGAGTGGATGGATAAAGGGCGCGAGCTGTACGAAAAAGGTTTGCGCGTGGCTGATGAAGCGGCGGATCTGATCGAACGCGGACGCCGCATCGTCGAAGGCTAGATTCCCGGGGGATTCATGACCATCGCTGCACCGCGGCGGCTTGCCGCATTTAAGAACGAGCCTGTCTCGGCATTTTTGAAACCCGAAGAGATTCGCGCCGCGCAAGCCGCGCTCGAAAAAGTGCGCGACGAATTCCGCCGCGAATACGAGCTGTGGATCGCCGGCGCGCGCCACAAAACCGGTGACCTATTGAACAGCGTGAACCCCTCGCGGCCGTCGGAAACTGTCGGCCGCCATCATCGCGCCGATGCCGCGCTGGCCCATCGCGCGATCGAAGACGCGCACGCCTATTTCGCCGAATGGAGCCGGACGCCGGCGGAGACTCGCGTCGAGCTGGTGGTGCGCGTGGCCTCCATTATTCGCGAGCGCAAGCTCGAATTCG
>Ga0335073_10011461_pt1 | contig 12453 bp, 10 predicted proteins | sample Lox_Sample_22_FD_207093 | JGI IMG/M metagenome (GOLD analysis project Ga0335073, IMG submission 207093) | Soil microbial communities from Loxahatchee National Wildlife Refuge, Florida, United States - Lox_Sample_2.2 | ecosystem: Environmental > Terrestrial > Soil > Wetlands | place: USA...
CGTGCTGGGTATCTTCTTCACGAGTGAATATGAGCTTGATCGGCACATCGGGCACCGCCATCGCGGTCCTGACGGCGTACTCGAGAAAGTTCCATTGATCCGGGAGCCGTCGTCCGAAGGCGCCGCCGCTCGGCTGCTGATGAAACACCACGTCACTCATGTGTATTCCGGCGACCTTGGCGCAGAAGGCACGCGCCCCGAGCGCGTCCTGGGAGCCGGCCCAGACCTCGAGCCCATGCCGCGGCTGATGGAGCACCGTCGCATTCACCGGCTCGAGCGGAGCGTGCGCCAGATAGGGCACATGGTAGAGCCGCTCGATGACGTGGCTCCCGAGAGCAGCGGCTCCGCGTCCCACGGTGCGGTCGCTCTTGACTCCGTTGCTGTTGAGCGCGGCCGTCTGGGTCTGGCGTAGGCTAAGCGAAGACACCTCGGCGTTCGCTCCAGCGTCGAACTTCGGCGCCAGCACATCGAGCGCCTTGCTGGCCCGCCAGAAGCGGTCGGCGACGACCACTAATGCATCGTCGAGCTTGACGACCTGGCGCACGCCGCGCAGCCCCGTTGCCGCAGATGCGTCGACAGACCGCAACTTTCCACCCGACACCGGTGAGATCCGGATGGCCGCGTAAAGAACATTGGGCGGGCTGGCGTCGATACCATAGGCGGTGGCACCGTTGACCTTGGCGGGGATGTCGAATCGCGCCAGCGAGGAGCCGACCAGCGTGTATTTGTCTCGCGTCTTCAGCGTCGGATGCGCCGAGGGACTGTAATTCGCAGCCTCCGCAGCGAGCTCGCCGAACCCGAAGCTCCGGCCCGAGGCATGGATCACACGGCTCATGGCAGTGTGGAAGGAGTCGCGCGGAGCATCGATGCGCGCGGCCGCAGCCTTCACCAACATCTCGCGCGCCGCGGCCGCGGCGATACGAATGCCGTAGACGCCGGTCATGCGCACGGCCGAAGAGCCTCCAGTCGTCTGTAGGTGCACATGACGTGCGATCGTCCCCGCCGCATCGGCCGCCGCGCCGCGAAGAAAAGCGGGAATGGAGTTGAGCGTGAGATGTCTCGATTCGCACAGAAAGCCCTCCACCAGGGCGCCGTTCGCGAACTCGCCGTCGGCGGGAGCGGTCTCGGCCCGCACCCGGCTCCAATCGGCATCGAGCTCCTCGGCCGCCATCTGCGCCAGCGCCGTCGATATGCCGGTGCCCATGTCGCAATGCGGAATCAACACCGTGACGGTGTCATCGCGTCCGATCTTGATCCAGGTGGCGAGAAACCGCTCGTTGGGCCCGGCGGCGAGCCGGTCGGCGCGAGCGAGCCGATCATCCGGCCAGAGTGCGTAGCCGACGATGAGCGCGCCGGCCGTGCCCGCGGTGCCCACTAGCAAGCGCCGGCGCGTGATCATGTGGGGCTGCCCGCGCGCTTCGCCAGCGCTCGCACAGCCGCACGGATCCGCACGTACGTGCCGCAGCGGCAGATATTGGTGACCGCGGCGGCAAGCTCCTCGTCCGTCGGGGCGGCGTTGCGGGCGAGGAGGGCGCTCACCGCCATGATCATCCCCGACTGGCAGTAACCGCACTGCGGCACCTGGTGCTCGATCCAGGCCCGCTGGACATCGGTGAGCGTGCCCACGCCGAGGCCTTCGATGGTGGTGATCGGTTGCCCGTTCACGGCGGACACCGGAACCTGACAGCTGCGCGCCGCCGCGCCGTTGATGTGCACCGTGCAGGCTCCGCAGGAGCCCACGCCGCATCCGAACTTCGTGCCGGTGAGCCTCAGCTCATCGCGCAATACCCAAAGAAGCGGCGCGTCGTCCTCGACGTCGAGCTGATGAGCCGTCCCGTTGACGTACAGGGTGAGCGCCATGCAGGCTGATCCGTTCAGGCTGGCCGGGTCCGGGAGTCAACCACAGCGCCGCGACCATCACAAGAGCACGACATCATGTAAATTATTAATATATGATTGTAATTTTATGATATTGCTACATTATATTTCTGTCACATTGCGCGGCTTCGCGTCAGGTTCAACCGACTGTACTATTCACCCTTCATCACCGTGAATCCCGGGGAGAGGCGCGATGCAACCGAACCATGTCGTCTCGGCGGAGGAATGGCTTGCCGCTCGAACGGCGTTGCTCGCGAAAGAGAAAGCGCACATGCGCGCCGGTGATGCTCTCGCCGCCGAGCGGCGCGCGTTGCCGTGGCTAAGGATAGAGAAGAGCTACGTGTTCGATACGGAGCTCGGACGCCGCACGCTGGCGGATCTCTTCCAGGACTGCGAGCAACTCATCGTGCACCACTTGATGTTCGCGCCCGAATGGGCTGCTGCCTGCCCCGGATGCTCGTTTCAGGCAGAGCACATCGATGGGCCGGCGCGTCATCTGGTGCACCACAACGTCAAGATCGTCGCGGTCTCGAGAGCTCCGCTCGCCAGGATTCTGGCCTACCGGCAGCGCCTGGGCTGGCGGTTCGATTGGGTGTCCTCGTTCCCGACTGATTTCAACTACGACTTCCGCGTGACGTTCACCAAGGACCAGGTGCGAGAGGGCCGGATCGACTACAACTTCGGCACCATCACCAGTGACCCGCGATACCTCCACACCGAGGACCTTCCGGGTCTCAGCGTATTCACCAAGGGAGAGGCGGGTGAGATCTTCCTGACCTACGCCACGTTCGCGCGCGGTCTCGATGCGCTGCTGGACGCCAATCACTATCTCGACCTGACTCCCGAGGGCCGGAACGGGGAAGCCTATCCCGCGTGGCCGCGCCGGTTCGACGAATATCCGGCCCAGGCTGATCCGAGCAAAGGCGCCGCGCTTGCCACCGCCAGCCGCTGAACTGAACGCCCCTTGAGCACCGCTACCGCCGGTGATCGCGCGCTCCCGGCGCGACAGCACCGTCCATGGAAGGCCGCGTCACTCTTCTGCATGGGCGTGGTCTTCGGTGACATCGGGACCAGTCCGCTCTACACGCTCAATGTCGCGGCCAAGGCCGCCAGCCCGAGCGGGGCAGTCACGCCCGAGGCGGTGCTCGGCGTGGTCTCCCTGATCTTCTGGTCGCTGATCGTCGTGATCTCGATCAAATACGCCATTCTCATCATGCGTGCGGACAATCACGGCGAGGGCGGCATCCTGGCGCTGCTCGCTTTGGTGAGTCCGAGCCGGACACGCGAGAGCCGGCTCCGTGCCGCCATGGTGGTCGTCGGTCTGGTCGGCGCCACTCTGCTTTATGGCGATGGTGCGATCACGCCCGCGATCTCCGTGCTGAGCGCGATCGAAGGCATCAAGGTCTATGCGCCACACACGGGCCAAATCGTGGTGCCGCTGACGGTGGTCATTCTCATCGGGCTGTTCATCATTCAGCGCAAAGGCACGCAGTTCGTCGGCGGCCTGTTTGGCCCGGTGATGCTGCTGTGGTTCCTCATCATCGCGCTCCTCGGTATCAACGGGATCGCCAGGACGCCGGCCATACTGGCGGCGCTCAGTCCGTTGCCCGCAATTTCCTATTTACTCCACTCGGGTCCGATGGTGTTTGCCGTGATCGGCAGCGCCTTTCTTGCCGTCACCGGCGGCGAGGCGTTTTACGCCGACATGGGCCATTTCGGGCCGCTTCCGATCCGCGTCGCCTGGTTCGGGGTAGCTCTCCCGGCACTGACTCTCAACTACTTCGGCCAGGGGGCGCTGCTGCTCGCGCACCCTACGGCGCTCGCGAGTCCGTTCTTCGAGCTTGCGCCGGCCTGGGCACACATTGCTCTGGTGGTGCTGGCAGCGGCTGCAACGATCATTGCATCGCAGGCCGTCATTTCCGGCGCCTTCTCGCTTACGCATCAGGCGATGCAGCTCGGCTTCCTTCCGCGGATGACCGTAATACATACGGCCGGGCGCGAAATCGGTCAGATCTACCTGCCGTTCGTCAATTGGGCGCTGGCCGCCCTGACGCTGGCGGCGGTCATCGGTTTCGGTTCCTCCGACGCTTTGGCCGGCGCCTATGGCGTAGCGGTATCCCTGCTGATGGCGATCACGACGCTGATGGCGACGTTCGTGGCCTTGCAATGGAACTACAGCGTGTGGGCAGTGGCACTGGTCAACGGCAGCCTGCTCCTGATCGATCTGCTCTTCGTCGCCTCCACCTCGACCAAGTTGATCCAGGGCGGCTGGTTTCCGCTGCTGACCGCCGGCGTCATCTCGTTTCTGATGCTCACCTGGCGCAAAGGCGAGCACATCATGGAAGGCGTTCGCGGCCGGCTACGGCGGAGTCTGCAGGAATTCACCGAGTCCATCGAGCGCGACCCGCCTCATCGCCTCGAGGGAACCGCCGCCGTGCTCGGCCGCATGACACAAGGCGTTCCGTTGGCGCTGACGCAGAACCTCAAGTACAACCACGTGATGCATGAGCATCTGTTGCTGGTATCCGTCTCTTTCGCCGAGCGACCGCGCGTGTCGGCTTCCGAGCGCGCCGTCGTCACTCCGGTCTGCGCCGGTGTTGCCCGCGTCGAGCTGCACTACGGCTTCATGGAGGAACCGAATGTGCCTCTCGGCCTCAGCGAGGCGGTAGCGCGCGGCAAGATCGAGCCGTGCCAAGTGGAGTCGGTCATTTACTTTACCGGGCACGAGACCATCAGTGCGCTCGGACGCCTGCCGCAGATGGCCCGCTGGCGCGAGTCCGTCTATACCTGGATGCACCGCAACGCCCAGCGCCCAGGAGTGTATTTCAAGATCCCGGCATCGCAGATCATGGAGATCGGCGTCGAGTTCGAAATCTGAGGCACGCGCCGTCAGGCCGCGCTCAGTCCTGGCGGTCCTCGTTGTCCGGGGTCGGTACCGGCTTCAATTTCGCGATCTCCGCCTGCGCGCTGGCGCGCTCGTCGCGGTGAGCTGGCCGTCGACCCCTGCTCGGTCCCGATCTCCGGCCTTGGCACGCCGGCGTCGGTAGCGGGCCGAGGAACGGCTCAGCCCCCGCGCCCGCTGCCGGCGGCGCTGCGGGAGGCGGCAGCCCCTCCCGCGGATCCGTTTTTGCGCCGCCGGCGTGCCCGGCGGAACGGTGCGGCCTGCGCCTCGCCGACCTTCGGGCTCCGTCCGTCGGATCTGGGTATCATTACCGCCGAGTAGCATCCGGAGAGATCATGTCGGACACAAAGTTCATCGTGCGCAAAGCGGCGGTGCTCGGCGCCGGAGTGATGGGCGCGCAGATCGCGGCGCATCTGATCGACGCCCGGGTCCCGACGCTCCTCTTTGACCTGCCCGCAAAGGAGGGCGACAAGAGCGGCATCGTCAGGAAGGCGATCGAGGGGCTGAAGAAGCTGCAGCCGTCGCCGCTCGCCGGTCGCGACACGGCGGCCTTCCTTCAGGCCGCCAACTACGACGAGCACCTGCAGCTCCTCGGCGACTGCGACCTGGTGATCGAGGCGATCGCGGAGCGCATGGATTGGAAGCAGGACCTCTATCGCAGGATCGCGCCGCATCTGGCGCCGCATGCGATCTTCGTGTCCAACACCTCGGGACTGTCCATCAACGCGCTCGCCGAGGCTCTTGCCCGCGAGCTGCGGCCGCGCTTTTGCGGCGTGCACTTCTTCAATCCACCGCGCTACATGCGCCTGGTGGAGATCATTCCCTGCAAGGACTCGCTCGCGGGCGTGCTCGATGACCTCGAGCGCTTCCTCGTCACTACCGTCGGCAAGGGAGTGATTCGCGCCAAGGACACGCCGAACTTCGTCGCCAACCGGGTCGGGGTGTTCTCGATGCTGGCGACGATCGCCAACGCCGCGAAGTTCGGTATCCGCTTCGATGTGGTGGACGATCTGACCGGACCGCGCCTCGGGCGGCCGAAGTCGGCCACCTTCCGCACGGCCGACGTCGTGGGTCTCGACACCTTCGCCCATGTGGTGAAGACCATGCAGGACGCCCTGCCGCAGGACCCCTGGCATGGCTTGTACCAGTCCCCGCCCTGGCTCACGCAGCTCATCGCGGCCGGAGCGCTCGGCGCCAAGACCCAGAGCGGCATCTATCAGAAGAAGGGCAAGGCGGTGCTGGACCCGGCGAGCGGCAGCCACGTGGAGGCCGGCGCCGAGGCCGACCCCAGCGTGGTCGAGATCCTGAAGCTCGATGATCCGGCGCAGAAGCTCAAACGCCTGCGCGAGAGTGATCACGCTCAGGCGCAATTCCTCTGGGCCTGCTTTCGCGACACATTCCACTACATCGCCTATCACTTGAAGGACATCGCGCACTCTGCGCGCGATGTCGATCTGGCGATGCGCTGGGGGTTTGGCTGGAAGCTCGGTCCGTTCGAGACCTGGCAGGCGGCCGGTTGGCGGCAGGTCGCCGGTTGGGTCGAGGCAGACATCGCCGCCGGCAAGGCTCTCGCGAGCGTGGCATTGCCCGCCTGGGCACGCGAGCCGGAACGCAAGGGCGTGCACTTCCCGGCAGGCTCTTACGACGCCGCCGGCAACGCTCTGGTGGGTCGCTCGACCCTGGATGTCTACCGCCGTCAGCTCTGGCCGGAGACCGTGCTGGGCGAGGCGAAACCGACACTCGGGGAGACGGTTTACGAGAATGCGGGCGTGCGCGCGTTCTCCGGCGCAGACGAGGTGCTCGTCGTCTCCTTCAAGAGCAAGGCGCATTCGGTCAGCCCCGAGGTCCTCGAGGGCCTGAATCGCGCCATCGACCTGGCGGAGCAGCGCTTCAAGGGACTGGTCATCTGGCAGCCGGAGGCGCCGTTTTCCGTGGGCGCCAACCTCGAGTCGCTGCGTCCGGCGCTGGCAGCCGGCGACTGGAAGCGCATCGAGGACGTGATTTCACTCTTCCAAAGGACCTCGATGCGGCTTCGCTACAGCGGCATTCCAACCGTGGCTGCGATCCAGGGATATGCGTTCGGCGGCGGTTGCGAGTTCGTCATGCACTGCGACAGGGTGGTCGCCGCACTGGAGTCCTACGTGGGCCTGGTCGAGGCGGGGGTAGGATTGCTGCCGGCAGGCGGAGGTTGCAAAGAGCTCGCGCTGCGGGCGGCGCGCGAGAGCAAGGGCGATCTGTTCGCATCCCTCAAGGACTACTACACGATGATCGCGACGGCCAAAGTGGCCGGCAGCGGCATCGAGGCGCAGGAGCTGAAATACCTGCGCCCGAGCGATGTGGTGCTCTTCAATCCCGCCGAGCTCCTCTACGTGGCCAAGCAGCAGGCGCTGGCGCTTTACGAGACCGGCTACCGTCCGCCGCTTGCGGGTGGCCGCTTCCCGGTGGCCGGCCGCACGGGTGCCGCCTCCATCAAGGGACAGCTCGTGAACATGCTGGAAGGGCACTTCATCAGCGAGTACGACTTCGAGATCGGCTCGCGGATCGCCGACACCATGACCGGCGGGGATGTCGAGCCCGGCACCGAAGTCAACGAGGATTGGCTCCTCGCCCTGGAGCTGCGGCACTTCCTGGCGCTTCTGCAGAACCCCAAGACGCAGGAGCGCATCGCCCACACACTCGCCACCGGCAAGCCGCTGCGTAATTGACCCGCGGAGACGGAAGATCATGTCCAGTCAGATTCGAGAAGCCTACATCGTCGCCGCCACCCGTACTCCGGTCGGCAAGGCCCCCCGCGGCATGCTGCGCCACGTGCGCCCGGACGACATGCTCGCTCATGTCATCAGGAGCGCTCTCGGCCAGGTGCCCTCGATCGAGCCGAAGCAGGTTGCGGATGTCGTCGTCGGCTGCGCCTTTCCCGAGGCGGAGCAGGGCCTGAACATGGCGCGCATCGGGGCACTGCTCGCCGGGCTGCCTGACACGGTGCCGGGCGTCACGGTGAACCGGTACTGCTCCTCGGGCTTGAATGCCGTGCAGATTGCGGCCGACCGCATCCGCGTGGGAGAGGCAGAGGTGGTCATTGCCGGCGGCAGTGAGTCGATGTCCATGGTGCCGATGATGGGCAACAAGGTGGCATTGAACCCGGAGATCTTCGCCAGGGACGAGAACTACGCCATCGCCTACGGCATGGGCATCACAGCCGAGAAGGTCGCGCAACAATGGAAGGTCTCGCGCCAGGACCAGGACGCCTTTGCGCTGGAATCGCACAAGCGCGCCGTGGCAGCGATCTCCTCGGGAGCCTTCGCGTCCGAGATCTCACCGCTCGAGGTCACGGATCGCACGCCGGATCTCGCCTCCGGCCAGGTGCGACACTCGAAGAAGACTCTGAGCCAGGATGAGGGTCCCCGGGCCGACACCTCGCTCGAGGCGCTCGCCAAGTTGAAGACCGTCTTCGACGCCAAGGGGACCGTCACGGCCGGCAACAGCTCGCAGACCTCTGACGGTGCAGCTGCGGTGGTGCTGGTGTCGGAGGACATTCTCAAGCGCTACGAGCTGACTCCGCTTGCCCGTTACGTCACCTTCGCCGTACGGGGTGTACCCCCGGCGATCATGGGTATCGGTCCCAAGGAGGCGATCCCGGCCGCCCTCAAGGGCGCCGGTGTCGCGCGCGATGATCTGAAGTGGATCGAGCTCAACGAAGCTTTCGCCGCCCAGGCGCTCGCCGTCATTCGCGACGTCGGTCTGGACCAGCGGCTCGTCAACCCGAACGGCGGCGCGATCGCGCTCGGTCATCCGCTCGGTGCCACCGGAGCGATCCGCACCGCAACGCTGGTGCACGGCATGCGCCGCAAGGGCCTCAAGGGCTACGGCATGGTCACCATGTGCATCGGCACGGGCATGGGCGCCGCGGGGATATTCGAGCTGCTCTAAGTAGTCCGTTCACCGTCACTCTGAACCGAGAGGAATACCCGTCATGAATCAATTCGCGCGCGTCCTGAAACCCTTCGCCCGGATATCCCTCATCGCCGCCGGTCTGGCCTTGCTCGCCGGCCCCGCTTTTGCCGACAGCTATTCCGACACCATCAGGCTCTTCAAGGAGGCCGGCGCCAGCGCCCGATTCTTCGATTCGAGCTATGGATATGCCGTATTCCCGACAGTGGGCAAGGGAGGATTCATCGTTGGCGGGGCGCACGGCAAGGGCAGGGTGTACAGGCACGGCCGTTGGATCGGTGACACCACCGTGAGCCAGGTCAGCATCGGATTTCAGGCCGGCGGCCAGGCGTACAGCGAGATCATCTTTTTCCAGACCAAGCTGGATCTCGCCCGTTTCGAATCCGGGAAGTATTCACTCGGCGCACAGGTAAGCGCCATTGCCATCACCGCGTCCGCATCGGCAAGCACCAGCACGGCTGGCACGAGTGCCGGCGCAAGCGGAACCGAGATGAACGCAGTGACCTCCGGTCGCTACATCGACGGCATAGTGGTATTCACGATCGCCAAGGGAGGCCTCATGTATGAGGCCGCCGTGGCGGGTCAGAAGTTCACGTACGAGCCGCGAGACTGAGCAAGCGCCACGCTATCCTGATTCAACACGCCTCTACAGACGCCAACATCGGCGTGCGCTGGGGACGCAGAGCCCCCATGTTGAATTGTTGCTGGCAATTGCGACTTACAGGCGGAGCGCCTATGATTCCTCGTGTCTAACACGATGCGTGGAGTACAGCGTACATGGGAATTCGACAACGCGATGCGCTGAAGCACACCTACGCCGAATACCTTACTTGGCCCGAGAGTGGTGGCGAAGAGCTGATCGATGGCACCGCATACGTCAGAGAGCCTCCGGCTCCCTCTCCATCCCATCAGGAGGTAGTCGCTGAGCTATGCCACCAACTCAGGGTGGCTCTCGAGGGCAAATCCTACCGGCACTATATCGCCCCCTTCGATGTCCGCCTACCGAAGGGCGGAGAGGCCGACGAACTGATCGACACAGTGGTGCAACCCGACGTACTGATCATCGGTGACCTCAACAAGCTCGACGCGCGTGGCGTGCACGGTGCGCCCGACTGGATCGCGGAAGTTCTCTGCCCAACGACTGCCAGCCACGACCAGGTTGTCAAGCTACCCATCTACGAGCGCGCTGGGGTCCTGGAAGTGTGGCTGGTCGATCCCATCGGCCGGGTACTGTGCATTTATTGGCTTGAAAATGGTCGTTATGGCCGGCCCACCATCGTGGAGCTGAAAGGGAAAACCGCACTCAGCGCCATCCCAGGGGTCAGCATCGACTGGGACCGCCTTCGACCAACGCCGCAGTCGGAGTGGTGTTAGCGAACCTTCATGCCGATTCGGCTCCAGATCGGGCCGCCGCTGCGATCGATGTCCCAATTGAACCAGATATAGGTCGCTTTGCCGAGGAGCTCGTGCTCCGTCACGAATCCCCAGTAGCGCCCGTCATCGCTGTTGTCTCGATTGTCCCCGATCATCAGGTACTCGCCTGGCGGCACGACCGTGTTGAATACGTGCGGCTCGATCAGCGGATATGCGTCCGGAGGAGCCTCCCCGCCGCAGGTATATCCGCGCGCATCACTCCTCTTGCATCCCGGCAGGGGATCAGGACTGACTGCAAGCGGAACGGGGCATAGCAGCGCCTGGTGCGTACGCGAGCTCAACTGCTCCGTAGCAAGCTGCATGTTCGCGTAGCAGCCGTCATTGTAGGTGCCCGTGATCGTGAACGGGACCGGCTTCCCATTGATCGTGATCCGGTCGTCGCGCACCGTCACATGATCGCCTGGCAGGCCGACCACGCGCTTGATCCATACCTCCGACGGCTGCATGGGCGGATGGAACACCACTACATCACCTCTTTTCGGCTCCCCGATACGGAGGATCTTCGTGTCCGTAACGGGCAGCTTGAGGCCGTAGGCGAACTTCTCGACGACGATGAAATCCCCGTCGAGCAGCGTCGGCATCATGGAATCAGACGGAATGCGATAGGGCTCGAAAACGAACGCCCGCAGGAGGAGCACCGCGATCGCTACCGGAAAGAAGCTGCGCGCGTAATCGACGGTCTGCGGTTCCGGGACCAGCGTCGGATCCTTTCCGGCCGCCGCCGCCGCACTCTTGCGTTTCCGGGCGAGAAGCATCGCGTCCACGGCGAGCACGAGCCCCGTGATCGCCGAAATCACCACGAGCACGATGCTGAAGTCGAGCTGTTCGGTCAGAAACACCCGCACCACGGCCGCCCCGATGAGGACTGGCAGCAGACGATAGGCAAAGACCAGCAAGGGCGGATCGGCAATCGATTCGGCAGCGGCCGCCGCCCGGCGCTTCGGCCTGAGCAACCAGTCATCGATGACGCAGAGGACGCCCACCGGCACTGCGAGCCAAGTGAGGGCGCGAAGGAGTTGCACTATCGCAAGCGGCATTCCGTGCTTTCGGTCAAGGGCGCACGAACGTGCTTGCCCAAGTGAGCGCTGCGCCGGTCAGTCCAACGATCAGCAGGATGATTTCCGCGGTATAGCGCGAGAAGAGCAGGCGAGCCCGACATCGGGCGGACACCAGGAGGGCCGTCATGACTTCGCGCCAGTACCAGCTTGGCGTGCGACCTGTCTGATATTCCTCGAAGAGATCGCCCGCAAGGGACTCGCTCCGATAGCCGGATACGAGGTGTCTCAGGAGCCAGGCGGCGAGCGCAGGAGGTTGTCGCACCGTCATGCCGGTTCGCCCCCGAGCCCCGATGCGCTGCCGCTGAGTCGCATGAGCATTGCATGAGTCTCCCGCGCTTCCTTGATCCCGGCGGGAGTGGGCCGGAAGTACGTGCGTGCCTTGCCGCCTCGCTCGAGCCGGGGCTCCCCGAGGCTCGAGACCACGAACCCTTTGCGCTCGAGACGTTCCAATGCGGCATAGACGCTCGCCAGCGCGACCTGTCTGCCGCCGCTCCCGGCAATATCGTGCGCGATCGAGATGCCATACGCGTTTCGCGCGGATGGTCTCACGACGGCCAACAGCACCATCAGCTCGAGCTGGCCGAGATATTCGCGCTTACGCATTATTTCCATAATATGGAATAAATTGCCGAGCCACAAGTGCGCGCCCGCTTGATGGATTCCGCATGGCGCTGTCACCAGTAATCCCTGAGCCGGCGTAAGCACCTGTTGCTCCGCGTAGGAACGTACTGGGCAGGGACATTCTCAGGCACGTTCTCAGATAAGGCGCCAAGACGCTGACATATCGGGGAACGCGAGCATTATGTGAAGAGTTGATGCGAGCTTCACGTCGCTGACACGCGACGCGCGCGATCAAACTCAGGCGAAGGCCGGCGGTTTTCGGGACGGGGGTCGCAGGATATCGAAGCGCTTGCGCGCATCATGGCCTCGGGGTCTTGGCATGCCAGTCGCGCAGGTGATCATGATTACGCCACCTTCGAATTCCCGCGCAATGGCGTCATCGCGCTCCGCGAGCACGCACAAGCTGATTGCCGTCATCCTGGCTGTCGCATTTTACACCGGGCCGGCGGACGCACAGTTGGCCGCGCAGCCGCTGTCAGCCCCACAGCGCGTTGTCGAACAGTCTCATGGCGAATCGGACGCGAATTCCACGAGCTCCTACCGGCGCCATGTCACGGCTTGCCTGGTCGTCCTGTTTTTCGCCAACAGGCTGCTCGCGCATTCGGCCGCAGC
>Ga0335073_10011462_pt1 | contig 12450 bp, 11 predicted proteins | sample Lox_Sample_22_FD_207093 | JGI IMG/M metagenome (GOLD analysis project Ga0335073, IMG submission 207093) | Soil microbial communities from Loxahatchee National Wildlife Refuge, Florida, United States - Lox_Sample_2.2 | ecosystem: Environmental > Terrestrial > Soil > Wetlands | place: USA...
CATCTTCGCGGTCTCAGTTCGCGCAGCCCTGCCTGAGAAGCTGGGTTTCAACATCACAACCCAGCAGAACACGCTCTTCGTGCCCTTCGATCGCGTGGGTTTCTGGACCTGCGTTCTGGCGGCGCTCACCGTTACGGGACTGGTGGTGTACCGCGCCATGATTGCCGACCTCGGGTTGCATTCGTAAAGCTGTTTGTGGCACGCTCTCCAACCTTCGCCTCGGTTTTCTTTTTTGAAAACCGAGGCAAAGATGGGGCACGGAGGATCGGCGGCGGATCGAGAGGGGCCGGCTGAGTTCGTGCTTTCCCACCCATTCGCATAAAGCGCGAATGGATGGGGCACGGAGATTTCGTGGTCTTCCAACATTTCCAGACCCGCTCGTCGTATACTCCTGCCCATGCATTTCGACCATTCGCAGGAGTGGCTCCGGCTTACGGGCGAGTACCGCTCAAGGAGTGATGAAGAACTCCTTGAGCTCAACCGTGACTTCGCCGATCTGACTGAAACCGCGCAGCAGGTTCTAAGCGCCGAACTGCGCAGCCGTGGGCTCGATAAAAAGATTGAGGAAGCGAAACAGATCGCGGCGTCAAAGAACAGTCAACTGGGACAGCGCGGTTTGGCGCCTGTGCTTGATCGGGCTGACGAGGGCATCGCAGGCGATATCTACGGCCGCACTCTCGGAACCAATGTGAGAGCGCTTGTTGACGAAGACGCCCCCGAAGCTCCCGAATCTGACGAGCACGTCGAGTACTCGTGGAAGACCGTTCTCTGCGAATGCGAGGAGCGGGACCAGGCGTATCAGATATGGGAAGCCTTGCGGCGCGCTGGAGTTGAAAGCTGGATCGAGCCGCGAGCGCGCGGACTGGTTTATACTCGCGTTCTTGTCGCTGCCGATGAGCTCGACCGCGCCCGCGCCATCATCGCCAACCCAATTCCGCAAGACATCATTGACTAGTCGCACGAGACTGTACCCGAATATGAGCCTCCGCGCTGCCCATCGTGCGGCGCAGAAGACCCGCTGCTCGAGTCTGCCGAACCAGTGAATGCGTGGAAATGCGAAATCTGTGGCTGGGAGTGGAACGATCCGGCGCCGGACTCGCAGCCGGCCCAGAGTCCGTTCTGAAAAAGGCCCCATAACGCGGAAAGAGCCGCCCGGCAACAGGGCAGCTCAATCCTTAGGGAGAATAGTTCCAACGGAGGCAAGCCATCAGAACTTTCTGGCTGCATAGTAGGTGCGGGGGATGGCAGTGTCAAGGATAAATCGATGGCAAAATAAACAATTTATAATCAATGATTTACAGAAACTTTTCCAGAAGCTCGACGCCTCATTTGTTCGCCCGGCATTCGCCTTAAATCAATCGCAATCTTCCGCGTTTTATCCGTGTTTCTTTGGGTTTATGTCTATTTTTCCACAGTATTCAGCGTCTGTTAACCCCTCTGATGCGGTCCGCGAATTGCTATGGGATTCTCCGACACGTCATCTCGCAAATCGAGATGGATAAATTCCTCGTCGTACACCGACGATGCCGGCTTGCCCCGCGCCACGCGATACAGTGCTCTACCCCCGCCAAGGAAGAATCCCAGCAGGATTGCAGCGAGTGAACCAACAATCACGATGCCGGCAATTCCCATGAGCAGGCGGGCGGTTTTCTGTACCTCAGAAGCCTGTGGCCGGCCCATCGCGGTCAGATTGGCCTCAAAGTGCACCAGTTCGATGAGGCGGTGACTCTCATCGGGAATGGCATCGCCGCTAACCAGCGCAACCAGCACCCCGCTGCGGCGCACTTCAAGCGATGCGGTATCGGAGTCGGTGAGCGGCTTGGGCCACGCCGGTTGCGCGCTGCTGCCGGCCTTGATGTACGCGCGAATTGCACCCTCCTGCGCCTGCGCAATCTGCGGAGTCGGGTACTCGATCACCGTCAGCGTTGCAATACCGGAGGCCAGGTCATAGTTGGCCGTAGCGGTTTCGGCGCCCAGATCGAAACGCACCAGGGCCGCCGGCAATACGCCGCCCGATCCCGCGTAACTCGCTGGCCCCAGCGCATAGTGCGTGGTCTGCCCCTGCAAACTCCCTTGCGGCAGGTACTCGAGGACCGGCGGCGCAATATCCTTGTTTCCTCCTGGAGCCGGTAAGCCCTTGGCAATCTCTCTCAACTCGCCTGCTGACATGGGTTCAACGTGCGAGAACGTCGCATCAACCAAAGTGTCGCCGCGCCAGAACAGAACGCGATTTTTGTTTGAGGCTGCCCCGGTTCCGATCGACTCCTTTGGCCAGCCATTCTGCCGGAAGTAGGTATAGGCGCCGTACGCGCCGCTCTCATCGCCAAAGCGCAGCGCGCGCATTGCAATCGTGTCGCCCTCGCGTGTGTAGTTCGCCACCACCGCATAGTTGAAGCCGTATTCCTTGAGTGCGGCGGCGTTGGCGGTGTCAAGCGTGGCCGCGTCATTGACAGTCTTAAGCGGCTCAGAGGAAGCCCATCCGTCAAATGCGTCAGGCAGCAATGCTGCCGGCGACGGAGGAAGAGTCACCGTGGTCGCCGACTTCTTCTCTGCTGCGGAGGGTTGGCCGTTTTGCGCCGATAAAAGCTGCGCGCCGGCAAGGGCCGCAAACAGTACTGCAAATCCAATTCGGTGCTTCAATACTCTTCTCCGCTTACGTGCCCAGCCGCGCGCGAACTGAATCTGTGCGATGGGACGTGCTCTCTTGTCAGGGTACACGCTTACATCCCGGCGATGGCCGTGCGGCGCGCACTCTCTATTTGACACGGCTATCGATGGAAATGTTCCCGATGAGCTCAGTTCGAATCGACCCACGGTGTGATCCGAGGCAGCCAGCGTGGCACATTGCGCTTGAACGCGGCGTAATCTTGGCCGTAGCGCCTGGCGAGAGTCGGTTCCTCATAAAGGCACACAAACACGTGCGCCGCGATTATCGCGGCGATCAGTTCCACGATGAGCTTGGTGCTGCGAAACAGAGCCGCTTCTGCCGCCAGGCTTGTCAACACACCCACATACATCGGATTGCGAACGTAGCGATAGGCCCCGCTCACCACCAGGTGTTCGGTCGCATTCGTCGGAAGCAGCGTTCCCTTTCCCACGCGGATAAATCGCGTCGCTGATTCGAGCAGCGGAACAATCCCAACCCCTATGAACGCGCATGCAATCGCAAACTGCCAGCGCGGCTCGCCGGCGGGAATGCGAAACCCCGTGAGCCAATACGGCAGATAGACGAGCAGAATTGCCGGTCCGCCAACAACCACAAACAGAATCGAAATGACTGCGTGCTTCACCTGCGACGCCATCGGATTGTCTCACTCTTCTGGATTACGCGCCCGACGCGCCGCAGGTTTCGGCTCGATGTCCCGGTCTCGATCTTGAAGCCTGGGAAACCATTGAACTACGCCGTTGCAGCGCCCGGTATCTCCGGTGGCGGAAACAGAATGCTGGCCAGCGCCTGGTAACGCCCGCCATAGAACATCAGTGCGTAATTGCGAATGGCGATGCTGAGCGGGCCGCCGACGCAAATCGCGACGAATGCCGCGAGGGCCAGCATGATAAGGCCGATAACGGCAATGAGAAACCATGTAATCGGTCCGCTCGCCGCCGCGTGTAATCCAGCCATCATGATTCCCAGCCCTCCAAAGACGATGATGCCGGGAATGATGAGCGCGATAGTCAGGGCCACTATGGCAAAGAACGGCAGAACGATGCGCAGCAGCGCGTAAAAAAGAAATGCGCCGGGCTCCCGCGTAAAGCGGTCATATACGGCGATCCACGCCTGGCCGGCGGATGTATTCTCGAGCGCGTAGTGCGGCAGCATGAAGTCGCGCATCACAACGTCAACGCAAACCCCGGCCAGCGCAAACACGAGGAAGAGCGGAACGATCTGAAGGACGATGGCCAGCATCTCCCCACTCGGAAATTGCCCATCCATATGGCCCTGACGATAAAGGTGCCAGAACTGCTTGATGAAAGGCAGGAATGTGACCACCATTGCTGCAACAAAGACGAACCCGATCGCAATCGAAAGCAGGAAGAATCGGTAGGCCTGGTCACGATACTTATGCCATCCGGGCGCGAGCAGCCGGGATTGATGAATGAGGCACTCAAACAGGGCGAAACGGAGGCGGACCACGAGATAGAACAGAATGACGGCAAGCGCAACTAAGGCCAGGGCGAAGACGGCGATCACCGGAATCAACGCAGGATTGAATTGCGTCATTGCGTGACTCGAAAGCGCGTGGGAATGCGAAGTGCCACTGTGGTTGTTGAAGTTTCCCGACGCGCCTTCAGTGAAGACAGCCACTGCGCAGAGTTTCAAGAAGGTTCCCCACTGAAAGGGGCGGAAAAGCAGATCGCGGGTGCGAGCAACAGCAGGCGAGATAGCCTGGGTTGCAGAGAGGACTTGCATGAATGCCCTCCACGACGAAACAGCGTACCACATGATACGCGCTTCGAACGCGGGGAGTTCCGTTTATCGGGAGCGCCGATTGGCTAAACGCCGTCCTGATTTGCCGGCTCAGTCTGCTCGACGGGTATGCTCGGGGCGTTGGCTTCAACCCAGCGTTCCAGCGCTTCGAGCGACCGCTCGCACTGCATCCGGTGGCGTTCCTTCTTGTCGCGCACACGACGGCGGGTTTTTTCTTCCAACGGTTCGAGAAGGTCAAAGGTAATATTCGCGGGCTGAAAATCTTTTGCAGCGGCGTGTGTAATGTAGTGCACCAGCGAGCCCAGCGCAGTGGCGCGCGGAACCGGGTTGGGCTCTTCTCCGCGGACCAGCGCTGCCGCGTAGATGCCGGCAAGCATTCCGGTGGCGATGGATTCGGTGTAGCCTTCGACCCCGGAGATCTGGCCGGCGAAGAGAATAGGATCGGACAATTCAGGGGCTGAAGCCCCGTCTTTTTGGGGGCTGGTTTCGGCACGGCTGAAGCCGTGCCCTGACACTTCGTGCCTTCCCGGAGCATTCTTCAGCCGCAGTAACTCATCCAAAAGCGCAGGCGCGCGAATATAGGTGTTGCGATGAATCTGCCCGTAACGCAAAAAGCGAGCGTTTTCGAGCCCCGGAATCAATCGCAGAATCCGCGCCTGCTCGCCCCACTTCAAATGATTCTGGAATCCGACCAGGTTGTAGCTTGATGCGCGTATGTTCTCTTTGCGCAATTGGACCACCGCCCAGGGATTCTTGCCGGTTCGCGGGTCGCGCAACCCCACCGGCTTCATTGGCCCAAAGCGTAGTGTGTCGCGACCGCGGCTGGCAAGCACCTCAATCGGCAGGCAGCTTTCGAAATATTCGAGCTGCTCCCACTCTTTTTGCTCGGCAGCCTCGGCCGCAACCAGGGCATCGTAAAACCGGTTGTACTCCTCGCGGCTCATCGGGCAATTGATGTAGTCGGCGGTGCCTTTGTCCCAGCGCGCCGCAAAATACACGCGATCCATGTCGATGGTCTCGGCATCAACAATGGGAGAAATGGAATCGTAGAACGCCAGATGCTCGGAACCAGTGAGCCTGACAATCTCATTGCTCAGCGCGTCCGACGTCAACGGCCCCGAGGCGATAATGGTGCACGCATAATTGGCGCCATCCCGACCCAGGTCAAGCGAGGTCACTTCTTCGCGGACCACCCTGATCTCCGGCTCAGCCGCAACCGCTTCGTTGATTCTCCGCGAAAACTCGGTGCGGTCCACAGCCAGCGCGTGTCCGGCAGGCACGGCGGTTTCATCGGCAATCTTCAACAGCGACGAGCCCAGCCTGCGCATCTCCTGCTTCAGTAGCCACGGCGCCGTCCATTGCGACTCACTCTTGAGGGAATTCGAGCAGACCAGTTCGCCGAAGTCCGTAGTCTCGTGCGCGGGTGTGAGCACGGGCTTGCCGTCAACCACCCTCCGCATCTCATAAAGATCAACCTGGCAGCCCAGCCGCGCCGCGGTCAGCGCCGCCTCGGGGCCGGCCAGGCCTCCGCCGATGACGCGAATCCTCAAGATGCGCTCTCCCGTTCGCGTGCCGGCACTGCGGCGCCGCTGCCTGGCTCTTCCGCCGCCAGACGCTCGATTCCGGCCCCCGCCGCGAGTCGCTCCAGCGCCTCATCATTCACCCGCACCGTTCGCCACTCGTCCATAAACTCGCCGCCGTGGGCCACGTAAAAGTCGATTGCCGGCGTGTTCCAGTCAAGCACCTGCCATTGCAGCCGCCGGCAGCCCTTCTCAAGCGTCGCCTGCGCAACCCGTTCCAGCAGTGCCTTTCCAATTCCCAGCCCACGCAACTCCGGCTCCACAAACAAATCTTCGAGGTAAATGCCGGGCTGGCCTTTCCAGGTGGAGTAGTTGTAGAAATACAGCGCAAATCCCGCCGGTTTTAAGTCCAGCTCCGCAATCAGGCATTCATAAAAGGGTTGCGGCCCGAATCCATCGCGCAACAGCCCCTCCTCGGTGGCTGTTACCTGGTCAAGACCGCGCTCATAGAGCGCCAGCGCCTTGATAAATCTCAGAATCTCCCCCACATCTGCCGGGGTTGCAGGGCGAATCGTAATGGCCATGACACCATTTTAGAGTGTGATATGCGCCACAACCTGAGCCCTCGCAACGCTTCTACGATTGATTAAGTAAACTTAGTGGCAGGCTTCAGATACGGCGCCTCGCCCGCATCAAAAGAGTTTTGGCCTGTCGTGTGACGGGTCAGGTTGTGCGAATATCTTTTTTGGCCGCATCGCATTTTATTCGCCCTCCTCTTGTCGAGGGCAGTGCGTTGGATTTAACTTGGGTTTTGCCTTCAATATGTGAGCAGTTCGGAGTGGGTGGCTTGGCTGATTCCGCAACGCTCTTAAGGAGATGAGAATGAAGCACAAACTTTTGCTTTTAAAGAGCGTGCCCGCCGTGGCCGGTCTGTTGGCGTTTGCCCTGTCGCCCGTGTTTGCGCAGCAACCCGCTGCCCCCAGCGGCCCCACCGGCAAGATTCATGGGCATGTCACCAATCCCACCGGGCAGCCCCAGGATAAAGGCGCCGTGAGCCTGACCACCGACGGTGGCAACACGCTCAAGTACACATTTAATGTCGACGCAAATGGCGACTACACTGGCGAGGCCCCTCCGGGAACCTACATGGCGGTCTATCGCGCGCCCGATACGCCCCCGGGAAAGATCGTCGACAGCATTCCTAACATCAAGATTGTGGCCGGAACCGATACCCAGTGCGATCTTGACATGTCTCGCCAGGAGTATATCGACAAGATGACTCCGGAGCAGAAGAAGGCGCTTGAAGATCTGAAGGCGAAGAATGCCGAGGCCATGAACGCCAATAAGCAGATCAGCACCGCCAATGCCGACCTGAAGACGGTCATGCAGGACAAGAAGGATATCGACGGCGCGTCGGCGACCGCCAGGCAGCAGCTTGGCGACAAGGCGACTGCCGCTGACGTGACGGCCAAGGCAGATACGATCAAAGCTGCCAAGTATGCCGACATTGAAACACTGATGACGAACGACGTGAAAGTGCTGCCCAACGAAGCGTTGCTCTATACCAATCTTGCTTATGCGCAGGCCGGCCAGCAGAAGTACGACGACGCCATCGCGACCTATAAGAAGGCTCTCGACCTTGAGAACGCGGCCAAGAAGCCGCGCCCCGACGTGCTCGGCGTTGCCGAGGCGGGCATGGGCGAGTGCTACGCCCGCACCGGAAAAGTGCCCGAGGCCAATGCAGCCTACCAGGCAGCAGCCAAGGATGATCCAACTCGCGCTGCCATTCAACTGCGCAACCAGGCCATCATCTTTTTCCAGATGCACAACAACGATGCCCAGGTGGCAGCCGCCGATGAAGCCCTCAAGGCCAACCCCAACGATGCGGTGCTCTACTACATCAAGGGCCAGGGGCTGGTGAGCGCCGCAACCATCGATCCCAAAACCAATCGCATTGTTCTGCCGCCCGATTGCATGGCTGCTTACCAGAAGTATCTTGAACTGGCGCCCAATGGCCAGTTCGCCGAAGAGGTAGCGGGAATCCTGCAGCAGGCTGGCCAGAAGGTGGCAACCTCATACAAAGCGGGTAAGAAGTAAGCAATCCGCAGCGCGAAATGAAACAGGGGTGCTTGCTTCGGCGAGCGCCCTTTCAGTTTGGCGCATCTCCCTGCCGCCGACACATCAAACCCTCTACAATCCATTCCATGAGCAACGCTCTTCTCAGCTTTGGCGAAGCCTCGGCGCTGGTTGCCGCGCACGCCGCGCGCCTCAGGCCACTGGGAACCGAACGCGTTTCTCTTGCCGACGCCAACGGCCGCGTTCTGGCTCAAATCGTTCGCGCCGATCGCGATCAGCCGCCGTTTTCGCGCTCTACCCGTGACGGTTACGCGTGCCGTGCCGCCGAAGCCAACGCGCACCGGCCGCTCGCTCTGGCCGGATCAACACGCGCGGGCGAGACACCTTCTTCGCCTCTGCCCGCCGGCTCTGCATGGGAGATCATGACCGGAGCGCCGATTCCCGATGGCGCTGATGCGGTGATGATGCTCGAGCATGTTGAGACACCCGACGGCAGAGTTCGCCTTGTGCCTCCTCGCACCGTCTCGGCGGGTGAGAACATCGTCGCCCGCGGTGCGCAAGCGCGCATCGGCGACGAGCTGCTCGCGCCCGGCGCCGCAATTGGCTTTGCGCAGATCGCGCTTGCCGCTTCGTGTGGATGCTCGACTGTCGAGACCTTCCTGATGCCGCGCGTCGCCATACTCAATACCGGAGACGAGATTGTGCCTGTTGAAGCGGAGCCTGGCCCTGCTCAGATTCGCAATTCCAACGGGCCTATGCTGGCCGCGCTGGTGCGCAATGCCGGCGGCGAGCCGTGGCTGCTGCCCACTGCGCCCGACAATGGGCCGGCGATTGAAGCGGCGCTGCGCGAAGCGAGTGCGGCCGACCTGGTTCTTATCAGCGGCGGCGTCTCGGCGGGCAAATTCGACTTGGTTGAACCGGTCATGGCCCAGCTAGGCGCGCAGTTCCATTTCACTGGCGTGCGGATACAACCAGGGAAGCCGCTGGTGTTCGGCGAGGTGCCTTCAGCTGCTCTCGACCGAGACGAGCACGGCTCGAAGTGCTTCTTCGGGCTGCCCGGAAACCCCGTTTCTTCTGCAGTCACGTTTCTGCTGTTCGCCGCGCCGGTTCTGCGCGCGCTTGCCGGCCAAACTCATCGTGAACCTCGTTTTGCTCTAGCGAGCCTTGCCGAAGACATAAAAGGGAAGCCGGGCCTTACGCGTTTCCTTCCGACGGTCTGCGATTTCGCTGCGCCTCCCGGCAAACTGCCCTCGGCGCGCCGCGTCGAATGGCAGGGCTCCGGCGACCTGGTCGCTCTGGCCCATTCCAATTGTTTTCTGGTTCTGCCAGAAGACGCCGAACGCCTTCATGAAGGCGATACCGTCCGCATCCTGCTCTACTGAGGTTCCACAGTGCCCAAGCCCGTCAAATCGTCACGTCCGGCCAAGCCACCGCGCTCAGCCACACTCTCGCACTACGACGCCGGCGGCCAGCCACACATGGTCGACGTCAGCGCCAAGCTTGCGACGCGACGCACCGCGTCGGCCTCGGCGTTTGTCGAGTTATCTGGCGTCGTTCTCGCTGCGCTCCCATCCAATCCCAAAGGCGACCTGCTCCAGGTTGCGCGCATCGCGGGCATCCAGGCGGCCAAGCGCACCTCAGAACTCATTCCGCTCTGCCATCCGCTGCCGCTGACACACGTCGAGGTTCAGGCCCAGGTCGCCGCAGGCGGCATCCGCATCGCGGCTTCTGCAGCCACCACCGGACCGACGGGCGTCGAAATGGAGGCGCTGACCGCCGCAGCCGTCGCCGCACTTACCGTCTACGACATGACCAAGGCTCTCGACAAATCCATCGTTATCCGTGACCTGCGCCTCGACTCGAAGACAGGTGGCAAATCGGGCGACTACACCCGTCGCCCCGTCAAATAACTGTTCCAAAACGAGAAAAAACCGCCATAACTTGCCCCAAGCCGCCAACCCTCGTATCATCCGGCAAGGGCATAATCCATACGCCATGAGCCATTCTGAGCAGACAGCCAATTTGCGTGTTAAGGGCCGCTTGATGTCGGCCTCTGAGATTGAGCGCACCCTGGTACGACTTGCCCACGAGATCGTGGAAAAGAGCAATGGCAGCGCCGACCTGTCGCTGGTGGGCATCAAGCGCCGCGGCGTGCCGCTCGCCGAGCGGCTGGGCAAGCTCATCTCCGGGATTGAAAAACGCCCCGTCGATACCGGAGTCCTCGACATCCAGTTCTATCGCGACGATCTTTCTACGGCCGATATACGTCCGGTGGTTACGCCCGGCTCAATCGGTTTCGATGTGGAGGGCCGCGACGTAGTTATCTGCGACGACGTGCTCTACACCGGCCGCACCATCCGCGCCGCGCTCGACGCGCTTTTTGACCACGGTCGACCGCGCCGAGTGCAGCTTTGCGTGCTGATCGACCGCGGCCATCGCGAACTGCCCATCGAGGCTACCTACGTCGGCAGGCAGGTGCCAACCAGCAGCCGTGAAATTATCGAAGTAAAGTTTCAGGAGGTCGATCAGACTGAGCAGGTGCTGCTCGTCGAAAAAATCGGCTGAAGCACGCGATGCGCAGAGCGTGATTCGACCCACCATCCACGTCTTACGAACCACGAAATTCGAAGCGCCCGCATGATAGCCGCTCCCACTTCCGCTCGCCGCTCGCTGGCAACGCCGCCTCTGTCCAAATCGCCATTTCCTTATCACCCCGGCTCGCTGCTCTCGGTCATGGACCTTACCGTGCCCGCCGTGAGCCATCTGCTCGAGCGGGCTACGGCGCTCGAGAACCAGGACCCGCTGACACGCGACCGCATTCTGTTGAAGCGCCGCATTGCGCTGCTCTTCTATGAGTCGTCGACGCGGACAAGAACCAGTTTCGAGCTCGCGTCAAAGGCTCTCGGCGCGGATACCACGCTTGTATCGAACCTCAGTTCGAGTATCGAAAAGGGCGAGACGCTCAAAGACACGGGCCTGACACTGCGCGCACTCGGCGCCGAAGCCATCATCCTGCGCCATAACTCAAGCGGCGCGGCCTGGCTGCTTGAGGAAGCCACTCACTTGCCCGTGGTCAATGCCGGCGACGGCATGCACGAGCACCCCACACAGGCGCTGCTCGACCTGCGCACTATCCTCGCGCATCTCGATTCCGAAACTAAAACTTGTCATCCTGAGCGAGGCCGCGGCCGAGTCGAAGGATCTGCGGTTTCTTCCGTCGGCCCCAATACACTCTCAGGCGTCACCGTCACAATCGTCGGCGACATTCTGCACAGCCGTGTTGCCCGGTCAAACATGCTGTTGCTGCCGCGGCTCGGCGCACGCGTGCTGCTTTGCGGGCCAATTCAACTGCTGCCAGAGATTGCGATCGGCGCCGGCCCGGGTATTGAGATTGAGCGCGACTTCGAAGCTGCAATTCGGCAATCGCAGGCGATCATGATGTTGCGGATTCAGGCCGAGCGGCTCGCGGGTCTGCAACTCGATCTCGAGGGATACAAAGCCGCGTATCAGCTTACCGGCCAGCGGCTCGCCGCACACGCTCCCGACGCCATTGTCATGCATCCAGGGCCGATTATTCGCGGACTTGAAATTACGGCGGGAGTGGCCGACGGACCGCAGTCGACGATTCTCGAACAGGTGACCAACGGAGTGGCGATTCGCATGGCAGTGATGGAGCGGGCGCTGACGGCAACGCGAGAAGGACGATAGGGGATTTGCGTGACTCGTCTGAAAAGAATACGTCGAGTCCTGCCTTATGTTGGGGCGATCCTCGGGATCGTCGTCATCTATCGGTTTACGCGCCCAGTGCTCTTTTACATTCCCTCGGATTGCGTGTGTTCGGACTATTCTGATCGTGTAGAGGGCTTCGTGGTGTTCAATCCACTCCGCAATCGAGCGCCTGAACGAGCGGCCGACAGATTCTTTGAGGACGTCCGAGACGGACGAGCTTCAGATTATGCCGAACCTGAATTGGCCGCGAACATGACGAACGATCACACGCGTTTCTCCAAGTTAAGGTGGAAACTGGCGTTTCGAGAAGATTCTCGAGGCGGAGTTACGCTTCTCTATAAGCTGGACCCTACAGGTGGAAAACTGAATATTGACGTTGACCACGGATATGGGAACGTGTCGCTTGTAAGGAGGCACGGTTCCTGGAAGGCCGAGGACTTTGGTTTTTCCTTTTAGTCTGACAATTTCTGAAAATCGAAGAAACTGACCTTGATGATTTGGAAATCTCTGAAACCGACCGTATTCGATCCGCAAAAGAAAGACGGAACCAACCCATGACCACCCTCACTATTCGCAACGGCCACCTCATCGATCCTGCCGCCGGCATCGACGGACCAAAAGACATCTTCATCCAGAATGGCCGCGTGGCCGAGATCGCCGCGACAGGCAAGCTCAAGCTGGCCAACGGAGCACAAA
>Ga0335073_10011463_pt1 | contig 12450 bp, 12 predicted proteins | sample Lox_Sample_22_FD_207093 | JGI IMG/M metagenome (GOLD analysis project Ga0335073, IMG submission 207093) | Soil microbial communities from Loxahatchee National Wildlife Refuge, Florida, United States - Lox_Sample_2.2 | ecosystem: Environmental > Terrestrial > Soil > Wetlands | place: USA...
ACCAGGTGCCCAAGTGGCTTGAATATGTGATGTCGATGTGCGCCACGCTCTCGCTCGAAGGCGGGCCCATCTTCTGGGTGGCAACGCACCGCGTGCACCACCAGCACAGCGACCGCGACGGCGACCCTCATACCCCGCGCGAAGGCGGATGGTGGGCGCACACTGGCTGGCTGCTCTTCGGCAAGGCTCTGCATGCGCAGACCAAGCTTCTGGGCCGCTATGTGCCCGACCTCAGCCGCGACCGCTTCCACGTATGGCTGAGCAAGTATCACTGGCTCCCCATCAGTGCCAGCGGTGTCGCGTTGTTCGTCCTGGGCTGGCTCACCGGCGGCTGGAAGAATGCGGTCGGCATGGTGCTGTGGGGCGGATTTTTCCGCGTGACACTCGGCCTGCACGCCACCTGGCTGGTGAACTCGGCAACCCATCTATGGGGCCGTCGCCGCTTTGAGACCCGCGACGACTCGCGCAACAATTGGTGGGTGGCGCTGCTCTCCGGCGGCGAGGGCTGGCACAACAATCACCATGCGCATCCCGTTTCCGCGCGCCACGGCCTGCGCTGGTACGAGATCGACGTCAACTTCTGGGGAATCTGGATCCTCTCCAAGTTCGGCCTGGCGCGCAAGGTTCGCGTGGCCAAGTACGATCGGGCCAACCCCAAGCCGGCGGGGATGTAACAGCAGCGCGGCAGTTCATCACAGGATTGCGGGGACTTGCACGGCTCCGTCGCAGCCGGCTCAGGGAATGTCGTAGAGTGTGCGAGGAGGCATTCTTCGTATGCACGCGACAGACGTTGAGCTGGCCGCCCTGTTTCTCCGCTTCTCCAGCGAAAAGCTTCTTGGCCAATATTGGCCGCGGTTGCGCCGTTGTGTCGAATCCCTCACCAATGAGCAGGTGTGGTGGCGGCCCAACGATGCCAGCAACAGCATCGGGAACCTGGTCCTGCATCTCAACGGCAATGTGCGTCAATGGCTGGTAGCATCGTTCAATCGTTACGAGGACGGACGCAACCGCCCCGCGGAGTTCAGCGAGCGCGATGGAATTCCGGCCTCCGCGCTGCTCGAGAAACTGGCCGCAACCATGGATGAAGCTTCAGCGGTGCTTGCGCGCCTGACCGCGGACGATCTCCTCGCTCCGTACGAGATTCAAGGCTACAACGTGCGCGGCCTCGATGCCGTGTACCAGGTTGTGGAGCATTTCGGGCTGCATTACGGGCAGATTGCCTACATCGCGAAGAGCTTCAGCGGGCGCGACCTGGGCTTCTATCGCGAGCTGAGCAAGACGGGCCGGGCGGAGAACAGCGGACACACGACGCCGTAAGCCACTGACCGCCAGCCGATATTTTCATATCGTGCTTGATTCAGGGCCGTTGTGCGCAGGCTACGCGCGGTATGCCTTGCAGGTCCGGCACAAACTCGATCGCGCTGAACGTGGCGGAAGAGAGCAGATTCCTCACCGCTTCGAACTGACCAGCCCCGATCTCCAGCAGCAGGTACCCACCGGGCACGAGAGCCGTATGCGCTTCAGGGATCAGCCTGCGATAGACGGCCAGCCCGTCCGCTCCGGCAAAGAGCGCCTCTGATGGCTCGTAATCTCTGACTTCAACCGAGAGAGCGTCGCGGCCGGCCTCCGCCACATAGGGCGGGTTCGACACGATCAACTCGAATCGCTCGCCCGCAACAGGCTCCAGCAAATCGCCTTGAAGGAAGCGGATCTCGTCCGCAAAGCCGAGCCTCTGTGCGTTGCCCAGCGCAACATCCAATGCTGCGCGCGAAGTATCAGTGGCCGTAATTTCGGCTTCCGGCCAGTCATGCGCAATGCTGATGCAGATTGCGCCAGAACCAGCGCCGATGTCGAGTACGCGCGGAGGCCATCCGATATCTTGCTGCCCTCCGACATTCTCCCGCCTCAGGCGCCGGGCCTTCCCAGTTCGCGATCTGCGGGCTTCGAAGAGTTTTTCTGATTCTGGGTGGAAGACAGGAATTAGTTGAAACGCCTTTTCGACGACGTGTTCGGTTTCCGGCCTGGGAATAAGCACGTCCGGCGTTACCCGGAATGGCATCCCATAGAACTCCGTTTCGCCAGTGATGTACTGGATCGGCTCGCCCCTGCGCCGTCGCTCGATCAGCGCATTAAACTCTTCGTTCACATCCGGTAAGGCGGGCAGTTTCGCATTCGCAATCAGCCACGCGCGATTGGGATCCTGGCGCGTCTTCCCCAGGACGTGCAGCAGAAGCAACTCGGCATCGGGCCGCGCGCGTTCCGCATGCGGCCCTTCGGCGAGCGCATGCTCCGCACTGCGGATCAGGTCGCGAAGAGTCGCCACCTCAGGCAGCCTTGTCGCCGGTCCCGCCCTTCAACTGCTCAGCCTGGTAGTGCGCGACCAGCGCGTCGACAATCGGCTGCAGCCGGCCCTCCATCACCAGGTCGAGCTGGTGCAGCGTGAGGCCGATGCGATGATCGGTGACGCGATTCTGGGGAAAGTTATAGGTGCGGATCTTCTCGCTGCGGTCTCCTGTGCCTACCTGCTGCTTGCGCTCTTTGGCCAGCGCCTCCTGCTGGCGCTCCATCTCCATCTCGTAGAGCCGCGAGCGCAGCACGCGCATGCCCTTTTCGCGATTCTTGATCTGCGATTTTTCATCCTGGCAACTGACTACGGTATTGGTGGGGATGTGCGTGATGCGCACGGCCGAGTAAGTGGTGTTGACCGACTGGCCACCGGGACCCGAAGAACAAAAAGTGTCAATGCGCAAATCCTTGGCTTCGATCTTTATGTCCACCTCTTCGGCTTCGGGCAGCACGGCGACGGTGACGGCCGAGGTGTGCACGCGCCCCTGCTGCTCGGTCGCCGGCACGCGCTGCACGCGGTGCACGCCGCTCTCCCACTTGAGCTGCGAGTAAACGCGGTCGCCCTCGATGATGGCGATGACTTCCTTGAAGCCGCCTACGCCGCTCTCGGAAAGCGAAAGCACTTCCACCTTCCAGCGGTGCTGTTCGGCGAAGCGCGTATACATGCGAAAGATTTCAGCGGCGAAGAGCGAGGCCTCGTCACCGCCGGTGCCGGCGCGGATTTCGAGGATGACGTTCTTCTCGTCGTTGGGATCCTTGGGCAGCAGCAGCAGCTTGATCTCGTCTTCGAGCGCCGGTTCGCGCGGTTCGAGAGCAGCGATCTCTTCCTCGGCCATGGAGCGCATGTCCGGATCGGTCAGCAGAGCGCGGGCATCGGCGAGTCCCTGGCGAACCTGCTTGAGCTCGCGGAACTTCTCCACCGGCGTTTCCAGTTCACGCATCGCCTTGGCGGTTTTCTGGTATTTCTCGTGGTCGTTGAGAACCTCGGGCAGCGCCATTTGCGCCTGCAGGTCGTCATAGCGCTGCTCCATCTGTTGCAAACGGTCGATCATGCCCTTCGGGCCTCCAGGTTTCGGATGAAAGAAGTGAAAATCGAGGCGTGGAACAAGCGTAAGCGGCGGGCGCCGCTAGAGGAGGGCCGGGATAGGCTGGTGGAGAATCATCTGGCTTCTTACATTGTAGCGCGGATCATTCTCCGGTGTTGCGGTTAGGAATATTGATGGGGTTGACAGCGGTAAGAACGTAGCCGGACAGACCTGTGCTGTTCGACTGCGACTTGACGCCGGCATACACCTTGCACATGTCCTCGATGCGAAATGTCCCGAACTTCGAGTCGTCGTGCTGCATGGTGCGCTCATGGCCCTGGTAGCGGAAGCGCACATCGATATCTTGATCCTCTGCCTTGGTCGCGCCTTTGATCTTGCCGGCCAGCGTGTTGTTGGCGCCGGCGGCGTAGCCGTCGCCCAGCGAAACCGCCCAGTGGCAGATGTCGCGAGTATCTTGCTGCGTGCCGCGCCAGTTCAGGACCGTGCCGCGAGGAATGTGCGGAACGGTCCCGTCGCCGTTGAGCGCGATGGGCGTACCGTCGCCAAGATATCTGTTGGCGTTTTCCGCGCCCAGCGCCATGCCCTTGTGCAGAATCCAGCGCAGCGAGACGTAGCCGGATTTGAAGAGCCACCAGTAGACGCAGTTGAAGCAGACTTGGCCCGAGGGGAACGGGTTTTGCGCGCGCGTCATCTTTTCAAACGGCGGGTTGATGTTGCCGCCGTTGCCGACCAGCTCTGCGGCATCGGCCACGGTCCCCAGGCCGGGATTGAGCGCAACATAGGCCATGATGGCCTCGCGCACCACGGCCTCCGACTTGCTCAGGTAGAAGTCCATGGTCAGCGTCGCGCCGTTTGGGCTGTTGAGGTTGTTGGCGATGCCATCTGCGCCGCCCGTCTGCCGCGCCCAATTGGCGCCGAGATAGGTCAAATGGCACAGTCGCAGCGCGCGAACCGCGCGACCCACCGCGCTCGAGCCGAACATGGCGTAGCGCGGGTTCCCCGCCAGGGAAATCGCCGCGCCGGCTGTCGCAGTGTTGATGGGCAGGGTTTGGTGAACATGCCCGGCGAGTCCGGCATCGACACTTTCAAGATATCGTTTGGTATCGGCGTAGCGTTCCTGCGGAGTCCACTTGTCGCTCACCGGGCCAATATATACAGGACCGGCGGGGACGGCAAGCCAAAAGCTGCCGGCGCCGATATGAGCTCAGGCTCCCAATGCGAAAGGTAGGCCAGGCGAAATCCCGGACCACCTGGTGTCGAGTCCACGTTGTTTTCACACAAAGGGGTTGATGATCTCGACGCTGTCCACCAACCGCCCGTGCTGCATATCTTCAGATAGCAGCACTCGACAGCCCGATTGGCCCGCCATGCGGACGATAAGGGCGTCCCAAAAAGAGAAACCGTGAATTCGATGGAGATCGATTGATGCGAGAATATCGTTCACCGATGGCACGGCCACTTCGAATCGGGAATAAATCTCGACTTTGTTGCGAGCGATTGCCGCGTCCAGCTTCAGCTTGCCGGTCGCAGTGACGAAATACTCCTGGAGAACCTGCGTAGAGACGACACCGGCTCGCTGCGCCAAATGGTCCTTTGTAAGATCCACGGCTTTTCTACGTTTGGCGGGATAGCGTCGATCGTCCGCATAGACCAGAATATTCGTGTCGAGAAAAGTCCGCGGCAACCTACCTGCGCTCATGAATTTCGTCCCGGTTGAACTTCCAGCCCTTCGAATCTCCAAGTCCGGAGAAACGATCGAGATACTCCAGGTCGCGTTCGAGCTCGTCATCGCCGGCTACATGCCTAAGGTGGTCGCGAATCTCCTGATTGATGCTCTTGCCCACAGCGCGAAGCTTTTCCCTTGCCCGCTCGGCAACCTGCTCATCGATAGAGAGCGTAATATTCATATCCACAGTATAAGTGCGCACATATCCTGTGTCAAATCGAGGTGAACCTCAAAAGCACTCAATATGGTCGCACGCATTCATCAGCGGCATCTGCAAGCTCGAATCGTGCGCGGGGTCGGAGTAGATAGTAATCGTCGCCGGCTTGTAGTCGCCGGGTTGGGCGGTCATGATGTTGGGCACAAAGGTCTGCGGGTTGCGGTCGTAGAGCGGGAACCACGTGCTCTGCACCTCGACCATCACGGTGTGGCCGGCTTTGAAGACGTGGTCCACGTCGTGCAGGCTGAATTTGTACTCATGGATGGAATTCGCGCGCAGCGGCTCGGGCTTGTCGAAGCCGGTGAGGTAGCGCCCGCGAAAGATTTCAGTGTTGGTCATCAATTCGTAGCCGCGCATCGTGGGGTCGGGATCGTCGTCGGGATATTCGTCGATGAGCTTGACGACCATGTCGTTGTCGGTGCCGGTGGTCGCGGCATAGATGTCGGCGACCACATCGCCGGTCACGATCAGGTCCTTCTTGAGCACGGGCAGCTTCCATACAGCAACGTCTTTGCGATCGGTCACGAAGCGCTGATCCTCAGTGAGCCAGTTGTACCACTGCGAACCGGGGCCATAGGTCGGCTGGATGGGCCGATGCCGGTAAGGAACCGGATTGGCCGGGTCGCTGACATAGCTTGTGGTTGCCGAAGCGGTTGAATCCGTCCAGCTCAGCAAGCCTTTGCCCTGCAGATAGAGGCTGGTCACCTGGGTTTGCTCGGGCGGGAAATGCGCATAGTACTTCCAGGTGTTGGAGCCGGTCTGAAAGCTGGCCGTGTCCTCGAGATCGAAGCCGGAAGCGTCGGTTCCCGGCGCGTCCTTCAAATAGTGCGCGAAGAATTTGGCTTCGATGCGCTCCCGGAATTCCTTTCCGATGGGCTCGCCGTATTGGAGATTGCCCAGATGGCGCGTAGTCGCTGCCCACGAACCATGCCGCCACGGGCCGAGCACGAGAAAGTTCTCGTGATGGGTGTCGAACGGCTCCAGTGTCGCGTACTCCTCCTGCGAGCCCCACATATCTTCCTGGTCGTAATAGCCGCCTACGGTGAGCGTGGGCACGGCGACTGTGTGCAGATCATTCTCCACGCCGTGCGAGCGCCACACACTGTCATACGCGGGATGCTCGATGAAGCGCTGCCAGGTGGGCAGCATTTTGGATCCGGATTTTTTCACGTCCTCGGCAAAGCTTCCGCGCTCAAGAAAGAAATCGTATCCGTCGCGCGGCTTGCCATCCTTATCCTTGCCATAGCTCACATCGCTGTTCTCTTTGCTCGATTCCATCATCAGCCCGTAGTCGTACCCGTAGCTCTGGCGGAATGCGCCGTTGTGAAAGAAGTCGTCGCCCATCCACGCGTCGATCATGGGCGCCTGCGGCGATATTGCCTTCACCGCAGGATTGGGATCGATGCCGGCCATCATAGCCAAAAAGCCGGGATAACTGGTGCCTAATACGCCCACGCGGCCGTTGTTGCCGGATACATTGGCGATCATCCAGGTGACCGTGTCAAAGGCGTCGGTACTCTCATCGATCGCCTTGGGATCGTGGTGATCTGCGAGCGGCCGGTTCATCTCGAACTTGCCTTCGCTCTTGAAGCGGCCGCGGATGTCTTCGACAGCATAGATGTATCCGTCGCGCGCCAGCTCCGGCCGGCGCTCGAAGAACGACGCGCGTGTCGTGCCGTCCGAGCCGTAAGGCGTGCGTTCCATGAGGATGGGCAGCGGCGTGGTGATGTCGGCCGGTTTGAGGACAACGGCATGGAGCTTCACTCCGTCGCGCATCGGGATCATGACTTCGGAGCGCTGGTAGTCGTGGAAGAGATGATGAACGGCATCGCCGGTGCGGCGAAAAACCTCGTCCTGCTGGCCATGAACGGTAACGATCGAGGCGCGCCCCGCCGCATCCAGCGTGAATTCAAACGTAACCTTCGAATCGGGCAGGCCGAATTCCACATCTGAGACTGCGTTCAGCTCGGCGGGGACGCGCCGCTCCGATTCCATCACGAGCTTTCCATCTTGCGCGTAGAAGCTCAGCGGCGTGTCGGGTTCGTCGGCATTCGTGTACTCGCCGTTGAGATTCGCTAGCTGCGTGTTTGCACGCGCCGAGACCGAGTTTGGCCGAGCGAGGCCGCTTAGAAGAGAAACGAGGCAAAAACAAATTGACGCAGAAACAATGCGGGGACAACTCAAGATCGAGACCTCCTCGGTTTTTGGTTCATGAGCGGCCGCCGTACTTCTCGACGGACGACCGCCAGCGATGCGGCTCGTTCTGATGTGGAGAGTCCGGAATTCGCCCATGAATTGGCGACCAAGCCGCAGATCCTTCGCTTCGTTCAGGATGACACGGGATTGGTAATTCGACGAACTGCTGACTCAGGAACCTAATGACTGTGGCCATGATGGGCATGTTCGGGGCCCGCGCCGCTGGCCATCTCTTCGATCGGCACCACGCAGCCTTCCTGGCGTTCCTCGCAGTCGGTGTTCTCAAACTGGATGGTGGTGTGGCAAATGTTGAAGTGCTCCCGCAGCACATGATTGAGATTGGCGAGGATGCGGGCGCTCTCCGACGGGGGAATGTCGTCGATGGTGACATGGCAGGCCAGAGCATTCGAATTCGAGCCGAGACACCAGACGTGGAGATCATGCACGTTGATCACGCCTTCCACGGCCTGCATGCCATCGCGAATTTCGGAGATGGAAACGCCGCGCGGCGTGCCCTCCAACAGAATATTCAGCGTTTCGCGGACAATGCCGACGCTCGACCATAGAATCAGCGCGGCGATGAGAAGTGACAGCGCCGGATCAATCCAATTGCGGCCGGTGAAAAGAATGCCGGCCCCGCCGGCGATCACTGCGGCGGTTGAAAGCGTGTCTCCGGCCATGTGCAGAAAGGCGCTGCGCAGGTTCACGTCGCGGGCAACGCCCCACAAAAGCGCAGCGATGGCGCCGTTCATCACCACGCCGGCCGCGGCCACGTACATCATGACCTTGGGCTGCACGGCCACCGGCGCACTGAGCCGATGAACCGCCTCAACGCCGATCCAGATCGCGATGGCAATCAGGGTAGCCGCATTGACCAGCGCGGCCAATACCCCCGCTCGCTGATAGCCAAAGGTTTTCGACTGGCTGGCCGGGCGCAACTGGAAGTAGACCGCGACAAAGCTCAGCAGCAGCGCCAGGAAGTCGGAAACGTTGTGGCCGGATTCGGAGAGCAGCGCCAGTGAGTGCGCGCGCACGCCGGCCACGAAGGTAATGGCCACATAGGCGAGCGTGGCGACCAGCGAGAAACGCAGTACGGATTGAGTCCTGCTTGCGCCCGGCAAAGCCGGGGCCGCGTGGACATGCATATCCTATAAGTGTAACCGGGGATGGGTATCGGCTGGCAAACCTACGACTGCGTCTGCGGCCGGCTGCGCTCCGCCCGCCGCGGCCGTTTTTCGATCGGCTGCGGATCGGCAAAGACCGGCAGCACCGGCAGCCCCATGCGCATCCCGCTCCAGTTCTCGGCGAACACGATGCTGTTTTGCGGATTGCCCGGCTGATAGCGCACCGAGCAGGGAAAGCCGGCCCGGATCTGCATCAAATCAAGTAGGTTGCGCAGCGTGGTGATGTCCTGCGAGCACTCATAGTCCACGCCGCCGATGCGATAGCTGAACAGCAGCATGGTGAGCTTGCAGTCCCCGGCAGCGTCGATCTCGCATACGTCCAGCAGCATGCCGTCGACGATGCGCCCGTTTTGCACCAGCAGCTGACGCCGCGCCAGTTCGAGCTCCTCGGCGGTGGGGCGCTTGCGATGCGAATACCAGTAAGCGCCGGCGCCCAGAAGGGCCGCGCCCGTCAGGCAAGCTGCAACTTCCCAGGCGGTTGTGCCGATGCGGTTCATTGGGGGACCGGGTGCCTACGGATCAAGGATACCGCAGATTTGATTTCACACGGTGTGCAATCCATGGCCCTTTCGATGTACTTTCATCGAACACCGGTCTACGCGCATCTACACTCAGGGAACGGAGGAGTCATGAAGGTCGGAGTTCTTGGATCGGGCGACGTGGCAAAGACGCTGGCCGCGGGATTTCTCAAGCATGGTCACCAGGTTACGGTTGGCTCGCGGTCGCCGGGCAAGCTCGAAGATTGGATTCAACAGAACCCCAGGGCTGCAGCCGGCAGCTTCGCCGATGCGGCTGCGTTCGGAGAGGTAGTGGTCCTGGCGGTCAAAGGCAAGGCCGCGTTTGAAGCGCTGCGGCTTGCCGGAGCGGAAAACCTCGCCGCCAAACCGATCATCGACGCCACCAACCCCATTGACGACGCGCCCCCCGTCAAAGGCGTGCTGCCCTTCTTTACCGACCACACCGAATCGCTGATGGAGATGCTGCAGCGCGAGTTTGCCGGTGCGCACTTTGTCAAATGCTTCAACTCGGTGGGCGCGCCGTGCATGGTCAATCCGCAGTTTTCCGGAGGAAAGCCGACGATGTTCATCTGCGGAAACAACGACGGCGCCAAGCAGGTCGTGACCGGCATTCTCGATCAGTTAGACTGGGAGACGGCCGACATGGGTGGCGCCGAAGCGGCCCGCGCCATTGAGCCACTGTGCATGCTGTGGTGCATTCCCGGATTTCTGCGCAATGACTGGCTTCACGCCTTCAAATTGCTGAAGTAGTCCGGCGACCTTGGGTGCCCCACTCTTTCGCGACCACGCCAGCGGATGCGAAAGGGAGGGACCCGCAAGCGCCCGTGCTGGATTGGCTGGCGAGCACGGGTTTCGCAGGCTGCGGAGTTCTTGGAACCGTGGGCGCCCCATCCTTTTGCGTTCTTTGCGAAAGGGTGGGATCAGATGCATCCGGCCGAATGGCCTATACTACTGACTGCGCTTTGAAGGATTTCCGGCCTGCCGGACGCCTGTTCCCGGAGGTTTTTTCTTGGTTCCGAACAAAAATTCCCGCTCCGAGGGGCGCCGGCGTATCCGTTCCACCACGGTCATCTGCGTACGCCGCAACGGCCACGTGGTGATGGCGGCGGACGGCCAGGTTACGCTGGGCAACAACGTGCTGAAACACTCGGCCAAAAAAATTCGCCGCCTCTACCAGGACAAGATTCTCGCCGGATTCGCTGGATCGACGGCCGACGCCTTCTCGCTCTTTGCGCGCTTCGAATCCAAGCTGGAGCAGTATTCCGGCAATCTGAACCGCGCGGCCGTCGAGCTCGCCAAGGATTGGCGCACCGACAAGATGCTGCGCAATCTCGAAGCGCTGCTGGTCGTGGCCGATCAATCGCAGACCTTCCTGATCTCGGGGTCCGGGGACGTCATCGACCCCGACGAGCCGCTGGCGGCAATTGGCTCAGGGGGCGCGTACGCGCAGGCGGCCGCGCGGGCGCTGATGGACAACACGGAGCTGAGCGCGCGGGAGATCGCCGAAAAAGCGATGAAGATCGCCGGCGAAATCTGTATCTATACCAACGACCGCATCACGATTGAGGAGTTAAAGGCCTGACCTTGCAGGCGAGACCATGGCTGGATACTCTGGCACACCACTGTTGCAGAAACTCGGCATCAAAGATGGGCACCGCGTGCTGTTGCGCAACGCGCCTGCCGTGCTGCCGCAAGAGCTTAAGAGCTACGCCGTCCAGCGGCCGAAAAGGGATCTGGATGTCGTGCTGCTCTTTGCAGAGTCGCGCGCAGCGTTTCAGGCAGGGTTCGCGAGCCTGGGTGGAGCGATTAAGTCTGACGGCGCAATCTGGGTCGCGTGGCAGAAGAAGAGTTCGGGGATTGCAACCGATCTGACGGAGAACGTCATTCGCGAGCAGGCCCTTAAAACGCCGTTTGTCGACGTGAAGGTCTGCGCGATTGACGATACGTGGTCGGGATTGAAGCTGGTGATCCGCAAAGAGCGCCGGCCCGCTCACAGCGCAACAAACAAATAAGAAGTAACGACTGGAAGCACTATGGCTATTTACCTGCCCGCATCCGCTGAAGAACAGGAGCTCTCGCTCGACGAGCTGACGCCGCGCGAGATCGTCGCCGAGCTGGACAAACACGTCGTGGGCCAGAGGGCCGCCAAGCGCGCCGTGGCGATTGCACTTAGAAATCGCCAGCGCCGGCAAAAGCTGCCGCCCGATCTTGCCGACGACATCATGCCCAAGAACATCATCATGATCGGGCCCACGGGCGTGGGCAAGACGGAGATCGCGCGGCGCCTCGCCAAGCTGACCAACTCGCCGTTCCTAAAGGTCGAGGCCTCGAAGTTTACCGAAGTGGGCTATGTGGGACGCGATGTGGAGTCGATGATCCGCGACCTGGTCGAGATCGCCATCGACATGGTGCGCGAAGAGCGCCTTGAAGAAGTGGAAGACCGCGCCGAAATGAACGCCGAGGAGCGCCTGCTCGATGTGCTGCTGCCGCCTCCGCCGTCGACGCCCTCCAGCGGCGACGGCCAGCTCTCGCTGCCCGGCGCCGAGAGCTACCAACGCTCGCGCGAGAAGATGCGCCAGCAGTTCCGCGAAGGCAAGCTCGACGACCGCATGGTCGAGCTCGACGTGCGCGAGCGCAGCATGCCGCAGTTCGGCATTATCTCGAACCAGAACCTTGAAGATATCGAGATGAACCTCAAGGATATGCTGCCCAATATCTTCGGCGGCGGCACCAAGAAGAAGAAGATGAAGGTGGTCGACGCCTTCGACTACCTGGTGCAGGAGGAGGAAGGCCGGCTGATCGATATGGATTCCGTCAATCGCGCGGCCACTGAGCGAGTGGAGTCGAGCGGCATTATCTTTCTGGATGAGATCGACAAGATCGCCGGGCGCGAGGGCGGGCACGGGCCCGACGTTTCGCGCGAAGGCGTACAGCGCGACATATTGCCCATCGTCGAAGGAACCACGGTGAACACGCGCTACGGCATGGTGCGCACCGATCATATTCTTTTTATTGCTGCCGGGGCATTTCATGTCTCCAAACCCAGCGATCTTATTCCCGAGTTACAGGGCCGTTTTCCCATTCGCGTCGAATTGAAGTCCCTTACGGTCGACGACTTTCTCCGCATCCTAACCGAGCCTAAAGCTTCATTGACTAAGCAATACACGGCATTACTCGAAACCGAAGGAGTTAGATTGGAGTTTGCTCCCGAGGCGCT
>Ga0335073_10011464_pt1 | contig 12450 bp, 14 predicted proteins | sample Lox_Sample_22_FD_207093 | JGI IMG/M metagenome (GOLD analysis project Ga0335073, IMG submission 207093) | Soil microbial communities from Loxahatchee National Wildlife Refuge, Florida, United States - Lox_Sample_2.2 | ecosystem: Environmental > Terrestrial > Soil > Wetlands | place: USA...
GAGCGAGGGAACGGGCTCAGGCAAGTCTTACGGCGGGGGGAGATACGTCAGCAGATTGGGAAGACTGAGAATCCTGCCGGCTGCGTTGAGTGTGGCCTGCTCATCGGTTTGCGCTTGGGCGAGGTTGGTGGCTGCGTCGGCGAGATTCGCGCCGATTAAAGAGTTTTCTTGCGTGCTGAGATTGACAGTGTCCTGATTGAGGAAGTCTTCGGTCGAATTGATTTGATTGAGAGCGTTCCCGTAGAACACGCGCTGGGTGGTGACGGTGTTGAGCGCATTCTGGATTTCGGTGACGGCGGCTCCGATGTTGGAGTTGTTTTGAAGGGCGGTGTTGAGATCCTGGATTGCGGTGAAGACGTTTCCATTGGGGTTAAGAAATAGCTGGCTGCCGGGGACATTGGTTTGAATGGAATTGCCATTGGAGATTTGGACCGAATTGACGCCGGTATTGCCGTTGTATGTGACCGCGCCGGTGGTGGAATTCAGGGTAAAAGGCTGTGTAGCGACGGCGGTCCCACTAAAAAGATAGGCGCCCTGGGAGGTGGCGTTGGCCAGAGAGACGAGCTGCGATTGAATTCCCTGCACTTGGACCGCGATGGCCTGACGGTCCGCGTCGTTGAGAGTGCCGTTGGCGCCTTCCGTTCCGAGAGAGAGGGCTTGGGTAAGGGCCGTGACGACATCGTTGAGAGAGGAATCGGCAATCTGAAAGCCGGGCTGGAGCGTGTTGATGTTCTGGAGATACTGATCATCCTGGCTGGTTTGACTGTGATTCAGCACGACAGAAGCGGCGGCGGCCGGATCATCGGAAAGTTCGTTGACGCTTTGACCGCTAGAGAGCTGCTGCGAGGCGGTGTTCATGTTCTGCTCGCTTTGCTGGATGGAGGCGAGCAGGTCTGGCAGCGGATCGGGATTGAGTCTTATGGACATGGGTTATGCCGTCACGGGAACCATATCGATTGTGGTTTGCAAGAGGGTATCGATGATCCCTGAGATTTGCGCAGAAGCGGTGTAAGCGGATTGGAAACGAATGAGATTAGCGGACTCTTCATTGATGTCCACGCCGGAAACGCCGGCTTGCAAGTTTTGCAACTGTTGGAGGACCAGGCTGCCGGAGTTCTGGTTGCTTTGGGCGGTCGAGACTTGGTTGCCGATTTGGAAGACGAGGTTGGAATAGGCATTGAGGGGAGTCTGGCCGTTATCGATGGTTTGGTTTTGGATGGCAAGAAGAGCGTTGGCGTTGGTGTTGTCGCCGGCGCTGCCGGGTGCGGGACCACCGCTGGCAGCGATGAGTGAGGGATCAGTGATGGCAACGGCGAGCGATGCGGCCGCGCCAACGCCACCAGCGGGAGGGGGAACGAAGATATTGCCGCCAGCATTTCCGTTGAGGTCATAGCCCTGCGCGTTCTGAGTGTTCACAGCGGTGGCGAGAGTGGAAGCCAAGGAGTCGAGGGAAGAAAGAATGGAAGGGATCTGCTGGTCACGCGTTTGGATTTCTCCGGCTAATTCGCCGCCGGTGATGGCCGTGGTGATGTCGGTGCCTTGGGAGTAGACGTCCTGAAATCCGGTAGTGGGATTGGCTTGTGTAGTGAGTTGAAAGCTTTGTCCTCCCACGACCAGAGGGGCACCACTGGAGGTAGTCAGAGTAAGGCTGCCATTGCCCGCGTTGATGGAGGAAACATCGATGAGATTGGAGAGCTGATTGAGGAGTTGTTGCTGCTGGTCGACAAGAGGACCAGAGTTCTGACCGGCGCCGGTGGCGGCGACAACCTGGACGTTGACGGCAGCAAGCTGAGACGTCAGGGTGTTGATTTGGCTGACGGATTGGGTGACCGAGAGGTCCTCACCCTGCTGGATTTGGGTGAGGTTGTTAGAGGTTTGATTGAAGGCGGAGGCAAGATTTTGCGCTGCGGTCAAGACGGCCTGGCGGGTGCTTGGATCGCTGGGGTTCGCGGAAAGCGCGGAAAGACTGTTGAAGAAAGCGGTTAGCGGCGCTTGGAGGCCTGCGCCCGAGGTCTCGTTGAATAGGGATTGAATCTGCTGGCCGGAGCTGACCAGGGAGTTGAGGGCGCCTTGCTGTTGGGTTTCTTGATTGACGCGGAGGTCGAGGACGGCATCACGCAGGCTGGTGACTTGGCTAATGTCGACGCCGGAGCCGAGGGTCAAATTGCCGATTTCGACGGGGGGATTATCCTCGAAATTGGCTACTTCGCGGGAGTAGCCGGGGGTATTGACGTTGGCGATGTTGTTGGTTGTGGTCTGGATGGCGGTCTGCTCAGCATCGAGGGATTGCGCGGCGATGTTGAGACTTGCGGAGAGGCTGCCCATGATTAAAATCCCTCCGCGGCGGAAGCGCGATTGTCAGCAGGGTTGGAGTACGTCAAAGAGAAGGAGTGGTAGGAGTGGAGGAGGGCGGAAACGGTGCGGCGGGAGCGGCGCAATAGGGCTTGATGCTCAGCGTTGAGCAGTTTGACGGTGGCTTGCACGCGATTTAGGCGATCGAGAGTCTCGCGACAGCGAATGAAATCGGAATGTGAAGCAGAACCGATGGTGGGAGGGGGCTGGCTGGGTACAAGTGCGGCGGGCTGCACGTGAATGTGTGCGGCGCATTGGCGCTGAACGCGATCCAGCTGAGTATCGAGGGAGCGAATTTCGGCGCAAAGCCTTTCCTGCTCGGCAATGCGGGCCTCGAGGCCATTGATATCGAGAGAGACGATGTCTGTGCGGGCAGCAGCGAGCGCAGTTGTAAGAGAGCCGAGGAGAGCGAGGCGCTCTTCGAGCAGTTGGAGGTAGCGTGCGGTGTCAGCGCTCATGCTTCAAGCCCGTTCGTCCAATTTGTGGCGCTCCTCTCTTTCCAAATCGAGTTCGGGCGGCTGAGGATCAGTGCGTGAGGGAGGGGCGGGCTTGAAGGGTTTCGGCGCACGTTTGTCCCTGGCACTTTTTTCCTGGCCAGCGGTTGAGGCTTCGATGCGAGCTGGCGGCAATGAAGTTAAATCTCCCACCGGCGAACTACCTTTCGAGGCGACTACGGTCTGCGACCGGCTTGGTCAGCGATCATGGCGTCCGCCACGTTTTGACTACTGGGCTGATAAGCGCCGCTGCTAACGCGCTGCTGGAGGGCGCTGACAAGCTGGGTGCGGACTTCGGGCACGTTAGCAAGGCTGGCGGCCAGGGTCTGAACTTCGCCGTGAGTACTGGAAAGACTGAAAGTGTCTTCGCCGTTCGGGGAGGATGCCCCGGATGCGGCGGTGGAGCCTTGGGATTGCGTGGCTTTGCTGGGCGCGTTGGAAATGCGGTCCGGTTGTGGATCGCTGGGGAACTGGATGGTTGGGTCGATCTTCATAGCCAAACTCCTCAATCTCTACGGTCAGTCAGGGCCAAACGTTAGGATAAATCTGCTGCTCTTAGCGTTCCTATCGGCCGAAATTCAGAAAACTTTAATGGCGGCGATTGCTGTGGCGCCACTCATTGTTGGATATCGGCAGCGGGAGGTGAACCTTTATCGGAATGGGCGGCCTCCTGGCTCTGGCTCTGGGCCAATATCGGCTCTAAGTGCTTTAGAATCAATTTGCCAAGGCCTAAGCCGCCGGCCTTTGCCACGGCGTTGGACATGGCTTGAATGCTCATATCGTCGAGCGAATCATGCGCGGGATCGGTGGAGTCGTCGCTGTCGTCATCCGAGGACGCGAAGGTTGATTTCATGGACTTCCAGAGCGAAGAAAGGAGCATGCCTTCAAACTCGCCAGCGGCTTGGCGAAGCTTGCGGTCGGCGGGAGTGTTGGCGATGGAGGAGATTGGGGTAGATTTCCCATTTTGGGAAAGGTCGGAAAGTGCGGTACTTGCGATGGCAGAACTGTAGGAGTAAGAGTCCACTGGAATCACTAGATGACCTCGAGTTCGGAGTTGAGAGCACCGGCGGCTTTAATGGATTGCAGGATGGAGGCGACATCGCGGGCAGAAACGCCCATGGCTTGCAGACCGCGGATCAACTCTTCGACCGTGGCACCTTCCTTGAGCTGAATCACTTGCAGAGGAGATTCCTGGGCTTGCACGTTGGTCTGGGGGACAACCTCAGTCTGGCCGGTTTTGGAAAATGGAGCGGGCTGCGAGACTTGGAGCTGAGTGGTGACTTCGATAGAAAGATTGCCGTGAAGGATGGAGCAGGAGCTGATGGTGACGTTGCCGCCCATGACGACGGTGCCGGTGCGCTCGTCGACGACAACCATGGCGCGCGGCTTGGTGTGAATGGTGAGGTCGCCGATGCGGGCCAAGAGAGTTTGCACGTCCGGTGCGTCGGCCTTGATATCGGGGAGCTCGATGCGGCGGCTATCGACAACGTGGGCGGCGGGAAGGCCGAGTTCTTTGTTGATGGCGAGAGCGACGTCGCGGGCGGCGTCAAAATCGGCATCGCGGAGCAAGAGGGAGAGCGAGGTCATTTTGGTCAGGTCGATGGAAGTGTCGCGCTCGACAAGAGCGCCAGAGGGAATGCGGCCGACGGTGGGATGATTCACAACTTTGGCGTTGGCAGCCGCGCCAGCGCTGTAGCCACCGATGATCAGAGGCCCTTGGGCGACGGCGTAGACCTGGCCGTCGGGGGCAGAAAGAGGAGTAAGGATCAAAGTGCCGCCGGCGAGGCTCTTGGCATCGCCGATGGAGGAGACGGTGACGTCCATTTTCATGCCGGGACGAGAGAAGGGCGGGATGTCGGCGGTCACGAAAACGGCGGCGATGTTGCGGACTTGAATGTTTAGGATCTGCGATTTTATGTTGACGCCCATGCGCTGGAGCATGTTGGCCAGGGTTTGAATGGAAAAAATGGTTTGCTGCTTGTCACCGGTGCCAGCGAGGCCGACAACCAAGCCATAGCCGATGAGCTGATTGTCGCGGATGCCTTCGACGGTGGCGAGGTCCTTGATTCTGGCGAGGTGCGTGCCTGGGGGAACTGACGAGTCAGAATCACTGGAGGCCAATGCCCTCTGCGGAGAGAAAAGCAGAAGCATCACAACCAATGTAGCCATCAAGAGTTGCGGTCCGCGAAGGATCACGGGTTTCCTCAGAAGGTCAGAATCTTCAAGAGCATGCGAGCAATGATATTGGGCTGACGAGTCGCATCGGCCACCGCGCCCTTGCCCTTGATTTCCACTTCGAGCTCGCCGACCAAACTGGAGGTGATGGAATTGTCCACAGCGAGGTCGCCGGGCCGGACGAGGCCGCGAAGAATGACAGTCTGACGGTCATTGCCGACGGTAATGTCACGCGCGGCTTGGACGACAAGGACGCCATCGGGGAGGACTTCCAAGACTTGCGCGGCAAGATCGAGAGTTACGTTGGAACTGAGAGTAGAAGAGCCTTTGCCATCAAGACTGGTGTTGGAAGAGCCTCCGAAAAGATTTTGCAGACGGTTCTTGGTGCCAATGTTTCCGACGAGGCCGGTGATACCCGATTGCGCGCTAAAGGCGCGGGACTGGCTGTTTTCGCCTGCGGTCGCAGCCGTGAAATTGTCGGACAGATGAATAAGGATGAGATCGCCGGCGTGAATGGCGCGGTAATCCATGGCGAGAGAAGCGAGAGCGCCGGTGGGAACCCAAAGGCTGCCGGTGGTGGAAGGAGCAGGCTGATTCATGCTGCGGGCGCGCTTGAGATAGTCGTCGAGAAGACTGTCGGGGGTTGGCTGCTTGGTTTTTTTGGTGCGCGGGAAAGCGGGTGGGCAAAGGATGGCTGGGCAAACGAGGCAGGCGATGACTGAAAGACGCCGACTCCGAGTTCGGCTTCGGCTTCGGGTTCGGCAGCGATTGCCGATTGCGGTCATGCCATTGTCCCTAAAGATTGGCATCGAGATAGCCGTTGCCAGTGACGCGTGCCTGAAAGGTGCGACCGGTACCGGGCAAGCTCACACGGATGACATCGCCAAGGTGGCCGGGTTGCAAGGGTCTTACTTCGAGGAGCATGTCCATATCTGGAGAATGAAGATGGAGGCGGGCGAGATGGCCGGTTGCAACCAAGACCGGTGCGGAGATGGGTTTGGGGTTCTGAGAGCGAGGCCGAACGGCAGCAACCTGCCGAACAGCAAGAGGCTGAGAGAAGCCAGCAGAGACTCGTGCAGTGACATAGAAAGGTAGAACGCCAGGAGCATTTCGAGGCCACAAACGAATGCGGGCGCGATCCAGGAGAGGATCGAAAGAAATCTGAGTGACTTGCAAGCCGGGATCGCCACGTGGGACGCGAACAGACGCATCGAAAGCGAGGTCTTGAAGCTGGAGGGAGGGATAGTCCGAGAGCAGATTTTGCGCTTGCGCGGACTGGAGGGCGGCTAAGACCTCGTCCCGGGTGATGAGACGTCCGCTGCGGCGAACGGTCACTGCGGCGGGGATCGCAAAATCGGAGGGAGAAAGCCCACCTGCGGCGATGGCGAAAGCCAGAGAATCGCGAGTGAAGAAGCGAGCCGAGCCGTCTTGCGGTGCAGAGCCAAGAGAGATTTGTTGGGCGGAGCCGCGGATGCGGCGCGAAGCGCCACTTGGCAACAAATTCGCAAGGAGGATGGTGTCGCTCTGGACCTCCGTGCTGGCGAGAAGAGCGATGCGCAGGCCACCAGCTTTGCTGCCGGGAGCCAGAAGGAACGCGAGCAACGCCGAAGAAGCGGCAATCCGCAAGATTCGCATGGGGCCCTCTTTTTGTGCTTAGCTGGTCAAACCGTTCACGGTCTGGAACATTTCATCGGCGGCGTGGACGACGCGCGAATTCGCTTCGTAAGAGCGCTGGGCAAGAATCATTTGAATGAATTCGTTGACGACGTCGACGTTGGAATCCTCGAGCGAACCTTGCTGGATGGTGCCGAGGCCTTCGGCGCCGCCAGGAGTTCCGGTGATGGCATTGCCGGAGGCGGTGGTTTCGAGTACGAGGTTGCTGCCGATGTTGTTTAAGCCGCCGGGATTAGCGAAGGTTGCGAGCTGAATGGTGCCAACCTGCTGGGCTTGTTGCTGGCCGGGAAGCTGGACGCTGACCGTGCCGTCGGTGCCGATGGTGACGTTTGTGGCGCTGGGGGGAATCGTGATGGCGGGCTGAAGCTGATAACCATCGGAGGTGACCATGATGCCGGTTGGATCGAGATGGAACGCGCCGGCGCGGGTGTAGGCGAGTTCGCCGGTGGGAAGCTGGACTTGGAAGTAGCCCTGGCCTTGAATGGCAAGATCGAGAGGATTTCCAGTAGTGTCAAAATCGCCCTGGGTTTGAATGATCTCCGAGGACGCGGTGCGCGAGCCGAGGCCGACCTGAAGACCGGTGGGGTAAGTTGTCTGCTGTGTGGAAGCGGCGCCGGGAAGGACCATGTTCTGATAGATGAGATCCTGGAACTGAAGACGGCGGCTGCGAAAACCGGTGGTGCTGCCGTTTGCCAGGTTGTTGGCGACATTTTCGAGATTTAATTCCTGGGTTTGCATACCGCTTGCGGCAGTGTAAAGGGCTCGGTACATGGGCTTGTTTTCTCCTTGGTCTGACTAAACTTGTGGAATCTGCTGAGCTGCAACTTTATTGAACTCGTTATGAAAAATGGAGAGAGCTTTCTCCATTAAGCCTGCGGTGCGTTCGACTTCGATGAGTTCGACGGCACCTTTTACGGGATCACTGTTGGAGGTTTCGAGATTGCCCTCGCGGATGTTGACGTCTGTGGCGGGTTTGGCGGCGTTGGGGGGAGCAACGAAATAGGAGTTCCCTTCCATGGTGAGGGCGGTATTGGGAGCGAAGTCCGTGATTTTTAGTTTGCCGATGAGCGCACCGTCAGCGGAGAGGGTGCCGTCGGGACTAATGGAGAGCTGGCCGGAGGGAATCTGGATGGGGCGGAGAATGGGCCCTTGCTCGCCCATGACGAGATCACCCTGAGAAGTGACAAGCTGGCGCTGAGCGTTGAGGCTAAAGTTTCCTGCGCGGGTATAACGGAGACCGTTCTTAGTTTGAATGGTGAAGAAACCGGAGCCTTGCAGAGCGACGTCCGTGGGATTGCCGGTGGGTTCGAGCACGCTCGGAGAGAGATCAAGACTGGCGCCGCCGAGGATGCCGAACTGGTTTACGGCTTGATTGATAGGAGTGGTGAGCGAAGGCTGCAGCCAGGCGGAGAAGGAACGATAAAATTCATGCTGGGATTTGAAGCCGACGGTGCTGATGTTCGCCAGATTGTTGGCGACCACATCGAGAGCATCCATGCGGGCGGCAAGACCAGCGTAGGCAGAATAGAAACCGCTGTCCATCGGCTACCTCCATAGAGAAGAGGTGCACACGCGGGACCAATTAAGGGGTTTGTAAGAATCTGGAAAACGTTGAAGGATAAGGGGCGAATCGAGGGCGGAAAAGCCCGGTGGTTAGAATTTCGAAAAAGATGGCTGACTTTGCCGATCAAGATTGGATGAGCGGCAAACTTTGCCGGTAGGAGCGGAGGGAAGGAAGACAGCGCGAAGCGACGCTAATTTGCGACTGGGGGAGACGAAACGGGAGTTTCGATGAAGTGCGAATGCTTGGCGCATGAGCGGGGATCATTCACTCATTGCCGGTTGGCGCTCCGGCTTCATTTCCTGGCCGACGGGAGTAGCATTCGCCAAGCCAATCTGAACAAGGGGGAGCAGGTGAATGTATTCCGTTTGGAGCATTTCCATAACGGCTTGGCGTTCCGATTCGGAGAGCAAGGGCAGGCAACTTTGGAGGAAGGAAGGCTCTTCTGTCTCGGAGGGGAGGGACGTTTCTGAAGCCGGAATTTCCGGCGCCGCAGGTTCGGCGGAGGGAGGGACGACAGGCACGGCTTGAGACAGAAGAAATTGATCGGCGGCGGCAATGATACCGACAAGATAGGGATCGTGTTCGGCGCGTTCCGGAGTGTGATGGTATTCGAAGACGTCGACGAAGGAGGGCATGAAATTCCAGGCAACGGCCATCCAGCGGCCCACTTTGCAATGGTCCATGCCGAAGTAGTCGCGTTCGAGAGTGATGTTGTCCAGACAATCGGGAGGAGGGAGGCGGCGTTTTTTTGCTTCTTCCTCCAGGGCCAGGATGGAGAGAGGCAACTGGCCAATATCGTGAAGCAAACCGCAGAGATAGGCTTGCTCCTTCTCGAAATAATCGACTTGGCGAGAGATGCGCTCACTAAGCAAAGCGGTGAGAAAACTGTGCTGCCAAAAGGAGACGAGCTGTGCGCTGGGCACGCGCTTGCCGGCAAATTGCATGAGGGAGCAGGTCAAAACGAGGGTACGAAGGCGCTCGGTGCCGAGGAGGATGGCGGCTTGTTCGATGCTGAGGACTCTCCGGCGCAAACCAAAAAGGGCGGAATTGCAAAGACGAAGAACTTGGGCGCTAAGGCTGGGGTCAGTGCGAATGACCTTGCCGACTTTTTTCAAGTCGACGGTCGGGCTGCTGAGCAAGGCGTTTAGATCCAATACATAGGTGGGGAGGGTAGGAAGATCCTGGCTGAGAATACCGGTTAGCCGCTTTTTGCGGCGTTCTTGCTCGGCAAGCAAAAAGCTCGCTGTGGGCTGGGACGCAAGGTTCGCCGGTTGGACGGTCGAATTCATAGTGGTATCGAGGCGTCCGGGACGCCGCCCTTCCTACCATCGGCGGAAGCGGAAGAATCTTTAATCCGGACCGAGGATTTTTCGAAGAAATCTGAATGATTTTCGGGGAGAATCCGGAAAAGGAGGTCCCTGACAGCGTTGGACCGGAAGAAGCGGACCCAGATATAGGCCCCTGCACGAGCCAAGACGAGGCGGCGAGCCTGCAACTCCGTCGCGTAGTTGCAGATCGTCCAAGTCATTTCGGGAGACTCACGTACAGTGTCAAAACTGGTGTCATTGCCCGAAGTGAGCCGGCGAAAGTGCTCGAGCTGAGCTTGGACGGCGGTGCCCGGTGCCACGCACGGAAAAGTGCGGCAAAGGAGCATTTGCTCAACGGCGTAGAGCAGGGTGTGATCAACGCGCTCTCCGAAAGCAAGATGAAGAACGCGGCCATCGGGGGAGGCATAAGCCGGGACAGCGCCTGCGGAGCGCAATAAGGGCAGTGGAATCAGGTCGCTCCAAGCAACGGGAACCGCTTGATTTTCCAGGGGAAATACCGGACAGCCCCATTGCTGTCCGAGGGCCGCAGTGAGTTGCTGGACGCTTAAATCCGCGGTTCGATGGAGCCAGTCGCCAAGTTTTCCGTGGCCGGCTTCGCGTTGGATGCGGATGGCTTCGCGCAATTGGGCGGGGGAAATCGCGCCGCGATTGACGAGAAGAAGTCCGATGGGAATGCGATGGGCGCGAGGCCTCTCGAAATGAAAGGAGGAGAGAAGAACCTGAACACGGCCCGCCAAAACGGCTTCGAGACAGCCGCGGCTGCAATACCAACGTCCATCGAAATTCACCCCTTCGTATTTATAAAGCCAATAGGGCCAGAACTTGCCGAGCTTCGGACAAGCAGGGCCGGCACAGCGGGGCGGGAGATGCATCCACCAGCGTCCTCGACTGGAAGCTGGCTGAGCCGGATTGCCGTCTTCCGGGAGAACCAATGCGAATCTTGATGCGCTCATTTTCCGCGACCCTTTCTTATCGCTTATAGAGGAATTGCGACCGCGCGCTCGATGACGCTGGCAACTTCCGTAACGCGAAGGCCAAAATTTCCATCAACCACGACCACTTCGCCGCGGGCCACAAGGCGTCCGGCGACGAGCAGTTCCGCGGGCTCATTAACCATTTGGTTTAGCTCGACAACCGCGCCGGCAACAAGCCCGAAGATGTCTCGGAGCAGCATTTGGCGCTCGCCGAAACGGATGGTTGCATCCAACTCGACGTCCAGTACGAGCGAGAGATTCGTAGGAAGAGGCGTCGTGCGAGGGGCGGAAGGCACGCTCGGGGCGGATTCCAGCGGCTGATTTGCGGGTTCGGTAGGGGGAGGCGCGGGCAAGGAGTCAAGCGCATCCGAAAGATCTTCGTTTAGGAACAAGCGCAGTGAGAGCTCGTTAAATTTCTCGCCTGCCAGCCTCAGAGTAACCGAGTTAGCAGTGACGGGTGCAGGCTCGACCGTGGCTTGAAATGTGAGTTCGATTTCGGTTCGCGATTGGGCCTTCCAAGCGGCTGCGGTTTGGCCAGCAACTTGGCGAAGCATTTCGGCGAAGGCGTCCCGCTGTGCTTCCGCAAACTCCGCGGCGGGATTCGGAGGCTCGGACATGAAGAGTTGCGCAAGCTGGAGCGCCGCTGGCTTTTCAGCGACCCAGAGCAATTCGCCCTTTAAGGCTCCGCCGGCGGAAAAACGAATGCACACCAAACTATCAAATTCTTGAGACGTGGGAGCTTGCGCGGAGACGGGTTCGCTGGATTCGGCGAGCGGAGAGGCAACGCCGAGGGAAGCCATCATCTGCGAGAAGCATTCCGCCCAAAGCGCGCAGAATCGTTTGATGGAAAACTGAGCAGGGGTTTCGGTCATCAGGCTTCTCCAGACTGCCTTGAATCAGGGTGAACTTTTTGTTTGAGGCGGGCACGTAGGCCGATGAGAGCAGCGGTATGGATTTGCGAAACACGGGATTCGCCGATGTTCATGATCATGCCGACTTCCTTCATCGTAAGTTCCTCGAGATAGTACAAAGCGAGAACCTGACGTTCCTTCTGCTCGAGCTCATCAATGGCTTGAGATAAGAGAGCGCGCATTTCAGAGCGCAGTGTGACGCCGAAGGGATCTTCCTCTGGGCGAACGGCGACGCCGGAGGCTTGATCTTCGCCAAAGCCTTCCTCGGATTGGATATGGAGGCTGCCAAGATCCAAACCGCGGAGATCGCCGAGCAAGCGCTGAAACTCGTCGAGCTCGAGCCCCAGGTGCGCGGCGATTTCCGGCTCGGAAGGAGCGTGGCCGAGGAGGGCAGCAAGTTCACGGTGAGCCTCCTCGATGCGCCGGGCTTGGCGGCGGAGATTGCGAGGGCTCCAATCCAATTGGCGCAGACTATCGAGAATGGCGCCGCGAATGCGGAACCGCGCGTAGGATTTGAGCTGAACATTCTTGGTTGGGTCGAATTTATCGACAGCATCGATGAGGCCGAGAATTCCAGCGTGCACGAGATCGTCGAATTGAACGTGGGATGGGAGGCGATCGTGAATGCGGCGCGCGATGTAACGGACCTCGGGAAGATTTTCCGTGAGGAGGCGTTCGCGTTCGGCAGGATCGAGGGTTTTGAGGCGCGACTGCTTGTCGGGAGTGGTTGTCAGCATGGTTCACTTCCCTGAAGCAGAAAATCAAGCGGTCTGGCAGTGGTCATCGCACAACTCCCAGGGACTGCACGGAAACAGTTGGCGGGATTTCCGCCGGAGAAAGCACTACAATGCGCGGAATGAAGGGTTCCAAGAGGCGGCGGAGATGGAAGCGGGCGGGGCTGCTGCAAAGCAGGATGGTGGAGCTCAGAGCGACGCGATCTCCGACGAGACGCTGGAGACCCTCGAGGACGCGCCGGAG
>Ga0335073_10011465_pt1 | contig 12449 bp, 7 predicted proteins | sample Lox_Sample_22_FD_207093 | JGI IMG/M metagenome (GOLD analysis project Ga0335073, IMG submission 207093) | Soil microbial communities from Loxahatchee National Wildlife Refuge, Florida, United States - Lox_Sample_2.2 | ecosystem: Environmental > Terrestrial > Soil > Wetlands | place: USA: Florida...
TGCAAGATTGCTCCCCTTAAGTCAGCTTGTGTTTACAAATCCAGTTCACCTGAACATGTAACCGGCTTCGCGGAGGTTTGCGCGGAGCCGACGGAAAGAGCGAACCCCCACGTCAAGTTGACGACAAGCCGACTACACGTCCATGTGAGTCCGCCTCGTTTCACCTGCGCGTTACGCGGGATGACTTTACGGGCGGTCGTAAATCTGAAAGCGGATTCACGGTCGCTGCTTGTTAGATCCACTGTACCGTGAAATGAGGAGGACGAGCCTCGCGGGATTGACCCTGCTCCCTAGCTGTGGGGTAGACTGGGCCATTCCCAGTTTCAACCTGGATTGGCCGGAGTCCGCTTGAGGAGTTGGCCGAACCGGAGAAGACATGGTCCGCTGTGCTCGCACCATCGTTGCTGTTAATCGGTGCTGGAACCGGCTTGGCCTATTCCTGTGGGTGTTGACTCTTTTCTATTGCCCGACGAGCATCTTCGCTCAATACCGCTTTGACTCCTGGACGACGGAAAACGGCCTGCCCAATAACTGGGTCATGGCGATAAGACAGACGCGCGACGGCTATCTCTGGATCGCGACACTCGATGGGCTGGCACGCTTCGACGGCGTACGTTTCCGGATATTCAACAAGGTCAACACACCAGGGATAACAAGTAACAAGTTCTCCTATCGTGGGTTGTGGGAAGATCGATCCGGCAACTTGTGGATAGCTACGGTGGATGGGGGCGCGATTCGATACCACGATGGTGTCTTTACATCTCTCACTACGCGCGACGGTTTGCCGGATAATCACGTCGTCAGAATCGACGAAGATAGCGTCGGAACAATTTGGATCATCACCGCTTCCGGCATCGCGCAATGGAAAGACCGGCATTTGCTACACGCAGACGAGTCTGGGAACGCATATTTCACGAAGCCCAAGAACACATGGACCGACGTGGGCGCTCTCGGCCTCTGGCGATGGACCACTGGCGGCTGGGAACGTTTTGCATACGGCGAGTGGGCAAAACTACCGTTGCCGCCGGACCTGCATGATCTCGAGAAACTGAAAATTGTGGCGCTGTCTGAAGACGTTCAGCGTGGGCTCTGGTACAGCCTGCAAAACCGGCCACACGACTATTATCGCGCCATTGAAGGGCATCTTACGGTTTTTCACGGTGTTCCATGGGGGTTAAGTACGCAGTTTTGTTGCCAGGATCGCGAGGGCCGGCTTTGGATGAGCACGCATTACGGCACTGTGGGATTCTGGAAAAATGACCGATTCACACTTGTGCCTGGCATTGCGACTTCCAATTTTCTGCAAGTCCTCGATGATCGCGAAGGAAATCTCTGGATCGCTACTCTGGATCACGGACTTTACCGCCTGAAAAAGCAGGTCATCACTATGATTCGCCGGCCTGGCAGCCTGGAGCCGAATCTGATCGGGCCAATGATCGAAGATCGGAGTGGCGTTGTTTGGGTCCGCAGCGGAGGGTTCTCTCGATTGGAAGATGGACAGTTCCGCACTTTTTACCGCCAAGGCCATTCACACGCTTCCTGGGATTGGGCCAACTGGTTTTCCACGTTGTATGAGGACCGCGACGGCTCACTCTGGGCTGGGACGTGGGACGGCAGCATCGTGCGATTCAGGGACGGGCATTTCTACGAAGAGGCGACGCTTTCCTCCCAGATCAAAGGCCGGCTTTATGGCATCCTTCGCGACCATGCCGGCGACCTGTGGTTCGGCGGCGAACAGGGCGTGTACCGCCTTCAGAAAGATAGAATCACACACTTCGATCTGCAGAACATCCTGCGGAACAGCACTGTGGGAGTAATGTGCGTGGACCGTGAGGGCACCCTCTGGATCGGGACACGCTCCGGACTGTTGCGCTATTCGAATGGGACCTTTGCACCAGTCGAGGGGCTCCAGGGAAGCTACATAACCGCTTTGTACGAAGACGGGGCGGGAATATTGTGGGTGGGGACCTATGACGACGGGCTGATCCGTTTGGCGCGCGGGCCAAATGGCATGCAACTTACACGCTATACCACGGAACAAGGACTTTTTAACAATCGCGCCTACCAGATTCTTGAAGATGATCTCGGCTATTTGTGGATGAGTTGCGATCTCGGCCTTTATCGCGTCCGTAAGCAGGAGCTGAATGACCTGGCGGCAGGACGTCTAGCGGAGGTCACATCGACCCACTTCGGTCCAGGGGATGGCCTTTCGGGCGAATGCAACAGCGAGGCGCAGCCGATGGCCTTCAAGGCCCGCGACGGCCGGCTGTGGTTCGCGACCCAGGACGGCATAGCGGTCGTTGACCCCAGCGCGATTCCGGTGAGCCCCCGGGCCCCGCCAGTGATAATCGAAGACTGTCTTGTCGATGGCCAACCGGTGAATTGCAGGTCAGGCATGCAAATGAAGCCCGGCCAGGAAAATCTTGAAATTAACTACACGGCCTTGAGCTTCATCAAGTCTGATCAGATACGCTTCAGATACCGGCTGGAGGGTTTGGATCGCGGCTGGGTCGAAACCGGAACAAGGCGCAGCGCCAATTACTCCCACCCACCTCCGGGCAGGTATATCTTCCATGTCATTGCTGCGAGCAGCGACGGCGTGTGGAACCTGGCGGGCAAAAGTCTGCCAGTCGTCGTGCTGCCAGCGTTTTATCAAACCTGGTGGTTTCTGGCAGTTGTGCTGACCAGCGCGGTCGGCGCGATTGTGCTCGCCTGGCATTATCGTATTTCGCAATTGAAGCGGGCGCATGCGACCCAGCAGGCTTTTTCGCGCGAGTTGATAGCTTCACAGGAAGCCGAGCGCAAACGGATTGCCGCCGAGCTTCACGATAGCCTGGGACAACGGCTCGTAATCATCAAAAACCTGGCTCTCCTTTCCCTGAATAATGGAACGTCGAGTGGCGCGGACCGGGCTTCAATGGAGGGGGTTTCAAGCGAGGCATCGCAAGCGCTCAGCGAGGTAAGGGAGATTTCCTATAACCTACGGCCTTATCAGTTAGACCAGCTGGGATTGACCAAGGCCATCGATGCAATCGTCAACAAAGCCGCGGGCGCGACTGCTATTGCTTTCAAGGCTGAAATCGATGAGATTGATGACGTTTTCCCGAAAGACTCGGAGATTAACTTTTATCGGATCGTGCAGGAGTCCATTAACAATCTCATGAAACACTCGCAAGCGACCCAGGCCAGTGTTGCCATCAGGTGCACACCAGTCGAGGTGCTCCTCTCGATCCGTGACAATGGACGAGGGTTCATACCCGGCGCAAGTGAGGCTGGTCGGACGACCGGTGGCTTCGGGCTGATTGGTATCTCCGAGCGCGCGCAACTCCTCGGCGGTGATCTGGTGATACAGTCGGCGCCTGGTCAGGGAACAACATTGAACATCAGGATTCCGCTTAATGGTAATCACCATGGACAGTGAGGTACGCGTTGTGATCGCGGACGATCATCCGGCCTTTAGCCGCGGCCTTCGCGAAACGATTGAATCCGACGCCAAACTGAAGGTGGTAGCCGAAGCCGGAGATGGCGAAGCAGCCCTCGCCTACATTCAACAACTGAAGCCTGCCATTGCGATTCTTGATGTAAAGATGCCGAAACTTGACGGTCTGGCTGTCGCCCGTGCGATTAGGAAGAGGGCACTGCCAGTCAAGATTATGTTTATGACGATCCACAATGAAGAGGATCTTTTTCAGACCGCCATGGACCTCGGTGCAATGGGCTACCTTCTGAAAGACAGTGCCTTGACGGAGATCATGAAAGCAGTTCATACCGTGGCCGAAGGCAATTATTACGTCACACCCTCACTCACTACTTATCTGGTTAAGCACCGCCGTCGTGCCCTCGCACTCTCTCAGGAGCAGCCGGGTCTCGATGATTTGACGCCCACCGAGCGCAAGATCCTTCGTCTCGTGGCCCAGGGAAAATCCAGCAAGTCCATCGCCGAGGAGCTTTTTATCCACTACCGCACAGTTGAGAATCACCGCAACACCATTTGCCATAAGCTCGGCCTTCGGGGTCATATCGCGCTGGTGAAGTTTGCGTTCGAGCACAAGTCGGAGTTGTAAACGGCTCGCGTTCCCCGGTCAAGTGTGAGATCCCCAGTTCATAATGTGCAGTTCCCCTGTCGTCGCCTGTTGTCCTCTCGGTTCTACAGTCCCAACCGGATGCTATTCGGATAGAACCTCACGCGCGTCTATGTGGAACCACTCAGAAAATTGAGTGGTCTCACTACGCGAAATTATGTGGACGCCTCTATTCACTTTCCCGGCTGAACTCGCTACAGTGCCGCTCAGATGAAGCAGTCGGGCGGCCTGAAGCTGTTGATCGTCGAGGACAGCGCGCCTGTCCGGCGCCTGATCAAAAGTGTTGTAGCCGACCTGGCGGAAGAAATTTACGAATGTGCCAATGGCGCCGAAGCGCTCACCGAGTACTCACGTTATCAGCCTGACTTTGTGCTGATGGATATTCGCATGAGTCTGACGGACGGTATTGCGGCAACCCGGCAGATCAGAAAGGCGGATCCCGGAGCCAGGATCATCATTGTTACTGACTACGATCAGATCGACTTGCGCGAGGCCGCAAAGCGTGCCGGAGCGATTGGCTACGTGGTCAAGGACAATCTGCTTGACCTGGTTTCGTTCCTGAAGGCGCAGCCTCGCTCAACGGGTTAACCCAATCGGTGATTGGCTGGTCTCGCTTAGCCGCAGAAGGTCTTGTTCGCAACGAGTATCCCCACGGGAAGTTAAGCAGGAGCCCCCATTGACACGACACGATAGTTCGCAGTCCCGGTTTGGGAGCCAGTTCCTGCGCATGACCGGGCTCGCTTTTCTATTTCTGCTGCTGGCCGCATCGGCTCCTTCGCCCACGACGAAATCCTCCGTAAGTCAGGAATGGATCACCATCAATAAGGACTATTCCAGCCAACGTTATGTGGACCTGGACCAAATCACTCCCGCCAATGTCGGCCAGTTGAAGGAAGTCTGTGAGCTTCAGCTCAATGAGCCCGCGTGGTTCAACAGTGGACTGCTCATGGTGGGCCACACGATTTACGTCACCACGATGCGCTCAACCTATGCACTCGACGCCACCACTTGTGAACTCCGCTGGCGCAACGACCTCGAGTTCAAAGGCCGTGTGGCTACCATTGCCAATCGCGGGCCCGGCTACTGGGACGGCATGATTTACCGCGGTACCGCCGATGGTCGCGTCATAGGCTTAAACGCCGCCACCGGCAAGTTGGTGTGGGAGACGCAGAGCGCTGATCCTACCCGCAACGAAGCATTCGTATCAGCTCCTATTGCCTGGGACGGCAAGGTGTTTATCGGCATTGTTACCAGCGATATAGGAGTGCGCGGCCGCATCAAAGCCTTTGATGCCAAAACCGGAAAGGAACTGTGGCGCTTCTACACCATCCCGATTGGCATCGAGCCTGGCGCGGAAACTTGGCGCAACGCCGCACTCGTTACGCCCGCAGGAGGCGGATTCTGGTCCAGCTATTCGCTTGATCCCGCGACCGGCGAGGTGTTTGGTCCTGTGGCCAATCCCTATCCCGACTATCAGGGCGATTCCAGGCCTGGCGACAACCTCTATACAAATTCCGTGATTTCTTTGGACGCGGTCACCGGCAAGCTGAACTGGTATCACCAGGCTACTCCTGGTGACGATCACGACTGGGACCTTGGCACTCCTCCAATCCTCTATCGCAGTAAGAGCGGGAAAGAGATGTTAGCCATCGCCGGTAAGGACGGGCATGTGCTTGGGATCGACCGTGGCAGCAAGGCAGTCGTCTTCAACACAGCCGGCACCACAATTGCCAACAACGGGCGCGTGAACGAGTCACTGCAACGAGTTTGCCCGGGCTCCATCGGCGGCGCGCAATGGAATGGCACCGCCTACCACCCTGGTTTGGGAATTCTCTACACGGGGATGGTTGATTTGTGTTATTTCTATTCGACCAAGAACTATGCTTACGATCCCAAGGGCTGGGAGATGCCAGAGGGCGGAACTGTCCGCACCGACTTCAGTACGCTTCCGCGCGGCTGGATCACAGCAATGGACGGCAACACCGGACGTGTCCTTTGGCAGTACCATGCCGATGCACAAGTAATAGCAGGCCTGGTGCCAACCAAAAGTGGCCTTCTCTTCGCCGGAGACGTTCGCGGCAACCTGCTCGCCCTCGATGCAAAAACCGGCACCGTACTGAATCGCATCGATGCCAAAGGCGCCCTGAACAATGGGCTGATCAGCTACGCCGTCGATGGCAACCAATATGTTGCTGCCGCTGTGGGCGGGCTCACGCTGAATTGCGCCGGAGTCGCTGGTCCACTCCGGGTAGTTGTCTATGGCTTGCGAGGCAGCGACACACCGAAAATTGTGAGGCTGGAGCGCGGACCCATCATGCCTATGCCGGTCAACGGAGACCTCGCCAATGCTCAGGCATTTGCCTGGGTCTGTGGTAACTGCCACGGATATACCGGTCTTGGAAATGTATATCCACCGTTGGTACGGCAGGCCCAGTTAGGCGATCCGGAGAACCTGAAAAAGTTCCTCATCGATGTTCCACCGCCAATGCCACGCCTGTACCCCGGGCTGCTGGACGACCACGACGTTGAGATGATTGCGGCATACCTGAAGACACTTACGACCAGTTCATATGCGCGGTTGCCCAAGGATCAGCAGCCGTTGGCAACCGTCTATAGGCAGCCCACGACGAACGGCTCGCCGCAATGGCAGACGATCTACTCTGTGTTCACCAGCGCACGCTGTATCAACTGCCACACCATTACGAACTATCCCAGGCAGGGAGATGACCGGCATCCCCACATCTTCAACGTAGTCCGCGGACCCGATGACAAGGGCGCGCCGGTCGCACGCTGTACTTCGTGTCATGGCGACAAGAACAATGCGGCCACTGGAGTTCCGGGTCGATCTGATTGGCATCTCGCGCCTTTGACTATGGCCTGGGAAACCGCGCCCGGAGTGCCCATGACCGGCCCCCAGCTTTGCGCGATGCTGACGGATCGTCTGCGGAATGGTAACAGGGGATTGGCGGACCTGCTCGATCACGTCGAAAACGAGCATCTTGTGTTGTGGGCCTGGGACCCAGGAACGCGCTGGAACGGCGAGGCAAGAACAAAACCTCCAATCAGCCATGAAGAATTTGTCAAAACCTTCAAGGAATGGATCGATGCGGGAGCTACATGCCCTGCTGAATGATGTCGCAGGCGGCGTTATGAAATGCCAGGAGCGAAAGTAAATGGGAAAGAGCCGCGCATGACCAGCAGATACAAAACCGAGCCCGCAATGCGACGACGCGCGTGGGCCCGAAACTTGATTAGCGCTGTTGCGAGCCTCATGACCGTTGTCAGCCTCGCGAATACCGCGCGGGCATCTGATCTGGACGAGGCCGCGAAAGGATACAAGTACCTGCGCTGTGAGCGGCACGGCGCAGTCTACATTGCCCGCTTCTACAATCCGCCCACCAACCTGCTGAACGGCGCGATGGTCGACGAGATCCGGGATCTGTTGAAGCAGGTTGAGAATGACAAGCAAACGCGCGTGCTCGTATTCACTGGGGGCTTGCCGAACTACTTCATCCAGCACTTCGATGTTGCCGAGATCAAGAAGCTCGCCGATGCGGTCGCGGTAGAACCCACCATCGCATCGGAGAGCGAGCTCAAGCCGATTCATCAGGCTTTCCTGGAAATTGAGGGTCTATCCAAGCCGGTCATCGCCGCCATCAACGGCGAAGCCCAGGGCGGCGGACTCGAGCTCGCTCTGAGCTGCGATTTCCGGATCATCAGCAGCACGGGCGTGCTGGGCTTCCCCGAGGTGAATGCCGGTTTTGTGCCCGGCGCGGGCGGCACCGTACGCCTTCCGCGGCTCATCGGTATCCCCCGAGCCAAGGAAATCATTATGCTTGGACAGCCGATCGACGCCAAAACCGCAGAACGGTGGGGTCTGGTGACGAAGGCCGTCCCGCTCGATCAACTCATGCCGGAAACACTGAAGCTGGCCCAGCAGCTCGCGTCCCTCCCTCCCGCTGCCGTCTCCGCGGCCAAAAAGCTCATCAATACCTCGGGCGAAATGCCCATGCAGGACGCTCTCAAGCTCGAACAGACTACTTTCTGGGGCCTTCTGAACACTGACGATGCGCGGCGGATCATTGACTACGTTGTCACCAACGGAGAGAAGAAAGCGGCGCAGCCGGAGAAGAACCAGTAGGGAATGGTCATGTGCCGTGCATGCACTCGTGGTCGACTACGTGCTGTGGCACTCTCCGTTCTCGGCTGCCTGTCAATTGCCTTTGCATCGGGTCAGGACGGAGCAGCCATCTACAAGAGCCGCTGCGCCTCCTGCCACGACAATTCTGCCGCGCCCCATGCGCCGGAAACTGCAACTTTGCAAACGATGACCCTTGATCGAATCCTGCGCTCCGTGGAGTCCGGTTCGATGAAGAATTACGCTAGCGGCCTTAGTACAGATGAGAAGCGCAGGTTAGCCGAATACCTGGTGGGCAGCGCCCCGGTTGCTTCTCAAGTAGCAGCAAGCGACCAGCCGAAAATACACTTCGGTCTCTCGATGAATCCGCGCGCGGCCAGCAGTTTCTTCGGCAACGGTATGTTGGGAAGGACCCTGGGAATTAAAGAAGGCTCCGGCGTTGCTCTTGGCGGACTGATGATTCTCGACGGCAACTGGCTCATGGCCGGCGGAGTCAAACCTGACTCCCTTTCCGGGAACTTTGCACTGGGCCTGAATCTGAGCATCGACACCGCCAAGGCATTCCACGTTCCGGGCGGGCAGATCGGTGCTGAATTTCTTGAGTTCAATGGCAGCCCAACGAATAAGTATGCAGGGTCCGTCCAGATGTACAACGGACTGACTGGCTCGACACCACTGACTCGCCAGGAACTTCACCAGCTTTGGTGGCGTCAACGGCTATTGCGCGACAAGTTCATACTCAAGTTCGGAAAGCTGAACGCCACGAGCGAATTCAACACAGTGCTTATGCCCGTGCTGGTGACGGAACCGCAAGTCCAGGATTGGACCATCAGCGACGTGATCTATGCGGCCGCCGGCATCAATCCCACACTCTTCAGCAAGTTGCCGGGATACTACAACACAGCTTACGGCGCAACCCTCTCATTCCTGCCAACGAAGAGTTTCTATGCATCCTATGGAATCTTCGACGGTAATCTCGGCCGCTATGTTCAGACCGGCCTAAACCTGGGACCAGACTTCAACAGCTACAAGTTCAACATCGCTGAGACCGGATATGCTTGGCGCCTCGGCGATCAAGGGAAACCAGGCAGAATCGCGGCGGGAGGCTGGCACCAGACGGGCCAGCTTATTACACCTGCCGGAACTTATGTGAATGGCGCCAGCGGCTTTTATGCCTTTGGGTCACAACGCTTGTGGTACCGGCAACCCGGTGTGAATTCCAGCGGTCTTGGCTCCTTTTATCAATTCGGCTACAGCAACTCCAACTCAGAAATAGCTACCCGCTACGTTGGTGCAGGGCTGACGGGAGTCGCGCTTATACCGAAGCGTCCTGCGGACACGATGGGAGTCGGTTTAGCTTGGTCGCGCCTCAATCAAACGTCCGGGGCCGGAGCATTTTTCTTCCCCGGTGTGCCGTCGGCCTCAACCTCGCTGCGGCCCAGCGAAGTCATGTGGCAAGGCTACTATCAGGCCGTCCTGATACCGTGGAAGCTCGTTCTGGTGGGAGCTTACTCTTCGATACCAACGCCGGGTGAGCGTCCTGATCTTCCCTGGGTCCATGCGCTGACCGTGCGCTTGAATGTGTTGTTCTGAGTGTCTCTTCAACTGGCAAAGCGAAGCACATTGTCAAGGTCTTCAGTTAAAACGCTTCAGCACAGAAGAAGATGCATTGTCGACAATTGGGAAGGCTTGGGATCTTCGAGAAATAGTTTCGCAACACCGGTCTTCTTGCAGGACAGGTCATTGGTGGACCAATTTTTTTAACATGTTCACGGCATTCTGATTGGCAGGGTTCAATTGCAATGACTTCTGGTAATTGCTTACAGCCAGATCCTTGTCCCCATGATCCATGTAGGCTTCGGCCAGACTGTCGTAAGTGTTGTAGGACTGGGGATAAGCCTCCACGCTCAACTTGAATACTTCGATTGCGTCTGTGATTTTCTTCTCATGGAGCAGACGGTAGCCCAGTACGACCAGTTCATTTTCGCTGAAGTCGTAAGTGGCGGGCTGAGCCATTTTCAGATCGTAATACTGCTTAACGGCGGCCTCGATGTTCTCTTCTTGAATGGTTTGATAGAGGACGTCGCCTATAGGCTTGCGATTGGCAAGGGACTCGATCTTTGACAGCATGTCGTCCAATTGAGCTCGGGTCAGAAGCTTGCCCTCGTAAACGACCGCAGAAATCCTGGATGTGTTGCGGATATCATCGAGCGGATTCGCGTCGAGCAGAACGAGGTCGGCAAGTTTTCCGCGGCTCACAGTGCCGAGATCGGTTTCCCTGCCTATGAATATGGCGGGGTTCAAAGTAGCGGTTTGCAGCGCTTCCATGGGTGTGAGGCCGGCCCTCACCAGAAGCGAAAGCTCATCATGCAAACTGAAACCCGGCATGCAACAGGGATTGCCAGTATCTGTACCGGCGAGAATTCCAACGCCCGCTTTTTGCATGGCGCCGACGATTTGCAGATCCTTTTCGAAACCCTCCTTTCCAATCGCGGTATTCTCGGCGACCGAGGTTCGAGAGACTCTAGCCGGATCCCAGGATTGCTTTGTGCGGACAGATATGAATTTCAAGCGCGGGTCATTGGTGAATTGCGGATCGTCTATGGAGCTGAACATACGCCAGAGGGTGAGCGTCGGGGTTTGCCACGTACCATTTTTCTTAAGCAACGCGAAGAGAGGGGCGGCCGTCTCCGGGTTGCAGGTGGCGAGCATCTCCCCGCGCAGCGCATGCATGCGAGGGCCTTCGAACTGATGATTATCAGTAGTGAGGTATTCCGAGAGATCGGCCTGAGCGGCTTGATTCAACCTTTCGCTTTCCGTTGAACATGCCGGAAGAATACCGGTGAGATGTTCAAAGCTTTTCTGCCCAGCATTGGAAGCTTCTTGTGCAGAAACTGCCATAGGGACGTGGCCTACGAACGGAATACCTTGTTTCCGCGCTTCGTCGGCAATTGCGAAATACTCTTCGCGCGGAAGAAACGTGTAGACCTTCACGAAATCCGCGCCAGATGCTTTTGCGATGTCCACTGCTCGACGGGCGGCGGCTTCGCTACCAACGGACACTGAGCGGGGCCAAAAAGGCTTAGGTCCGTCGATAACCGGGCTGGCGATCCATAAGTGGGGCGCGAGCAAGCGGCCTGCATCGATTTCCTTCCGCCACTGTAGATGCTCGGGATAGCCCCACATAATTCGAATGCCAGTCACACCATTGGCAAGGAACAGCGGCAGGTCTTGCTCTCCATGTGGGTGGACGTGCATATCCCACAAACCGGGAATGAGAAACTTCCCCGTCGCATCGACCACTTGCGCGTCCTTCGGCACGATAATGTTGCGGGTCTGGCCTATTACAGTGATCCGATTTCCAGTTATCAACACCGTCATGTCGGTGCGAGCGGGGCCGCCCGTCGCATCGATCACGGTGACATGGGTAATGACCAGCGTTGACGATTTGTCAGGGGTAGATCCGCTGGCAATCAAAGCGCACAACAGAATGGGCACGAGCAGAAGTCCGGATTTATCTTTCACTTGATTCCCTTTCGAACAAGGCGTCTGTTCCAAGGACCCGAGGGTGTCGGCGGAGAACCAGGATATCTGTTTGTGTATTTCTTGTGCCAGGCCGTGTTGCTTGTCGGCCAAAGCATATCATCACCGGAAGGTTGCCTCACTGGCACACGCGGATTTCATAGGCCAGTCACGTTCTTGGTAACCGAAAATGTGCGATGGCCGAAAACACAGATTTCAATTTTGCACGTGATCCCGTTCTCAGTCTATCGCGAAGTAATCTACTTGGCTGTGTAACCGGTACCTCGGACAGGTGGATGTACTTGACTCGTAGCCGCTGTCTCGATGAGCAGTAAATCGCGTGGCTGTTGAAAAACTCGCTCCGAGAAATCATGCTCAAAAAACATCGCGCTAGGATGCCTTATAAACGATTCTCCGGCCGCCTATACATTTCTGGTCACCGATTTCGACTCATTTTTCAGAAGACTCGACTTTTTCAACACCCACTCGCAGAGGCACTCATCGAGGAACCGATTAGCCTCGATATATCGGCTATGCGTCACCAATCCGCCGTGCATTCAATTTGGCTCACCGCGCCATCCCCTCGCCACCAGCCTCAATCCTCACGCGCACCTCTTTGCCGGGCTGAATTGCAACGATCAGCGGAACTGCTTCGAAGCCGGGGACGAGGTTGAAGGTGCGCTCGCTAGGAATCGGCTCGAAGCGAT
>Ga0335073_10011467_pt1 | contig 12449 bp, 10 predicted proteins | sample Lox_Sample_22_FD_207093 | JGI IMG/M metagenome (GOLD analysis project Ga0335073, IMG submission 207093) | Soil microbial communities from Loxahatchee National Wildlife Refuge, Florida, United States - Lox_Sample_2.2 | ecosystem: Environmental > Terrestrial > Soil > Wetlands | place: USA...
AACGCCTGATCGACAACGGGATCCGGCTCCGTGAGGCAGGTGTTGCACGGCTGCTGGAGCATGAAGGTGCCGTTGTCCAGGACCTCGCTCGCGGCGTCTCCCATGTTCGTCCAGCCCCGCGGCGGCGCGACGGCGGCCCAGGTGTTGGTCACCGGGTTGTAGATCTCGCCCTGGTCCGACCACACCGCGTTTTCCCCGATGTACTCGCCGCCCTCAACGATCATGCGCCCGTCGGGCAGGATCGCCGACGCGAAATACAGGGGCGAGTAATCAGCGGGCATCGACGCGATCTGGCTCCACGTCCCGTCGACGTAGCTGCCATCAGCGGCCGGCGTGAGCTTCCACCACTGGTTCGTGCCGCCCGTGGTGTTGTTGTCCGGCTCATCGTGGACGAGCACGGTGCCGTCGCTCTCGAGCAGCATCGTGCCGGGGGTCCCGAACGGCGGCGCGTTCTCCAGCGGCGTCCAGGGGGACGCCGTGTCTGCGGTGCCCGCTGGGTGCAGATCGGGCGTCAACCCCGACGGCTTCGCGCGCCCCAATGGCGGACGCGGGCCAAACGGCGTCCGCGGCTGCGCGGCCGTCGGAGCGGTCGCGGCCACGTCGGTCCGCTGCGGGGACGCGCTGGGCGTCGTGGCAATCACCAGTCCCGCCAGCGCGGCCAGGCACGAGCCCCCGGCGAGTACGGCAGATCGATGGCGTAATGACATCAAGGCCCTCCGATGCGTTCGTTCGCCCTGCTTACGACGGCGCACGCTACCAGGAGGATCGCTGCTTGTCTGCATACGCGCGGATTCGCACGGACCAGGCCCGGGGGCTCGACGCGGCCAGGCACGCCGCGATGCCCGCAGCCTGCTCGGCTGCGACGTGAACATCGAATGAAGTCGGGCCGCGGGGTGTTGCCCGAGACCAGCGCTGCCGTCTTGAATAGAGAGCGCGGCCATGGTGCCCATGTCGTCCGTGCCCGACAACCAGTCTTGCTGCAACAGATTTCTCGAAAGGCACGAGAAATGGGCACCGCTCTGCTCGCCAACTCCACCGTCAAGCTGTCGTTCGCATGGAACGCCTTCTACTTCTGGGGCGTATGGGCCGTCTGCATCGCGGGCGTTGGGATGTGCCTTTGGCGCGCGCTTCGGTCCAAGCGCTGGGAGCGCTGGACCACGCAGGACATCCTGATCATCGCCGCGCTCGGCGTACTGCTCGAGGTCTACGACAACATCATCGCAATCCGCACATCCTGCTCAACGACGGCGCCACGGTGCTGATCGCCGGCGGGTTCCTGGCCATCGGGTCGGTCACGGCCTGGCCAGCCGGACAGCGAGGGTGGTCCTGCTCGGTGAGGGCAGGGTGCGGATGGACGGGCCTGCCAGCGAGGTGCTCGCCCGGTGCGACGAGCTCGAGCGGTGAGGCGTGCTCGCCCCGCCCGTGGCCAGGCTGCAGGTGGAGTTGCTGGGGCCGCAGGCAACTGGCCGACTCCGGCTCGATCTGCGTCGGCTGCTACTGCCTGATCCTGCCACCGGTCCCGCCGGGCGCTACCCGGGGGCTGCGCGCCGCCGCCGACGTCGCCGGGATCGCCTGGGCCGAGCCGAAGGACGAATGACGGCGCTGAGGCCAGAGTCCCGATCGGCGAAAACGGCTGCCTCGATTGCGTTCTAGCGCATCACGCCCCTAGGGCACCACGTAGTTCACCGAGGTTCCCCAGTTCGCGAAGCCATCCCTGGTCCCGCCGCAGGTCGCAAGCGTCAGCGTGAACGCCGATCCGGTGCAGTTCGGATACTGGATGTAGTTCGTAGCGAAGTCGATCTTCCCGCCAGACCACGGCGCGAAGATCGCCCAGCTGTAGTCTCCCCAGCGCGGCCGGGTGGGACCCGGGTAGTTCTGGTACTCCGGTGAAGTCGTCCGTCGGCGACTGGCCCAGGTCGGCCACGTGGATCGCTCCGAGCAGGCCGCCCGAGGTGCTGCTCAGCCGGCCGAAGGCGGTGCTGGGGAAGAAACCTCCGTTGTCGGCCCCGGCCGGCCCGCCGTTGCCGGAGCGCGTGCGGCCCCGCATTCGTCGCCCAGCGGTATCGGGCCCGGTCTTCTGCGCGCCGAGGACCCCCACGCCCTCCGCGTTCTCCGGGTCGTTGTAGAACTGCACGCCGGAGAACAGCTGGCCACCGAAGTGCAGGCGGAAGCAACTATTGCAGTTGGGACTGTTCAGGGCGCTCTGGCCGGTCCAGTCGAAGACGGCGATCTGGTTGGCGCCCGCCGACGGGAGACCTCCGGCGAAGCCGTAGAAGTCGGTCGTGGCGAGCATGAACCCCGAGCCGCCGAAACTGTTGTCGTACTGGCTGGGATCGGGCGCTTGCGCCGGGATCACGGTATACCAGCAGGCGATTCCGGGGACCGTTGCCCCGGCCGGGGGCGACCTTCGACTCTAGGGCTCCGCGCACCGCGGCGTGACCCTGCGTGTATGCGAGCGCATAGGAAAGCTATCGCCGCGATCTCGGCGGCGGTGGCCTTAGCCGGGATCGCCGTGGGGATGTTCGTGATCTCACGACCCGGCCCCCCGGCGGCGGCCAGGCACCCGGCGGCCCGGGTCATCCGGCCCCAGTTGCTCTCGCCGTTTACCGGCGAGCCTGTGGCCAGCCTGGGAGCGGTGATCGCCGTCAAGGTTGACAACATCAGGCAGGCGCGGCCCCAGACGGGGCTGTCCCGGGCCGACATCGTGTACGTGATCCCCGTCGAGGGCGGGCTGACCCGCTTCATGGCCATCTTCTCGTCGCGCTTCCCGCCGGTCATCGGCCCGGTGCGCAGCGCCAGGGAGGATGACCTGGAGCTGCTCCGGCAGTTCGGGCGCCCGGCGTTCGCCTACTCCGGAGCCCAGCCGCAGCTCCTGCCGGTGGTGGAGCACGCCGACATCGTCGACCTGTACAGCGGCCTCGTCGGCGGGTACTACCGGGTGGACACGCGAGTGGCCCCCTACAACCTGTACGCGCATACCGCGCAGTTGCGCGCCGAGGCCAAGGGCGCAAGCCGGGCGCACGACATCGGGTTCCGGTTCGGCCCCCCGCCCGCGGGGGGACGGCCGACGGCGTCGGAATCGGTCTCCTACCCGGCCGCGTCGTTCACGTTCAGCTGGTCGGCCGCCAGGGGCCGCTGGATGATCAAGATGGACGGATCACCCGCCCTCACCACCGACGGCGGCCAGCTGTCGGCCGCCACGGTGGTGATCCAGTACACGATCGTGCGCAAGTCCCGGTTCATCGAGTGGGGCGCGCTGCCGCCGTACGCCGAGAGCACCGGCTCGGGCCGGGCCGTCGTGCTGCGCAACGGCCGCGCCTACCAGGCCCGGTGGACGCGGCCGGCCGCTGCCGACGGCACGGTCTTCACCACGGCCTCCGGGCGGATGACGTTCGCGCCCGGCCCCGTTTGGGTGCTCCTGACGGCGGCCGGCGCGGGCCGGTAAGCACATGTCCCTCGGCCATGGCGCTCTTTGCCGGCCGCTTGTGGCGGGCGCCGCCCAACAGGCCGTCAGAAGGTGCGGCGGAGGGCGCGGGCCCTGCCAAGCCGTTGCGCCGCCATGTGCTCGGCTGCCGCACGGGGAGCCAGCGTGCCGTGGCGGGTGCGCTCAAGCAGCTCGCCGGTGGTGTCGCGGATCTTCTCCTCGATCTCCGCGAACGCTTCCTCGCGTCCGGCGCCGCGGTACTCGGCCGCGCCACAGATGACACCGCCCGCGTTAGCTACCACATCGGGGACACATAGAATCCCGCGCGTGCCCAGTTCGGCTTCGGCCTGGGCCGTGATGGGGATGTTGGCGCCCTCCAGAATCACCCGGGCCGAAACTTTCCCGGCATTATCTATGGTCAGCACGTCCGGCTGGGCGGCGAGGACCAGGATCTCGCAGTCCAGTCCCAGGATGTCATCGCGTGGCACGGATGTGCCCCCGGCAAAGCCCGCGACCGGGCCGTCGGCCTTGTGCGCCGTGAGCGCCGCGACGTCGAGCCCGTCCGGATTCCAGATCGCGCCCCTGATGTCAGAGACGGCGATCACGGTGGCACCGCGTTCGGCCAGCGCGCGGGCGGCGTGGCTGCCCACCGCGCCGAAGCCCTGGATCACGACCCGCGCCCCGGCAAGCTCGGCCACCTTGGCTTCGCTCAGAACCTGGGCACAGACCGCCAGTCCGAATCCGGTCGCACCGAGCTCGTCCAGCGGTATGCCCCCGAGCACTGCCGGCAGGCCTACCGCCCGGCCGATCTCGTCGTGGACGTAGCCCATCGACGTCTCGCTCGTGCCCATGTCCGGCCCGGGTATGTAATCGCTGAGCTGTTCCATGGCCTTGGCGAAGGCACGCATCACCCGCTCGTGCTCGGCAGGCGCCATGTCGGGCGGCGCCGCGATTCCGGCCTTCCCGCCGCCGTGCGGCAGCCCGGCCACGGCGTTCTTCATGGTCATGGCGCGCGCCAGGCGTGCTACCTCGCCGGCGCCGACATCACTTCTCATCCGCACGCCGCCAATCGCCGGCCCCAGCGCGACATTATCGATGACAACCACCGCGTCAACTCCCGGGGAAAGGCGCAGGAAAACCACCTTCGCCGGGCCCAGCTCGTCCGCAGCCCAGCTCGCTGAGACCATGCCCATCACCGTCACCTGCTTCTTGGCCCTCGGCACGCCACTACCACGCGCCGCGCATATTCAGGCTGGCCGGCCCGGGACTGACCCCCCAGAGTCCATGGTCCCCCGCCCCCGAGACTTAGGACCGTCGCAACCGCGCTGTGCCGGCGCGACGAGCGAGATCTCAAAGCGCGCGGCCAGCGAGATTGAGGCCGCGCTCCGCACCGCTGGTTTCTCCCGGACCCGCGCCGAGACGCTCCGGCTCGACCCGCCCGTGGCGTGCGTGATCGCGGTGGCCGGCCGGGACTAGCTTTTCCGGCGAGACCGGGCTACGACACGGGTTGCTTCGCTCCGGCCTTCTTCGCTCCGGCCCGGCGACCGATCTCCACGGCCACGGCGAGGGGAAGGACGAAGTCGACGAGCGCGAAGGTGATAGCCGGGCCGAGGTACGTCGCATTCCCGTGCAACTGCGCGCCGATGATGATCAGCCCCAGTGATGCGAAGCGGAAGGCCGAGACCATTCCGGTCGTCGTGCGGACCTCGGCGCTGTTGCCGCCCAGCAGCAAACCGAGCAGCAGCCCCAGTACGGCGGCCACGATGACGATGACGATCGCGGTGATGATCACCCACGACCCGAACATCGACACGATCGTGCTCCAGTTCGCCGAGATGCCGGTGGCCAGCGCGATCACGATCGCCAGGTTGGCCGCCTTCACCAGCTCCGGCTGCCAGGCCTTCGCGTGATCGGCGTAGCGGGCGCGGATGCCCAGGCCGACCGCCAGCGGCAGCAGAACCAGCAGGAGCAAGCTCTTGACGATGGCCCAGGCACTGATCGACGCGCCGGTGACGACCTGCCCGGCCCACAACGGCACGGCGACGATATTGACCAGCTGGATTACCACCACTACCGACACGGCCAGCGGCAGATCCGCCCGCCGGGCTAGTTGCACGGCCTTCAGCGACGCCGAGCTGCCCGCGCCGAGAGTAGCCAGGACCAGGCCCGGCACGTACTTGCCGTCCATCGGGAACACCTCGGCGATACCCCACGCGGCGGCCGGGATCACCGCCGCGTTCAGCACCACCATGGCGATGACCAGCACGACGCGGTGCAAGGGCGCCACCAGCTGGCCCACGGTAAAGGTCATGCCGAGCGACAAGACGGTTGCGCCCACCGAGATGGCGATGCCGGCGTTGAACAGGGCAGTTAGGAGATGCTGAGCGGTCACGCCCATTCCCTCGTTTCACGACGCGGCCGCAGTCACGCCGACAGAAATCCCATGCATGGGCAGGCGACGGTGCTGCCGGATCCTCTAGCTGGTCGGGGCCGGTGGCCATGCCACCCGGCGCCACCATGACACGCTGGTCCGCGAGCAGACATCCTCCGCCACGGATGATCACGAATGGCGCGCCGCCGACTGCGCTAGGTAACGCTCCTGGTCGGATACCAACGAACCCGGCCATCGTCGTGCGGCATTAGACGCCCGGGGCGGATCCGGCCCGCCGTTGCAAGCCAACCGGATTCCGGCACACATTCCTGTGCGTCAGTCGGGTCAGGCAAGACCTATTCGCCCGGGGTGCTCCTCGAGCGCTTGTGTGGTCCCGGACGCCGGGTTTCTCTTGACGCCCTGCGCCGGTTGTGAGCATGTCGAGGTGGTCAGGATCGGCCGGATTCGTACGTCTCGGTGAACAGCTCACCTTGCGCCGCGCCGGCGGCGGACTTGTCGCCGCCCCGGCCGCGCAGGACGAAGGCGATGCCCACGGCGAGCACGGCGCCGGCGATCGGCCCGGCGATGTAGGCCCAGTAGCCGGTGAAGGTCCCGCTGACCAGGTCGGGCCCGAAGGTACGGGCCGGGTTCATCGAGGCGCCGGAGATGGGGCTGCCCCACAGGCCGGCCAGGGCGATGTAGCCGCCGACGCCGAAGGCGCCGATGATGCCGACGTTCTGGGCGCCGGACGCGGTGCCCAGGATCACGCTGACCAGGCCCGTGGTCAAGATCAGCTCCATCCAGAACGCGGCCAGGCCGGAATAGCCGTGGGCGGGATAGTTGGACCCGTACATGGCGGAGACGTTGATGATCGCGTGCAGGACGAGGGCGGCGAGCACGGCGCCGGCCAGCTGCACGGCGATGTAGCCGGGTACCCGCCACCACGGGAAGTCGCGGCGCAGGGCGAAGGCGATGCTGACGGCCGGGTTCAGGTGCGCGCCGGAAACCTTGCCCATGAACAAGATGATGGCCATGACCGTCAGCGCGGGTGCCACGACGGCGGCGCCGTGGCCGATCACCCCGGGAAAGGCGTGGCCCATCATGCCGCCGCCGGCGGCCGCCAGCACCAGGAAGAAGGTGCCGAGCAGTTCGGAGAACAGCCGCCGCCATTCCTGGTGCGGGTCGTTGAAGTCGTTGATGCGGTCGATGACGTTCCGCTCGTAGCGGGCGAGCGGGCCGAGGGGGCTCGGCGTGGGTGCTTCTTGTTTCACGGTCACGGCTGCCTCACATCGGGGTCAGGTCGCTGCGCCCGGCGTTCGGGTAAGGCTGCGTCTGGCGATCGCACGGCAAGTCGCCCATTACGATCCGGGACCGAGTGCCCTGGCAACCTGAGCACAGCAGCCGGGCTCACATACGCACATCACCCGCTACGGGTGACGACTGTTATGGCGTCGTCCATTCCGGGAAACGGCCCCCCACGTCTGGCCGGCCGTTGATCTGCCCCCGTCGCTGTGCGCCGCCCGGACTCATCCGTACCGGATGAGGCAGGTCGTGATGAGCACCAGGCACACTCTGGATGGATGCAGCGTGACCGAGTTGAGCCACGCAACCCGGCCGGGAGATCGACGCGCCATTCTGTGACCAGGCGAGGTGACCTTGTCCCATTTCGGCGGGGAACAGGGATCGGCAATCAGCCCTGCGGTAAGCGGGGAGTCCGAGTTCGGTCCGCAGCTGGCCACCTTCCGCGAGATGCGCCGGAGCCTCGAGGCGTCGATCCTTCCGCTCGCCACCTCGGTTGACGGGCGCCGGTTCTCATTTCAGGCCTCGCTGCATGGCCTGGAACTGCAGGTCGGCGGCTATGTCGTGCTGGAAGGCGACGGCACTGGGCGCCTCGGCCAGGTTCTTACTGTGGAGCTTGATCGGCAGCCTGCTACGGAACTGACGCTGCCGACAGCGGGCGCCGGGGAAGCCCGGACGCAAGTCCAGGTCCAGTACGCGCGCGGCGAAGGCGCGGTCTTGGAGGGCGACTGGGCACCGTTCCACGATGCGCTTGTTCGTGTCGCCTCGGGGACAGAAGTGCGAGCGTGGTTGCAGCGTACCGGGCGGCCTTCCGCGACGCTCCGGCTGGGCGAGCTCGCGCTGGTCGCCGGCGTTCCTTGCGCGGCGGACGCAGCCGGCTTCGACCGGCACACATTCCTGTGCGGTCAGTCGGGGTCAGGCAAGACCTACTCGCTCGGGGTGATCCTTGAGCGGCTGCTGATCGAGACGGACCTGCGCTTGGTAGTGCTCGATCCCAACTCAGACTTTGTCCGCCTGGGACAGGTGCGCGCCGACGCTGACCCGGCACTGGGCGAGCGGTATGAGAAGCCGGCCCGCGGAGTTGCCGTCTATTCGGCGGGCGCCCCGGCGCGAAGGCTACGGCTGCACGCCTCTGACATCGATCCGGCGATGCAGGCCGCCTTGCTCCGCCTGGACCCGGTCGATGACCGCGAGGAATACGCCGCGCTGGCCGAACTGCTCGCGAGCGAGAACCCGCCCACGCTCGAGGCGCTGACCGGAAGCAACCATCCCGAGGCGCGCCGCCTCGGCCTGCGCGTCCGCAGCCTGGGCGTCGACCGCTTTTCGGTGTGGGCGCCCGGCGAGACGGGTTCGGTCCTGGACGCCGTGCACGATCAGGGGGTCCGTTGCCTGGTCGTTGACCTGGGCTCGCTGCCAACGCGCGAAGAGCAGGCACTCATTGCCGCAGCGGTGCTGGGTGACCTGTGGCGACGGCGCCAGGAGCGCAGCCCGATACTGATCGTGATCGACGAGGCGCACAATGTCTGCCCCGCCGAGCCAGCGGACCAGCTCGTCGCATTGGCGGCTGAGCATGCCACGCGGATCGCTGCAGAGGGCCGCAAGTTCGGGCTCTACCTGCTTGTGTCGACCCAGCGCCCGCAGAAGATCCCCGAGAACGTCCTCTCGCAGGCCGACAACCTCGTGCTCATGCGACTGAACTCGCTCGCGGACGCAGCCTTTGCCCAGGCGGCATTCTCGTTCGTCCCGCCGAGCCTGATCGAACGGTCGGTCACCTTTCACCTGGGCGAGGGCCTGATCGCGGGAAAGATCTCGCCCCAGCCTGCGCTGCTGCGCTTCGGCTCCCGAATCAGCCAGGAAGGCGGCGCCGACGTGCCCGCGACGTGGGCCGCAGCCCGCTGAAGAGATCACGGGCTGATGACGCACACCCCGTCCCAGAGCGGCCATTCCGCTCAATGCAGATGGACGAGGACCGCATCCTTGAGGATGATCATCAGCAGCCCCAGAGCGGCAGCGATCGACGTAATGACAAGCAGCGGCCTGCCCTGCAGATGAGCAGCGCGGCCGGAGGACCATGCGTATACCGTCAGGAGCACGACGGCCACCACCAAAGCGGCGTTGGCGGCATTAGAGGTCGAAGCCCCGAGCAGCCGCGCTGCCACGAGGGCCAGCAGCGGAACGCAGGACGCGCTGACCATCGGCCAGGTGGCTGCCAGCGCCGAGCGGATGTCCGGCCACGTCGGCAGGCGCCCGCCCGCCAGCTGTTCGCCCAGCATCTCGGCGTATTCCTCGGCCAGCCAGTACACGAGGAGCGTGACCAGGATGGAGACAGATAGCGGCTGGGTGGGCACATGAGCCCCGGCGGCGGCGAGGATACTGGCGGTGATGATCGTGCCGTATATGCCGGCGGCATGTCGTCGTCCCGGCCTCCTTTCAGACGACTCGGGCTGTTTCCCGCCGCTCGCGATTCCCGCCAAGGACGTCCCTTCCCGGCCAGTGAGCGTGGCTTTTACGAGCCAGCCATGCCGTGTACTACAGGTGGCTGAACCCGCCGGACTCCTGTTTCGACATGGGCACGGTGACCGGGTGCCTCGAGAAGTGGGCCACGGCGTCCGTGAAGTCATCGAGCAGCAAGGAGGCCATGTCCTGGCTTACGCCCAGTCGGACCAGAATGCGCTGCACGGCTATATCGGCGGCCGTTCCGGTGAGGGTGTAGGCGGGTACCTGCCAGCCTCGGGCGCGCAGCCGGTCGGCCAGGTCAAACAGTGTGTAGCCGGGGTCCTCGCCGTCGCGGATTCGCCAGGTGACCGTCGGAATACCAGTGGCGGGGTTACTGTCGCACAGGAGCTCGAACGGTCCGAGCTCGACGATCTCCGCGGCGAGGTACCGCCCGATCGCGTAGGACGCGTCGTGGATGCGCTTGTAGCCCTCGAAGCCGAGACGCAGGAAGTTGTAGTACTGGGCGATGATCTGGCCGGCCGGGCGGGAGAAGTTGATCTGGAAGACCGGCATGTCGCCGCCCAGGTAGTTGACGTGGAAGATCAGGTCGTCGGAGAGCTCCTGGCGGTCTCGCCAGAGGACCCAGCCGACGCCCAGAGGAGCGAGGCCGAACTTGTGCCCGGAGGCGCTGATCGACTTGACCCGGGGAAGGCGGAAGTCGAAGACCACGTCGGGCGCGCAGAACGGGGCAAGGAACGCGCCGCTGGCCCCGTCCACGTGAATGTCGATGTCGAGACCGGTGTCGGCCTGCAGCTGGTCGAGCGCGCCGGCCATGGCCTGCACCGGCTCGTACGCCCCGGTGTAGGTGACGCCGAAGGTCGGGACGACCATGATCGTGTTCTCGTCCACGCGTTCCAGCATTGAGGCAGGATCCATGGCGTAGCGGCCATGGGACATCGGGACCTCGCGCATTTCGATATCCCAGTAGCGGGCGAACTTGTGCCACACCACTTGGACCGGGCCGCAGACCATGTTCGGCTTGTCCGTCGGCTTGCCCTCGGCCTGCCGCCTGGCCCGCCACCGCCACTTGGCCGCCATGCCCGCCAGCATGCACGCCTCGGAGGATCCGATCGCCGATGCGCCGACGGTGTTCGCGGCATGGGGTGCATGCCAGAGGTCGGCCAGCATGTGGACGCAGCGCCGCTCGATCTCCGCGGTCTGCGGATACTCGTCCTTGTCGATCATGTTCTTGTTGACCGACAGCGCCATCAGGGCGAGAAGCTCCGGCTCGGCCCACGTCTGGCAGAACGTGGCGAGGTTCTGGCGGGCATTGCCGTCGAGCATCAGCTCGTCCGACACGACCTGGAACGCCTCCCTGGGCTGCGCTTCGTCCGGAGGGAACCGATACTTGGGGACCGGCCTGGTCAGGTTGCGCCCTGCGAACACGCAGTCATCCAGTTGCTGACGGACTGTGTCGCGCTCGTGCAGGGGCATGGTCGGCAACTCCTTGGTCAGGGCCGCTCCTCCTTGGATCCCGCGCGGCCTGGCGCCCTGCTGGCAGGAGCGGCACTGGTCACGATTCTGCCGGGCCGCGACCCACGTCGTATCACCCACTGCGGATGGGTCTGCAACTTTGGCCATGTGCGGCAGACCTGGGACGATGGAGCCGATCAGATGGGATGCGTCTATGCCCGTGCAGGACCGCGGAGTCCGCGGAGGCGGGCTCGGCCGCTTCGTGACCTTCGTCGACCACGTCCGCCCGGACGGTGTCGTAGCTCGCTGGGGGTTCCCGCCGCCACCGCAAGCACCTGCGGAATGTCTTGGCTGCCGGCTCGATGTGGTGGGCACCCAGGGCCCCGGGCTGGTGGATCGCCGTCTTGTTCGCCGTGGGATCGCTGTTATTTGGTCTCGGCGCCGTCCCCGGGTACGCGAGCGCCGTCGGGGACCGCTGGGACGCAGCGACCTTCTTTACGGGCTCTCTGTTCTTCACCGCGGCCGGTGAACTGTCCGCGCTGCAGACCGGCGTGCGGCTGCTGCCGCTTTCGTTCGGCCTGCTGGCCACCGCCGTGGGCATCCCCAAACTCGCGCCCGCAGCCCGGCCCCGCCTGATCGTCCGGCTGGGCCTGTTGTCCATGACCGCCGGAACCCTGGTCCTGATCGGCGGGATCAGCCCCGGCGCGGACGCCGGAATCGTCGCCGTCCCCATGGTGCTGATGGGACTGGGCATCGGCGCGCTTGCTTCCCAGCTCGGGGCGGTCACCGTCTCCGCGGTACCCGACCGCCAAAGCGCCGAGGTCGGCGGGCTTCGGAACACCGTGACCAATCTGGGAGCCTCGCTAGGCACCGCCCTGGTCGGCGCCGTGCTCATCGCTGGCCTGACCACCGGCCTGATCCACGGCGTGCAAGCCAGCTCGGCCATCCCGGCGGACGTGAAGACCCAGGCCACCACGCAGTTCGCCGCGGGCGTCCCGTTCATATCAGACACCGACCTGAAAGCCCAGCTGCAGAAAGCAAACGTCCCGCCCGCGCAGGCCGACGCGGTGCTGAAAGCCAACGGCGACGCCCGCCTTTCAGCATTGCGCACCTCACTATGGGTCGTCGCGCTCTTCGCCGTCGCCGCCCTGTTCTTCACCGGGCTGGTCCCCGTCAAGCCAATCGGGCGGCCCCAGCGTGACGTGGCGACCGCGAGCTCAGTCGATGGCAGCACCAGCTGACGGCCATTCAGGCAGCCTGCTCTCCTCGGCCTGCCGCACCACAGCACCTCACCGCGCCCGCGGTCGCGTCAGCAGCAGCGCGATCCACAACGCGAGGCTTGCCGTGCCGCCGATCATCAGGATCAGTCCGATTTCCTGGAAGTTGATGTAGATCAGCCCGATGAGGTGCACGCTCACGTAACGCGGCTTCCAGGTGAGCGCGAAG
>Ga0335073_10011468_pt1 | contig 12448 bp, 10 predicted proteins | sample Lox_Sample_22_FD_207093 | JGI IMG/M metagenome (GOLD analysis project Ga0335073, IMG submission 207093) | Soil microbial communities from Loxahatchee National Wildlife Refuge, Florida, United States - Lox_Sample_2.2 | ecosystem: Environmental > Terrestrial > Soil > Wetlands | place: USA...
ACGTGTCGCAGCTGGTGAGCGATTTCCCCGAGATCGCCGAGCTCGATCTCAACCCGGTGTTCGCCACGGCCAGGAGCGCGACCGCCGCCGATGTGCGCGTGGTACTCGACTTCAAGCCGCAGGTGGCCCGCTACCGCCCCGACCAGGCCACCATCGTGCGGCAGATGAACCGCATCATGAAGCCGGACGCCGTGGCCGTGATCGGCGCCTCCGCCGAGAACGGCAAGATCGGCAACTCGGTGATGAAGAACCTCATCAACGGCGGCTACCAGGGCGCGATCTACCCGATTCACCCGAACGCCGCGGAGATCCTCGGCAAGAAGGCCTACAAGAGCGTCAAGGACGTGCCGGGCGTCATCGACGTGGCGGTGTTCTGCATTCCGGCCAAGTTCGTCGCGCAGGCGCTCACCGAGGTCGGTGAGAAGAAGATCCCGGGCGCGGTGCTCATCCCCTCGGGCTTCGCCGAGACCGGCAACGTCAAGGGCCAGGAGGAAGTGGTCGCGGTCGCGCGCAAGTACGACGTGCGCCTCATGGGACCGAACATCTACGGCTTCTATTACACGCCGAAGAACCTGTGCGCGACGTTCTGCACCGCCTACGACGTCAAGGGGGCGACCGCGCTCTCCTCGCAGTCGGGCGGCATCGGCATGGCGATCGTCGGCTTCTCGCGCTCCTCCAAGATGGGCGTGTCCGCCATCGTCGGGCTCGGCAACAAGTCCGACATCGACGAGGACGATCTGCTCACCTTCTTCGAACAGGACGACAACACGCAGATCATCTGCCAGCACCTCGAGGACCTGAAGGACGGCCGCGCCTTCGCCGAGGTCGCCAAGCGCGTCTCGAAGAAAAAGCCGGTGGTGGTCCTCAAGGCGGGCCGCACCAGCATGGGGGCGCGCGCCGCGAGCTCGCACACCGGCGCGCTCGCCGGCAACGACAGGATCTACGAGGACGTCTTCAAGCAGTCGGGCGTCATCCGCGCCCGCTCGCTGCGCGACCTGCTCGAGTTCGCCCGCGGCATCCCGCTGCTGCCGACCCCGCAGGGCAACAACGTGGTCATCATCACCGGGGCCGGCGGCTCGGGTGTGCTGCTCTCGGACGCCTGCGTCGACAACCAGCTCTCGCTCATGGCGATGCCGCCGGACCTCGATGCGGCGTTTCGCAAGTTCATTCCGCCCTTCGGCGCCGCCGGCAACCCGATCGACATCACCGGCGGCGAGCCGCCGACCACCTACCAGAACACCGTGCGCCTCGGTCTCTCGGACGAGCGCATCCATGCGCTCATCCTCGGCTACTGGCATACGATCATCACGCCGCCGATGGTGTTCGCACGTCTCATGGTGGAAGTCGTCGGCGAGATGCGCGCCAAGGGCATCGTCAAGCCGGTGGTGGCCTCGCTCGCGGGCGACGTCGAAGTCGAGGAAGCCGCCGAGTACCTCTATCAGCACGGCATTCCGGCTTACGCTTACTCGACGGAGATCCCGGTGGCGGTGCTCGGCGCGAAATATCGCTGGGCGCGCGGCGCGGGGCTGATTCCGCCGCAATAAGCTTCAAAGACAGTTCCATGGGTCGCAGATCCTTAGGTTCGTTCCTCGCAAGGGGGATCCTTATGTGTGGTACTAGAGTGCTCCGATCGTCGGTCGTACTGCTCGCGGCCGCGGTGGTGCTGTTCGGCCATCCCGTGACCAGCTTCGCGCAGTCGACCGAGAGCCTGCAGGACCGCATGCGCGATCTGCAGCAGCAGATCGACCAGCTGAACCAGCAGCTGAAGCAGATGCGCGAGGACCAGGCGAAAACCCAGCAGCAGGCCAGCACTGCGGCGCAGCAGGCGACCGCCACCCAGAAGAAGGTGGAGGCTGCTGACAAGACGATGAGTGATTTCATGAAGGGCTTCTTCGGCACCTTCGACATGTCGGTCGATGAGACCACCAAGGGCATGAAGGCATGCTGGCCTACGGGTATTCCTGCAGCGGCGCGAACGGCGGACCGCCTTGCACGGCCAACGCCACACCGAAGACGACGCCAAACTGGGGACCGAGCCCGTATGGACGGGTCGGCTGGATGTCGATGATGTCGAGCAACGGCTCGAACGTCGGCTACCGCGGACAGCACAAGATCGACGGCACGACGGTGGACTTCGTCTACCAGGTGTCGACGGCCCTCAATCTGGCGGCCGCGCCGGGCTTGCAGGACACCTGGACCAAGCAGTCGAATACCGTGATGGGTGCGGTCGGCCTCGGCGACACCTACATCGGCTTCAAACAGCGGGAGTGGGGGACGCTGAAGTTCGGCACGATGTACATGCCGTATAAGACCTCGACCGACCGCCTGAATCCCTTCAGCGGCGGCCTCGGCGATTACTCGGTCATCATGGGTAACACCGGCGGCGACAACCGCGTCGAGTTCGGCACCCGCGCCGATCACCTGGTGCGGTACGACTCGCCGACGTGGTCGGGCTTCGCCTTCGATGCGGCGTACCAGTTCGGGCAGAACCCCGATCCCTACAACAATATCGTCTCGCTCGGCGGCACCGACTGCTACGGCGGCAACCAGCCTGGCAGCGGCAACCTGCCGCTCAACTGCGACGACGGCGGCTACAACTGGGGCTACAGCGTCGACATGAAGTACGAGATGGGCGGGCTGTACCTGACCGCCGCCTACGAGCTGCACAGCGGCGTCAACCGCAGCAGCGACGGCGTCGGCGCGAACAGCCCGATCTACGGCGCCCTGCTCGGGCCGGCCGGCGCCAACGGCTGTCCGACGCCCGCCAACGCGCTCAGTGCCCAGATTCTCGACTGGACGGATTACGAGGCACTGTGCAGCGAGTTCCCCGATTCCGCGATCGCGGGCACGCCGGAATACAACCCGGCGTATGACACGGCCGATGAGTTCGCGTACAAGTTCGGAGTCCAGTACCACTTCGACTTCGGACTGTCGATCGACTACATCTTCGAAGAGATGCACCGCAACGTGCCGCAGGTCCTGGAGTTCCAGAACGAGCGGCAGCGCAGCGGCGACTGGCTGGCCGTCGAGTACGTGTTCAACGGCGGCGCCGACCGCGTCGCGGCGGGCTGGGCGCACGCCGGTGCTTCGGTCGGCGACCCGGGTGGACAGCACAATTTCAACCCGAACGGCATCGGCGACAACGAGGCCAACATGTACACCGTCGGCTGGTGGCACAAGTTGGACCGGCAGCTGAGCTGGTACCTGCAGGCGGCCGACACGGCCAACGACGGCAACGCGCACTTCGACATCGGCGCCGGCGGTCATGGCATCAAGACCGATTGCCACGACGCCACGCACCCGCAGTTCATCGACTACAGCAGCGCGGGGCCGACCACCTGGGGCGGCTGCCATGAGGTCGGAGTGTCGACCGGAGTGAACTTCAAGTTCTGACGGGACGCCTGGTTGTGGGAGTGGCAACCGCTCCCATGGCAGCCCGGCACGACCCGAGCGGCTCACTCCCGGCGATGGCGCTGGGAGTGGCCGCTCTGTTCGCCTCGGCGGCCGCGTCCGCGCAAGCGGCGCCGGCGCCCAGCTCCGCGAACCCCGAGGTGGTGATCACCGCGAGCCGCGAGTCCGATGCCGTGCTGGTGGCCCGGGTCGAGCGGGCGATGGAGAGTGATCCGTACCTCTATGTCAACCACGTCAGCGTCAGCGCCGAAGGCGGCGTGGTGCGACTCGAGGGGTTCGTCCAGGATCCCTTCGACATGCTGCAGCTCGTGCGCCTGGCACGGCGGATTGCCGGTAAGCGGCGCGTGATCAACGAGCTCGAGGTGCTCAGCGGCGGTGTCGATCACGATTGAGCTACCATTGCGACCAGGAAGGAGGATATGACCTTGCCCTCAACGAAGAATCGCGCCGGCTGCGCCGCGCTCGCGCTCGTGCTGCTTGGGCTGATGCCCGGCTGCGAGCACCTGCCCCCCCAGAGCGACGCCCAGAAGCAGGCCGACCGGGAGACCGCCGACCGCGTGGACAGCGCGCTGCAGGCGGACAAGCTGCTGTACGCGAAGCACATCACCGTCCACGTCTACAATGGCGTGGCGCGACTCACCGGCTACGTGTGGGAGTCGCCCGACCTGATCGAGGCGACACGCATCGCGGAAGGCGTCCCCGGCGTCAGCAGCGTCGTGAACGACCTGGAGCTGCAGCGCAACGGACTCGGCGACTCGCCGGTCTCGCGCTAGCGGCCATAAGGGGGCGCTGAGTGCTCCGCGGCAGGAGTACGCCCGCTAGCGTATCCAAATGTTTCAGATCGCTGCGATCTGCAAGGAGGCAGCGAACCAACGCGCGGTGGCGCCGCTCCAATGATAAGTGCGCATGCAATCATCGCTCACCTGCTGCCTGCTGCTGATGGCGGCCTGCGCTGAGAGTCCGCCGCGAACTCCCGACGAGATTCGGACCGACGCCGCACTGAGTGCGCGGCTGCATGCGGCACTCAGCGCGGATACCGTCTTCTATTTCGCGCACGTCGATATCGCGGCGGACCGCGGCGTCGTAACCCTCACCGGCTACGTGCAGACCCAGGAGGGGAAGTTCCAGGCACGCAGGCTGGCGCAGGCCGCGGGTGCCACGCGCGTCATCGATCTCGTGAAGCTCGACCGCGAGGACAAGCACCCTTAATCGTCAAGCCCGCCAGCGTGGCGGCCGCTTCTCGATGAAGGCCTGCACCCCCTCGAGGGCAGCCTCGTCCATCATGTTGCACGCCATGGTCTCACCGCCCGCCGCGTAGGCCGCGGCGAGCGGCAGCTCCACCTGCCGGTAGAAGAGCTCCTTGCCCATCGCCACGGCGACCCGGGGCTTGGCGACGATGCTGCCGACGAGACGCTCGATCTCCGCATCGAGCGCCCCGGGCTCGACCACGCGGTTGACCAGGCCGCGCGCGCGCGCTTCCTCGGCGTCGATGAAGTCCCCGGTCACCAGCATCTCGAACGCCTGTTTACGCGTGAGGTTGCGCGCGAGCGGCACGCCGGGTGTCGAGCAGAAGAGGCCGAGGTTGACGCCGCTCACCGCGAAGCGCGCGGTGCTCGCCGCCACCGCCAGGTCGCACTGCGCGACCAGCTGGCAGCCGGCGGCGGTGGCAATCCCCTGCACGCGCGCGATCACCGGCACCGGCAGGCGGGTGAGGCTCAGCATCACCGCGCTGCACTGCGCGAACAGGCGCTGGTAGTACTCGTGGGAGGGCTCGGCGCGCATCTCGCGCAGGTCGTGGCCGGCACAGAATGCCTTGCCCTCGGCGGCGAGCACCACGACGCGCACCGACTCATCGGCGGCGATGGCATCGAGCTCCCCCTGCAGCGCGGCGAGCAGGCCTTCCGAGAGCGCGTTGTAGGCCTGCGGCCGGTTGAGGGTGAGCGTGACCACGCCGCGCGAATCGCGGCTGCGTTTGACCAGGGCCTCAGCGGTGCTCATGGGCGTCCTCCGGCGGCCATTGTGCCGCGGCCCCGCACCAGCAGCCAGTTGACCGTGGCCGTCAGCATCACCGCGAGCAGGATGAGGGACTTGCTGAAATCGACCCGCGTGAGGAGCACCAGACAGATCAGCACTCCCAGGGCGGGCAGCAGCATGCCACCGGGCAGGCGGAAGGCGGCCGCGCCGGGCTGCCGCCGGCGCAGCACCGGCACGGCCGCGCACACCGCGGCGTAATAGAAGAGCCGCGCGCATGCCGACAGGGTGACATTCCAGGCGAAGCTGCCGAGGAGTGCGAACACCCACACCAGCAGCGCGACCGCGAGGATCGACACGTGCGGCGTGCGGAAACGGGGGTGGATGGCCGCGAACGGCGCTGGGAAATCGCCGCGCTCGGCGAGCGCGTAGGTACCGCGCGGCACGGTAAGGAGATTGGCGCTCAGGTACCCGTACACCGAGATGAGCGCGCCGATGGAGATCAGCGCCGCACCGCCCTCGCCCATCATGACACGCGCGGCATCCGCCAGCGGCCGCTCGCTGTGGCCGGCTGCGGGCAGCACGCCGACCACGATGAGCTGCAGCGCCGTGTAGAGGAAGGTCACGACGCCGAGCGCCACGAAGAGCGCGAACGCGACGTCGCGCCGCGGATCCTGCGCCTCGCCCATGGGATTGAGCGCGGCCTCGTAGCCACCGTAGGCGAAGAACAGCAGCAGCATCGCCCCGAGCCAGCCACGCAGATCGCCGGGCGGCAGCGGCGGCGCCGTGCGCCCGTGCAGCGCGAGCCAGGCGAGCCCCACGGCGCACACGATGGCGAGCGGCACGAGCTTGGCGACCACCGCGACGTTGCTGACGAGCGTCCCGGAGGCGACCCCGCGATAGTTGGCGGCCGCGAGCGTGCCGATCAGCAGCGAGACGATGACGAAGCGGGGCGCCGGGGCGCCGGCGGCGGGCCAGAACTCCCCGAGCGAGATGACCAGCAGGTTGACGGAAGCCGCGCAGGCGGTGAGGCGGGAAAGGAGATTCAGCCAGCCGACCTGCAGGCCCGCGCAGCGCCCGAAGGCGCGCCGCACGTACAGATAGTGGCCGCCGGTCTCGGTGAACTGCGAGGCGACCTCGGCGTAACAGCCGATGATGACCGCCATGGCGAGCCCGGCGAGCAGCACCGCCCAGGGGCTCGCGCGGCCTACCTGGGCAGCGACCACCGAGGGCAGCCCGAAGATGCCGCTGCCGAGAATGCAGTTCACCGCCAGTGCTACCATGCTCCAGCGGCCGATGACCCGCACCAGTCCGGCAGGCGGCTCGGGGTGCGGTGGGCCCTGCCTCATGCCGCCCTTGTATCACAAGCCGCCGCGCACGGGGTGCCGACCCAACATGCCTTATTCCTACGCCACCCACCTCGAATGCAGCGCCACCGGCGAACGTCACGACATCGCGGTGCTGCAGGGACTCTCGCGCGCCGGCAAGCCGCTGCTCGCCCGCTACGATCTCGCAGCGCTCGGGCGCAGCGTCGCGCGGGCGGATATCGAGGCGCGCCCGGCGAATCTGTGGCGCTGGCGCGAGCTGCTGCCGGTGCCCGCGGCGGCGCACGAGATGAGCCTCGGGGAAGTCGAGACGCCGCTCATCGAGCTCAGGAACAGCGAGCGCCCGCAGGGCTTCGTGCCGCCGACGGTCAAGGACGAAGGACGGCTGCCGACCGGCTCGTTCAAGGCGCGCGGGCTCGCGCTCGCGGTGTCGATGGCGAGCGTGTTCGGCGTGCGGCGCGTGGCGATCCCGACCAACGGCAACGCCGGCGCCGCCATGGCCGCGTACGCGGCGCGCGCAGGCATGGAAGCCTTCTGCTTCTGCCCCGATGACACGCCGGAAATCAACCTGAGCGAGATCGCGCTGCAGGGTGCGACGGTGTGGCGCGTCAACGGCCTCATCAACGATTGCGCGCGGCTCGTCGGCCTCGGCCGGGAGCGCTTCGGCTGGTTCGACATGTCGACGCTGAAAGAGCCCTACCGCATCGAGGGCAAGAAGACCATGGGTCTCGAGCTCGCCGCTCAGAGCCGCTGGCAGCTGCCGGATGTCGTCTTCTACCCGACCGGCGGCGGTACCGGGCTCATCGGCATGTGGAAAGCCTGGACCGAGCTCAGCGTGCTCGGCTGGATCGAGGGCCCGCTGCCGCGCCTCGTGGCGGTGCAGTCGACGGGCTGCGCGCCGATCGTGCGCGCCTTCGAGGCCGGCGCCGAGAGCGCGACGCCCTGGCAGAACGCTCACACCATCGCCTCCGGCATCCGCGTGCCGGCGGCGATCGGGGATTTTCTCATCCTGCGGGCGCTGCGCGAGACCCGCGGCTTCGCGCTCGCGGTGGAGGATGCGCAGATCGAGCGCGCCCGCGCCGAGGTGGCCGGCAAGGATGGACTGTTGCTTTCCCCCGAAGGGGCCGCGACCTATGCGGCATATCTCGCCGCCGCGCGCGACGGGCGGATCCAGCCGTCCGACCGTGTGATCCTGTTCAACTGCGCGAGCGGGCTCAAGTACCCGATGCCGCCCGTGACGGCGCGCATGGACCTGGCGCGGCCGTTCGCGGACGGCTGAGCCCGCTCAGGGCGACCAGGTCCAGTCGGCGGCACGCGCGCGGCAGCCGCCGCCGGCGCTGCCGGTCCAGGCGCGCCCGCGCACCGCCCGCCCGCTCGCGGCCCCAGTGGCTACTTCGTTGCGCAGCGCGCGCACGCCGTTGATCCACACATCCTCCACACCGGTCGCCAGCTGCTGCGGCTTCTGGTAGGTCGCGTGGTCCTGCACCTTGCGAGGATCGAACACCACGACGTCGGCGAAGTAGCCTTGCTTGAGGAGGCCCCGCTCGCTCAATGAGAGCGTCGCCGCCGGCAGCCCGGCGAGCTTGTGGATTGCCTGCTGCATGGGCAGCACGTGCTCGTCGCGCACGAAATACGCGAGCACGCGCGCAAAATTGCCGTAGGTACGCGGGTGGCGGCTCGACTTGAGAAACACCCCCTCGGGCGCCGGCGCATCCGCATCCGAGTCGAAGCTCACCCACGGCAGGGCGACTTCGCGTTTGATGTTGTCCTCCGACATGAGGAAATAGGCGACCTCGACCCGCGAGCCGTCTTCGATCACGAGGTCGATCGCCGCGTCCTGGGCGCTCACGCCGCGTGCCTTGGCGACCGCGGCGAGGGTCTTGCCGGTGAGGGGCTTGAGCGCGGGGTTCTTGAACCCGAGGAGCAGCGTCCCCTCCGGGCCCGCAGCGCCCATCAGGTTCTCCCATTTCGGGGAAGTGTCGCGCATGTCGGCGAGCACGCGCTTGCGAACCGCGGGATCCTTGAGCCGCGCGATCCACGCCTCGAGTCCGCCGTCCTGGACCCAGGGCGGCATCGCGGCATCGAGCCCGGTCGCTCCCGCCGTGTAGACGTACATGTCGGCCGTGATGCGCACGCCCGAGGCGCGCGCCTTGTCGACCGCCTGGATCAGCGCATCGAGCTTGCCCCAGTTGCGCTTGCCAGCCTGCTTGAGGTGGTAGATCTCCGCCGGGGCGCCCGAGGCGCGGGCGATGTCGACCGTCTCCTCAACCGCCTCGAGCAGCCGGTCGCCTTCGCTGCGCATATGGACGCTGTAGAGGCCACCGCAGCGCGCCGACTCCTGGGCGAGCGCGATGAGCTCCGGGGTCCTGGCGTAGTCGTTGGGGCTATAGATGAGCGCGGTCGTGACCCCGAGAGCACCCTGCTCCATGGCCTCGTGGACCAGCTGGCGCATGGCGGCGAGCTGCGCCGGCGTCGGCTGCACGTCGCGCTCGCCGAGCACGTAGGTGCGCACCGTACCCGCGCCGACGTAGGAGGCAACGTTCGGGGCGATGCCGCGCTGCTCGAGCTTGCTCAGATACTCCCCGAGCGTCGTCCAGTCGATGTCGTACTTGATGTCGCCCTGGCGTTGCTTGCCGAGGCGCTTCATCTCGGGCGACAGCGGGCCCATCGAGTCCTCTCCCAGCACCTCGAGCGTCACACCCTGGCGCAGGTCGCTCAGCGCCCGTCCGTCGACCAGCAGCGATTCCTCGGGATGCGCCAGCATGTTGATGAATCCCGGCGCCACGGCCTTGCCGACCGCGGAGTGCTCCTCGGCGCTGTATCCCGGCGCATGCGGGCCGATGTAGGCGATGCGATCGCCGCGGATCGCGACGTCGCCCGTGAAGGGGGCGCCGCCCGAGCCGTCGTAGATCATGCCACCGCGGATGATGACGTCGTACTCGGGTGGCTGCGCTGCCGGTGGGGCGGGTGCCGCGGCAAGCGCCGCCGGGATGAGCAGCAGGAGTGAAGCGAGGCCACGCAGCAGCAGGCTCGCGAGTCGGTCGGTCATGAGGTTTGCTCCGCCGGTTGGGATTCGCCGCGCCAGGCGCGGCGGTCGTTGCGCGATACCGCAAAGGGTCTCGGATCGATGGCGGTTGGCGCACCGCTCATGAGCTGCGCGAGCAGCGTCGCCGAGCCCGCCGCCTGGGTCCAGCCGAGGTGGCCGTGCCCGGTATTGACATAGAGGCCACGCACCGAGGTGGCGCCGATGTACGGCCGCCCGTCGGCCGACATCGGGCGCAGCCCGCACCAGGCCCGTGCGCTCGAGCGGTCGACCCGGGCCGCGAGACTCGGGCTGAGCGCCTGCAGCAGCCGCCACAGTGCCTCGACACGCTTGGGCCGCAGCTGCATGTCCCAGCCGCTGAACTCGGCCGTGCCCGCCAGCCGCAGCGTCGCCCCGAGCGGCGTCATCACCGCGTGCAGCGTGTCATCCGAGATGGCGTGACGCGGACCTGCGCCCGGCTCGATCGGGATCGAGAGCGAGTATCCCTTGACCGGCAGCACCGCCACCTGTACCCCGCAGCGCGCCAGCAGCTCACGCGACCAGGGCCCGGCGGCGAGCACCACGCGCGCGGCCGGGACCAGCCCACCCTCGGTCTCGACACCCACGACCTGTCCGGCCGCGAGGCGCACGGCGCGCACGCTGGTGCCGGTGTGGATCGCGACGCCGCGCGCCGCGAGCCGCGCGCGCAGCGCGCGGCAGAACAGGAACGCATCGCCGCTCTCGTCCGCCGGGAAATGGATGGCGCCGGCCAGGTCTGCCTGGATCTCCCCGAGCAGCGGCTCGAGCCGCGCGGTGGCGCCCGGATCGAGCGCGGTGCCCTGAAGTCCGAGCGGCGCGAGCGCGGCGAGCTCGGCCACCGCCAGCGCATAGGAGCGCGCCTCGCGGTACACCTCGAGCGTGCCGTGGGTGCCGGCGGCGTACTCGAGATCGAGCGTGCCGCGCCAGGCGCGCAGCCGCTCGAGGCTGTAGGCGCACAGGCGGTAATTGGCGGCCATCGAGGCATGAAACGAGCGCGGCGAGGAGGCGGCCAGGAAGCGCAGCCCCCAGCCGAAGTAACCCGGGATGGCGCTCGGCCGCAGCAGCATCGGCGCATCCTCGCGCCCGAGCCAGCGCAGCAGCCGCCAGTGCACGCCGGGGGCGTTCCAGGGATCGGGCATCGAGGGAGTGAGGATCCCGCCGTTGGCGAAGCTCGTCTCGAGCGCCACGTCCTCGCGCCGCTCGAGGAGCTCGACGCGATAGCCGGCTTCGTGCAGTGCATAGGCGCTCGACAGGCCCGCGAGTCCGCCGCCCACGACCAACACATCGCCGCTGCCGCTCAAGGCACTGGTCCGGGCCATTATTCGATGGCGTTCGCCGAGCGGGCCCGCGCGCGCAGCAGGAATTTCTGGATTTTGCCGGTGGCGGTCTTGGGGATCTCCTCGAAGCGCACCTCGCGCGGCACCTTGTAGGCGGCGAGGTGACCGCGGCAGTGGCGGATGAGCTCCTCCGCGCTCGCGCTCGCGCCACTCTTCAATTCGACGTAGGCGAGCGGCGACTCTCCCCACTTCGCGTCCGGCCGCGCCACCACTGCGCAGGCGAGTACCGCCGGGTGGCGGTAAAGCGCGTCCTCGACCTCGAGGGAGCTGATGTTCTCCCCGCCGGAGATGATCACATCCTTGCTGCGATCGCGGATCTTGACGTAGTGATCGGGCTCGAGGACGCCCAGGTCTCCGGTGTGGAACCAGCCGCCGGCGAACGCCTGGGCGGTCGCCTGCGGGTTCTTGAGATAGCCCTTCATGACGATGTTGCCGCGGAACATGACCTCGCCGAGCGCCTCGCCGCTCGGCGCCACCGGGCTCATGGTCTGCGGGTCGAGCACCGTCATGCCTTCCTCGAGTGCGTAGCGCACGCCCTGGCGCCCGTTGAGGCGCACCTGCTCGGCGAGGCTCTCCCCGCTCCAGGCCGCGCGACGCGCGGCGAGCGCGGCGGGGCCGTAGGTCTCGGTGAGGCCGTAGACGTGCGTCAGGTCGAAGCCGATGCGCTGCATGCCTTCGATCATCGCCGCGGGCGGGGCGGCGCCGGCCACCATGGCGCGCACGCGCTGCGTGATGCCGGCGCGCCAGGCGGGGTCGGCGTTGATCAGCATGTTGTGCACGATCGGCGCGCCGCAGTAGTGGTCGACGCCGTGCAGCCGCATGGCATCCAGGATCGCGCGCGCCTCGACCCGGCGCAGGCACACGTGCGTGCCGGCGAGCAGCGCCACGGTCCAGGGGAAGCACCAGCCGTTGCAGTGAAACAGCGGCAGCGTCCACAGATAGCGCGGAAACTGCGGCATCGCCCAGGACACCGCGTTGCACACCGCGTTCAGGTACGCGCCGCGGTGGTGGGTGACGACACCCTTGGGATTGCCGGTGGTGCCCGAGGTGTAGCTCACCGCGATCGCGTCCCACTCGTCGAGCGGCCCCGCGAGCGCCGCGAGCGGGGCGTGCGCGGCGAGCAGCGCCTCGTATTCGTGCGCGCCCAGGCGCGCGCCCGGGCCGCCATACTCGGCGTCACAGACATCGATCACGACGGGCGTGCGTCCGTGCTCCTCGCGCAGGATCCGCAGCGCCTCGGCCATGACGGGCGCGTACTCGCGATCGGTGAGCAGCACCTGCGCCTCGCAGTGGTGCATCTGCCAGGCGAGCAGCGCCGCATCGAGCCGCGTGTTGAGCGTGTT
>Ga0335073_10011469_pt1 | contig 12448 bp, 15 predicted proteins | sample Lox_Sample_22_FD_207093 | JGI IMG/M metagenome (GOLD analysis project Ga0335073, IMG submission 207093) | Soil microbial communities from Loxahatchee National Wildlife Refuge, Florida, United States - Lox_Sample_2.2 | ecosystem: Environmental > Terrestrial > Soil > Wetlands | place: USA...
GCTCGTCCGCTCGCGGAACTCGTCCCAGTGCTGGCCGATCACGGCCCCGCAGGTGAAGCAGCGGACCGGCACCATCATCGTCATCGGTGGGACCTCCTTCGTTAACGGTACGACTTCTGCCGGCGCGCGCGGGCGCCGCGGCCGCCCGGCCGCTTCGGGAGCTTGCGGCGCGGGTCGTTCACAATGAGCGACCGGTCGTACTGCTTGAACGTCTCCTTGAGCTCCGCGTCCTTCAGCCACTCGAGGAGCCCGCGGGCGACCGCGGTCCGGGCGGCCGACGCCTGCCCGATGATCCCGCCGCCCCGCGTCTGGACCGTGATGTCGAGCGCGCGGGCCCGGTCGCCGACCATCAGGAGCGGCTCGGAGACCTTCTGGCGGACGATCTCGGGTTCGACCAGCTCGAGGGGTCGGTCGTTGAAGCGGACGAGCCCCTGGCCCTTGCGGACGGTCGCCCGCGCGACCGCGCGCTTCCGCTTGCCGGTGGTGAGGATGACGACCGGAGCCTTCACAGGCGGGCCCCCAGGAGCTTCGTGATCTCGGCGAGCGTGAGCGGCGGGCGCAGGCTCGGGCGGGCCTTCGCCCCCTCGATCGTCTCGGCCGGGGCGGACTTGAACTCGTCCGGGACGCCGATGTGGACGTTCAAGCGCTCCATCGCGACCTTGCCGCGGGTCTTGAGGTGGGGCAGCATGCCGCGGACCGTGCGGCGGAAGATCCGGTCCGGATACCGCGGGAAGTGCGGACCGGAGCGGACGGAGCCCCGGGCGCGGGCCGCAGTGTAGTGGGCAAGAACCTGGGAGCGGGAGCCGGTCACGACGCTCTTCTCGGCGTTGACGACCACGATCTCCTCGCCGGCGAGGAGGCGCTGGGCGATGAGGCTCGCCGCGCGGCCGAGGATGAGGTCGCTCGCGTCGATGACCGTCGGGGTCGGGGGGGCGGCGTCAGCCAAAGAGACGCACCCCCGCACCGTCCGGATGGGACTTGATCAGGTCATGTACCGAGATCGCGGAGCCGCCGGCGGCGCGGATCTTCTCGCGCGCCTCGGCGGAGAAGGAGAAGGCGGCGACCGTCACGGACTTCGAGAGGCGGCCGTCGGCGAGCAGCTTCCCCGGGACGACCAGGGTTTCGTCGGCCGCGGCGAGCCGGTCGAGGTGGCCGACGTTCACCGGGGTCGTCTGGTGACGGGCCCGCTCGAGACGGTCCGCGACCGCGCCCCAGATCGGAGCCTGGTGGCTGCGCTCGGCCTTGCGGAGCTCGACGATGAGCCGTACGAGCTCCGGGTTCTCCTTACGAATGGAGTGAGGCATAGGCGGGTCGCCCTCGACCCGGGTGCCCGATATAAGCATTGCCGCCGCGCGAAGCGCGCCGTCGGCGACGCGACGCCATCGGCGGCCGGAAGCGCCTCCCGGACGATTCCCATCGCCGCCAACGATTAAATACGCCCCCCCGCCATCGGCGGCCTGAGGCGTCCCTCCCATGCGCAAGTTCCTGACCGAGCTCCGGGGCAAGACGGTGATGACCAATGACGGCCAGATCCTGGGCCTGATCGACAACTTCGTCGTCGACACCCTGACCGGCGGGATCGCGCACGTCCTCGTCACCCCGAGCGAGGACGTCGAGCAGCGCCTCTTCCAGAACGACGCGTCGGGCCGGCTCGTGCTCCCCTTCAAGAGCATGCGCGCGGTCAAGGACGTCGTCGTGATGGACATTGGGAAGTAACGCCGAGTCTCGACCCCTCCTCTCGGTGGTCATCACCGTTCGGAACGAGGAAGACCATCTTCCGCAACTCCTCGACAGCCTCCTCGTCCAGGAGGGCCCGTTCGAGGTGGTCCTGGTCGAGTCGGAGAGCCGCGACCGCACGTGGGAGATCGCGCAGGAGTACGCGCGGCGGGCGCCCGAGGTGATCCGGGTCTACCAGCATCCCGGCTCGCGCGGGATCGGCCGGAACGTCGCCGCCGCCCACGCACGCGGGGAGTACCTGGCCTTCATCGACGGTGACTGCTATGCGGCCCCTGACTGGCTCCACGCCCTCCGCGGGGCGGTCGGCCCGACCACGATCGTCGGCGGACGGACGGTCACCACGGGGGAGCACAGCTACGGGCAGCTCGAGCGGGTCGAGCTGTACCAGAGCGGGTACGACGTCACCTTCCCGAGCTGCAACCTCGCCTACCCGAAAGCATTGTTCGACCGCCTGGGCGGGTTCGACCCGAGGTTCATCACCGCCGAGGACATCGACCTGAACCTGCGCGCGGTCCGGACCGGGGCGGATATCCGCTCCGTACCGGAGGCGGTCGTCTACCACCACACCCGGTCGACGTTCCTTCGATTCCTCTACCAGGCGTTCTGGAACGGCTACGGGCGCAAGCAGCTCACGGAGAAGCAGGGAAGTCTCTGGGGCCGGTACCGGATGAGCCGGCTCCTCACCGGCCAGCAGGGGGTCATCGCGTGGGCCCGTCTCGCCGCCGCCTTCGCCGGCTACGTCGTCCGCGTGCTGACGGGCGGCGACCGACGGCTTGGTGACGGCGCGCCGCCGGCGGCCGAACGGCCCGGTGCGTGAACTCCCGACCGACCCCGAAGGGGCTCAGTTCGCCTTCAACAGGTCGGCGACCTTGACGACCTCGCCGAGGACCTTCGGCAGGTCAACCGACTGGTCGACGACCGCGACGAGCAGCGCCTTCTTGCCGCTCCCGACGATGATCGTCTTCGAATCGTTCCCCTCGATCACGATCCGCTCGGGCGGGGCACGGTTCAACTCCGTGTTCGCCGTCGCGGCCGCGCCGAGGATCGTGGCGCACATGATCGCGAACGTCTCGGTGTAGACGCCCGCCGGGACGTCCGCGTAGAGGACCAGCCCGTCGCGCGAGACGAGGGCGGTGGCGATCCCGCCGATGCGGGTCTTCAAGTCCTTGATTACGGCGCCAACATTCCCGGTGGCCATCATGCGATGAGCTCCTCTACAGCTCCTCGATGCGGAATCGGCACTCGGGATTGCCAGTGCTGGCGCACATCTCTTCCGTACACTTAACGCGCCCCCCCTTAAAACGTTCGTAGAACTCGCGAAGCATCCCCCGTAGCCGGTGGCACGTCGGGATGTCGCTGGGGGCGACCTCGATCGACCCTTTGACGACCACTTCGTGGTCGCTGAACCGGATCTCCTCGACCCACCCGCGCTCCTTGAGGAGCTTTCCGGCGTGGTCGAAGAAGTGCGCCTTGTCCTTCATCGCCTCGTCGGCGATCGTGCTCCCGATCACGGAGCCCTCCTTGAAGAACAGGCCGTGGCAGGCGTGGCTCATCACGCCCTCGTAGAGCTCCTTGATCTGCCGGAGCTCCTCCTGGTCCACCTTGACCTGGCGCATGACGGTGCGGGCACCCCCGACCCGAGTATATAGGTTGTGTCCAAGTCGTCCGCCGAAGATCGTTCCGCCGGCGGTCGCGGGCCGCGCGAACGTCCGGGAGCACTAGTCGGTCGCGTCCGCGGGGGCGTCGGCATCCGCCCCGTCCGATGCGAGCTCATCGCCGCGGGCGAACGCCGCCTCGAGGCCGTCCAACGACGGGATCCGACCGGCCTGGACCTTCGGCCAAGCGTCGTACCGGTCGAGCAGGACGGCGCGGAGCCCGGCGCGAGCGGCCGCGCGAACGTCGCTCCAGAAGAGGTCGCCGACGAACCCGGTCCGCTTCGGCTCGCTGCCGAGCGCCTTCACGGCGGCTCGGAACGCCGCCCGGTCCGGCACGACCGGCCCCGGCGGGTCGCCGGCGCCGACCAGGAGCTCGAGGGGGAGTCCCGTGCGTTTCAGGACCCAGCGCGCCGACTCGGCCGGGAGCGGGGTGACGACCCCGACCTTGACGCCAGCCGCCTTCAGCCGGGCGAGCGCCGGGTCGACGTCCGGGAACCGCTCGACCTCGCCGGCCGGTCGGAGGATCCGCCTCACGACCGCCTCCGTCTCGGCCGCCGGGAGCGAGTGGCCTGCGACCGCGGTCAGCGTCTCGGCGATGTGTGCCTGCAGGGCCGAGAGGTCGGCGGGGGGCTGCTTACCCGTAAGGCCCTGCCAGCGCCGCCGGTCCCACGCCTTCAGCGCGCGGCGCACGGCAGCCCGGACCCGGCGGTCTCCGAGCACCGGCCCTTGGGGCTTCCACGCCCACTGCCACGCGCGGGGCGAGTCGAGCGGGACGAGCACGTCGTCCAGGTCGAACAGTACAGCGTCGAGCGTCTCCGCTCCGTACGGAATCGTCACGGTCCGGCCCAACTATCCGCGCCCGGTCTTCTGGAGCTCGAGGAGGTCCTCGGTGGAGACCTTCTCACCTTTCTTGAGCCGGGCGAGGAAGTCCTCCTCGCGCGGGGGTTCCTCGGCCGCCCACGAGGCGGGCGCGCGCCCGCCCCGAGCGGCGTAGAGCATCTTCTCGATGTCGCGGACCTCCTCGATCGCCGCGATGTGGGCCCGGTGGGCCTCATCGGCCTGGCCCTTCACCTCGATCAGCTTCGTCTGGACCTCGTCGGCCTTCCGGCGCAGCTCATCGACGGACTCGTAGAGCGCGACCATTGCCTCATGCTCGCGCTGGGCGTCCTCGGCGTACTGCCCGACGAGCGCGTGGTGCTTCTCCGCCTCGTCCCGGGCCTCTTGGAGGGCCTTCAGGGTCTCCTCGACCTCGGGGTCGCGGCGGAGCTGTTCGTCCTGGTCGCGGATCGCGGCCTCGAGCCGCTTCATCTCCTCGACCAGCCGCTTCTCCTGGTCGCCCGTGAGGGCGGTGGTCATGTGGCGGAACTCGAGCTCCTTGAGGTCCTTCCGGAGCCGCCAGACGGGGACCGCCCCGGGGCGCGGGGCGCGGGCGCGCTTCAGCTCGGCGACCTTGTCAGCGACGACCTGGAGCTTTCCGTTCCACTCCTCGCGGAGCCGCTTCTCCTCGCGGACCTGGCTGTTCAGCGTGTCCCTTAGACGTCGATGGTCCTGGGCCTCGGCGCTCTTGTCATGGAGTTCATCGAGAATGCGGCCGCGCTCGTCGGCCGTGGCGCGCGCCTCGGCGTTCAACTTGTCGCGGCGCGCCCGGTGCTCATCGGCGCGGGCGTTGCATTCCGCCCGCCGCTGCTCGAGTTCTTCGGTCGCGTCCGTCAAGCCGACACCCGCCCTCCGGGGCGCATCGCCGGTCGGGGGAGCCGTTCGACCCAGGCGCCCGATATAACGTTAGGGGCCGGGCGAGCGATGCGCGCGTCTCTCCTTCGCACGCGTAGCGCCGTCGGCCGACCGGGCCCCGGCCCGTCCGCGACGAGCGTCAGCCGGCCGCCTCGGCGACGTTGAGCCGGACCGCGGCGCGGACGAGGGACTTGAACGCCGCTTCGTCGAGCTTGTCCCCTTCGTGAAGGACGATGGCCCGGAATGCGTTGCCGGTGAGACCGGAGTTGAACACGCCTTTCGGGTCGTCGAGCGCGGCGCCCATCGAGAACGTGACCCGCACGTGGTGCTGGTGCGCCTGGGCGATGAGGAGGATCCCGTCGTGGGAGAAGACCGGGACTCCGGCGGGGTTCGACGGCTTCTTCCACTTCACCTCCTCGACGACCTTCGGATCGGCCTCTCGGATCAGACGCCGGATCCGGGTGAGCATCTTCGCCTGCCAATCGGGAGAGTCGGCGTAGATCGCGTCGATCTGCTTCGAGGCCGACACCGGGGTCGCGGCCGGGCGCTTCTTCATGCCCGTACGACCCGGCCCGTCGCCTTTACGTCTTGCGCCGAACGGCGATGACGCTTCGGGAAACCCCGGCCCCGCCCCCTGTCCCGCCAGAGTGGATGGCCCTGAGAGCCTCTCCGGTTTCGTCTGCCGCGTCAGTCTAATATCCGACCCGTCGGATGAAACGCGCCGTGGAGGAGGTCGGCCGCATCTTTGGCGACGTGGGGCTCGGCCAGTTCCACCTCTCGCTGACCCACCCGGTCGAGCGGGGCGACTACCTGACGGTCGAGGACGAGCTCCACGGCAAGGTCCTCTGCCAGCTGGACGACCTGAAGCGGAAGAGCGACCTCGACCTCCAGCGGGCCGGGAACCTCGGCACCTCGGACCTGATCCCGATCCACGAGAACCTGCTTGGGCTGGCCCGCATCATCGGCTACCGCGACGATCAGGGGGTCGTCAAGATCCCGACGATCCCGTTCCGGCCCGGCGCGCACGTCTTCCGGGCCGAGGAGCCGTTGATCGCCCAGGTGCTCGGGCTGAAGCATCACGCGAACTCGGGCGCCTATGTCGGCCTCTTGCGCAACCACGAGCTGAAGGTCGAGCTCGACATCAACCAGCTCGTCCAGCGGCACGTCAGCGTGCTCGCGAAGACGGGGGGCGGGAAGAGCTACCTCCTGGGCGTCCTGGTCGAGGAGCTTCTCCGTCACCACGTGACGTGCGTAATCATCGACCCGCACGGCGAGTACGGGTCGCTCCGGATCGCTGCGGAGAAGAACGGCGTCCACGCGAAGTTCGGGGTCGAGTCCCAGGGGTTCGCGAAGCAGATCCAGGAGTACTCCCCCGACGTGACGCTGAACCCGACCGCGAAGCCGCTCACGTTCTCGCTCCACCATACCGACCCGCGCGACCTCCTGATCTTCATGGGCCTGACGAACGTCAAGACGTTCCTCGGCCCGCTCAAGCAGCTGATCGAGCGGGTGGGAACGGCGAACCCGGAGTACACGGTGAAGGACCTCGTCCGCGCCGCCGAGGCCGGCGAGGGCGCCGCCCTCGAGACGCTCCGGGAGCGGCTCGAGTACGTCGAGGAGTCGAAGCTGCTCGGGCCCGTCGGAACGAGCCTGAACGACCTCGTCAAGAAGGGGGACGCCACCCTCGTCAACCTGCGCGGGGTCGCGCCGGATGTCCAGGAGCTCGTGGTCGCCCGGCTCGCCTCCACTCTCTTCGAGAACCGGAAGAAGGGGAAGATCCCGCCGTTGTTCCTCGTGATCGAGGAGGCCCACAACTTCGCCCCGCAGCAGGGCCAGGCGACCTGCTCGAGGATCCTGAAGAACATCGCGAGCGAAGGGCGAAAGTTCGGGCTCGGCCTCTGCGTCGTCACGCAGCGGGCCGCCCGCATCGACAAGAGCGTCCTCTCGCAGTGCAATACCCAGTTGATCCTTCAGGTGACGAACCCGCTCGACCTGAAGGCGATCGCCTCCTCGATCGAGGGGCTGACGGACGGGATGACCGAGATGATCCAGGGGCTCCCGGTCGGCGTCGCCCTGATCACCGGCGGCGGGTATCACACCCCGCTGTTCTGCGAGATCCGGCCCCGGGCGACGCGCCACGGCGGCGAGAGCGTTCCGATCGTCGCGGCCTGAAAGGTACGTGAAGCCGGCTTGACACCTCCCGTATCTTCGGCACTAGGCCTTTCTTACGGCGCGGAAGCATGGGCGCCCGGACCTCCCACGCCAGTTTGGATCCGTTTCCTCCCGCGACGAACCGACGCGGAATTCGAGAACCTCTGGCAGTGTTGCTCGTGGTCTCGGTCTCCCTGGTGGTTGTCGTCTCGGCCGTCGCGCTCCGCTTCCCTACGGGGAGCCTCGTCCCCCCGCCCTCGCAGCCTCCCGGCCTCCCTTACAGCTCAGCCGCCACGCTGGGCCAGAGCGTCGCCGACAACGTCTCTGGCGCACCGTGGCGCCTGATCGCGGTCGATGGCATAGTCTCGCCAGGGCGGGTGGTCCCACTGACGGTCGATGTACCAGCTGGGTCGTGTCAGTCGCTGCCCGGACCGACCGTGTGGAACGGTTCGGGGATACCCTCTTGGACAGGCTCCCTGGCGTCCGGGGTCTCACCGTTTTGGTCCCTGATTTTTGTAAATGCCACAGGGTTCCTACTGCCGATTGAAACGTTGAATGAATCAGTCCATGCGGACCCGGCCATCTCGCCGTCGAGCGAGTGCGGGAGGGCCCTCGAGGTGACCATGGGCTCTTCGCAGCCGTTCGTCGACGCGACGACCGTGGCGCCCACGCTGGATTCAACGACGGTCGGGGAGATTGCTTGGGCGGCGGAAGGATCGAGATTCGACCAAGAGAATCCGGCGGTCGCGATCTACTATGTGACCGGGCTTTCGCCGATCTCCGGCTTCTCGAGCCCGGGCGGCTTCGGGTGGGCGGTAACCTACACGGTGTGCAGTCTACCTGGATTTGCCCACGACCAAGCCGAAGCGGATGTGCTGGTCTGGAGCCCCTCGGTACCCCCGACCACCTTCAACGGGACGGCCAGCTGCACACTGTCTAGATACAACGTTTCACTCCTCCCGATCAACAACGCCACGGGCCCAATTGGAGGGCAGTTCCACACCTTCGAACTGAATCTGACTTCGATCTGCACGGACTGTGTGCCCGCTCCCATCTACAATCCGGTTGGGGTGTCCTCATGGCTGGTCAATCTCACCGTCACAAACGGATATGGAGGGGGACAAGCGATTTCGGTCGTGGATTGCCTGGACGGCGAGTGGGCCGAGTCGACGTGTGTTCCGGCTTCCGACGGATGGTTCGCTGCCCTCGCAGCACCCTCAGGCTACTGGCTGGACCTGTTCGATTCCCAGAATGGGACTCCAGGGTGGGCCCTGCCGAATGTGGCGATTTTTTCGAACGACACACTAGTCGTCTACCTCCCGCCTGAGTTGAACTCCGTAGCTCTGAACCTGACTGTTTCATCGACCTACCAAACCGTTCCGGTAACTGGTTCGGCCCCCGTGTAATCAACGAATTCGGGGGCAGGCACCCAGAACCGTCTCCGCCACCCGCGACCATCTTATCTAGCGCTGCCCCCGTCCACGCCCAGTTCGGGGACTCGACTGAACAAATCTGAGCTAGTGCCGAGGGAGCGGACAGAGCCGCGGGTCTGCCAATGGCCATATCGGGCGAACGATGAGCATGTCTCACCATAGAACCGGGGCCGGAGGCTGATCCACGAGCTAGGATTCATGCTCCAGACGTCTAATGCGGTCGCAATTCAACGGTAGTGGGGACTCCGTCAAGAATCGCCGACGTGAACCCTCAAATCGCCGGGAACCGATTCCGGAACAGGGTCGACCCCCTCCGGGGGGCCGCTCGAAGATGCGGCGCCAGGTACGGACCCTCCGTCGTCTCCTCCTGCTCGTCCCCGTCGTGCTCGGGGTATTGACGATCGGGTTCGCCTTCCTCAGCACGCTCCCGACCTCGGACCGTCTTGCGGCCTACTACGGCACCCCCCCGTCGAACGCGCCGTGGACGTACGACCCGACCATGCCGGCGGGCGCGCCCGGGTGTTCTCCGCCGCCCCACCCCGATCAGCTCCCCGGTGAGGAGACCTGTCCGAACCCGGTCTACCAGCACGACGTGGCGGCGCTCGGCCTCAACGAACCAGTGCCCGTCCAGTGGGGGGTGTTCGTCGGCCTCGCCCTCACGGGCCACTGGGGGACGGTAAGTCTCCACGACGGCGGGAACCTGCCCCGCGCGATACGCGGAGGCTCCGTCGCGAGCGCGGTGGGCGAGTTCCTACCCTACACGCTCGAGCTGGCCGCGGCCGCCCTCGGAATCACCTATCTCCTAGGGGTCGCCTTCGCGCGCGGGATCTGGCGCCGGGACTCGGAGCTCGAGGGCTCGGTGGCGAGGACCGGTTCGTTCGTCCCGGTGTTCCTGGTCGCGATCTTCGCGGTCGCCGGCGGCTCGGTCCTCCTCTCCGCCCTCCTCGGCCCGACCGTCGGCACCCCCTGGTGTCCGTCGGGCGAACCGACGTGGTCCGAAGTGGGCGGTTCATGGCCGCTCACCACCTGCTTCGGAGGAGCGTACCCGGCGTGGCTGGTCTCGGGATTCCACTCGACCCCAACCGGCTTCCCGACCTTGGACGCGGCCCTCCACGGACAGCTGTGGCTCATGTTCGACACCCTGGTGCGGCTCGTGCTCCCGGCGCTGGTCATCGCCGCGGCGACCCTCGGGGCCCTCGTTCCCGGGGTCCGCCGGCGGCTCGCGGGGTCGAGCGAGGGCGCCTTCGTCCGGGCCGCGCGGGCGCTCGGACTTTCCGAGGGGCAGGTCGCCGGCGCGTGGAGCGGGCGGAATGTGCGGCGCGCGGTGGTGCTGGGCCTGGCCGAGAGCGCGGCGCTCTTCGTCTCGGCGCTGATCATCGTCGAGTCGGTCTTCTCGCTCGACGGGGTGGGGAGCCTCTGGGTCCAGTCGGCGATCCTCACCAACGGGGAGCTGCCGGATTACGGAGTGTTCCTCGGGACGTTCCTCGCCCTCGTCTTCCTGGCTCTCGGGATCCGGTTCGTCTTCGAGGCGCTCTCGGACCGGCTCGGACCGGGCGGACCCGAGGAGAGGGCGCCTCCGCCGGGCCGGCCTGTCCAGGCCCCGCGCGGGGTTGAGGAGGGCGAGCCGGTCCGGCCCCTCAGCCCCGCGGTGAATCCATCAGGTACCGGGTGACGACCCGGACCCCGAACGCGGTCGCGCCCGCGTTCTGGTACGCCGGTTGGTACTTGCGGGTCGAGACCGTGGTGTAGGCGGCCCCGGCGATGTCGAGGTGCGCCCACGGGGTGCCGCCGACGAAGTTCTCGAGGAAGGCGGCGGCGGTGAGCATCCCGGCGAGCGGGATCTCGATCGAGTTCCGGACGTCCCCGACCTCGCTCTTGACGAGCTCGCGGTGGTAGTCGGTGAGCGGCATCCGCCAGAGCGGCTCCCCCGTCGCGGCGGAGGCGCTGAGCAGCCCCTGGGCGAGCTTCTCGTCGTTCGAGACGAGTCCGGCGGTATCGTCGCCGAGCGCCACGACCTGGGCGCCCGTGAGCGTCGCGAGGTCGATGACCTCGTCCGGCCGGTAATGCTGGACGACGTAGCCGAGCCCGTCCGAGAGGACCACGCGGCCCTCCGCGTCGGTGTTCGCCACCTCGATCGTCTTGCCGTTGAACGTCCGGACGACGTCGCCCGGCCGGTAGGCGGTGCCGCTCGGCAGGTTCTCCGCGCAGCACAGCACGCCGACCACGCGGGGCGGCACCTTGAGGGTCGCCGCGGCGCGCATGATCCCGAGGACGGCGACCGCGCCAGACTTGTCGAACTTCATCTCGCCCATGTGGAGCGCCGGCTTGATCGAGATCCCGCCCGAGTCGAACGTGATCCCCTTGCCGACCACGGCGATCGTCCGACCCCGCCGAGCCCCGCCCGGGTACTCGATCGAGATCATCCGAGGGGGATGGCTCGACCCGCTGCCGACCGCGAGGATCCCGCCGCACCCCATCTCGGCGAGCTTCTTCTCGTCGAAGACGGTGACCTTGAGCCCGAGCTCCTTCCCGAGCGCGACCGCCTCCTCGGCGAGCCGCTCCGGGGTCGCGGTATCGGCCGGGAGGTTCGCGATGTCGCGCGCCCAGACGACCGTGTCGACGATCTCGACCTCCTGGTTCACGGCGCGCTTGATGGCGGCCTCGTTCCGGACGTGCTCCTCTCCGAGGTGGATCGTCGACTCCTCCACGGCCCCCTCGGTGGTCGACTTGTACTTCACGAAATCATAGCCGCCGAGCACCGCGCCGTCGACGAGCGCCTGCGCCGCGGCCTCCGCGTCGACCGGGTCGACCGCGAACGCCGGGAGGCGGAACGCGATCGTGCGCGCCCCCTTCCCCTTCAGCGCCTTCACCGCCTCCGCCGCCGCACGCCGGACCGTCTCGGCCGAGTACGTCGAACGGGGTCCCAGCCCGACGAGGACGAGCCGGCTCGCGCCGTTCGCCCGGTGGAAGATCGTGACCTCCTTCCGCTTGCCGCGGATCTCGCGCCGGTTCCAGGCGGCCTTGAGCGCGCCCCGGCTCGCCTCCTCTTCCTTGGCGAGCGCCCGCGGGAACGTGTCGTCCTTCTCGCCGCGCTCGAACAGCGCGCTGACGGTCGCGTCCGCGGTCGAGGCGAGGGCTTCCCGGCGGTCGACGAGGACTTTCATCGGCCGCCCCTACGGGCGGCGCCCGCTTTAGAACGAGGGACGGATCTTTTGCCGGTCGATCCGGATTCCGGCGGGCGTGATGGCCAGGAGGTTCTTCGCGATACCTGCGACATCGCCCCCCGTATCCTTTGCGACGTTCTTCAAGTCGATGCTCATCCGCTTGACGGCGATCTGGTCGTTCGCAATGGACGTATAATCCAACAGCACGATGTCGCCCTGGTAGGCGAGCTTCGAAACCCCGTGGAGGTCTTCGAAGCGAAGGATCTCGGCGAGCCGGACCGTCCCGCGGGCTCCCGCGAGCGCGCCCGCCTCGTCCTCGAACTGCATCGAGCCGAGGTCCAGGAACGTTCCCTCTTCCAACGTGTCCGAGCCGTGGTGGCGCCGAAGAATCCCACTCTTTTTCATCATGAGGCGTGCCCTCGCTGTCGGACCGTGCGACGCGGCGGGCCCCTCTTAAGACTATGGTTCGATAGGGTCGCTCGCCGTGGACTCGGCGCCCGCCGGACGGGACGAGGCCGGCGGTTTCGCGAACCGAAGGCAGAACGTGACGCGGTAGACGTCCTTGCCGTCTTTGCGG